>ERZ837380.278-NODE-278-length-79168-cov-5.240416_pt1 | contig 79168 bp, 35 predicted proteins | sample MGYA00519685_ERZ837380 | MGnify/ENA primary metagenome ERZ837380 (study PRJEB31850, sample SAMEA3708817) | human gut metagenome | biome: human gut; feature: human-associated habitat; material: faeces | place: China | collected 2014 ...
GATTTCTGTCCGTCGGACCAGAGATTTGCTTACAGCTTCCTTCAGATTCCACCTCACGATGGACACCCTTGCTGTTCAGCTATACACTTCCCACTATCTGGGCGTGTTCGGGACTTTCACCCGTTAGAGCGCGCCCATGGCGCGCAAACTAAAAAGGACCGGGGAATCGCTCCCCCGGCCCTTTCAATAAGCTATGCGTTTTTTTGTTACTGACGTTTCTTTCTGCGTCTTCTGCCTGCGAAGATGATTCCCAGTCCTGCAGCAGAGAAGGCAAACAGGAACGGGATCCTGTTATCCGTCTCGTCACCAGTGCGTGGCAGCTGGTGCCAGTGACCATCTGAATCATACCATCCGCCCCGGCGGAAGCTGTTTTCATACTTCGCCGTGATCTTGCCCTTTCGCGGGATCTTGTAGTCGTACATTGTCGTGTCACCTGTGACGGTGCCATCCTCGGATACATGGAAGGTAATGTAACCGTCCACAACGCTGTATCCATCCGGTGCTTTCAGTTCGACGACTGCATAGTGTCCGGCGGTGTATGCCGGGAAGAAGATCTGCCCGTTCTCATCCGTCGTTCCCTCGTAAGCAATTTCTCCATTTTCAGCCACGATCCGCAACCGGGCTCCGGCCAATGCCGTGCCGTCATCTCCGTCGCGTTTGGTGACTACCACTACGGTTTCCTTATAGTTGGCTACATGGAAGGTAGTGACGCCTCCGACTACGGATTCGTTCTTTACGGTGAAGCTGAATTCCTGGGATGTCGCCTTGTATCCGGCTGCTGCTTCCGCCTCAACGATACGGTAGCTGCCATCTGCAAGGTTTGTTACATTTGCGTATCCGCTCTGGTCTGTGGTTACCTTCCGTAATTCATTACCGTCTTTGTAGACGGTGAATCTTACTCCGGCAATGGATGCCATTGTATTACCATCGTACTTATAAACGGTTACGGACGGTTTCTTCGGAGTCGGTGTGTGTCCGCCGCCTCCTCCGCCACCACCAGGCTTGTGCGGTTTATCAGGTTTCTGTGAGTCATTCATGGTGACAGTGATCTGTCTGCCGTTTCGTGGTACGGTAAATGACACATCGGATGCCAGTTCGTATCCGGACGGTGCTTTTTCTTCTTTGAGAAGATAAGTTTCGCCGCCGTTTAACTGTCTTGTGATGTTGATACCGTCCTTGGTTGCCGCAAACTTAAGTACCTCACCCTGTTTGATCGTTCCATCGTGATCGACAGAATCAATGGCTGTATCGGTCAGTGCCCGCATCGGGGTTCCGTTCTTATCGCAGATCACGAACTGTCCGCCGGTTAAGACGCTTCCGGAAGTTGACTTCTTGATGAAGACCATTTCCGTCGGTGCATCTTTCATCCGGATCACATTGTCGGTGATCTCGATATCGAGTTTCACGCCTTCTGCGTGGATATTGCTCTTTCCATCAACCGCATTACCGTTTCCATCGACCGTAATCTTGATCTCGCCATCTGCGTAAGAGCCATCCGGCAGGACTTTGATCGTGGTCGGGTATCCGTCCTTATCGTAAAGGACCTTGTTGCCGTCACGGTCTACATAGTGGGCATTGACTACCTTGCCGTCCTTATCAACCGTGAACTCAATGTCTTCGCTGAATCCGAAACCATCTGGGGCGCTCTCCTCGTGATAACGGTAAGTCGTATCACCACTCAGCTTATCTTCCATCACGTGTGAAGTGCCGTCTGATGTCCACTGGTCGATGACCGTTGTGGCCCCATTCAGTTCCACGCGCTTCAGTTTGCATTCAGCGCCAGGGATTTCATTGCCTGCAAAGTCTTCCTTCGTAAAGGTGACTTTCGTTGGCAGCTTCTTATCTGTCATGACTGCCTGGACGTCTTCACCGTAATGTCCAACCGTGAACTTCACATCATCCGCTTTCGCGTATCCGGCTGGCGGTGTTACCTCATGTAGCCAGTACGTATGGTCGGCCTTCAGTACGATTTCCCATCTCTGGTCCGTACCGTTCATGCAGAACTCAGGGATCACGATTTCTTTTTTATCTTCGCTTAATACCTGGAAGGTACCGCCCTTTAAGATGTGATCCGGGTCACGGACCTCATTCTTTAAGAGCCAGATAATTGGATCATCCGGGTTTTCCGGTACTTTCGGCGGGAATTCATCCGGCGGGGTTACCACCTTGATTTCCCGGTTGCGCATCTCCACAACCTGTTCTCTGCCGTCATCGTTCACGGTAAATTCTACATCGTGGCTGTAATAATATCCGTCTACAGTTCCAGCCTCATACAGGACGTAATTCTGTCCCGCGATCAGCTTGCCGGTGAATTTAAACTCTCCGGTCTCATCGGTCGTCCACTCGGCTACCTTGTCCGCCTCATCGTATGGATTGGAATGATCCGCCTTCGGGGCTTTCTTTTCGCCTTTATAGACAGCCAGGGTCGCGCCTGCGAGCGCTTTGTTTGTCGTGGAGTCCACTTTCTTAATCTTCACGTCGGTCGGAGCATCTTTCATGCGTACGACGTTTCCAACGATTTCGATCGTTTCCTTCACGCCCTCAGCTAAGAGCGTACCGTCCTTTGCGATTGCGTTTCCGCTCTTATCGACGGTTACCTTTTCCCTATCTTTTTCGTAAGTACCATCTGCCTTGACCAGGATGCCAGTCTGATATCCATCCTTATCGTAGAGGATGTGGTTTCCGTTGGCATCCACATAGAATGCTTCCGTGATCACGCCGTCCTCGCCGATCGTGAATTCGATATCCTCACTGTGTCCGTATCCGGCAGGCGCCTGGTCCTCATGATAGAGATAAGTGGATCCGGCTTTTAACTCGTCCTTGATAACGTATGGGGTTCCGTTGGAGATCCATGCGTAGGATTCCGTCGTTCCCTTGCGTGTCAGGGTGCAGTACGCGCCTGCAATTTCTTTTCCGCCAAAGTCTTCCTTGGTGAAGGTTACGGTATTGTCTGCCGGTTCATCGGTCATGACAACATCGACCCGCTCGCCGTAGTGGCTGACGGTGAATTTGACGTCTTCCGCTCTTACATATCCGGCCGGCGGTGTTACCTCATGCAGCCAGTACGTATGGTCGGCCTTCAGTACGATTTCCCATCTCTGGTCCGTACCGTTCATGCAGAACTCAGGGATCACGATTTCTTTTTTATCTTCGCTTAATACCTGGAAGGTACCGCCCTTTAAAATGTGATCCGGGTCACGGACCTCATTCTTTAAGAGCCAGATGATCGGGTAGTCGTGGTCTTCCTTATTTTCCGGATTTTCCGGGATCTTCGGGTTCTGCACCGGTGTGTTGGCTGTGTTTTCCTTATCCGCAAGTCCGGGATATTCCTTAGAATCTCCCGTGCTTCCGTCCGGTTTTGCAGCTTTCACATCTTTTACCTTTACGGTGTTCAGATATCCGATGCCGTCATCCGCTTCCATCATGGAAAGTTTCTCTGCCGCTTTCTCTGTGATGGTTGCTGTGTAAGTGATGGTTGCTGTCTGGCCAGGTGTCAATTTCATGAACACATTCTCTGGCCATTTTCCGGATGCTTCGCTTCCGGATTTTACGATACTGAATCCTACAGCACCCTGGACTGATTTCACCTTCAGATCTTTAAAGAATCCTGCGGCGGCGGATTCAAATTCATCCGTCACAGTCATGGTTAACGGCAGGTCGCCAGTATTCGTAATATGTGCTTCGTAGGTTACGGTATCACCCGCAAAGAATCCGAAGCGGTCGGTACCCTCTTTAGCCGGGGCTTTTGCGATGCGGACTTTTTCCATGGTGTAGGATGGATGCGGTTTCCCAGCTTCCGGCTCCTGTACCGGGGTGTTCACGCCATCTGATTTGTCACCCAACTTATCCGGGTACTGTTCTTTCGTAACGGTAATTTCTGTTACGGTATCGCCCTTGCCGTCTCCGTCATGGTCTTCACCGCTGTATTCATAATATTTACCGGTTACATTAGTGGTGGTTGCAATGTTCAGGTATCCGAGACTGTCATCTTTTGCTGCGCCGGATAAAAATTCCTTCGCTGCGTCTAAGACTTCCGCCTCATAGGTAACAACCGCACGGCCGTTAGACTCGATCGTGATGTTCGCAACAGAGCCATTTACCGCATTGGTCTTGCCCATGTAGCTGTTCTCGGTACCGGTGTCGTTTCTGTAGTAGCGGACTGCCTTTACGACTGGTGCCGTAAAGTTTGCCGGGATCTCGAATGCGTCATCCACATCCATGGTCAGCGCAATATCACCGGTATTGGCGATCGTCACATCATAGGTCACTTTATCGCCGTGGAAGAAACCGTACTGATCGGTTCTGGTCTTTTCCGGAGCGAGTGTCACGCGCTCTTTTTCCATGGTATATTCCGGCTCATGAGTCTCAGGTTCGTCTTTCGGGAAGTTGTCCGGCGGGGTCTCAACGACGATCCGGCGGTTCTTCATTTCAACGGTCTGGGCGGTTCTGTCCGTGTTTACAGTAAAGATAACATCCCTGCTGTAGTAATATCCGTCCGGGGTTCCTGCCTCACGTAAGGTATACGTTTCACCCGCAGTGAGTAAACCTGTAAGTTTCAGCGTGTTGTGGCCGTTTGTGAGCCATTCTTTCACGATGTTTCCGTTCCGATCCAGAATCTGGAGTGTTGCTCCGGCTAACATTCCGCCGGTCGTTTTATCCGTCTTCTTGATCTCCACATCGGTCGGCTGGTCTTTCATGACCACTTCCACGCGCTCGCCGTAATATCCGACTGTAAATCTCACGTCTTCTGCCAGCTGGTATCCTTCCGGAGGTGTTACCTCGTGCAGATAATAGGTCTTGCCTGCTTCCAGCACTCCGGTCCACTGTTTCCAGTCGTATCCGATGCCGAACTCGTTTCCGTCCAGAATGTCCGTTACCGGGTTCTTCTCCTCATCCAGTACCTGGAAAGTACCGCCAGGTAAGATATGGGACGGATCGCCAACGCTTGTCTTCATTAACCAGATGACCGGGTATTCCGGCTCATCCGGTGTCGGCGGCGGTGTTACCGGCGGCTCATCCGGGGTCTGTACCGGAGTATGTCCTTCATCCTCTTTATCCGGGATTCCAGGATACTCTGTCTTATCTCCCTCTGTTCCATCCGGTTTTTCTACTCTGACATCATAAGTCTTTGCGATGTTGAGGTATCCGTTGCCATCGTCGGTAGTCATGAACGCCAGTCTCTCCGGAGCTTTATCGGTGACAACTGCGGTGTAAACAACCGTTGCTGTCTTACCGGCCTCGATCCGGATTCTTGCTGTGTCTGTGCCTACTCCCATTCCAGTTTCGGAAATATCCTCACCCTTGATCTTTGTGATCTTAAGTTCCTTAAAGTAGTCCTTGACCTCCGAAGCAAATGCATCCGTGACGTACATTTTTAATGCCATGTCACCGGTATTGCTGATATGGACTTCGTATGTGACGGTGTCACCGCGTTTAAAACCATATTTTTCCGTGTCGGATTTCTTCGGGGCCTTATCCGTACGCTCCTTATTTATCTCGTAAGACGGAGTCGGTTCTTCCGGTACCTGGACTGGAGTGTTTGCGGTATCGGACATATCATCGAGCTTCTTGGTGATTTCCGTTACGGTATCGCCCTTTCCATCTCCATCGGCGTCTTCTCCGCTGTACTCATAGTATTTTGTAGTTACATTTGTTGTCGTCGCGGTATTTACGTATCCGAGTCCATCGTCCTTTGCTGTTCCGGATAAGAACTCTTCTGCTTTTCCCTTAACGACTGCGGCGTAGGTGACAACCGCATATGCACCGGCTTTGATCGTGATGTTCGCTTTGGAACCTTTGATCTGGTTGACGCTTCCCATCTGGCTGTTCTCAAGGCCGTTGGACCTTAAGTAGAAGTGAATCGCATCGATTTCCGGTGTTGTGAAGTTTTTCTTTACCTCGAATGCATCGTCTACATCCAGTGTGATCGTCGTATCTCCGGTATTTGTGATGATAACATCGTATAATACGCGGTCTCCGTGGAAGAATCCGAACCGGTCGGTATCTTTCTTTTCAGGAGCTAATGATACACGCTCTTTCTCCATGGTGTAGCCCGGGTTTGCCGGCTCCGGGGTCGGCGGTACAGGTTTTTCATCCGGCGGAACCTCAACAATAATCTTGCGGTTCGTCATGGTGACTACCTGCTCTTTTCCGGTGTTTTCGACGGTAAATTCTACGTCCTTACTGTAATAGTATCCCTTGATTGTCTCAAGCTCATGCAGGACATAAGTCTCTCCGACAACCAGGTTTGCATCTGCAGGAAGTTTAAAGCTGCCGATCTCATCCGTTACCCATTCTGCGACCTTGTCGGCCTCTGCATACGGGTTGGAATGGTCTGCGTTCTCCGGCAGTTTCTTGCCCTTGTATACGGCAAGCTTGACTCCGGCGAGGCTCTTTCCTTCCTGGTCTTCCTTCTTGATTACGACATCAAGAGGAGCATCCTTCATGATCAGGTGGTTATCTGTTACTTCGATTTCAGCTTTCACACCGCTTGCGATGACATTGCCATCCTCTGTTTTTGCAGTACCATCATCGTCCACAGTCACGGTCTTTCCCTCATACTGGTAAGTTCCGTCTTCGTTTTTGATGATGCCGGTGGTCAGGCCATTCTCATCATAGAGAATCGTATTGCCATTTTCATCCACGTAATGGGCATTTGTCACGCTGCCATCTGCTGATACGGTAAACTCGATATCCGCACTCTTTGCGTAACCGCTAGGTGCCGCATCCTCATGGTAGAGGTAGGTCTGTCCAGCTGTCAGGGCAGATGTCATGGTATGGGTGGTGCCATCCGTGGTCCAGGAAGCGACGGTCTGTTTCGTGCCTGCAGTCAGGATGGAAACGTTTGCTCCGGCTACTGGGGTTCCACCCAGATCCTCTTTCGAGAAATCAAAGCTTAATGGATGATCCCGCATGGTAACGGTCAGTGTTGTACCAGGTTTTGCATAACGGATGATGAACATCTGATCCGCAGCTTTTGCGTATCCGGCCGGTGCTTCCTGCTCCTGCAGGTAATACTCCTTGCCGACCGCGAGCTGTTTTGTGATCAGGACGCCATCTGCGCTTCCCTTAAATACCAGTTTCTCGCCGCGGCGGATAAATCCGTCGTGTTCGGTTGACGGGATCTTGGTATCATATAATGCCTTAACTGGGTTCTTTGCCGCATCCAGGATTGCAAAAATGCCGCCCGTCAGGATATTGCCTGCCATGTCAGTCTTAACGATCTTCACGTTGGTTGGCTCATCCTTCAATACCACCTTGTTGCCGGTGGTCTCGATGTCCCTTCTGGTGCCTGCTGCAAGCAGGGTTCCGTTCGCATCGCGGACATCCCCGTTGTCGTCCATCGCAACGGCCTCCCCTTTATAGGAATAAGTTCCGTCTCCATTTATGACAATCTCAGTCGGATAGCCGTCACGGTCATAAAGGACTGTTTGGCCATTATCATCCACATAGTGGGCATCTGTGACATTACCTTCCTCGTCTACCGTGAATACGACATCCACGCTGTATCCGTATCCATCAGGAGCTGCAGACTCGTGGAAGCGGTAGGTCTTGCCGGATTCCAGTCTGCCTTTGATCACATGCTCGGCTGTGGTGCTTATCCACTGCTCGATCCTGTTCTCGCCGGTTCCGGTCACTTCATAGAGTTCGCAGGTCGCGCCCAGTACTTCGTTTCCGGAGAAATCCTGTTTGCTGAAGGTGATTCCGTCGTTGCGCTTCTTATCGGTCATGATGACATCCACGCGTTCACCGTAGTGGCCGACTGTGAATTTTACATCTTCTGCCGGAAGGTATCCGTCAGGCGGTGTAACCTCATGCAGGTAATAAGTGTGATCTGCTTTTAATACCGTCATCCACTGGTTCCAGCCATAGCCGATTCCAAACGCAGTGCCGTTTAAGATATCCGTTACCGGGTTCTTATTCTCATCCAGCACCTGGAAGGTACCGCCAGGTAAAATGTGGGACGGATCGTTTACGCTGTTCTTTAACAGCCAGATGACTGGGTATTCCGGTTCATTCGGGCCTGGCGGCGGGATGACCGGAGGTTTGTCCGGAGTCTGTACCGGGGTATGTCCACCGTCTTCCTTATCCGGGATGCCAGGATACTCCTTGTTGCTGTCTTCGCTTCCGTCCGGCTTTTCGGCCTTGACGTTGTAGGTCTTTGCGGTATTCAGATATCCGTTTCCATCATCAGAAGCCAGGAAAGACAGTCTTTCCGGTGCGTTATCTGCAACAACTGCCGTATAAGTTACAACGGCTGTCTTGCCCGGCATGATGCGGATCCTTGCAGTGTCCGTACCGATACCCATTCCGTCTTCGGAGATGTCCTCGCCGTCGATCGCGGTAATCTTCAAGCCTTTAAAATACTGGCTTACTTCATCCACAAATGCGTCGGTTACGAACATCTTTAACGGCAGGTCGCCGGTATTGGCAATCGTGACGTCATAAACAACGGTATCGCCGCGGTGGAAACCAAACTTCTTTTCATCTTCCTTTTCCGGGGCTTCCGTTCTTCTCTCCTTATCCATCTCATAGGACGGGGTCGGAGTTTCCTTATCCGGGGTCTGTACCGGGGTATTCGCGTCATCAGACTTATCACCCAGCTTATCCGGATAGTCTTTCTTGGTTACGGTAATTTCCTTTACGGTATCGCCCTTGCCATCTCCGTCTGCGTCTTCGCCACTATATTCATAGTATTTTCCGACTGCATTGGTTATGGCAGCAGTATTTACGTATCCTAATCCGTCATCCGGTGCGCTGCTGGATAACAGCTCATCCGCCTTTTCGAGGACTTCTGCTTCATACGTGACAACCGCATAAGCACCGGCCTTGATCGTGATGTTAGCCTTGGAACCGTTCACACTGTTCAGGGTGCCCATATTAGTATTTTCTCTTCCGGATGCGCTGCCATAGAATTTAACAGCGTGTACCTTCGGAGTGGAAAAATTCTTTTTAACCTCAAATGTATCATCCACATCCATGGTTAAAGCGATTTCACCAGTGTTTCTGATTGTTACGTCGTAAGTGACACGGTCTCCATGGAAGAATCCGTACTGGTTTGTGCCCTTCTTTTCCGGTGCTTCGGTTACCCTTTCCTTCTTCATCTCGTACTCAGGCTCCCTGCCTTCCGGCGTCGGGGTATCCGGCGGGAGTTCATCCGGCGGGGTCTCCACGATGATCTTACGGTTCTGCATCTCTACGATCTGCTCGGAACCGTCCGTATTGACAATAAACTCAATGTCGTAGCTGTAATAATAGCCATCGACGGTCTGTACCTCGTGAAGCGTATAGGTTGCGCCAGGCTTCAGGATGCCGGTCAGTTTAAACTCACCGCTTTCATCTGTTGTCCATTCTGCAACTTTGTCTGCTTCGTCATAATCAGCATAAGGAGCCTTCTTGGGTCCCTTGTAAACCGCAAGGACTGCACCGGCTAATGGTTTCTTTGTCTGCTGGTCTACTTTTTTGAATTCTACGTCTGTCGGCTTATCCTTCATGACAGCTTCCACGCGGTCTCCATAGTAGCCTACGGTAAACTTCACGTCTTCTGTCGGAAGGTATCCGTCCGGAGGGGTTACCTCGTGAAGGTAGTAAGTCTTGCCTGCTTCCAGAACAACACTCCACTGATTCCAGTTGTAGCCGATTCCGAAAGCGGTTCCATCCAGAATATCCGTTACCGGGTTCTTATTCTCATCCAGTACCTGGAAAGTACCACCAGGTAAGATGTGGGACGGATCGTTAACACTTGTCTTCATCAGCCAGATGACCGGGTATTCCGGCTCATCCGGTGTCGGAGGTGGTGTTACCGGCGGTTCTTCCGGAGTCTGTACCGGAGTATTCGCGTCATTTTCTTTATCCGGGATGCCAGGATACTCCGTCTTATCTCCTTCTGTTCCATCCGGCTTTTCAGCTTTGACTTCAAACGTTTTTGCCGTGTTCAGATATCCGTTTCCGTCATCTGCGGCTGTAAAAGATAACCGCTCCGGCGCATTGTCTGCGACAACTGCCTGATAGGTTACGGTTGCTGTCTGGCCTGGCATGATGCGTATCTTCGCTGTCTGGTATCCGATGCCGAAGCCATTCATGGTTCCGGAAAGGTCCTCCCCCTCAATGGCGGTGATCTTTAAGTCTTCGAAGTAGCTCCTTACCTCTGCCGCAAATGCATCGGTTACAAACATCTTTAGCGGAAGGTCTCCGGTGTTTGTTACATGCACAGCATAGGTAACAGTCTCGCCGCGGTTGAAACCGAATTTTCCGGTTCCGTCTTTCTCCTGGGCCGGTAAGACACGCTCTTTGTTCATCACATAGGACGGAGTAGGTTCTTCCGGTTTTGGTTCCTGTACCGGGGTGCTTGCGTCATCCTTCTTATCTGCCAGCTGCTTTTTGACTTCGGTCTTGGTATCTCCCTTGCCGTCCCCGTCATGGTCTTCACCACTGTACTCATAGTACGTTGCAAAGACGTTCGTGATGGTTGCGGTATTCAAGTAGCCCTTGCCATCGTCTTTTGCTGCATCCGATAAGGATTCTTTTGCGTTATCCAGCACCTGTGCCTCATAAGTCAGTACGACGTGGCCGCCTGCCAGAATGGTGACATTTGCTTTTGAGCCGTCAATCGCATTTACTGTACCCTTGCCGCTGTTCTGGTAACCGGTCTTCGTATCATAGAAGCGTACGGCTTTGACCATCGGTATTGTGAAGTTTTCCGGAATCTCAAATGCATCATCCACGTCCATGGTAATGGTTGTATCTCCGGTGTTCTTCACTGTTACCTCATAGGTAACGAGATCGCCATGGAAGAATCCAAATTTATTGGTATCCTTCTTAGCTGGAGCGTTGGTTATACGCTCTTTTCCCATTGTGTAATCCGGTGTAGTTCCTTCCGGTACCGGCTGTGGTGGCCGTTCATCCGGTGGAGTTTCTACAATGATCTTACGGTTGGTCATGACAACGGTTTGTTCCTTGCCATCCGTATTTACGACGAATTCCACATCTTTGCTGTAATAATATCCTTTCACAGTCGCAGACTCATGCAGAACATAGGTCTCGCCTGCCACCAGGTTTGCATCCGCAGGGATTCTGAATTCACCGCTGTTATCTGTTACCCACTCTGCCACCTTGTCTGCTTTTGCATACGGGTTGGAGTGATCTGCGTTCGGCTCTTTCTTCGTTCCTTTGTATACTGCCAGGGTTGCACCCGGCAGGCTTACGCCGTCCTGGTCGACTTTCTTGATGATTACGTTTAGCGGTGCATCCTTCATGACGACGGTGTTATCCGTCACATCAAATTCTGCACGGACGCCTTCCGCAATGACGTTTCCGTCCGCATCGATGGCGTTGCCATTTTCATCAATCGTAATATCCGTCTCTCCGTTCTTGTAGGTGCCGTCCGCCTGGACGGTAATCGTGGTCACGTATCCGTTCTTATCGAAGAGGATCTGCGTGCCCTGTGCATTGACGTAATGAGCCTTGGTCACATTGCCTTCTGCATCCACGCCAAACTCAATATCCGCGCTTCCCGCATATGCGGACGGAGCTTTTAACTCCCGGTACAGATATGTTTTTCCTGGTTGCAGCTTTCCGGATAAGCGATGTGCTGCTTCGGTTTCTGTTGTGGTCCATGTTTCCACAGCCTCAAATTTGCCATCAGCATCGCGTGTTCCGACTGCTACTTCAGCGCCGGTTAAGTACTGTCCGGTTAAGTCAGTTTTGCTGAACTTGACATCCAGCGTCGGGTCTGCCATGCGGATCGTATTATTGATGACGCGCACTTCTGTTGTATCGCCGTCGTATCTCGCATTGCGGATCACACCCTGTTTATCAATCGTAAACAGGATATCTTTCGATACCTTATAGCCATCCGGAGCTTTCACTTCATGGTATTTGTAGGTCCTTCCGTATGTCAGGACACCGTCTAATACCTCCGCTTCCGCTGCGGATACCCATGCATGGATCTTTTTGTAGCTGCCGTCTTCCTGCTGCTCGTAAAGCTCTAAGGATGCACCCTCTAAGACGGTGCCGTCCTCTGTGGTCTTCAAGAATCTTGCCGGGATCTTTTCATTGGTCATGCCGACCTGGATGGCAGCAGACTGGTTGTAGATCGGGGCCGTGAACGGAACAGCCGCGTTATTAACGGAATATCCGTTCGGGGCTTCGTTCTCGCGTAACTGGTACTGCTTTCCCGCTTCTAACAGTCTTTCGATTCTTACTCCGTCTGCATTCGCGGCAAATGTTAGTTCCTCACCCGCAAGGATCATTCCCTCATGGATGAGTGATGGGATCTGCGTGTCGCGAATCGCGGTCACGACATTTCCGTCTCCGTCTAAAATTGTATAGGAGCCGCCTGAGATTGCGTTCTTTTCATCGCCGTATTTGGTGATGACTGCCTTGACCGGCGCATCCTTCATAACGACCACATTACCGGCGACTGCGATTTCCTCAGCCACGCCCTTGGCGTGGATTGTTCCCTCCGCGTCTACTGCATCGCCGTTTTCGGTGATCGTAATCACAGTCGCACCGTCACGGTAGGTACCGTCCGCGGATTTCGTGATTCCGGTCGGGTATCCGTCTTTATCATGGAGGAGGGTCGTGCCATTTTCATCCACATAATGGGCTCCGGTCACATTGCCGTTCTTGTCAATGGTAAACTCGATATCATAGCTGTACTCGTATCCTGGAACGGTTGCTTCCTCGTGGTAAAGATAGGTAGCATTTGCGGTCAGGGTATTTGCCATTTCATGTACAGATCCCGCTTCGCTCTGCCATCTGTCGATCTGTGTTGTGGTGCCATCTGCATTTTTCCGTGAGATCGTGCAGACTGCTCCTGCGATTTCCTCTCCTGCGAAGTCAGTCTTCTCGAAGGATACGCGTACTGGATCATCCTTCATGATGATGACGTTGTCGGTTACCGGAAGCTGTACTTTGGCGTCTGTTACGATCACTGTTCCGGTTGCATCGGTAAGGTTATTTCCTGTCTTTGTTAAGGCCTGTCCGTTTAAGGTATAGCTTTCGCCTGCTAAGGTCTCTCTGTAAATAACCTGAGTCGGTCTGTCGTCAGTGCCGTATACCAGGCTCTTTCCGTCCTCATTCACGTAACGCGCATTGGAAATTGTTCCATCTGCATTTACGTGGAACCGGATTGATACTGCGTATGCGTATCCGTTCGGAGCGGTGACTTCCTTATAAAGGTAGTCCTTGCCTGCCACTAACAGGCCTTCCGTCCGGTGCGGACCGTCTGTCGTGCTGGTGAACCGGTCAACGACTTCCCAGTTTCCGTTTTTCAGAATACTCAGTTCACAATCTGCTCCTGCGATTTCCGTACCGGCATAATCCGTTTTTTCGAAGGATCCGACGATCTTTTCGTTATAGATCGGTGCCTGCACATCTTCTCCATAATGGCTGACTGTGAACGCTATATCTCCATCCGGGAGCTTGTATCCGTCTGGAGCCTTAATCTCTCGTAAATAATAGGTATGGTCTGCTTCCAGTACGATATCCCACTCTTTCCGGGTACCGTCCATGGTAAACTTTCCATCTTTATCCTCATCGGAGATCTGAGTGATCACAGTTTCGGTACCATCGTCCGCTTTTGCGATCACCTGATAAGTACCGCCCGGAATGATATCTTTGTCTGCGCTGCCTTCCTGTGCCTTATCACCTTTCAACAGCCATACAAACGGATATGCCTTTTCATCCGGTTCCGGCGGGAATTTATCCGGCGGAGTGACAACTTTGATTTCACGGTTGCGCATTTCCACGGTCTGTTCGCTGCCGTCCGCATTTACCGTGAATTCTACATCATAGCTGTAATAATAGCCTTTTACTGTTTCTTTCTCGTGTAAGATGTAAGTCTTTCCCGCTTCCAGGACTCCATTTAACCGATATTCGCCAGTTGTATCTGTCGTCCATTCAGCCACGACCTTGTCCCCATCCAGTACCTGCAGGACAGCACCGGCGAGCGGCTCTCCGGTCGTGGAATCTACCTTTTTGAGCTTCACGTCTGTGCGGCGATCCTGCACAATGATGCGATCTGTCGCACCGTCAGAAGATACCGTGAATTCAATCGGTGCAGAGATTGCATAACCGGTTGGGGCGGATACCTCTGTTACATAGTAGGTTTTTCCTGCTTCCAGAACACCGACAAATGCAGTTGCGGCCTTCTCGGTTGTCCATGTTAACGGATTACCATTCTGATCAAGAACCACATTTCCGTCCGCGTCCGTAATGGATAAAACGGCTCCTGCCAGTGCCCGCTGAATCTTCTGGTCGAGTTTTGTGATTTCTACGTTGGTCGGACGGTTTAACAGAATAAAATTGGTTACCCTGCATTTATCATCCAGACTGAAGCCGTAGCTTGATAATTTGTAGTCTCCGTCTGTCAGTTTTAATATTTCATTGAAATAGTAAGACTGGTTCTTTTTTAATAAAGCACGTTCTGCCGTGATGCTTCTGTGGCTGGTAAACAGTGCGTTTACCGTCGCTTTATCTGCGATGGTTCCTTCCGTATTGGAAGACTCTGTACGGAATCCTTCTGATGCCGGGACATTCATTTTGATACTGTACTTAGTATCCGCATTCAATCCCGTGATGACCAGATAATCATTTCCGGTCAGAATTGCTTTCAGTTCTTTTTCCTTGCCAAACGCATAGAACACACCGTTGCTCAGTCTTGTACGGTAATAATATCCGCCCGGGAGCGCATTTCCGTCCTGATCTGTTAAGGTTACCGTATACTGGAACTGTGTAGTGCCATTCTCCGGGTCAGATCCGGTTACCGCATTGGCGATCACGAGGGAATCATTCTCTGCCATCGCACCAGTCTGTCCGCTGACAACAACCGGATTCAGATAGCTGATGGTCGTTTCTCCGATCGCAGCCTTCATCTCTACAGATACATTGGCGCTTTTGTTTACGGATGCCACTACCAGTAAAGTACCGGATTCTTTTGTTGTCTCGTACATATAGCCACCCTTGTACTGCAGGGTGCCTGGGTCTGTACGCTCAAGTGTCAGTCCGGTTCCAGGATAAACAATGATCTGCTTACCCTTGCCGACGTAATCGATCCGGTAAGTGATATTGTCCCCCACTTTGACACCGGAATGGTCCTTGCCGGCACGGCTGATATCATCAATGCTGATAGAATCCTCATCGTCGGATTCCGGATTTAAAATTGTCACATTGCTGTCGTTGGATGCGATCTCATAGATCACACGGCCGTTTTCGTCCGTGATATTGATTCTTGAGTCGCTGACTGCCTGTGTCCAGATAACTACTTCCCCGTCTGCCGGGTCGGCGATCATCGTAATGGAGTCAACAGTCTGCTGGGTCGTATCGGATAAAGTGACTACCGTTTTAATATTATAACGATGACCCTCTGCCACTTCGCTTTCCATTAACAGGACGCGTCCATTCTTCTCCACGCCACGCTCAAAAGAGTTTCCTGTTTCAAGGTCGGTGATAACGGCTTTAACACCCACTGCCCTTCTGGTATGGGTCGTCATGGATTCAACTGCTCCGGTTTCATCCGCAGTAAAGGAAATAAATCCGTTTTCTGCCGGGTCAAACCAGATCTTATCGATTCCAAGCCCATTTTCATTGGTGTGGAAGAATACATCGTTCTGCATGGTGTATCCTGCCGGGACGGAAACTTCGTGAAGCACATAAACGCTGTCCGGGGTAATGCCGGTCAGGCCATGTTCTTCTTCTTTTGCATCTACCGTCCAGGTCCACTCTGTTTTCTTGTTTCCGTCTGATTTCCACGTTCCATTCTCATAAACTGCTTTTGTTAATTCCAGTTTTGTTCCCGGAACAGATAAATGGGAATCAAAATCTTTTTTGGAGATGGACATCTGTGATTTCTCATTCTGGATCACGAAGACTCCATCCCGTAAAGCATCGTCTTTGTTGTTGAACATTTCGCATACGTATCCGTCTACGGTCTGTTCACTTAATGTGAATTCATGCTGGGTTGCATTTAATGCGTATCCGGTTGGGGCGGAAACTTCCTTTAACAGGAAGGTGTACGGAACAAATTTTCCATCCTTGCTGATCTTTCCTGTATCTGCGATGTTCATGGATGCTTCGCCATTTGCATCGGTTACCAGCGTACCGATTATGGCACCGGTGTCTTTGTTGCTGATCTCAAAAACAGCATTTTCCAGAACTTTTCCCTTCTCATCTGTTTTCTTGACTTTTGCCGCTACAGGCGCCGGTTTATTAACCAGGCTGATTCCTGCCAGTTCCGTGTCGGTTGTCTGGCCAGTGATCTGGAACTCTTTGACTGTTGCCGATAACATATAGTTTAACGGCTGTTTCTCTATCAGATAATACCATCCGTCCCGAACATCTTTTACTGCATGTGGTTTTAACTGTCCGATCTGTTCCTTCCGGATTACTTCCTTCTGATATTCGTATTCTGTATAGGAGCCGTCTTTTCCAGTTGTAAAATCATCGACCAGTGCCGCGCCATCCGGAACATTGCCATCTTTGAATGCATGGTCCGGATCTGCAATGCGCTGTTCGCTGCGATACAGTGCCAGTTCAACATCTCCAATGACTGCGGCTTTTGCCAGGTCATCGGTGTAATGCACTTCATTCTCATAATATCCCGCGAAATAGCGTCCTGCACCATCCACAATATACTTGGACAGCTTTAACTCTCTTTTCCGGTTTTCGATATCAAAGATCTGAATGTCGTCCGTTTCATCTACCGTGATTTGTTTATCAGCGGCTTTTGCGAATCCTTCCGGAACTTCAATCTCTTTTACCGTGTATTTGCCGGCTGCAAGATAATCGAACCGTCTGGTCCCGTCTACCGTCAGATAAGTTACGGCATTTCCTGCGATGGTGCGATAGTCAAACTGATAGTCCATAATATAGGACTGGTAGTCTGCGGAACTGGAGTCATCATCGACAGATGCGCAGATGTGCATAACGGTGCCATTGCTGACATTCCAGAACTGATCGCCCATGCTGGTCGTTTTCGTTTTATCCTTGGTAGCTTTTAAGGTCACCGGATATTCAAACGTATCGGAAGTCTTGTCTCGCTCTTCATCTGTATAAGCATTTTTAAACTCTTCCGGTGCATCATCCGGCACAACCCCGTTTGCCACGGTAATCACTGTGCCGTCAGAAATCTGCCACTGCTCTTTCGCATCCGTCGAACCAGCCTTTAAGGTTGCCGTGCGTTTTACGTTCCAGGTGATCGTTTCCATATCATTGGAACCATTGTTATATGCATTCTGGAACAACTGCGTAAAGGAAGTGTAGTCCGGTCCGCTTGCTCCGCCCTTAAAGATAGATGTTACCGCTCTCACCGCTCTCGCGAAGAGGCCGGTATTCATTGGTGCCTGCTTTGCGGCTCCGCCATTTGCGTAATCGCTGGCATCGTCCGTATACCAATCCGCTACCAGGGCACCGTCTTTGTCGTACAGGCCCAGTTTTGCACGACTTGCGTTCGGAAGCAGCTTTCTGGTTCCATCCTCTTCCGTCATGTACTTTTCGATCTCTACTTTCGTATGTTCGTCTGTCATGCTGAAGAGCTGCACACCTTCGTACTCCCCGACCGTGATGGTCTGAGGTTTCATGGTGACATATCCGGATGGAGTCCGGACCTCAGTGATCGTGTAAGTTCCCTTCGGGATACCCTCCAGGAAAAGCGGTTTCGTGGTATCAAATTCAATGTACCAGGTACCGCCACTGTTCTTTTTCGTAAAATTCGTACAGGAGGTGATGGATACCCAGTCACTGAAGGCTTTTTTGGTTGCCTGGTCTTTACCCTTCATCGATAAAACCGCACCCGGTACGTGTCCGTAGCCATAAGCGCCTTTTTCTTCCTGCTTTGTTACGATATCGCCTGCTACCGTTTTTACGGTTTCGCCATTTCTTCGCAGGTTCTTCATGTAATTGTCCGTTCCGTCTACTTTGACGATTTCAACCTTAATGGTCGTATCTGTCATCTCAGCGGTCTGAACATTTGTATTTTCATTCATGGTAATCGCTACCGGCATGGCTTTTACATATCCATCCGGAGCTGCGAGCTCTTCCATGATATACAGGGAATGCGGCAGTCGTTTTAACATATCCGCCTGTCCGCCTGAGGTAGTCCGATCAGAATATACGTCATTTCCTGTTAACCCATCCGCAGAAATCGTATTCTTTTTGGCAGCTGTGTTGCCTACTGTGTCTACCTTCTGGGTATCAAACGGATCGTTCGGAGTGTTTTCTCCGGTTACCCAGGTATTATTGATCAGGTAAGCATCGCCCAAACGTCTGTACAGGACATTATCCGTAGAATGGATATCACCGCTTCCGGAACGGAAAGCGCCGCCATTTGCATCAAATGTAACGGTAACTTCTTTTGTGGTTCCGGTTGCCGCTTTTTGGGAATACCACTTTACTTCCTGTTCCGGCGGCATAGTGTTATTCTGGTTTCTCCAGTAGGCTTTTACGGTCTTCCCATCTGTCAATGTGTTCGGTTCCACCAGCCAGCCTGCAAATACATAACCAGATCTTGCTGGTACTGGTACGGTCTGGCTGCCGTTTACAATGTAGTTCCCATCCACATCGACGGTCACTTTGATCGTCTGTCGATTGGAATACTGGTAATGTGTCTCCTGATTGAATGGGTCGTCTTTATCTCCATTATACAGGTCACTGTGCTTGTTGATGACGTAGGCATTTTCATTCCAGTCATCCAGTCCGTCTTCATAGACGTATCCCAGATACTCTTCATCATCGTAATCGTATTTATCGGAGCCTTTTGTGTATGTCTCCTTGGAAACGCGGTTGTATACCGGGTGTCCGTTTTTATCCAGTACCGGGTTGAGGGTGTTCTCGAATTTACCATCTTTTAACGTTCCGAAAACATATTCATCCGCGGTATCCGCATTAATGGTAGCCGGTCTGGTCGTAATGATCTTCTGGAAGTAATGGCTTCCTTTCGTGTTATCGTCCGCGTTACCGGTACCGTCATAGAAGGTATTGACTGGCCACACGAAAATTTTTACGTCCTTATCAGAGTTGAAATCATCGTTGGTACCATGAATGTTATCATGGGAATCCTTTTTCTCAATGGATTCCACCAGATACGCAATACCGGTGGTCGGGTCTACCAAAGAATCGCGGTTGCCGTCTTTATCCAGATGGTACATCCGCATATCCTTATCCTGTTTTCCGTTCTCATCATAAAAGCGGAACATCTTCTCACGCTGGGAATAATGGATGTTCTTAAAATTTCCGCCTGTGAATTCAAATACAGGGGTTGTTTCGCCATCCTCAAATGCATAAATTGAGAAATCGCGGTTATCGTATTGATCCGCATTGATCACATTGCCGCTTTTGTCGAATCCGTATACGGAATCCGCCTTGTTGTAGCGCTGTGATCCGAAAATCTCATCAATTTTTTTCGCATTGCTGGTGCCAACGGTCGTTTCATACTCATCGTTGGTCGTAACATGTAGGTTATCAAAGCTGTAAAACAGGATCGGGGTGTCTTCTCTCTGGATCGTTTTTGCGATCCAGACACCGTCTCCCTTATCGTTGATGGCATTCTGGTAATTATAGTTGTCATCCACTTCGGTCCCGTTTTCGTCCGTGGTGACTTTGGATTCATCTTCTTTCTGTTTTACATACTCGATCCGGCTGCCAGCATAACCTTTGTTGACATAAACCATTTCGACGTTACCGGATCCCGCGGAACGCTCCACAGTCACGCCGAGCCACTTATCATCTTTGTCATACCCGGTTCCTGGATTGTAATTGATCTCCAGTGCGTCGTACAACGTCATAGTTGCGCCCGCGACGTAGCGGTTCGTGTCATTTGCTGTTTCCAGAGTCTTTGTGACATACGCATAACCTTCAAAAATTCCCTGCTGGTTATACTTAATGTCAATCTCTTCGTCCGTGCCCTGGAGTTTGCGCTTTGTTAAATACTCCAGAGTACCTTTTAGCCACCCATACCCCAGATAAGTCCCGTCCTTGCTTCTTGCAAGCTCAATCTGGTTGTTTCCGTATTGCTTGATTAGGGCATTTTCAGCCCCTTCAATACGGCCGGATACTTTATAGGTGATCGTATCCGCAAGGGTGCTTTCCACTGTTTTCGGGTTCAGCCCCTCATGTGCTCCCTGTGCCGTCTTTACTTTGGATACCTGCAGACGCAGTGGTGTATCGTTGACATACACCTCTTCCGTATGGGTTGTATCCTGCGGTTTGTTTCCGTTCGGCGTTGTTCCGTCCGGGTTGACCGGCTTTTGTGTAGACACGGCATAGGCACTCATCGTGCCGAGACTTGGCACAACATTCTGGAATGCCATAAAACCAGCCAGCAATATACACAGTCCGCGCTGCGGAAGCGATCGCATGCCAGTTCGGCGTTCCAAACTGTCTTGTTTTGTTACACGCATAGCTTTTCTCCTTTCTCTTCGTGTCTTTGTTCAGTATGTCGCATCTTTCTGATTTGTGTCTTTTCTGTGACCGGAATTTTCAATAATTTTTCCGGACATAAAAATACCGCGGAGAGGATGAAGTTCCGCGGTATTTTTGGAAATATTTTCACTCGATTTCCACGAGTCAAGAAAAAATGGGAATATATGCATGAGGCCCGGCGCTGCCCCACGTTTTGGAGGGGCTCTATGTGAAAGAAAGGAGTGTGTTTTTGCGCCGTTCTCATGTTTTCAGTATGTCGGATATTTTTATATGGGCCTTTTGCTCTGAATTTTTTTGCGGATAACACTTTTTGGTCATTTTTTGATGTGCGTATGAACGGATGATGACCATTTTCTGTTATCCGCAAAACTTTCACGGGCGCAGGCCCAGCTCGATGCCACGGTCCCGCCGTTACCGGCGGGGGCCGTGATTCCGAGGCATGCTTACCGGTATTTGACGCTGCCGGCGTTATCTACCCACTGGCCCTTTGCGTTTACCTTGAAACCGTTTACGGTCGTGTTCTTATAGAGTCTGCCGCGCTTGCCGTTGGATTCAGTCTCGAAGTAGTAGCACTCTCTCTTACCGTCTCCATCAGCATCGATCCAGTTCCAGCCGGTCAGCATACGACCCTGGGTTCCATCAGATAACGGGTTTAAATAGTACGTATCGCCGTTATTATCGGTGAACCATCCAGTCTTCATGACACCGTCTGCACCGAAATAGAACCAGTCATACGCTCTCTGTCCTTTAGCCGCATCTGCGTACGGGTTATAGACAGCTGCCCACTCGTTTTTGAACTGGTGGGTCGTCGCAAACGTCCATCTGCCCTGTGCATCTTTCTGCCAGCTTCCGTTCTGGATAACATAGGACGGTACGCTTGCTGCTCTCATGGCTGCTGCCACCTCTGCCGCTGTCTTAGTTACTACGCGGCCATTTCCATCTACGTACTGGCCTTTGCCGTTGACCATATAGCCGCCGACATTGGTGTTTTTGTAGAGCTTGCCGCGGGTTCCGTTGGATTCGGTCTCGAAGTAGTAATACTCGTAGATACCATCTCCGTTATCATCGATCCAGTTCCAGCCGGTCAGCATGTGACCCTGGGTACCATCAGAAATCGGGCTTAAGTAGTACGTATCGCCGTTTGTTTCCGTGTACCATCCGGTTGACATAGTGCTGTCTTTACCGAAGTGGAACCAGTCAAATTCTTTCTGGCCCTTGGAAGTATCTGCGTACGGATTATGAACGGCTGCCCATTCGTCCGTATAAGTACGTCCGTTGGTGTAGATCCACTTTCCAGCTGCGTTAAGCGCCCAGGTACCGCCGGATACAACATACGTCGGTAAGCCATTGGATGTGGTCGTCTTGGAACCGCTCGGTCCGACACCGGTTGTGACCTTTCCGCCACCGCCGCCATGGCTTCCGCCACCGCCTCCGCCACCGCCGGAGTGTCCGCCGCTGCTTCCGCCTCCACTGTAGGAGGTAGTGTTATCAACGTATTTCACTCTGATGGTAACTGCTGTTTCATCTGCAAGGTCTCCCTCGCCGTTGGTTGCCTTGACGGTCACAACTTTCGTTGCCACGTACGGATTTGTCGTTGTGTACGGATGCGCCAGTGCGTCTTTCAGGAATGCGTTCAGGTGATCGCTGAATGCGGTACCCTGCAGACTGCCAGGTGCCACAAGGCTCAACTTGCCTGCATTATCCACTGCCAGGATACCCGAGTCACTGGAAGAATATAACGGGCCATGCTCGTCTGTCGTGGTATTATGAAGCTTTGTCGTTAATGCCGCTGTATTTCCGGATAATACATAAGTCGGATTGTTTCTGGATCCGGTACCAGTAATGGTTACGTCCATGGTGCGCGCGCTGTCCGTAATATCCGTATTCTCATAGATCAGCTCGAAGTTTACGGTGATGGTATCCTTCATGGTTCCATCCTCCGTGGCAGCCGTTACGGTTGCGCTGGTCGTGCTGGCGTACGGAGCGGACTTGTCGTACGGATGCAGCATAGCATCCTTTAAGAAACCGTTGATGTTATTTACGAATCCGTCACCGCTCATGGTTGCCGGCAGGGTGATGTACGCCTGTCCATTCTCATCCACGGTAAGGAGGTTCTTATCGGAAGAAGTGTAAACTGCCTTCTTGTAAACATCAGAGTTTACATTGACAGCTGTGGAAACCGGGTCTCCGACTACTTCGAATTCCTTGCGGGCAAGGTTCTTCGCGCGGAGTTTCAGTTTCATGGTTACTTCTTTCTGTTTTGCAACAAGGTTCTCGTAGGTCAGTTTTACATGGACCGTACACTGGTCAGCTAACTGTCCGCTCTCATCGTATACCGTGATCACGACGTCTGCCTCATGTCTGTACTCATCGGTACCCGGCATGTACGGACGCTTCATGGCATTCTTAATGAAATCGGAAGCCTGCTCCATGAACTGCTTCTGATCCATATAATACGGCATGTTGAAGGTTACCTTGCCCTTGTTGTCTACCTTTAAGATGTTTTCGTCGCTGGACTTGAAGGTAACATTCTTGTTGTTTAAATCAGCAGAATGGATGATGCTGGACAGGTCGAGGTTCGTTCCGGTCAGCTCATATACCGGATCATCTGCGTATCCAGTTGCCTTTAACTTGATGTCCATGTCTGCCTCATGGGTATCCAGTTCTACTTCCTCGTAGGTCACGTTGATGCGGACGATCGCGCTGTCACGCATATCGTTGTACTCAGATACCGCATTCAGGGTAATATCCTTCGTTGTGGTGTACGGATGTTCCGGTGTGGACGGATGGGACATTGCTTCCTTTAAGAAAGCGGTTGTCTGTGCATTAAACGCGTCGCCGGTCCAGTTGGTTGCATCCTTATCCGGTACGATTAAGGAGTAGGATCCGTCGCTGTTGAGACTCAGGATCTGAGCATCGCTGGCAGTTGCCAGGCTGAAGGTCGCTGTATCATTATCCGGGTATTTGGAGAAAATGGAGTAATCCATCTTTCCGGTATATCCCGTGATCTCGTATACGCGTTTCTCACGGTTGGTTGCCTTGATCTTGACATTTAATTCCTGTACATCCGGACTGAGCTGCATCTTCTCATAGAGGAGATTTACCTTTACGGTGCAGGTGTCATACATGGTGCCATCTTCGTTCTCGGCCTTGATCGTAACTTCGCGGGAGATGATATCCTGCGGGTCATTATCATTCGGATTATACGGATGGTTCATGACATCCTTTAACTGCTCATTCGCATTGTTCAGGAAATCGTCGCCCTCCATGGAATCCGGGAGCACGATGGAGACATTACCATCTTCATCTACGGATACCAGGTCATTTCTGTCTACGACGCTGTATTTCAGCTTGCCGCCACCATGCACATTTAAGTTCGCAGCCGCGGATACGCTGTTACCCAGCACGCTGAACTTCTTGCCTTCCAAATCTTCCGCGCGAAGAATCAGATCCATAGCCACGTTCTTCTTCTTCATGGTCAGGTTCTGATACATCAGGGTCACATGTACGGTACACTGGTCTTTGTGTCCAGCGTTATCCCTTACAGTAATCACGACATCGCGGGTACGGAGACTGTCTGTCTTATCCGTCTGATACGGATACTGCAGAGCTTCCTTAATGAATTCATACTTATCTCCACCATTTTCGAGTTCTGCCTTGAACTCCTTATTGGTCAGGTATCTCGGTTGCGTGAAGGTTACCTTGCCGGTGTTTTCATCGACTGCTAAGATATCCGGATTGCTGGAAGTATATTTTGCGGTTGTGTTGTCTAGGTTCGGATCGTTGATCGTTTTGTTTAAATCCAGCCCCAGGTCCCCGGTGAAAGAGTAGGTCGGATCTTCTGCGCTTCCGTTTGCGTTCATGGTAACAGACATGTTTGCTACATGCTTGTCCAGGGTTACGGTACGGTAAGTCAGATTTACATGAACGATCATGGAATCCTGCATTCCGCTGTATTTGGTAGTCGCAGTGATCACGACATCTACACTCTGCGGTTTACCTGCATTCTCATCAAGCATTGCCTGCTTTAAGAAATCATTACGGGCTGCCAGGAATGTCTCGCCCTTCCAGCCGGTTGTCACGTAATCCGGAACAACCAGTGCGTAAGAACCATCCGCATTTACTTTTAAGATATCCGGTCTGCTGGAAGTAAAGCTTACGGTATCATTCGGGTCTGTGGAATGGTTGCTGAATACTACCTGTCCGTCAAACTTGCTGATGTCATAGAGCTTCTGTTCACGGTTCAGCGCGCTGATGGTAACATCCAGTGTCTGCTCTTTCTCGTTCATCTGCATATCTTCGTATGTCAGATTGATGGTCAGGTTGCACTGGTCCGCCATGCGTCCGTCTGCACTGCGCGCAATCACGGTAGCAGTTGTGGTGGATACGAACTGCCCGTCCTGGGTGTACGGATGGGTCATTGCATCCTGGATGAACTTGGATGCGCCAGCCTTAAAGTTGGAACCGGTTAAGAGATCGCCATTGCCGTCTTTCGGTAGCTTCAGGCTGATCTTGCCGTTTGCGTCTACCTCAAGGAAGGAAGCCGCATCGCCCTCAACCTCGTAAACAATATCCGTTTCTGCTGCATCATGAGAATGGATGGTAGCCGGGTTACTCAGTGTATGTCCGCTGATCGCGTAGGTTGCGTTATCACGCAGGCCGGTTGCTTTCAGGTTTACATTCATAACCGCTGAGTTCTTCTCAAGCTCCACATCTTCATAAATGTAGTTTACGGTTACGTTACAGCTGTCCTTTACTGTCTCATCGATGTTTGTCACGTTGACCGCTGCAGTTCTGCTATCCTTGTATTTTCCATTTGCGATCACTGCATCCTGCCATGCCTGATCAACTGCCGGCATGATGACACCGTCATCATTTACGGTTACATAAGCTTCGTTTTCAGAGCTCCAGTATGCAGTTGTCTGCACACCGTCTGCTAAGTGCATGGATGCCTGCAGCTTTCTGGAAGCGATATCTTTCACAGTGCCATCCTTTAATTCGCTCCAGACATGGGACGGATTATTGGTTCTGGATGTCTGGGTACGGATGATCGTGTATTCCTCTGCATTGGAATTCAGTCTTGCCTGGTCGTAGCGGAAGTTGATCGTAATCACGCAGGTATCCGTTGTTCCGTTATTACCTCTGGCAGTGACAGTCACCTGTTTCTGGCCAGTGAATACGCCGGAACCGAATTCCTTCGCATTATCAATGATCTCCTGCATCCATTCACGTTTCAGCGTTACATTGCCGTCTGCATCGATGCTTAAAATATCCTGATCGTACTCATAATTCGGAGTTACGCTTGTACCGAGCTCGTTTGTGAAATGTGCGGTCAGCTTGAACGGGGCTGTAGTCTGGTCACCGGTCCAGTTATTCTTCTTGTCGTTTGTAAAGGAATTATCCGTATAAACGACATTAAAGGTCTTCTCATGCTGGTCAAGGTAAGCCATATCGTAACGAAAATCGATCGTTACCTTATAGCTGTCTTCCACTCTGCTCTTGCCTGCTTCCTGCTTATAACAGGTAACCATACCGGTCTTCTGACCCTTGGTCTTATTCGCTGCGATCAGCTCTTCCCATGTACCCTTGATCGGTACCAGGTAACCATTCTCGTCGATCTTTGCAAAGTTTGCAATCTCGCCGGTCAGCTCGTAAGTGCCCTGGTTTGCAGCAACACCATTCTCGGAGTAATACGTATTGCCAAGTTTTACGATACCGTAGGACCACTTTTTGGTCGCTTCCACATTCTCGCTCTTGCTTCCCTGGGTAACAACCACCTTCAGGTTGATATCGCGGTCGTTTACGGTACCCTTTGATACATCGTAAGTTTCTGCCGGAGTATCTGCATCATAGTGGTCCGGGGTTGCAGTAAAGCCTGCCGGTAATATTCTTAACTGCTCTGCAGTCATATCAAGACCGTCATAGCGGTAATTTACCGTAACCGGAATCTCCAGTCTGGAGTCGGCGTTTGCGGATTCAACTACGATCTTAAACTGCTTGGTTCCCTTGTTATCCGTGCCACGGCTGTTGCGGATGGTGGAGAACCACTGGGAATTGGTATTGACAGTCAGGTACGCAAATGTCTGCTTGTTGTCCGGGTCATACTGCGGAGTAGATTCCCATTTAATGGCAGAACCTGCGTTTACCACATGACCGTTTTCATCCTGAATGGACACACTCGGGGCTGCATCGACGCCGCTTAACGCTGCAGAAAATTCCTGCTTGTCGATACCGATCCAGGTACTCTTCTCGACAATGGAAGTACCGTCAACCGTCTTGGCCACGTTTTTGGTCTCCACGATATCAAAGGTCATGCCTTCCTGCTGTTCGGAAAATGCAGTAGAAGCCTTGAATGTAATGTTGATATCCTTGTAATCATAAACGCTGTGATCCTTCTTGGAAGTTGCGTATACGCGGACCGTTACGGTACGGCCGTTCAGCTTGTTGGCTGCGATCAGGCTCTGAACCCACGGAGAGTATCCGTCAGCATTTACATCCGAACTGTCATTGAAACCTCTGACTGTGATCTGACCGGTCTCCTGGTCAATACGGAGTACGTCGTTTACATCTAAGGAATCACCTGCGTTTACCCTGCCGATGCTCCAGATGACGCCATTTTCATATGGCTGGTAGTTGTTGTTTGCGCTGTCATACTCCTCGCCATAGCTGGTGACGGTTGCGCTCAGCTTTTCGCCAATGCCGCTCTCAAGGAGCTCCTGTTTTCCGCCTGCGTAAGAGATGGTTCTCTTCGTGATCTCGGAGTTTCGGTCACCCTTAAAGGTATAGAAGATGTTGTAGTCCTGGATCTTGGACTTATCATTGATCTTCACCTCAGTCGGCATGATCTCAGTTCTGTCTTCGGTCTGGAAGTTTACGGTTACCAGGCAGGTATCAGTTACGGTGTTCTTGGAAGCATCCTTCGCGGTTACCTTCACTAACATCTTGTACTGATGTGCATCGCCTGGGTTCTTGATCATTCTGGCGGTATATTTTGCATCCTCATCGCCAGCCCATGCCGCGATGGTTACGTTACCGTCCGCGCTCTTTTCGGAGATGCCCTTCAGGTTTACGTAAGCATTCTTGTAGCTGTTTGCGCTGGTGCTGACGTTTAAGGTACCGTCATCGACATTGCCGATCGCGTTTTCAACGACCTGACCTTTGATGGTATCAAAGTTCTCTTCCAGTCCAGTCTTTGTGATGTACCAGTTGACATCATTCTTGCTGAAGTAATCCGGATTAAAGGTGGCGATCAGGTCAGAAACACTGCCATCTGCCGCGTTGGATTCTCCATTTACCGTATATTTCACTTCCGGGTTCTTACGGTCACCGGATAATGTACGGACTACGTTGTAGGTGATATTGTTGTGGTTTAATGCCACGCCCTGTACGGCAACCTGGGTCTGATCCACGATGTTGAACTTAAATGTTGCATCCAGAGTACCCATCGGAGGATTTGCCTTGTCATTTGCATCCTCTACCTGTGCGGTTGCAGTAACAACGGAATGATACCAGTACGGGGAAGCCGTTGTGATGCTGTTCTTATAACCGTCCTGGATCTGCTTTTCAGCCAGCAGATTTGCCTGTTTTGCAATCGCGGATGTAGCTGCATCCGTCAGGTTTAACATGAAATATGCAGCTGGAGCTGCGGTATTTCCGTTTCCTGCAACAAGATTGTAAATCAGGCCGTTTCCGCCATCGGTGGATACGGTACTGTTATTGGAGAATGCCCAGTTCAGATTGAATGCCTTATTCTCTATACCGTTCGTAGCACTGGTCATCCAGAACTTGGCAGCTTCGTTTATGATCAGCTTGCCATCCTGGGTCTGGGATGCAATCAGGATATTCTCCCATTTATTACCTTTACCATCTGTGATGATCTTGGCTGTACCAGAAGAAACGTCCGGATCTGCATCGTACGCAGTTGCGCGCCATTCGATCGTCGGCTGCTCTCGGGTACCAGTACGGATCTGGGTAATATCGAATACCACGCGGTTCGGGAGGATCTCTACGGACTCGCTGCTTTTCTTATATACGGCACCAATCGTCGTGTCAGCTCCTGGCATGCTGAAGTGATAGCCACCGGATTTATTGATGCCGGCCTTGCTGACTGCCTCTTCCCCCAAGAATCCGTTGATGTTCTTATGGGAGTACCACGGGTTCTGCTCCACTGCATCGTTCATCTTATAGAATCCGACTGTATCGCCTGCCGCATTGACTTCTTTCTTATCATCAAAGGTTACGTAAACAACATCGCCTTCTGCGAATGCGACCTGATGTGTGGAAGTAGCCGGTTTACGGTAATTATTACCGAGCACATATGCGGTCATTTCGGATGCTATCTTACCATCTACGATCGGGTTATCGGTAGTTAACAGATATCCACGGATCGGGTTACCTGAACTGTCACAGGTGTAGTGGTTGATGGTCGCAAGGTTCGGGTCCATTGCGGAGTTGCTACCCGCAGCTCTTGTGGTTGCCTGGATTCCGTTTTCAAGCAGCTCGTAGAAATAGTCACCATCCGCACTATCCTGGTCAACATTTCCGGAAACCAGGGTATACCCCTTGTCTCCTGCATGCCAATATCCAATATATGCGTCGGTTCCGTATGTTCCGCTTACTGATGCCGGTTTTCCTCCGAGAACGCCTTTATCTGCTTTGCCCTTGGTATCAGCAAATAAGTATGCCACTTCACCGTATTCGCCATACGTGAAAGTCGTATTGCGGATCGCGCTGCCAATGAAGCATGCGGAGTAGTTATATCCACCGGTCGGTGCAATGACATCACCGGAGAAACGACCAACGCGGACTTTACCGCCGTTGTAGCCGCCGACCAGTCCACCAACCGAATAAGACTCATTGGAACCTACCTGTCCGGATTCTACCTGAGAGTTGATCACGTTGGCATTTTCGATGACACCTGCGATGCCGCCGACGAATGCGCTGTTACCATAGATATGGTTTCCGGATCCGGAATTTGTATCCACAACCGTATCCAGAATGGATGCATTGGCTGCGTAACCGACAATACCACCAACTGCGGAGTGTCCTTCGCAGTATCCGTTCGGAGCAAGGTTGCTGGTCCATACAGCGATCTCATCTGCGCGACAGTCTTCGATCACAGTGCCTCTGTTGGTATCGGATGTGTCAGAACTATGGGCATATCCCACGATGCCACCAGTATAACCGTAAGCGTTTGTTACATATCCGCTAACATAACAATCCTTGATGTCTGCGTCGATTGCTTCACCGGCGATCAGACCAACATAACTGCCGCCCTCTCTGCCGATAGAGACGGTATTTCCGTTTGTCTGGATATGCAGACCGGTTACGGTCGCACCTGCACCCAGTTTTGCGAAGAAGCCGTAGTGCTGCTGCATGGTCACCTTGGAGATCATGTCCGCGCTGACACCGATAGCCGTATTTGCTCTTGTGCCAAAATTCTCGATAACAACCTTGTCATCGCAGGCTAAATGTGCACGGAATGCATTCGGGGTGCCGCCTTCATTTAAGGCGCCGCCGACCGGAAGCCAGCATCCATTTAAGTCGTACGTACCGTTTTCAATGCGGTAATAAACATTATTGTTATTGTAAGTATCCTTGTTCTGCGCGATCATAGCTGCGAACTGACGCAGGTCCTCTACGCTGTCGATGGTATACGGGTTTTCTTTTGTGCCGTTGCCATCGCTGTATACATTACCGTTCGCACCATAATTTTCCGGCCACAGGGAACCGATGATGCTTAACGGCATCACCATCATGGTTTCTGCTGCCATCGTTAAGAAGCCGTATGCGGTTTCGAAATCCACATGACAGATCCAGTCTAACAGCACATCGTAATAATAGCCTGTGATCTCGTCTTCTTCATTGCGGATCACGCAGTTTGCTTCAAACCAGGCATTAAACTCTTCGGAAACATCGGACTGATCCTCGTTCCATAAAGATAATGCGTAGGAAGCAAGCTGTTCTTCCGTTGCCCTTTCCGTATCTTCCTTTTTAATACTTGCGTGCCATGCCTTCACATCCTGTTCGTTTGCGGACATGAACCAGCTCCAGAACTCTGCGGTGCCAAATTCCGGATAACTGTCAAGCGGATGCAGTTCCGCATCTTTTAAGAAGAATTCCTGGATGAAATCATAGGCATTTTCATAGCCTGCCTTTACCATCCAGCTTAAGATTGCGTCCATGTCGTACAGCCATTCGCCGTCTACCATCTCGGCAGCATCCTCATACAGCCATGCCCAGAATGCGTCTGTTCCAAATGCCGGTACCTCTGCATCGGATTCGGACGGGGTCGCTTCGGAGTCAGTTGCCTTGCTCTCGCTTTTTGCAACGACTGCTGCCGCATACCACTCCTCAACTTCTTCATCGGATGCCTTAGACAGCCACTTTACAAAATCTTCGGATCCGAATTCCGGATACTCCCTGAAATCCTTTCCGGATAATGTGATGTCATCCAGCGTCTGATCCGGAGTTTCTTCCTCCGATTTGGATGCATTGGATGCATTGATGTCATCGTTTAAGTCGCCGTCTTCCGGGTTGCCGTCTTCATCCACTTCCAGCTCATCATCCGTTTTGTCATCGGCTTCTGATTTGGTTGCCTTCTTGACGACTTCATCCGTGACGTCCTCATCGGGTTCCTGATCCGCATCCGCAGATTTCTTAACGGATTCATCCGAAGATCCGTCAAGATCCGTATCCTGGTCCAGTTCATCCGCCAAGACGGTCATGGCCGGAGCGATGTTCGGGAGCACGGTTGAAACAGATACGACCGCTACGGTACATCTTTTCATCAGTGATCTCTGATTCTTTCTCACTTTTTGTTCTCCTTTCTTTTTCTTACATTTCCCGGTCATCCCGGGGATTACTGCCCTTCGCATACCGCGATCACGGGCTTGCTCTCAGTATGTTGCATCTTTCAAAAAAATGTGACGTTTCTGCGTCCGGACTTTCCGGCTGTTCTTGTTTCTTAATTTTTCTTACGATTTTCGCTATTTTCTCTTGATTGTCTGTAATTTTCCCCTACTTATATCTTTTTTCAGCCCATTTTTTCACGTCTATCGGGAAAAGATGACCAAAAAGTGTTATCCGCAAAAAAAAGTGTTTTTCCGGCGCCTGTCATCCAGTCCAAAAAGTGTTATCCGCAAAAAATGGAGCCGCAAATGCGGCCCCATTTCGTATAAATTCCGGTTAATGGTCCTGATATACGCTGTACATCGGGCGGATGCCGACGCTACATGCCTGCTTTACGGCCATCTGGTCCGCGCCGACGCCGACGCGCCGTACCACGTAGGTACCTTCGCGCTCTACATAGGTCGTTTCTTTCTGGCATCCGGTCCAATCCGCGTTATGGTCAGAATATTCATATCCGGTCTTAGTGCCGGAAAGCGGATAGCGGATCGCGCTTTCCCGTTCTGTGATTCCTTCCGGATTAGATTTCTGACGGATCCGATAAACGCCCGCATCCGGGACGACGGTCAATCCGTCCGTACATGCATTCCATGTTGTGCCCTGGTCTTTCGACCATTCCATATCGGCGCTTGTGACTGTCAGCACGTGAACCGCCGCGCCGGTCTTTATCGTCTGTGACTGTGCTCGGTTACGCAGCAGGCACGCGGATGAAACACCAACTGCTGTCTGTCCGTCTGAGCATGCGGTCCAGGTCGTGCCGCCGTCTGCGGAATACTCCATGGATGCATCTGTCTCAGTCAGCACGTACATGCCGCCGGACAGTACCGGCTGCTTGGAAGTACCGGCTGTTTTTGACCGGGTAAGATAGTATCCGCTTCCCGGTACGGTAGTGTGTCTGTCCGTGCAGTCTTTCCAGGTATTTCCGTTATCGGTAGAATATTCCATGGATGCTGTGGTATCTGGGATCGCATATTCTTCCGCTACGCTGTGCGGTTCGATATTGCCATTTTGCAGATTAACTACGTAAACCTGGTCACCCGTACCATATACCGGTGTCCTTAACCAGTAGGAAGCCGCGTAATGTCCGTCATAGACGGTATCCGCGTTATCCGTATCACTCCGGTTAAACTTCCAGAGGTAGTTCTTCATACCCAGTGCCTCTTCCACAGACGGGATATAAAGCTTTGACTCCAGGTACTGCGCACGGTCGCGCTTGTATTTCTTTAAGTCCCGGTCATCCAGGTTCTCAAAAGCGCCGGCTGTTGTGGAGCCGGAATATTCATTCGCGATACCAATATCCATCGTGACGAGGTTTCCGGTGCCTGTGTTTACATTGCTTAAGTAACTATGGATGTCGGAATAGCGGTAATTGTTTGTCGTTCCGAAGAATCTGGTATCCCGCTTGGAATCATCCTCGTTATACTGAAGTCCCGTATAGGAAGGCAGTACTGCGTCGCACAAGAACAACGCCATCGTCTTATCAAGGTTTGAATTGTCCTTATAGTTGTCGTTGACGCAGCGGAACAGGTATGTCTCGCCGTCGATCGTGCGGGACTGGATGTCCCCAACCTTCCAGTGGCCACTTACCACGCCTTCGCTCACGCCGCCGGCATCCATGAAGATGATCGGGCATACCATCTTGGTTCCAGCTTCTTCCGGTGTTACGCGACTTCCGTCGCTCATCTGCACCAGACCGTCAAAGTCCTCGCCCTGCTCTTCCTTTAAGATGGTTAAGCTGTCCGGGAAGTGGTAAGTGTTTTCCGCCTGTGCTTTATAGCGGTCGTACTCTTCCTTCGTCAAAAGACCGACATTGTTAAGCCCCGCGTCCACAAGCACCTTACGGTTACTGAGCCCGTCCATGAATGCATCTTCTAAGAAGGTCCGCAGGTCGCTGGACTGGTAGACTGCGTGTCCGGTGCTGCTGTATCCGCCGTATTTGGATGCTTCAAATCCGTCCTCGCAGAGCAGGAGCTTTTTGCCGGTACCTTTATAATCCGTATCGATGCAGATGAAGTTTAATTTCATGGCCGGCAACCCGCATGTGCCCGGATCCCAGTCTACTGTGATCTCATCACCGATGTTCATTTTCATCGCCGCGCCGCAGTTGTCACACATACCGTCATGGTTCTTATCTTCATGTCCCAGTGCCTGGTAATAGGTGGTCTCCGAGTAGCCGCATTTACTGCAGGTTTTAACAATCATGCCCGTCACTTCGCAGCCGGCAGATACCGTCTTGGTCACTTCCATATTATGAGTGCAGGTCTCCTTATGCCATACCCGGTTGAAGGATACCCTGGTGATGTAATAGGTCACTCCGTCTTCTACGAACTGGTCCACAAGCTCCGTCGTGTAGTTGGCAATGTCATAACGCGATACGATGGAGCTGACCTCCGCCGTTGCCGCGTTGTAATCACGCCCAATCACATAATAGCTGTGTTTTTTTGCATCAACCGTGTACACGGCCATTTCCGTTAAGATCCGCTGTGCATCCTCCGGTTTGTCAGCGTAGAAATTTTCAAACTGGTTCTCAAAGGCCTTGTGATAGGTAATCTCAAACTGGTTCGTGCTTAACATCCAGGTCGTCAGCTGCTTCGGCCCCTGTTCATCGGCATTCCAGATGTTGCCCTCCGCATCACGGAAGGTATCCGGGTAATGCACCGGGAGGTATCCGTGTGCTTCCGCACCGTCAAATGCCATGTCTCCGGCTACCGGTGGCAGGACATCCGTCCCGTTTCCGTCCGTGAAGCGAATCATGAATTCCTGTTTATATTTGTTCATGGACTGGTCATTGTCGATTGCCTCCACGTAAAAGACAACCTGCTTGTTGTCTTCATCCAGGGTAAAGCTCTTTTCCGTATCATCCGGGAGTGTGTATCCCTGGATAGTGATCCCCTGGACGCTTACCGTTTCCCCTTTTGTGGCTACTCCGGTATAAATGCCGACGTCGTTCCAGGAGTCTTCTTCCCGGTAGATGATCGTGTAACGGCACGGCTGTGTGCGCCGTATCTCGTCAAAGCTTGCCTGTGCCTCCTTCTCCCATTTTTCTAAGAGATTGGCGGGAGCGTCACCCTTGCGGTAGCGGATGTTGTACTGGCGGTATACCGTCCCGCCCACGTACTCAATGTACGGGGAAGCGGTGACCGCGCGGTAGGTACAGCCGTCTGCGCCTTCAATCACATCCGGATAGTCAAAATAAAGGACGTCCCCTTTTCTCGTAAATCCGGTCCGCCACGGCAGCAGCAGGTTCCCGGTCTCATCCGTAAAGGTCACGAGCCACTCCGCGCCGTCGTATTTTCCGGTATGCGGATTGCGTTCCGGAGCGTTTCCGCTGACCCGGTACATCATGACGGTCGCGTAATTATCATCCACATTCTCGCTGACAACAAAATAGTTGTCGGAATCTTCCTTGAACGCGTACTGGCGGAAGGTATTGCGCAGGTAAATCTTCGTTCCTGGGTAAGCCTTGCCGGTCTTGATGTCGAGTACACTTCCGGTATCATCCGCCTGCAGCCGGATCGAATAATTCACTTCCGTTTTTTCATCCGTAAACTCTGCTGTTTTATAAAAGTATACATAAAACTCGCAGACTTCCTGCTGTCCGCTTATGGTGAAGGTCATGGAGTCGCCCGCCGCGATCGCTTCGTACGTTCCGTCCGGCAGATTGACCTTTTTTAAGAACGTACCTGTTACCTGAGATCCGATCACGCCGATGCCTACCTTGTCGTCAAAGATTCGTTTTGTACGATCCTGATAGGAAACATAGTGGATGACATACGGGCGCAGCTCCTCGATGTCCACCTGTTCCTGTTTCTTTTTTAAATAAATGTTGCAGAAGTTGTTGGCCTTATTGGAGGAAATGCGCACCTGGGCAGGGATGTCGCTCAACAGCTCATATCCCTCCCACGCAAAATCGTCCGCCGTCAGCGTAACGTCCGCCAGGCGCCCGCCGCGCCCTTCCATGGTCTTTGTAAATAAAACGTCCCCGGTCTCGATGTCCGTCGCTCGGAATTCGTACTGGAAGATCTGATATGGGATATATAATACCTGGAAGTGGTTATTGGTCTCGCTGAGCAGGAATGCATATTCCTTTTTGGTATCCATGTCGTAGCCGTAGATCTCGTAATGCGGGCGAATCGTCGAGCCGGATTTTGCGGAATCTGTAAAGGTCTTAATAATGTTTCCCGCCGCATCCACGCAGTCGATGGTGTAATCCACGTAACCTTCCGGTTTTACATACTGTTTGTCGATACACCATGCCGTGAAGGTGTTGATTCCGTGTCCTGTGCCTGCCGTGATCACGAACGGGTCATGGTCTGCCAGGACATATCCGGACGGCGCCTGGATGACAGTCAGGACGGAATCCGCATAAGCGCTTCCGGTCTGCGTCATCAAAAGAGCCCCAGTATCACGGTCGCAGTAGCGGATCATGTAGCTGTATTTGACCGGCGCCTGGTTGTCCGCACCTTCCTCATCCGCCTCGGATACGGTTGCCGTTTCCTCTTCGGATATCGCAGCTGGAGCGTCTCCTTTTGCCTGTTCTTCGCAAAGGACTGTGATACTCTGCCCGTCCTCTTCCAGTTCAAATCCGGGCATGGGGTCTACGACTTTATAACCGTCCAGTAACAGCTCTGGGACTTCGATGTAGGTCCCGGCCTTTGCGTTTCCTGCTTCGGAACCGACCGTTTCCCCGCTTTCCGTCTGAAAATCAATCCGGTAATCTAACAACTCTTCTTCCGGATCCTGCTCTTCCACGGTCACGCTGTCAGATGTTTTTTTTGCCATCTGGCGTGCGGCCGAGGCAAGCGTCTGCGGTTCGTCCTGCGTGAGGTCACCATCTGTTCCGGATCCCTCATTCTCGTTTTCATCCCGGATCTCTTCCTGATCTTTTCCCAGATCTTTTCCCATGTCTTCTTCCGGGTCTTGACTCCTTGGTTTCTCGTATTTGATGGCGAACACACTTCCGTCATTGAGCAGGGTCACTTCGTGGGGCCGGTGCTCGATCTCTCGCTCCCCATCGAATGCTTGTTCCGGAATCGTGATCCTGTCACCGCGGAGAGCTGTCCCAGTGGTCTCCTTTAAGACCATGCCATCCATGTCCGCATAGCGGATCGTGTAGGAAAGTGTATTCTTCGATTCTGCTTTTGTCCGGTACATGATGGTAAACGCAGATACGCCCGACTTTAATGTACTGGTATGTGTCTGTCCGTCCGCTTCTTCATAACCGTCAAAGGTATCCGCTTCGATCGCGATTTCCTCACCGGATGTGCCGACGCGTTCCTCTTTCTTTAAGACGGTCCCATCCGTCGCGACATGGTAGATAGTATAAAGGCTCTTCTCCCCTGTTTTCTCCTTTTTTCCTAAGACTTTTTCTTCCTGGCTATCCTTTGTGTAAAAGATATGGAAGATCTGTCCGTCCGTTTCCAGAGTTCCAGTCGCGGGCTGCCCGCCTACCCGCGTGTATCCATCAAATGTTTCCGCTTCCAGAGTAATGGCATCTCCCTTGTCTGCCTTCCCTGTCGTCTCCTTTAAAACCTCATTATCCGGTCCGACAGCCCGGATCGTATAGGCTGTATCCCCTTGCGTTTCCGGCTCTCTTTCTACCGGCATCTGGTCTATTTTCCGGTTCGGCTCTACAATAACGGTAAAATCATTAGATCCGGCATCCCCGATCGTCCAGGATGTTTCCTGTCCGCTGGCAACATGATAATCCTGGCATTTCTGCGCCAGGATATCCGCCTCCAGTTCACACTTTTCACCCTTTTTCCCATAGGAAGCGTAACCACCAAGACCCCTTCCGTCTGCCATGACAAAGGTGACTGTATACCCCGTCAGGCGGTCCCCGGTTGGCAGTGTTCCTGGCAGGCCGCCATTCTTTTTATAAACGATCTGGAAAACCGCGTTGTCACTTACCAGGTGGAACATCGGTTCTTTATCCTCTGTGGTGATATAACCGTCAAAGGTCTTGACCTCTGGGGAGAATACGGAGTCTTTTGCAGCTTTTCCTTCATAAGAAGCCAGAATATCCCCTCCATCCGTGACATAGCGGATCGTGTAACGGTATGTTTCTCCTTTTGTGCCCGCACTTTTACTTTTTCCGGCTCCTGAAGAACTGCCGGAGCCGCTTCGGCTACCGGTTCGCGCACTTGTCGTTTCCGGCTTGACCTTTGTGATGTATCCGCGTCCGGAAATATAGACTGCTTCCCCGTTTTCTGTCCACTGGCCATCGGCATTCACGGTAAACCCGTCTGCCGTGATACAGGATGCCGCCATTTTTCCGTCTTCGCCAAAATAGTAGCAGTATCCGTCGATCCAGGCCCAGGTCTTTTCCAGTGCGGCACCGTAATATCCCGTATGTTCATTGGTGAAAAAGTACCAGATGCCATCCATCAGCTTCCAGCCCGTGTCCATGATTCCGTCCGCGTCCAGATGGTACAGGCGGTGGTCATTCGGATCCCTAAGCCATGTACTCTTTTTGTACTGTCCGTCACCGTCTTTATATCTCCATTTTCCCTGGTCCACTTCCCAGACTGGTTGGGTCGCCGCAAATACCGGCGTGACCATCTGCGCCACAGCCAAAAAGACCGCAGTGCCTTTTGATATGTTATGATGTGTTCGTTTCACGACGTCTCGCTGGAAAAGCTTTTCTCGGCTTTCCCACTCCTCCTTTCTGTCTGCTTTCAGTTAGCTGTTTAGATGCCCGTCCGGGGTATTGAGTAACTGCATCAACTCATCCGTGGCCGCGATCTCGGCGTACTTATTTGTGACACCGCATTCGTCCAAGATCATCTGTGCAGCCCTCACTGCGTTGGCGCACAGCGCCTTCTTGTTGTCCTGGCCGCTGACATTCTTGATGTTAAGGATCGTGGCAGTTACAATGGCGTTTAACAGCTGGTCAGCCTGAGTATATCCGATAACACTGCAGTTACAGTTGTATTTCTCCCGGAAATCTCCGCTGTTTCCTGCGCGGTACGCCCCGACCAGACTTTCCGTGATTAAGATAGCTCGGTCACAGTCGCGGACCTTGCGTTCTACCTTCGTGCCTTCCCTGTCCGCCAGCTGGTCAATGGTAAGTCGTACCTGGCGTGTTAAAGGCGTCCCGATCGGTTCCAGAGCTTCTGCCTCTTCCAAAGTTTCGGGTTCTTTCTTCGCCGTCAGCTCTCCCTTGTCTGGCCCATCTTCTTTCGCGGTCATTTCTACTTTTGCATCCGTTTTCTTTGTTACGGTTTCCTCCGCTTCTGAGGCTGCCGAAATCACCTCTTTTTTCTGTTCTTTTGTTTCAACTTCTTTGTCCTGTTTTTTTTTGAAAAACATTATCCTGCAACTCCTTTCTGCGCATGCGTACTTTTCTCTCAGTATGTGCGATGTTTTCGTTTTTCGTCTTTTATAAAAAAAATGCCCGTTCGGGAATGCCGGGCAGGTATTTTGTGGTTGTGTGCGCTACTCATCACCATCCAGCTAACCGGATGGCATCGTCCACGAATGTGACCGGACAACGGTATTTACGCTGGTAAATGTCATACAGCCGGACCTCTCGCAAAAACGGGATCGCACGGCTTCCGGACATCATCTGTCTGGCCGCCCCTTCCGTTTGGCATCCCCCGTACGTCTGCAAGGCGTAGATCAGGCAGTAACAGGCATTTCGGTTGGATGCCTTATTCCCGCTTAAAAATGCCCGCGGGAAGGAGGTTAACTGACCGGATAATACGGACTGATATATGCGGATGACGGAGGTCCGATGGTCGATCTGGCTAAACAGTTCTGGATACATCAACTGGTATAAATACAGCGTGCGCTCGCTCGGCGAATAATAATCCGGAAGGCGGATCCGGCGGATTAGAAGATCCACGCACATTTTCTTCCAAATCGCTGGTGTGAATTTCATGACTGCTTCTTCTGGTGTCCAGTGAAGATAGTATTCGCAGGCCCGCCTGCAGATTAGGCCGATGCCACGGTTGGATAAGTCCTGGTCCTGGATCTGTGTGAATATCCGCGGGTTCTGGTTCGCGTATGCGAGATCCTGAAAATAATACAAAGATGGGGTGGAAAGCATTGAAATCCTCCTATTTTACGACATATTTATAGTTTGTGACATCTTTGTTTATTTTATTTTTCTTGCGGATAACACTTTTTGGTCGTTTTCCGTACTTTTCGCTCGTGACAGATCGAAAAATGTTTCATCCCGGAAGCATATTCCGGACAATTGCAATCAAGATTGCCCTTGATTCCGGATGTAGCACTGCAAGGACACCTAAAAACGCCAGTCCCATATACAGTGCGTAACCTGCACCATACAGGGCGCTTTTCGCGTAGGACTGCAGGCTGCGTTCTTTTAACTGGTAAGCCCGGTTTTTGATCCCGGTCTCTTTCCTTAACCGCGCCTGTTCATTTTCATCTTTTTCTTCCTGTTCCAGTTTCCGTACCAGAACGTCCTTATACTTTCCCATGGAGATCCCTCCCGTCAGCTTGCGTCCGTGTCATCCCCACGGATGATCATGACAACATTATCCATCAGTTCCTGGAAAAACTCCCGGACCTTGTAATCCTCACCGTTATAAAACGGATCCGGGATGTAGGGCATAAAGGACGTCTCCCCGCCGCGATTTCCCATCATCTCGCGAATTGCGTCATAGTCAGCCGGGTCCGTAAAATTAAAGACCACGGCGGCATCCTCCATCATGGGGTCGCGGAGCGCATCTTCCGCCTTGAATATCTCATTTGGCTTGTTGCCGCATACCAGGATTCCGCAGTCCCCTCCGGCAAACTGCTCCGGGCGGAACCCCGTATCCGTCACATTTCCGTAGTCACAGATTAAAAAATCGTACTGGTCATCCTGGCTGTTTAAGAGTGCGTCCAGACGTTCCCCTGCGTACAGGGATAACCCTGCGTAGTCCGTGCAACCATTGGACCGGTTCAAAACGGCCCCTTCGTAAATCTTACTGACGCCCCAGAGGTAATCCTGTCTGGACATTTCCACGTAGCACGCCTTGTATCCATATTTGGTACAGAACCGTACCATCTGAAGTGCCAGCGTCGTTGTGCCGATTCTTGGCATGGATCCTGCAATGTGAATTGTATTGTTCATGCGTTTTCTGGACGGCCCGCCATCCGGGTCCGTCCTTTCCCTCCTTCTTAATTTTTTATCCAATCGCCGCAGTCAGTTTATCCAACAGCCCGCAACAGCGTAGTGCCCCCCGTCCGTGGATGGTGTGATAATCCATGGATGGTTTCGTCGCGATTAAGAGCACGTCCTTTCTCGCCCTGGTAAATGCCGTGTTTAACAGTTCCCCGGTTGCCATCCGATATGCGTAGGACGGCAGGATGACGATGCACCGGTCGTTTTCCGTTCCCTGCGCGCGGTGTACAGTGATGGCATACGCAAGGGCCACATCCGTAGCGTCGGCCAGCTCCATAGTGATTGATCGGTCCTTGAAAGCGACCGTCAGATATCCTTCCCTGATTGCGGCAACCGTCCCCGTTTCGCCATTAAAATACTCCAGGTTGTAATTATTACGCGTCATGATCACCGGATCCCCGACATAAAAACGGATACCGTTGATCGATGCGGAAATATCACTTTTCCGGTACTGTTCCTGCATGCGCTGGTTGAGCATCGCGACCCCTGCAGGCCCGCCGATGACCGGGCTTAAAATCAGCGGCATGGTGGGAAGCTTGGCGCAGGTCCGGACTGCCATGTTTGCCATATCTTCATCCTCCGCCTGGACAATCTTAAAATCTGAACCTTCCCTTAAGACCTCGCCTTCCAGAGAACCCCTCGCGTTTATGGCGATCATGGATCCTTCTTTCTGGCGCATCAGCATGGTCAGCCTGCAGACCGGTATCGCCCCGGAAGCAATCAGGTCGCGGAACACCTGTCCAGCACCCACGCTCGGAAGCTGATCCGGGTCTCCCGTCAGTATGACGAATGCTCCGCTTTTTACAGAGCTAAAGAACCTGGCACAGAGGTCCGTATCGCACATGCTCATCTCGTCAGCGATGATGAACCGGTATTCTAACGGCTCCGTGCTGCGTACGGCATGGTCATATGGTGTGATATGCACGGCACGGTGCATGGTGATTCCCGCATGTCCGCTAACTTCCGCCATCCTTGACGCAGCACGTCCGGTTGGCGCGCAAAGCAGGATTTTGGCATCTGGCTCCCGCATGGTGATATAGCGGATCAGCCCGTTTAACAGGGTTGTTTTCCCAGTCCCGGGGAAGCCGGTAATGGCCATGATGCCACCGGATGCGAGCACCGGAAATGCCAGCGTCTGTTCTTCGTTGTACTTTACTCCCGTGTCCGTTTCAATCCGGGTATATTCTTTATCTGTTAAGAGTTCCAGCTTTCTTGCAGAATTTCTGAGCCGTAACACGTCCTTACAGATGCTGTCTTCCGCCTTGTCGCTCTTTGCGAAAGCGAGATATACGGATCCCCCACTCTGCGTGACCCGGAATCTTTGGTCGTTGTACGCATGCAGGGAGAATAAGTCCTGCGGTACGGCCGTTCCTCCGTACCATGTGGATGCCCGTTCGCACTGCTTTAAAATACGGTCCAGTTCGCACCGCGTATTTCCGTTTTTTAGTTCTTTTGATACTGCTGCATACAGTATGGCGCAGATACGCCTTGAAGACCATGGATCTTCCCCGCCTGCCCTTGCGATGCGGTCGCACAGCCTGAAGTCCGCGCATCTTGCGTAAAGCAGCTGGTATGGATCTTTAAGAACCCATTCCTTTACGGATGCACCGTGCAATTTTAACAGCGTCGTAGCAGAAGAATACGTAAGTCCCGTAGCCGTCAGCCACCCAAATTCATCGCTGTGGTCTGCCTGAGTCTTTAAAAACGTGGTCAGCGCGGCGGTCTTTGACGGACCAAGGCCCGGCACGGATCGTAATTTTTTTGCAAGGTCCGGCATCTTTAAATATTCCGGGACGTTGATGCCGCATGCGTCGATAATCTTCTCCGCCGTTTTTTTGGAGATGCCGTCCGCTCCGCATAAAATTCTGGATGCTTCTTCTCTTGTTTCTAACAGCAGATAAGTGTTTTGGAATGTAGTACAGCCATCCGGATCCTTCGCCAAATTTTCAAAACAGAGCTTTGCTCCGATTTTTGGACGTAACAGAAATCCGCGCATGCGAACCCTGGAGCCGCCATCCATATCAACTGCCAGAAATTCGCTGATTCCGGATGTATTCGTAAAATAGATAGTTTCGACCAAACCACGCATATCTCCTGCCTCCTTAAATCGTGTTCTTTCTCTCAATATGTCTGATCTTTTCTGCGTGTTTTTTTGCGGATAACACTTTTTGGTCACAAAAAAAGACAGGCAGGAAGATTTCCCGTCTGTCTTACTTCTTTTTTTGTCTGTTATTTTTTGTTTTTTGTTTCTCGGTCACTCCTCATCCGCGTCATGTGCATCATCGAACTGGAAGCTTGCATCCCGGTAATTGGACATTCTCCGGTTTTCATCGCGTAGCGTTTCGTCGTTCTGTTCCTGTAAAAGATCCCAAAGCTCCATGTTTTTTAATTGGTCCTCGTAATCCGGGATGGTCAGGATCTCATCGTTCTCATTTCTTCTACGGTCGCTTGGGGCGCGTTCCGGATACAGGGTTGCCATCCGGTCATCGTACTGCATCTGACGAAGCACGATATTGATCTCATTGGCCAGTTTATCTTTCGGTCGACCATACTTGTCTGCCAGTTCTTCCAAACTCATACCGTCCACGAAGCGTTCCATGATACACTGAAATAGGTCATCGTCGTTTTTGCAAATCTGGCGCATCACCGCTTGAATCTCTTCCATGTTCGCATTGGAAATGGCTTCCGATTCAGTACCGAGGTGCATCGGATCAGAATCTGCGATCTGTTTTGCGTCCGGGTCATTAATATCGAGCTTGTTGGTGTTTAAGTCCCTGGTCGCTAATACGTTTATGATCCTGCGGTACGGAGCTCCTGTGATAAAATGATACCACGGAAGGGTTGCCTTATAGCCTTCCTTTTCACATAGCTTATCTACCGCTTCTAATTTTTTTTTTGTGGTTGCTATATGAGGTTTGGCCTCATGTTTCATGCCATTTACGAGGTCAAACAATTCATGGTCGATCGGACGTTCAAAGAAGGTCGTCGGCATGGAAATGTTCGGGTCATAACTTTTGAGTCCTTTAATAATTCCCATCTTGCCAGCCTGTTCCAGATCTTCTTCGAAGGTTTTGTCACTTTCGTAGTACGACTTATATTTTCGTTCGATTTTTGAGTGAACAAACCCGCTTAGCTGCTGGATAGCACTGTCTAGCGCTTCCTTTCTTTCTTTTTCGTCGCCATACCGATATGCATGGACGATTCCGCGCCATTCTTCTTTGATTTGTTCTTTCGACAGATTTTTGTAAAATTTATCGTTTTCGTTTAGCAGGATGCTGATATCTGCCGCACGCGTGGCATCATCATCGTTGGCCCTGTAATCATCCTCCTCATCCAGAAGGTCGTCATCCGGTTCGTTCAGCGGTTCTTCGTCCTGATAGTCATACGACGGGTGTTCAATTTCTTCTTCATAGGTGAACCCAAGCGTTTCCTGATTTCCGTCACTATAATCATCATCCCTGTTACCCGTCAAGTATCCTGTAGCATCCTCAACGCCAAAATCATTTGAATATTTTCTCATATTTACCCCTTTTTCCTGTCCTCCCCGTGCCCTTATGCGCGTTGCACGCTCTGGGTACCGGGCCTCATCTATCTGAATGCGTATACGCCGTTACTTGTTTTTTTCGTTCCTGTATCATCGGGATCAGGTTCATGTAATACTGCAGTTCTTCCTGCCCGACGCAGTCAGCGGTATCCGTCAACCATTGGTTGATCAGTTCTGGGTATGCTAAACCCGCGTCATGGTCTTCTACGTACTGGATGAACCGCCTGAGCTTCCTGATGTCGTGCTCCACGGATCTAACCACCTTTCTATATTCTATCGCCATGCAAGGGCTTTTACAAGCCAAAAATCGAACAATTGTTCTCCTTTTAGTTTTTTTTCGTCAAATCCACAGTTGTGACCGTGCATTCCGGCTTCCACACCCTTCCTTGCTTCGCATAAAACTGACGGATTTCAGGATATGCCTGCACCAGTTTAACTGCACTGATGCTTTTGACTGTCTTTACGGTATCGCCCGGTGCGACTGTGTACGGACAACTGAGGCACAGGCTGATGTGACCGCGTTCCATCCGCATCTGCATCACCTGATATTGGTACCTGGTACAGATATCCCCAATGATGCTTTTTATGCCTTCCGGCAGGCTATCCGGCATTCCAGCCGGATCGAATGCCGCATCCCATTCCAGCCGGTATCCAATCAGATAGTGGATCCCGTTTTTTAGATTGAAGCCTTTTGTCATCACTGCTCCTCCAACTGGTATTTCTCCTGAATTCCACGGCGCATCAGGTCCATGCTTGTAACGGTCTTTCCTTCTTCGACGGAATAGATGCGCGCCAAGTTATCTAATTCATTTTTCCACGCAGATGGAATTGAAATGTTAACCTGGACGTTTGTTCCCTTTATTCTTCCCATTCTATTGACCTCTTCTCTCGTATTATGGGCATATTATACCACTTATCTATGTTTTATGCAATACCTTTTTTTCATATAAAACATATTATGTCTATGCTGTATTTTGTGTAAGAAAAAGCGCACCCGACATGGATGCGCTTTGCAAAATTCTGTTTTCTTAGAATTGATCAAGCTGGTGGATTTCATAATGGAACGTACCATCTTCCCACCGGCCTGTGATTTCGGATGTGACATTGGCGGTGGACACCAGCAGGGAATTTTCTTCTTTCCCGGCCGCTTCGATCACGTAATTTTTGTCATTGACACGGGCAAACGCAGCGATCGGGACATTGTTCTGACCGCGGTTGGTCCCGTAAAGCGGCACAATGAAATATTCCGGCTTCCGGTTTTCTTTTGCAGAACGGAACGGATCCAGCATAACATCCTCTGCGATGTCCGGGTCATTCTGCCGGATCACCTCAATCTTACTGTAAACGGATGCTGTTTTGTTAATCAGAGCTACTTCCGTTTCAAAACGTCCGTTTTGCCAGCTTCCAAATATGGTGAACTGTTTACCATCCATTGTGATGGTGACATATTTCATCTTCAGGTCGCTCACCCTCTGCACGATTGTCCCATACGGGGATTTCGCGTAAACAAAGATGGAAGTCGGCATGCGCTCCGGATACATTTCAATTACTTCCGTCGGCCAGATATAAAAGACGTACGGATCGGATACGGCATTTCCGAATGTCTTCTTTAATTTAATGAGATGCATATGGCATAAGGTGATACCCGGTGCGTCATTGGAAAACTCAGATTCTTCGCGGATATCATATAACGTTGCCGGCTGCTTTGCGGCTTCTGGTGTATCTTGTTCCTGCGCAGGTTCCTGCGTGCTGTTTTTCGGCATGAAGCGCCCAAAGATCCCACCAATGCCGCCTTTCTTTTTATTGTGTGCCGGCTGCCGCACTTCCACATCCGGCTTTTCTACTGGTATCGGCGCTGGTTCCTCTGTAACAGGCTCCGGTTCACGCGCTGTGAAGTGATGCTTCTTTTCTTCCGGCGTAGACGCAGATTTTTCTTCCTGTACCTGGTCTTCCAGTGCCTGGACATCGTCTGCTTCCTTTGCATCCGGTTCTTCGTAGGCATCCGCATTCAACTCAGATCCTGTAATTTTATCCGGCTCTGTCATGGGTGCGGCCTCAGATTCCGGCTCCGGGCCCTGCGTCAGATTTTCTTCCGCTTCCGGTTCCGGCGTAACTTCCGGTTTCTGCTTCGACGTTGCTTCAGGTTCCAGTTCTACAGTTGGTACAGATTCGTTTTCTGATTCTGGCATCAGTTCGGCTTCCGGTTCCTGCGCAGACTCTGATTCCTGCTGCTCACTCGGTGATTCTACTGACAACACGGTATCTGGCTGTGATTCCGCCGGCGCTTTCATAGCCGCTTGCCAGCTCTTTCCTTCATCCGATCCTTTCCCCTGCGTAGGGATTGTTTCCCCTGCGACATCTGCCTGTTCCTTTACTTCTTCGATTTTCTCTTCTGATTCCGTCTGTCTGCTTTCTTCACTCAATTCCTCATCCGGGTCGTCCGGCTTCTCGGTTTTGGCTTCGAGCTCGGAATCTTCCGGCATTTCCTCACGTGATTTTTTTACGGCAGCGGATGTCAAATCTTCCGACTCCGGTTTTCTCGCCTCAGTGGCCTCGGCTTTTCTTCCCGCTCCCGCCATGGTGTAGATCTCTTCCGGCTCCTGCGTTCCTTCTCGCGCTTCCGGCTGTTCCAGTTTTGTTGCCGGTCCTGCTATGCTTTTTTCTGCTTCTTCTTTTTTGTTCTGCTCCTCTGCCTGGATGGCCGGTTCCGGGTCTTGCTTTGCCGGCTCTTTTTCATGGGTTTTCGGCTGTCCCGGGTTTTTAGACACCGGCGTAATTACCGTATCATTGGATATGCGTGCATTCCGGACTGTGACAACAGGAGCAGTCTGAACTGAAGCCCTTTGTTTTATGTCCTGTGTTTCGCGAAACACCGCCCCAATATCAACTGCGGGGCCCTCCGTTCTTACCGTCTGTGGTCTTATGAGTGCTGCCTGGGCAGTTCCCGTGGCAGCATGCTGTGCTGTTTTTTTAGACCGCTGCGCTTCCCGTTCCAGCCATTCTTCCTGGGCCATGCGTTCCTTTAATCCCTGGATCGCTTTTTCTACCGACTCAAAATCAACTTTTAGGACACTTTTCACGCTTTTCGCCGCGCAAATATGCGTAATCCCTTCCACGGTCAGGCTCAGGGCGATCCGGCCGTTTTCTTCGCATTCCGCCGGCATAAGCCCTTTGTTGACCAGATAGCAGAAAGCGTTTAAATGAATCCTGCTTGCGATCTGGTATTCCAGTTTGCACTCCGGCTTGCCGGTCAGGTCCCGCTTCATTTCATAGGATGTCTTCATAATCTGGTACATCCTCTGTTCCGCACTTAATGCCAATGTCATCATGTTTCCTCTCCTCCGATCTTATGATTCTGGTGCGTTGCCAAAAATGCTGTCTTCCGCCATTTGCTGTACTTGATCCAGCAATCTGGCTTTTGCCTTTTCAACATCGTAATCTTTTACATCGCCGCAATCTTTTAAGTATTCTGTACTGTATGGTACAATTTCAACTACATAGTCCTTAGCCCTGAAGGACGCTCCGCATTCTTCACATGTGAACTGCCGGTCATAGGTTCTTGACTGGAGCATGCCGTCTAAAAGCACCATGCTGCCCGCCCGGATCATGTCGTGATCCATGACCGCATTATCCCCGTAGGATTTAACTACCGGGAAGTCGCAGTGGTTCTCCTCTGCATCTTCCCTGACACGGACCTTACGGTCGATTTTCAACTTATAACTGGTGATCCATGTGCCACTCGTCTCATGCAGATGGGTAGATGGGTCCGCGGTCACGGTGCCGACCGCCGTGATACGGTTTGAAACCTCTTTCCATCTTCTTAAGTCGATCAGTCCCTTCTCCGGGTCGTACCCGGATTTAACCTTATATACAAAGATCGGGTTAATATAGGCGCTGTAACCCTGATAGGCTTGTATGTGCCCGCAGTACTCGCATTTGCAGCGCTTTAAATGGTTTTGCGTGATCAGCTGTCCGCGGATTAAGACCATGTCGCCCTGATCCCATTTGAGCATCTCTTTCATGTCTTTTTCGACTCCGCTCATCACGCTTAATACATCCAGTTTCTGTCTCTGGTCGTATGCGCCAAATTTTCGGATTCCTCTTAAAACAGTCAGCTTTACGATCACCCGGAGAAGTTCCCCGTCCTCTGTCTGCTGCGCGCGGTATGCCAGTGGCGCTTCGGCCAACTGTCCATATAATGTGACTTCGTCCCATCTTGCCATTGCTCTTATTCTTCGCCCGCACCGGTAAGTTCTGATGTCGTTGCAGACGGCATATGCGTTTGCCGTGCCGTATCTGGAGCGGACGTTCTCCTTCCTTATAGATTTCTTGTATCAGCATGTCGCATATTTCTGTTTTTCATGTTCCGCCGCTCTTTCGGGCGTTTCTTTTTGCGGATAACACTTTTTGGTCATGTTTTAGCCGGAATATGACCAATTTCTGTTATCCGCAAAATTTTTATGCAGAACGTGCGCCATACTGTAAGAGTAAACCCATAAACAAAAGAAAAGGAGTGACATTATGCAAGTTATGAAAAAGAACCCGGCGCAGGAGGAGGCGATTCATACGGTTAACGGACCGATGCTTCTCATCAGCTGTCCGGGATCAGGAAAAACCACGACCATGCTCCGGCGGATCGACTATATGATCCGGAATGGGGTTGATCCTAAGCACATTCTGATGGTGACTTTTACCGATGCTGCTGCCACAGAAATGAAAAAACGCTTCCGGACGCAGTATGGGGATCATCCGGTCACATTCTGTACGATCCACGCGCTCTGTCTGCGCGTCCTGTATTTATCCGGCGGCCCAGCATTCACGATCATGGATGCTTCTGCCCGGATGGACGCTATGTATTATGCCGCGCGATTGAGCCGTCTGACGTTCGACGACTTTAAGGATATCACCAATGATGTGAGCCGGTTCAAGAATACCGGCATCTACGACCAGCGGTCCGAGCAGTCGATCAACGACCAGCAGTTCTTGTCGTTTGTTAAGGGCTATGAAACTTACAAAGATGAACACGGACTCTTAGATTTTGATGACATGCTGATCCGCGGAAAACAGATCCTTGAGGGAAATGGTAACCTTCTTACCGCCTTAAGGCGTCAGTTCACCCACATCATCTGCGATGAGTACCAGGATACCAACCCTATACAAAGAGATATCCTGTATCTGATGGCAGGGGATGATGGGAATCTATGCGTGGTCGGCGATGATGACCAGTCTATATACGGGTTCCGCGGCGCGGTGCCTTCCATCATGATGGATTTTCAGAAGGATTTTCCGGCATGCAAGACGATCCGGATGTCCACGAACTACCGGTCCGTTCCAGGTATTATCGGACCTGCCGGCATGATGATCAAATACAACCGGGTCCGATTTGATAAGGACATCCAGGCCAGTCGGGATACATCTGCGAATGGCAGGGTATATTACGAAACGGCGGATGACCGTGAACAGGAGATCGAGCAGCTTGTCGGACTGGTCCGGTCCTACTGTACGGACGGACATTACCAGAACTGTGCGGTGCTTGCTCGTACCAACATGCAGTTGGAACAGGTGTCTGAGGCGTTTATGCGAAATAACATCCCATTCACATCCAAGGATGTCGTCACAGACATCTATGAGCACTGGTGTTTCCAGGATCTCTGCAGTTATTTGAGCCTTGCGGACGGGACCGGGACGGTCCATGACCTGAAGCGGATCCTTAACCGCCCGGCACGCTATATCTCAATGGCCTCCTTTCACCCGGACCGGATCTCTTACAAATATGAAGATGGACAGGTTTTGCGCGCATTCTCCGATTTGAAGCCGTATGTTCTCGATAATGTCCTGAATCTGGTTTACCAGATCAAAAAAATGCGCAGTCTTCCGTTTCACGACAGGATCCCCTTTATTATGAAAGAGATCGGTTATGACCGCTACCTAGAGCAGTATACGGAAAAAGCCGGGCTTGCGGATGTGTCACTGTTTGCAAAATGCGGCATATTTTCCAGGGATGCGGCGACTTGCGTGGACTTAACAGACTGGAAGGCTTACGCAAAAAACCATATCTACTCCTTTAAGCAGAGTGTAAGGGATCATAAGGAAGACGGTGTGATCCTTGCGACCATGCACCGATCTAAAGGATTGGAATGGGACCACGTGTTTGTTATTGACTGCTGTGCCGGGATTGTTCCGTTCCAGCGCAGGAAAAACGATCCCCTGACCGATGCCGGTATGGAGGAGGAACGCCGCCTGTTCTATGTTGCCTGCACGAGAGCAAAGGAAACGCTTCACGTCATGCGTTATGCCACCAGGGCAGGAAAACGCGGCGGGCAGGTGAATGTGCCCGCCAGTCCGTTTTTACGGGAACTGCGTACGTCTTCCAGACAGCCTGTGACGCAGGCGGAAAAATCGCAGCTTCGCAAAAAAGCCAAAGCAGTCGTTCTGTCCGGCTTTAAGGGCGCCGATATCTCTACGTTTCGCCCCGGGGATCTGATTTGCCATGATATCTATGGCAATGGGCGAGTCCGACAGAATGCAAATGGTACCTTAATGGTCTTATTTGTCAAAGGCGGATTAAAGATTTTTAAATATTAAAAGCAAATAGCAAGAGCTCCGGGAGAATTCCCGGAGCTCTTTTTCTTATCGGTTTCTTCGAAGCATCATATTTGAAAAATCTTCCACTGTGTCCAGTCCCATTTTCGTGAGTGTTTTCGCCTGTGCATCTGTCATCCGGCAGTTTTCGCCAAGGAAAATATTGTACTGTCTGACACCTAACGGTTTGTAGATTTTGCACCATCCATGATCCTGCAGATATCGTTCGGAGCTGTTTGTGTCCACTATTCCAAAGCAGATGTTATCCGCTAACGCTCCATGTCCCTGATAATCGCAGTGGAAGTATCTTCCATCCGGTGATACAAACCCATATTTTGTCTTTGGTCCACGTTTTTCCTCGATCTCATTAACGATTTGAGCTGTTTGCTCACTCACCTCTGGACGCGTATACGGCGTTCCGTAATCCTCGAAAAAGTGATAGAAATCCACGCGGTTTGACTTGTGGAATTTCGGGAACAGCCAGATTCCTTCTGCCATAATGAGCGGTATGATAAAAATGGTGCGCTGGGTGACGTTGGGGTTCTGGATCAGCTCCAAAAGAAAATCGTTACTGTCTTTCTTTCTGACCATTTCCCATTTTTTCTTTCCGTTTTCCTCCCAGCATATCAGATGATTCTTCATGTATTTTTCTCCCTGGTACACGTAATTAAGCGATCATTAACTTTGTCATGCCCGGGTTCCAGTCGACGGATTCCGTTCTGACTACGCGGGTACTAAGTCCGCCCTTACGAACCAGGTCCTTTAACGCCTGTCCGTGATTGTATCCATGGATCACGGTCATCTCGCATGCGGTTTTTACCAGGGCGATCAGGTTTCTCAAAAACCTGGACGCCTGCTGGCAACTCATCCCGTGCAGATCCACGTAAAATCCTTCATCGGCGCTTATAGACACGCGGTTCATCTCATTGTTACTTAACAGCATTTTAAATCGTTCCATGTTCTCCTTCATAGTTTTTTCTCCTTTTTTCTTTGGTTATCGCCTCCATTCCGGAAGTTTTCTTTTTGCTTTGTTCGTATATCCATATTATACGAAATTTGGAAAGATTTTCCTGGTTGATCCAAGTAGAATTTATAAAATTTTTATATTTTCTTTTTTGTCCGACTTTTCGGATAACACCCCTGTTTTGATCATCCCAGTTCAGGTTCTTCTGTTTCCATTGGATGTGCAGTGGTCTGCCCTGTCTGTTCTTCATAGACTTCCATGATCTGGTCGTAAAGTTCTGGCTGCTCGGTCAGGATCTTCTGTCCGTTTCGGATGATGCCTTCCACGTTTTCTCCATGTCCGGTTTCCAGAATCGATGCGACTAATCCGGTATTTGCGGTCTCCATGTCCTTTCTCTGCCTGGTCAAATCCAGGGTCTGACGGTCATACTCCCGGATATTCGCCTTGGACGCACTAATCTCTTCCCTGAGTTTTTTAATGGCTTTTCTGGCCCGTTCACAGTTTTTCGCGTTATACACCAGGTTCTGCAGCTCCTCCTGTGTCAGCCGGACGTACATGCCGCCATCCTGCCCGGGTTCTTTCTTTTTATCCGGTACTTCCTCCATGGACCGGTTGATGATTTCCGCAATATGCCTCGTATCCTTTCTCATGACTTCAATTTCCTGCAAGCGGATGTCTTTTTTATAATCCTGGATCCTCTTATGCTTCCCGCCGACTACGGTACGATCCACCTGGATCCCGCGTTCCTCGCAGATGCTCGCCCATCGTTCCCGGCACATACGGTCAAACGCCATTTTCCTGGTATTGGTCCGGCTGGGCGGCCGGTTCGGGTCAGCAAGTCCGATACCGGCCAGTCGAAGGGCCGTATTGCGGCTGATCTTTTTGATACCCTCTTTTGTCTCGTAATCCCAAACCAGGCGGATGTGGGCATGAGTCGTGGCTTCATCCTTATGCACCGCGTAATCGAGCAGATGCATATGTTCCCCGTGTTCTTTATTCCAGTCATTCAAAAAGCAGATGAAGGCCTCGAAGCATTCATCAAAGACCTTCGGATCTTCCGGCTGGTCCTCCACGTTCCCGATCTGCACGATCGCTTCTTCCGGCTTGTAGCGCTTTAAATTTAAGTATTCTTCCGGAATTCTTTTGCTTTTCCGGTTCCGGTTCTGCTCCTCCGCCATCTGCGTATAGTTTTGACGGTAAAAAAGCCGTTCAGCGGATTCAAAGTCCATGCCAGGCGCCCAGACCCAGTAACGGTTTAAATGGAGGCGTGACTGATCGATATGTGTGGCCAGGTTTAAATCAAATGTCCGATCATTATGGCTTGCTGCACCCTGCTGTTTGGAAGCATGATATGATACCTTCACGTCACTCACCTCCTATGCTGTGTCCGTCCTGTCTGGCGAAAAACCCCAGGCTTAAGGCTACGTATCGGTCCTTTGCCTCGGATAACCCGGCTTCCGCCACGTGTTTTTGGTATTCTGACGCAGCTTCCTTCTTTTTGATCTCCTCTACTTCTCCTGTAACGGTTGCTTCCTGAACCTCATACAGCTCCCCCAGGACCCGTTTCAAGATCAACATCCGGTAAGCAGTTTCCGGTATCATGACACTGCCATTCGGTTGACATACCGCGCATGCCTCCAACTCCTCTGCGGAAATCTCTTCTTCGCGTTTTGTCAGGCTGGTCAAAAGTTGCTTTGCGCGGTCGGACTCTGCCTGTACGGTTTGATACCAGTCCATGGCCTGCCTTAATGTACTAATCCGCGGAATCCCTTTCAACGTGATTCCATGTGCCATGCAGATCTCCTCCATCATTTTCCGGCTTATCTGGTCAAACTCGATCTTGATGTTTTGGAATTTTGTTTCTCCCTCTCCTTCCGGATAAAATCCCATCCGGTTTAACAGTTTTGTCTGTGAGATTTTGTAGATTCCATTCTCATCCAGGTAGGTCCATACTCTGCGGACGACCATCCGGTACGGAGCTTCTTTTTCCATGGCAGCCCACAGAATATGCGGCGCCTCCCCGTTTTTTGAAAGGGAGAGCATCCACTGGAGGTAATCATTCATGCAGGATGATACAGTGTCCACCTTCATGTTGCTTGTCTGCGTACCGATCTGTATCGTCAGCTCCTCCGGACACCGCTGCGGATTTTCATAGATCGTCCGCGGGGTCTGGATTCGCCTTGTATGTCTGGATTTGATATGGTTTTCTTTTTTTTCTTCTGCCCATCCGGCGAAGGTGTCCTGATAATATTGAAGTTCATACCGGTACAGGTCTTTTGGGGCCTGTTCCGGGTAAAGGATCGTAAAATCTTCTTTTATGGCCGCGAAATACGGGCCTGCGCTCTTGGAATCCGCACATAGCGGAATACGTCTGGAGTGGTGCATCAGCCGGTATCCTTCCTGTTTTTGTTCTGTCATACGCATCAGCTCCTTTGTTCTTTTTTTCGGTATCAGTATGGCAATTTTTCCGGATTTTCCGGACAGTGTTCCCGGGCAAAAAACAAGGCAGCTTTCGCTGCCTTGCAGGTTAATGCCTCCGGTTATTTTTGCGGTACAGCGCAACCAGCTTATTCACAATGATGACGATAACGATCACGGTGATAACCGCAATCACCAGGCCGCCTGCTGCCGGGAGGTAATGCGCAATGGCTTTTAACAGTCCGGCTATGGAAAAGCCTTGTTCTGGTTCCTGTGTTGCCGTGGTTTCTGTCGTCAGGTCCTGGTAGGTTTTTTGGTAAAATTCCTTATCTTGCTTTTCAATCAGGGCTTTTTCTTCCAATTGCTGTGTTCTCTGGAGTAGTTTTTTTGAACTGGCACCGCTCGTCTGGTTGCCATGATTTTCCACAATCTCATAATCCGTTACGGACACTTCCCCTCCAGACGGTACTGTGATAAAGCCACCAAATGCTGTCTTTCCGGTGCGGTTCCACGAATATCGTTCCCCGTTTGCTGTCGCATTATCCTGGAACTCAATTTGTGGCGTTCCGGTCTCCCGGTACTTTCCAGTCGGAAGCTTTACCCGCGCTTTAAAAAAGTACGGGTCCAGATGCAGGGTGATGTTGTAATCCTTATACTGTTCATCCTGCAGTGTTAACGTTATGGTTTTAAATGCATAGACCGGTGTACAGTTTATGATAAGTGTCCCGGCATCTGATGCGCCATTGCTTAAGTCAATCTCTTCCGCTGGTGTATCCGGTATTCCGTAGTTAATGGAATCCCAGTCCACACTGTTCGGATCCACAGTATCGGATCCGTCGTCCTCTTCCTCTCCCTCCATGCCATCACTGTAATCCACGGTGACGGTCAGGATGTTTTTGCTTGATAAGTCGATCGTGTCATCCCATGTGCATGCATAAATCTCGTATGGATCGTCTATAACCCGCGCAATTACCTGGGGACTGTTTGTGTTGCTGGTAAATGTGGCACGGTACTCATTGGCCGGCGACAGGATGTAGGATGCCCCGTCGATCATGGCCTCGATGTTTAGATCTTCATCCTGCGTGTTATTCTGTGCGATCACGGTGCCGGTAGCTGCAAACGCAGTTGCCGGCGTCATGATACAGAAACTGGCGCACAGGATGAGAAATGTTTTAAAATTTCTCATGCTGTTTTTTCCGCCCGGGTTACGGGCGGCACACGTTGTGTGATCCTCCTTTCATGATCAGTCGAAGAATGAATAATAGCCAAGGAACTGTTTCCCACCAGAGTTCTCTCCTTGTTTGTAGGTTACAAACTTACCTTTGCCTGGCGCGTGGATAGCCATTCCATTGCCTATGTAGATAGCCACATGCCCCACGTCGTCACCTGGCTTATGATTCCATACCATTAAATCTCCCGGTCTCGCTACTTCCCGTGACACTTTAACGCCGTTTTGTCCCTGTGTGTAGGATTTTCTTGGTAAATCTATGCCAAATTGTGCGTATAAAGCTTTTGTAAATCCAGAGCAATCCGTTCCGATAGATTTATCCAAACTGGACGCACCCCACTTATACGGAACATTATTTACACAGCCTTTCGCCAATTCACAGATGGCTCTGCGGATCTCCGAGCAGTCCATGGTCTCTAACTGGGTAGAGTCAAAGGTATAACTTCCGGAAGCATCCTTTGTTTTCGCTTTTTTTAATTCCGAAGCATATTTCCTTAACTGCTCTACATCCTTATAGTATTTTCCATCCGGTAGTTTAATGGCGTCATCCTGCTTGGTATCTTCGCCAGTCCGGAATACCTGGCATAAGGCATCGACTGCAGTCTGCGTATTAGCGATCTTCTTGAACTCAAAGGTATTTCCAAACTGGACTTTCCTTCCGATCGCTGCGTTTAAATCGTCATGATGGTTTACGAACAACCAGGAATCCAGCGCCCTGGTCTGAGCCTGGACATCCTTCCAGTTCTCATCAATTGTCGCTTCCGTTCCGAGCCCGAAGGCCTCATTCTGTAAAATAAAGCTGCGCACCTTATCCACATCTTCCGCATTCCATGCCCAGATGCCTTTCCCGTTGCTGCCGTTGTATTCCGCGGAGAAAGAGCCGTTCGTGTTCTGCCAGATTACGGCACATATTGCGCAGGCAGCTTCCTCGCTATAGCCTTTCATGAGCAACTGGTTATAGATCAGGGTCAGGTTCTCTGTGTTCACACCATTGCCCATGCTGCCGAACGTATAACTGGAGAATGTCGAGTAAGTCGGGTCATAGAAATACTGATAAAACGTGTATCCGTCCCACGCGTTGGAAAATTTCACCCTGGCCAGCAATCGGTTCGAGTCCCCGTCCTGGTTATTAACCCACGTATCATCTTCCCCGGTATTTGCTTCTATGACGGATTCCGGAATATCGGAGTAGTAATCCATCCAGCCGCGCCAGGAACGTCTATCCTGTGCCAGTGTATCCGTGCAGTCATCCTTTAATAATTCAAATTCGCGTTCCTCGAACCGGGTGACTGCTTCAGAGAGTTCCGGGTGTTTCTGAATAAAGTTTACCCAGGAATTGCCCTTATATTGTTTTAAGCGATTCTCAACAATCTCCTTCCTTTTCCCTTCATCCGTTTCCCAATACGGGTATGCGAAAGCATTGCCATAAATGTCCATGGAAAACAGAGAATCATCCTGCACCAGCGGCTTCGTACTGTCGCCACCATCATCCATCGGTCGACCGTACTGATCCTCCTCTTGATTTGTAAGGGTTGGGTCTTTTTTAGTGCCGCTCTGGATATTTCCGTTCCATGCCGTATTGTTCTTGTTGTTGGATTCGAATTTGGTTGTGTCTCCGCCATCCTTAGTCAGGCGTCCTCCATAAGAACCGTCATTCGGGTTGTTGTTTAACGTCAGGTTCACACCGCTGCCGGCGTTTTCTTGCAACTGCTGTGTCGTGCTGTTGGTCAGTCCGTCCGGAAGCATCCCTTCCTCACCGCCGGCACCCGGATCCCAGTTCGGGTCTTCCTCGTAGTACGCCACAAATTCGATATCTGTATCTGATAGCACTTGTAAGCTTTGGCCCGGCGTGACTACACCTGAATACAGGTCATTGGATTCTGTCCATCCGCGGAACGTGCATCCGAACACGACATTTCCAGGGGAATTCTTGACCGTGATGTAGTCACCGACCTTCACGGTTTCCGTGTAAAAGACATCGCCGGGGCTATGATCGTCTGCCAAATCCTGGTCGACCGGATAGAGGTATGTTACAGCGATCGACCGGTCCGCACACACGGTAAACTCGCCGGATGTATCGGTTACCCGGTAGGAATCCCCCTTCTTATAAAGATGCGGGTTCCCTTCATCATCTTCCACGCTCCAGTATTTTCCCCCGTAGGGAGCCGGATCTGGAAGACTGATCGTTTTACCGATCTTGCAGTTTAATTTTGCATAGCTTTCGATCTCGATGCCGTCCGTATCATAAAAGAATACACTGGACGTATCTGCTGAAATGGTACTGTCGTCCGGCACCAGGCAAAATACCAGATCCCCTCCCTGGTCTTCAAATTCATCATACCAGATCTCGTCGCCTGGGTATACGGTAATGTCTGTGTCCGGAACCCACCAGGCCGGCGTGATTGATTCATCATCCTTGGTACTGTCCGGCAGCCATTTCTTTTTGATCGTCGGTACCGTAATCTTCCTATCCGGCCTGACCGTTTTTGTCATGCCTGAGTATTCCGTCCCGTCACTCTTAAGAAACGGATTTCCGTCCTGGTCTACGAAGTGGAGCGTATACGGTGCCCTGCCGTCGCTTGCAGGGGCGGCGTATACCGGCCCCGTCTTCCAGATAAGCCCTGCTATGATGGCAAGCGCCAGAAGGAATGCGGACGTCCATGCCTGTATGCGTTTGCTACAATGATGTTTACTTAATTCTGTCATGATGCATCCCTCCTTTAATTTTTAATCAGCGCAAATGGGTCAACCTGACCCGGAGCTCCGCCCGGCATTGCAAGGAAAATACATTCCTGTCCTCCGGACGTATAGATCAAAGTTTCGCCCGGGACCCAAATTTCCGGTCGCAGCAAATCGTCTCCCGTATAGGTTTGTCCATTGTAAACTGCTTTGACAAATCCAGATTTTAGAGTTCCCTGCTCGTTCGCATGTGTGATTCTGTTTCCGTTCACCAGGACGTCTCTAATGGCCTCCTTACATTCATCGGAAACCGCTCGCGAATTCGTCCAGGCTCTGTCATGGGATGTTTTCGCAAACCATCCGCGCACGCCATTAATGGTAGGTTGTCTCTTTCCTCCTGGCAAGGATAGATACTGCCAAATTGTCAAGCCTTTTCTCTTTGCGTACAATTCGTAAACATTCGCCATCAGCGACGCTTGGTATCGCATTGTCACAGGATTGGTCGCTGCTGCGCCCTGTTCGCTGACACACATACCAGCAAGATAGTTTAACTGCTGCTCTGTCAACTCCGGATATCCCTGCGCTGTGAACGGTTCTTCCGTACCATTGATTCCGATTCCGAATCCACCACTTCCGTAACCTCCGAACGATTCGGCACTTGAGAAATCCCAATCTGTAGCTGCGCCAAAGTTTGGCATCCTGGAGATCTTTCCGATCGTGACATATACGACTGCGCCCATATGCCCGTCGCACACCCAAACCCTGCGGTAAACATTGTCATGGACGCACCATGGGTCCTTACCAACTTCCGCACAGGTATAATCAGAGTCATCGCGTCTGTGATGCCCACGGCATGCCTGATGTACATACGCGACATTTTCTGTAATCCAGTGCCCGTGCGTGCATGGATCCGCTAACGGTTTTTCCACGCAGGTATGCGGGGTTTCATAGTCTGTGTCTTCGTAACTGATTCCGTTTGCAACATTTGCCTCCGCCTTGCACTGTTTATATGTGCTCGTACTCATGCCCGTCCCGAGCCACCAGTTGACACCGGCACCCTGGTCCCCGAACATGGCGTAATCCATGTGGCATTTACCGGTTGTCGCATCTGTCTCCAGTCCGGATGTATCATCTGCGTCCTCATTTGTCGCGTTGCCCGGATGGTACTCTTCAATGGAGATCTGGTGCGATGCGGCCCATAAGAAACTGCAGTAATCCTTAAAGTGCTCCTTATCTTTCTCATAAGCTTCCTTTTGTTCGCTGGATGCGTCTTCACCCGGTTTATTGAAGACCGTTGGAATAAACACAGAAGCCATGGAGATGATATCCTTCGAGTTATTTAAGTCCACGTCCTTGATGTTTTCAATCGGTTCTCCATCTGGCCCACGAAATACAATGCGGTACGCACCATTTTCATAGTTGCCGACGCTTTCATTCGTGTTGTAGTCAATCATTGTGGAATACATACCACGGTTGTATTTTGCGTTGTTGATTTCATCGATAAAATCATCCGTGTATCCACGCAGCATATCAATGACTTCCTGAGCAAATGCATCCTTGCCATCTGCAGCGGATACATAAGCTGCAGAATAAGAATTGGCTGCACGATCTCCACTATCTGTATCAATGCCTTCGTAAATGGCTAAGGCGATGATAATTACCACTATCCAGAAACAGATGGTCGCCAGTGCACCGCTGCTAATGAAGGATGCTATCTTTACGGTTGCCTGTTTGACGACTCTCCCAAGTAATGTCTGTCCGAGAGATTTATGGAAGATCTTTATAAACAGCTTGTTGATGAGTGTATATGTAGTCCTGCCCGGATGCATGACGTGGTTTGCGAACCTTGCTACACGGTTATGCGTAAGTCGGTGCAGTGGTTTGGAAAACACGCTGGCCATCCGGTGTGTCATTCCGCCCGTCATCTTATTTGTCAGTGCTTTCATCGGATGTGCAAGGACATTCTCGTTGATAAGTTTTAGTGGACCAATTCCCATTTTGTGCAGGTGTTTAAACAGTCCGTTGTATAACAACCGGTAGCTGATTTTTGTCACCATGTACATCCGCGCGGCATGGGAAGTGACCATATTGAACCCGTTTGCGGCGTCTGTGCTTTTCCCAAGTTTCAAAAACAGGGAACGCAGGTGTCTGGCCAATCCGAACAAGCTGAATTTAAAGCTGGCTCCGCTGGCATCCTGGATCCTTTGTTTGACCGCGCATTGCATGCTTCCTTTGGAGATCATCTCTGCGATCGTATTCGGATCCCCGGCCTGGATCATTTTTTTAAGATCTTCCAGTTTGATATCTTCGAGCCGGCCGCCAGCAGCCAGAAATTCCGATAATTCTTCCGTTAGCAATCCGTTATCTTCAAACATCTGGAGGAACTCTGTCGTAACCCGGCCTCCGTTTAATTCTAACATCATGCCAAACGCCGCAGAAGCGTCCTGCAGCTGTATGTCTTTAAAGGCACCTGCCAGGCGCGCCATATCTGCTTTTGATATGCCAAGACCTGATAATGCCTCCAGAACATCCGCCTGCTTCGTCCAATTCTTGCCGAGTTTATCGATCAAGTCCTGGTTAACCCCGTTTTTTACAAGCAGTTCCCGGAGCGTTGCCGGATCCAGGTTTCCTCCCAACAACGCCTTTGCCATGGCCTGTTTTCCAGTGCATTCTGCCTGGACTGCTTTTAACAGGGCATCCTTATCGCCCCATTTGCCTTCCAGGTTCTTGATGTTTTCATCCGTAAAACCATGCTGTTTCAACATGTTTTTAAAGGCTTCTGCATCCAGAGCCCCTTCCGCTTTTAAGAGTGCTTCTGCACTTGTTGCCGCCGTTGTAAAGTCCATGGACGCCATGGTACTTTCCAGTGCGCGCGCCTGCTGGGCAGAGGTGATCATACCACTATTCATTTTGGTTAAGAAATCCGCCCCGTCTTTTGTTGTAAACATGCCATCCTTGGCAAGGCTTCCTGCGATACCGAAGGCATGTGCCATTTCCAGCATATCGTCCTTCGTCATGTTGCGGTTTGCCATGTTGAGTTCCAAGAGCGTTTCCATTTTATGGACATCGGTCTGGGCTTTTTCTAATTGTTTCGCAGAGATATTCAACTGGTCTGCGTATTTTTTCAGTTCCTCCTTATCCATCCGCATGGCCATGTTTGTCCGCGCTTCCAGAAGGGCGTTTTTAGAGCTCTGGACGATCACGTTTTCTTCTTCCAATGCCCGGATTCCAGTCTGCATGATCTTCTGTTTCGCAATCACACTTCCAAAGTGGACTGCGCTTTCCAGTTTGTTAATTGCCGGTGCAGCCTCCGTGCCTTCATAGGTATTGCGGAGCATGTAGCCGACCCCGGAAGTAACTGCCATGGTAAAATACCGGCTGTTGATCGCCTTGGCTAACTGATTACGGGCACGGACTTTGTACATATCCTGCCTCAGCAGCTCCGTCTTGGAACCGTTTTCTGCTGCAAATCTCATCTTTAAAATATCCAGATGATCTTTCCGTTGCTCCGAGCGCCCCTGAGCGCGCACTGCGATTTCATCAGGATTTTCGTGGAGGCTCTGACGGCTTTGCGGTCTGACAGGCTCCATCCCAGGCGTTACATGAAACGCTCCGCCGGCCTGCGGAGTGGTGTTTTTTTGTGTGACCGGTGTATCCGGCGCAAGAGATGCATCGGATGGTGATATTCCATGATCCCGGCCAAACCGGTATGCCGTTTGGTTATTGTATGCATTTACGGACGCTGCGATCATGCCCCCGTACTGCGGGTTTCTCTGCCTGATGACGGCATCCGGATTTTCCATGGCGGTACGGGCTGCCTCTGCGTTGACAGTATTCTGGACCTGTTTCCAGGTCATGGTATAAGCAGTACCGGATGAGATCTTTCGGTGTGCTTCCGAACCGGGTATGACGGTGGTGCTATAAACTGCCTGACGCTCAACCTTCTGGTATGTCTGCTGCGGCTTTAACCGATCTTCTTTCGTAACCCAGTCTTTTTCAGTCGCACGGCTCTCCTGTCTTTTTGCGTTGTAGACATCCTTTTGGAAATCATGCAGCTGGTGCCCGGACGCATCCGTGATCCTTTCCGGTTCCGGCATGGGATACGACTGGCCGGCTGTATAAGCTTCGACGCCGGCTGTACGGACGCATTCTGCCACTTTTTCGCCGTATTCGCGGTATCCGCTGACTTTGTGCTGCTCAAGGTATTCCGACCGTGTCTGGACACTTTTTTCCAGCCGTTCTCGTTCTACACGCAGTTTCTCCGTATTCCAGGTTTTTGCCTTTTCTGCGTCTACCCTGTTCCGTTCGCATGCCTGCCGATATTCTGCATCGTATCTTTTTGCATCATCCGTCCGTTTTTCACGGACGGCTTCCGCGTATCGGTCGCGGGCTTTTGCGATCTCTTCCCGTTCCCTTGCAATTTCCAATGCTTCCCGGTCTCTTGCATACCCGTTTAACTGGATCTTTGTTTCGCTCCCGGTACCGTATTTCTGATCCAGGTGCTTCGTGCGCTCTTCCTGTGTGTAAGCGCAGTACGATGCTGCTTCCCCGGATCCTTGTTTCTTTAAATAATCGTCCACCTCCAGATCATGGTAGCAGGCACCGTTTTTCAATTTATCGTCGCTGCTTTGTCTGACTTTTTCCTGAGCATCCGCTGCAAAGTCACGCCAGCCGGTATAGCCCTGACTGGAAAACTTATCGTTTCTGGCCTCCGTGATCTTTCTGTGTTCTTCCACACGGCGTTCTAGCTCCTTAATTCGCTGTTCGTGCGCAGCTTCATCCCGGCGGCGGCTTTCCCGTTCCTGTTCCTTTAATTCAGAACGTTTTTTATAATAATCCGCTGATTCCCGCTGTAATAACCGCTCACGGTCCAATGCGCGGCGCTCGATTTCAAGCTGGCGGATATCATCCATCTGGCGCCGGATCTGTTCCTGTGTGATAACATGAGAATTCCGATACGACCGTTTCTGCGGCTTAGACTTTTGCTTTTGTTTAGCTGTTTTCTTTTTTTCTTTCTTAGTCTTGTCGTCTTGGTCTTCCTCCGCGTCATCCGGAATCGGTGACTCTTCCCAGGATTCTTCCTGTTCCGGTTTTCTCTCTTCCTCGCTGGATGATCTCGGACCATCTTCTGTTGTCCGCTCCCGCTCGTAATCTTCTTCGCGGTCTTCTTCCTCTTCCTGTTCCTGTTCCTGTCCATCCTGTTCTTGACTCTGCTCCAGTTCTTTTATGATGTCCTGCAGGATCTTTGCGGCACGTTCCTGATCAATATCCCGCACCACAAATACGAACGGACCGCCTGGATGGATATCCGGACTTTTGATCTGATCCGCACTCACAATGACGAACGGAATCCCCTGGGCGATCAGCCGCTGTCGGAACAGATCGATGGTATCCTGGTTGGCCCATAATAATCCCATCGGATTGCGTTTACCATATCTTGCGATGATTTCCGGATGGAATGCTGCTTTCTCTCGGGCGTTCTTTTCTTCGTTATATTTCTTTTCAAGGCGAATTTCCTGCAGGGCCGGAATTATTTCAAACAATCCCATCAGGCTGTACATGCCTGACCGCATGAAACTGCTCATCCCTTGCTCTTCTAATGCCATCTGCCGACCTCCTTACTTATGTCTATCCAGAATGGATACGTGGCTTTTATCAGTATGTCGGATCCTTTCATTTTTTCCGGATGCGTTTTTCATGGTAAAAAATTGGAATTTCCGGAAAAATTTCGTATAATATTTTTATAAAGAAGGATTCATGACAATGTTTGATAGATTTTTTACGGAGGTATCGATATGATTACACGCGAAGTTGAAGGTTCCCGTGCTTGTGAATGTATGTTCCGCAATACGCCGGAGCTGGCAGCCTTACCACAGATCGCCGCAGACCGCGGCTTATACAGTTCGTTTTTTGTTGGCATTTCCAACGTTTTTTTTGTATTTGGATACGATAAAGAGCTCATCGAAACCGGCGCATTTACCGAGATTTTTACGCGACTATACGCGACGGATGAATATAATTCGGAACATCGCCTGTTTAATTCTCATAATTTTACCATCCTTCGCAGACGGTATAACGTCGTCAGCCTTGGTTCCAGCGATTTAGCTGCCTGCGGTGGTATGAATAGTACGTTTTCTCTGGCTCTGGAACAGATGAACCGGCTGGAAACGGTGCATCAGTTAGCAAAAAGGTTTCATCGTCCGATGCCGGATTATTTTGACTGGGGCGGCGGTTTTGGAAATCATATAGCTGTTTGTTATGCGGAAATAAACGATACCCGTTCTCGTACGACTCAGGAAAAAGCTTGGGATCATTTAAAACAGCAGTTTTTATTCAGCTGCATGACGCAGATTTCCCTCCGTCCGACGGATCGGAATTACAAACTGATCGATTATGCCAACAGCATTTATTGCGTCGGCGCGGACCCCGTGAAAGACAAAAAATATCTTCATCATCCGGAAAAATGGGAGAAACGGTTGTTTACATACACCAAAGATTATGCACTCAATCCATATTTGGAACATGGCTGGATCCGCCCCCATCTGCTCGACGCTTTTTTACATCTGTTGGACTTGCATCAGATCCCATACCGGTTGCCCAAAGAGAAACTCTTATATGATTCCACGATTAAAAACTTTCAGACGTCCTACGCGCATCAGATTGCGGATCTGTATAATGACCAGCTGATATATTATCCAGCCAAACTGGCATATTTCGTCGGATATTTATACCTTTATGCATTTGTTAACACATATTTTACTGCAGAAGAAGAACAATGGGCATTGGACCTGGTCCACTCTGGGGAATGCTATCTTTTCTACTGCCTGCCGCGTGACGAGTATCTGACTCGGTTAAAAGAGTCCGGAATCCGGTTTGCAACCCATCCTCTTCTCTGTAACGGTAACTCTGCAGAATTAGTCCTTGTCTGTGAGTTGGAAGATAAGGCTGACATTGATGAAATCATGTATTCCATGGCGATCGATTATTCCTTTATCCATGACCACAGTTCGATCATTGATTCCGCCTCCACGGAATTGCGAATGCCGGATGTCCATGGCGGTATTCATATTTCCGTCTGCGCCGATCAGCCGTCATCTGTAGCGGGTGACCCTTACATGGGGCGCAGCTATACCCCGGCTAAGCGCCAGGGATATGAGGCGGAACAGTACCTGCGCGAACAGGGGCTGCTCGTGGATCCGTTACGGAGTCTTCAGTACGAAGAAAATCAGAAACCATGTCTTCACAAGCTACCGGCCGGCATGAAGAAGGTGCGCCGTGCGGATGATATCCGCGGTACGGTTCAGGAAACAAAAGCAGCGGACAAGCCGTCCGTTGTACAGTATAATGGCGTGAAAAGGGGACGCTATCACTTTATCCCTGATTTATACTCTGATACGGAAGCGCTGATGAATAAACATCCGGAAATGTTTGACGGATTAGTCTGCGACGAGGCAACACAAACCTGCAGTTGTCCATATTATCTGGATCCGTCCATTATCATTTCCGGCAAGCTCCGGATGATCACTCGTGAACATGAACTGACCGGCAAATTCCCGCTCATCACGGACGCAGAAAAGAAACGTTCTTACGACCTTGGCATGCACATGGTCCGGGATCCGGAGCTTAAGCTGCCAGCTACACAGGAGGCGTATGACGAGTTTGTGCGTCCGCGGTTTCAGACAACGGACGGCTCCTACGTATATACGGTCGAAGAACAGCGCTGGGTCAATGAGCTTTTACACCGCGGCTTGTTAGTCTCCGGTGACAACAAATAGTATTACTTCAGGGTGTTCCCCGGGAACACCCCTCTGAGGCATCAAAAAACAGCGCGGAATCGTTTTCCTCGCTGTTTTTTTGATGTTTTTTTCGTTTTTGGTGGTGAGTATTTATCCCGTGACAGCAAACAAATACATGGTTGCTGTATCAATGATGAAAATGAACGCTCCGCCAAATAACATAATACCGGCGGTCAGGGCAGTTGTTTTGATCACATCCGTTCTATTTGGATAGGTCAGTCCGAGCTCCCTGATCCCCCAGACTTTCTTTTCTTTTTTCTCTTTCTTTTCTTTATGCATGAATCAAGCTTCCTTTCTTTTTGTATCTGAGTCTGCTGACTGCAAGCAGTGACGCAAATAACTTCTTTTCTTCAACGACCACACCGACCAGGATGATGATGGAGGTGCCCGTAATGCTTAAGGTCCCCATTCCACTGTTATTGCAAATCGCATGCATGGTTAAGATCAGTGCTGTTGTGATGGTATTTCCAGTCAGAGCAATCCGGACGCTCCATTTGCGGATATATTCCTCCGTCGGTTTGCCCGGACGGATACCCGGGATCGTTGCTCCGCTCTTTTTTAAATTGTCCGCGATCTCCATCGGGTTAAATCCGATTTCAAGATAAAAATACGTAAAGAATGTCGTGAGCAGGAAGTAAAGCAAGGCGCCCGCACTGTACTGTGGTGCTTCTAACTTGAACCATTCATTGCTGCTTAAGCCTTTTACAATATGCATCAGGATTCCGTCGTTTCCTTTTCCTAAAAACTGGACCACGATCAGCGGCATGCTGATGATTGAGCTTGCGAAGATGACCGGCATGACGGAACAGGTATTTAACGGAATTGGGAACGTAGATTTATTCACGCTCCCGGCCAGCTTTCTGGAGTTGACGACCGGTATTTCCTTCTGCGTCATGTAAAGTGCCGCGCAGGCCGCGATCACAGCTAAAAATACCATCGTGATCAAAACCACATTCACTCCCATAACAGCCGGAAGGCGGTTGGTCAGATATACGTCACGGATCGCAAAGAGATCCGATGGGAACGTGGAAAGGATATTGGCACAGAGGATGATGGAAATGCCGTTTCCGATCTCCATCCAGTCGATATAGGAACTGATCCCGATAAGGATCACACCGCCAATACTCCATACCAGGGTCGCGATCAGCACGGTTGCCGGTGTATAGGTGATCAGGAGTCCCTTAGCTCCAAGGCCGATCGCCATTGCTGCTGATTGCAACACGGATAAGACAGCGGCCAGGATTCTCGTGATGTTTTTAAAACGATCCTGTCCGGTTTTTCCGTCTTTTTGCATTTCCTCAATACCCGGAAATATCACGGTCATAAGCTGCATGATGATTGATGCCGTGATATACGGGCTGATAGAAAGTGCGAATAAGGACATCTGCTGCATGGAGCCGCCGGTCATGGCATTTAAGAATGCAAGTCCCTGCATACCGAGCAACCCGCGCATGTAATCTCCGTTAACAAATGGCAACGGGTATGAAGATCCGATACGGATGAGGACGATCAAGAACAGAATTACGGCTAATTTGGCTGGTAGTTTTAAATCCTTTGTTCTTGATTTGAATGTACGGTATCCGGAATATTGTTTTCCCATCTTAAGCCTCCTTATGACCGGTCTCGTCTGCTGGCGCAGCGTCTTCTTCTGATGCGGTGTCCTCTTCTGCGGCGTCTTCTTCTGATGCGGCATCTTCTGACTGTTCCGCGTTATTCTCGGAGTCTGTTGTTATATTACCTCCAGCTGTTTCTCCGGTGTCCGTTTTTACTTCTGTTCCAGTTGTTGTCTCCGTTACCGGCCCGTCATTTTCTACCGGCTCTTCCAGGGTGATGTCGGTCACGACACCATCATCGGACGTGTGACGCAAGACCAGTCCGGCATGGTCGACGGCAAAGTTGACTGCCGCGCTGTCATTCGCCTCAATCATTACTTCAATGCCATACTCATTCGCGAGCAGTTCTGGCTCTGACGCTGCTCCGTTTACTAAGCCAAGCGGATTGCCCTGGGCATCCATAACGGCAAAATGGTCCGCGGATGTGATTTGTGGCTGTGTACCATCCTCATTGACCGTATTGCAGGTGAATCCAGCTAACCAGGTACAGAATGCCCGGTCTCCGGAACGTCCAACGGAATTCCCGGAACCATTGAACAGATACAGGCTTCCGTTTTCTTTAATCATGCCAACCGCTTTGTATTCGTCCTCTCCGGCTTCGCGCCATTCGCTGTTTTGTAAATCCCCGGCTTCATAGGTAATATTCTCCGGCTGTATGTCACCGTCTAAAGTCACACTGACAAACCGGAACTGGTCGGTTAAGTACTGGGAGTATACTTCTATGGTATCGTCCCCGGCTTTTATGTTTTCTTTTCCGATGATCGCGTGCGTCCACCCGATATCCTTCGGATCCCGGTTTTCAATTAAGAAGCGGAAATTTGTCTTGGTGTTTCCGTCCGCATCCTGATACGTGTTCCGTCCGGTTATAAAAAACGCGATCCCGGACTCGCCCTTTGTTTTCTGTGCGGTAACAGCCGCATTCTGGTCGGTTTTTTTTGCACATCCGATTGCTAACGCTGTCAACGCCACGCACAGGATGCCGATAATCCATTTTTTTCTCATTTTTCTTTTATCCTTTCGTTATTTTTTGATGATCTGGTTGAAAATACCGATTCCGAAAAGGCCGGTAATTCGGAATCTTCTCTCCTTCTGGTTATTCTTATTTTGCCTCATTGGATATTTTTCGTATGGAAGTTATGCATGTATTTTTGCCTGCCATCATCACGGAAGCTGCCGGAATATATTGCATTCGGGTGATGTTCCGGGTCGTAGCGTTTGTCATAAGAAAACCAATGATCCTGGATCACGCAGAGGACCCATCCGTTCTGCATCGCTCGGACCTCATCTGCTGTCATCACTGGCTTTTTGCGAAGCAGACCGTGTTTGCTTCCCAGTTTCTGTGAAATATATTGGCTGGTTGTAACGTCGTGGAAACCCAGGTAGATCTCCATGGCGCAGCTTCCGATGGTAGACTCCCAGTCGAGCGGATAAGCGTGCTTCATTTCTTCCATGGAATCTACGCACATGACGCAGGAAATGCCATATTTCTTCATAACGGTCAGCCTCTGGCACCAGTCAGGAAGTGGCGTCATCTTCCCGAAATCAGCAAGGAACATCTGCACTGGAACAGCTAAGGGGATTCGATGCTGCGTCTCGGAGTGGTGGAACAGGGTATCGCATGCTTGCGTGATAAGGAGTGACAGGATTGGGTGCGTCTCCGTGGACCGGTCGCCCGGCAGGAACAGTGCGCATCGGGTATCTCCCATAAGATCCAAGTCCAGATCGTCATCCGCGGTCAAGGTCTGCATGTGTCCGGAACAGAATGGCATCAGGTCGGCTCTCGCATCCTCGATTGCTTCCATCCGGATGTGCCGGTCAAATCTGGTGAAATCAGCGTACCCGCCTACGCATGGGTCGTACGGGTCCGTTTCTTTCAGTGTGGTCATTGCTTCTGCCAGTTCCCCGTTTTCTTCCGTAAGGCTGTCCAACAGGCGAGAAACTGTGCAAAAATTCCGGTCTGTTTCCTGTTTATGGCAGACAAGATACAGGATGATGAATTTCAAGATCTGTTGTTTCATGGGTTCGAGAAACGGGTCTGTGTGGTCCTTTTTTTTGTAACCGGTTAAGAATCTCGTCACGGATATTGCGTCCACGGTTGTTTTGATGTAGCGGAACGGATTATAATGGTGGGAATCCTCCGGATGCTCCGGGTCAAAAACACGGACACGGTATCCCTTGTTTTTTAAAAACGTTCCGGTCAGCGCCAGTGTCACATCGGAATCTCTCACGATATAGGATCCGTATGCCTGCAAAAGGTTTGGTCTCACGATCGCTGTTCCGAATCCGGTCCCCGGTCCTCCGATCACGAAAGCGTTGTCATTCCTTAATGCTCCATGCCCGACACAGAGATGTTCAGACACGAGGAAATTACTGGCATCGTCTGTACGATTCGAACCGAACGGGCGCGTGTATTTTTTTCTGTAATTATGTGGCAATGAATTTTTGATAAACATAACCGTTTCTCCTTTTTCGGTATGTATGTTTGTGTGCATGTTGTTGTAATCCTGCCTGCTTTTTGCCAGCGGGCAATGGATATCAGCCTATCTCGGGGCTTTGCCCCGGGAGCTTTCTGGCTTAACATCATGACTGGGTTTGGGTTAATTGTCCTCTACCTGGCCTGTATAAATGCCTGAAATATTGTATGCTACGATAAGCTCATTCTTGTTGATCTAATCTTTCCAATTCTTAGGCGTGACGTTCTCTCCCACCGCGACTTTCTTTCTGCAGGCAAGCAGGAACTTCCGATTCACCATGCACTCCCAGACATAGAGGTTCCCGTAGCAAGGAAACATTGTTACAGAAACGTCCTCATTGTCGAATGGGTGCGTCGTGTGCATCAGAGCTGCAAATGGGATGCAATTGTCAGCTCTCTTGTGTTCCGGGAAGAATGCGATATCGTCATAACAGGATGCCGCGAGCTCGTCCTTATCTCTGTCAAGATCAAGCAGCGCATTTCCCTTTAAGCTCTCAACAGTATCCTTGATATCATCAAACGTTCCATCCGCGAACATCAGACCGCCGTATACGATAGAGTACGGCTCGTTTTCCGCAGAATCCACGTCGATGGAAAGTTCCTTATCCCCGTTTTTTGCGTATCCTAAGTATTCGTCATACATTTCTGTTTCTCTTGCAGACAGGATGACATCATGTTCTCCTAACTTTGCGACTGCGTATAAGAGCGCATCGTTGTCGTGATACATACATTCTTTGTGGCCCATCGTTTTCTCCTTATTATTTTTTAATAATCCAGTTGAAAATACTGATCCCGGCAAAGCCGGTAAACAGGTTAATAGCCATGACTGTCCCGCCCAGGCACAAAATCCGGTTGACCCATCCATTGGAAGCGCAAAGCTTAAAACAATGATGCCCCGGGATTGGCCAGAAAAGTTGAATCCCCTTACAGTTTGGCAGGTCCAGCAGGATATGTGTCAGAAAGGCGACTGAAAACGCCAGTGCCGCCTGTTTGGAGAACATGGTATATGTGACCATGGTAAAGATCACTCCGGCAGTCAAGGAATGCATAAATGACCGATGTGGCGTCATCTTTCCGATCACACATAAGATAATAAAGACACCCGCTGCCACACTGCGTTCCGATAGGGTCTGGTTCCCGCTTAAGTATTTGGTCAGGTCGACGTGGAACCTGGTCTGTGCGATCATCACAGCGGCCAGAACGGCAGCCCCGATGCCTAACATAAGGTCTGCTTCCCGTCTTACTTTTGACTAATCCGCGTCAATATCGCTGATCACGGAATCGACTGCTGCGATCCCCGTGACTGCCAGGCATTCAAAAAGGTTATCCGGCTGCAGGACCGCTAACGCCGCCGCTACTCCGACCGACAGGTGTGTTGCCCTTAACATGTAGCCCCTCCTTTCTTATGAACTGCCTTCAGTATGTCGCACGTTTCCTTTTCTGCCTTTTTTGCGGATAACACTTTTTGGTCATATTTTTGACATAAAAATGCCCCGGTACGATGACCGGGGCGCAATTCGCAAGACATCTTATTCTCTTTTTTCAAAGATACCACACAGCCAGGCAAGTCCGAATACGATTCCCATCAGCACCGCCATGCCGGCCCAGGTACCCGGATCGCGCAGGTCACGTGCTGTGGATGTGATCGTGTCGCTGATCGTGTTGTATACGATTGGTTCTTGTGGTGTCCGTATCTGGCGCCTAAACCAGCCATACACTGCGGCAGTTATCCCAAGATATGCGGCGGACCCGCAGCAAACCCTTGCGCATGTTTTCCATGGCATCCGGCGTTCCATCACCGCCGTCCCCACAACCCCCGCGATGGCGGCCGCCAGGTATAGTCCGACACAGATCCCGGTATACCAGGAATAACAGGATACCGCCATATGCGGGCGGAACTGGTACACCTCCACCATACCGGAAACCCCGTCGAATCCGGATATGACACCCATGATAAAAGTAAAATATGTAGTACGGGTTTCCGCTTTCCGCTCGCTTCTTGGCACCTCCGTCACCAGCCGGATGAACTCCAGCATGGACCCGATCCTCATTAGCTTTCCAAGGATTAGCCAAAACAACGTCTGCCCTATAAAAAATTTTAACAGCATGATTCCCTTTCTTCGTGTGGTTCCGTTCCTGGATTGTTATCGCCGCCTACGTGGGCGGATATCGTCCTCATGCTTATGGCAGTCAGACAGCAAATTCGTGGAATTTGATGCTCCCCACTTTCATAACGTCCGCCCTTACCTTTAAGACCGGCAAAACGACTTCGCACTCATTGCCGATTAGCTCCACCTTATCCGGCGCGCAGAAAATCATCTGCAATCCGTGGCTTTTCATGAAGTCCAGCATCAGTTTTACATTGCCAGGATCCATTTTTGCGAACGGCTCGTCAATGAAGACCAATTTTGCGCATCCTTCCCTGGCATCATAGGTGATAAGAAGTGCGGATAACAGGATCAGCATATACGGAATCTGCACTTCTGCACCGGATTCGTATGATGTCTGTTTGGAAAGCCTTGCGTTTTTGAAGACCGCATTATTGATCAGGATATCATAAGACATGTAGTTACGGTAATCGGAAAACTGGGCGATCGTTTCCTCTTTTCCGTTTTCCACCATGTTCCGGATGATCGTCTTGATCTCCTGTTCCATTTCTTCCACATCTTCCTCCGTATATCCCGGATCCAGCATCTCGGATTCGGCACGGTCCGTCATGTACTGGGCATAGCGGATGATCTTTGCAAAATCCGTCCCGTCATTCCTTAACAGGATCTCGAACTGGTACTTTTCCTTGAAATTCAGCTTGGCAAGCTTATGGTTCATCCGGGTGATCTCCCGCATCGCGTCCACGCATGCAGTATAGATTCGTAAAACAAACTCCGTACGGAAATCAGACTCGTATTTTTCCTTCTGCTGCGCAATCTTCGCTTTCACATCCTGCAGATCGCCCATCCAGATCTTTTCCTTTCGTTCCAGATACTGCGGGCACTTATCAAGCCCTACCAGGAGCTGGTTTTCCATGCCCCAGTTTGCGTTGTAATTGTACTGGTACTGTTTGACCTGTTCCTCGGATTCCGTCATCTCTGCCACTGCTTCTTCCCTGGCTGCTTTTCCGAGTACCAATTCGGATGGCTTCCTGCCCGCTTCCACTGCGGCATCATATTCATCAGAGATCCGGACTGCTTCCATATCAAAGGCCATTTCATAGGAAGATACCCTGTCTTCCGCGCGTTCCAGCTGTTCCTGCTTTTCTTCCGTCTTTGTGCCGATGACAGCGATCTTCGCTTCCGCATCCGTGATCTGGGCGTAGATCTGCTGTTTTTCATCGCGCAGGCGGACGATCTCATGATCCAGACGGTCACGTTCCTGTTCCATCCTGGTAAAATCCTGGTTATGCTTCTGGGCATATTTTAACTGCTCGACCGCCTGCATGGATTCCCGGATCTTGATGACCGTTTCCTGGTACTGGAATGCCGCATCAAACTGTACGGATGTATCCATCTTAGCGTATCTTCTGGCAGTATCCCGTTTCTCTTCCAGAGCCCGTTTTTCCCCTGCGAGCTTGTCGCGTTCCTGCATACGGACTGTCAGTTCTTTCTGCATTTTTTCCTTCGTGAGTTCCGTCGCTGCCTGGCCAAGCAGGAACCCCCTGGTCTTTTCGAGCGGCAGGAAATACGTATCCATGGATACGGATACGCAGCCTTCTTTACTGATGGCGTTCCGCTCCTTTTTTACCTCCTGTGTCGGAAGCGCCTTCATGCGCCCAAGGAAATACGCGAAATACTTTTTTGCCACCGGGTTTTGGACCTGTAACAGGGAGGAAGCCGCCTGCGGGATTTCCGTGATCTTTTCCTGTATCAGGAGTTTTGTGTTGAATAAGTGCGCACTCCGGTTCGCGGAGCGGATGAAGACGCCGAATGCCACATCATACCCGTCCGGGTCTGTCAAGATCGTATAACGCCTTGCCCCTAAAAAGGTCTCCAGTGCCGGTCTCCAGGTCTCGTCCGTCAGGCCCTGTACGTATTCGTAAGCGAACTTCGCTTCCGCATGGATGCCGCGTTTTTTATATTCCGCGTTGATTTCATCCCGGAGGGCGATATACGCACGCGGGATCTGGCTGAAGCCGCCCTGTTTTCTGTCACAGTCGCGGATAATGGCAGCAGCTTCGTCCACCTTTTTCGCATTCTCTTCCATCGCTGCGGATGCCGCAAGCATCTTTCCGGCGACGCTGTCGGCGTAGGCGGTCAGCTGCTCCTGCATGGCTTCCACCGCCTGGCGTTTTTCGGTTTCCGTATACCGCTTTAAGGAGAGGGACGCTAAAACATCCGCATCCATCAGACGGATACCGGCATCCTGTAAGACCGCCATGGCTTCGCTTACAACGGTCTGGGCGCGTTCCAGCCGTTCCTTTTCCCGTTTTAAAGCGGAAGCTTCATCCTGCAGTTTTTCCAGGTGTTCCTGCTCCATGCGGATTGGTTCCATGCAGTCCATGTTATCGAGGCTTAAGTTTAACTGGCGGATCTTACGCTCCACTTCACGCTCTTCCTCAGTTTTTTTCTCCAGTTTTCCTTTTAATTCCCGCACCTGCTGGCTGATCTGGGACTGCTTTTTTGCAAGCCCCGTGATCTCATCGTCCAGGTTATGGTAGTCTTTGTAGGCGTTCATAATATCGTCCCGGCGTACGATAGCTTCCGACTTTTCAAAAGCAGTAGACGCATCCGTGACTGCTTCTAAGTCCCTGATCTCCCGCTCAATCTGGGACAGTTCCATGTTCAAGCGATCGATGCGCTCCATGGACTGCACCAATGGGTCGAAACGGATCTCCCTCGGCTCTAGGACGCTTTCCTTGATGAACTGCTCGATCCTGGACTTCGGGTTATAGGTTAAGATCCCGCGGATCTTTTTTAAAAAAGTCTGTACCTGGAGTTTAGTCATATTTAAGCCTGTCATCTGCATGAATGCTTCCAGACCTTCTTCATTCCCCATGAAACGGACTTTCCATTCCTTTTTCAATTCTTCCCTTGTTTTCGGGCGCTCCGTGCCGTTTTCTTTCACGGTATGATTGACATCCTGTAAGGTTTTCCCTTCCAGGACATACCGCCATGTCTTGACCGTATTTTTGCTGTCGGTCTCAATGAGTGTCCCAAGGATGAATGGGACCATGGCAGAATCGTCATAGTATTCCAGCGCAATATGCGTTGTTAAGGTCGGGTATTTGTCCGCCGGACGCATATAGGTATTGGATGTCGCATCCATGAAACCTCTGGTGTAGGTGGACAGGGTCCGCTTTCCCTGGGTGTCCGTCGATTTATTGAATGCCGTATCCCCGAACGCCCCATACCGGATCGCATCCAGGATAACCGACTTTCCGCTTCCGTTCCTTCCCATGATCAGCGTGAACCGTCCGACGGGGAACGTGTTATGATTAAACGCATACCAATTCACCAACCGCACCTGTTTTAAAATGACCATGAATCTTCCTCCTCGTTCACATCTTCCTCTTCTGTATCCGTTCCATCTTCTTCCTGCTCGTCTTCTTCCCCAGCATGCAGGGCTTCGTCCGCTACCGTCTTAAACTGCGGGATGTCCCATCCAAACTGCAGGGACGGGTACAGGCGGATCTTTGCATCTTCCCCTTTGTCGTCCTCGTTAAAATGGACGAGCATGTATTTCTTAAAAAGGCGCAATGCGGCACGCAGTTCCTGTCCGCTTACTTCCACCCCGAAGGATTTTAAACGGTCGACCAAAGCGCCCATTTCGATGAATGTACCGTCCTCGTTACCGAGGCTGCTTAAATAGGTCTGCCACAATACCAGGAGCAGGTGGTACTGGAGCGGGGTAAACTGGATAACGTTTGCCTTCCGCAGTCCCTGCGCATCTTCATCCTGCTCGCTTAAGGTCAGCATGGCGACCCCAGCTTTTTCCTCCACCAGGATGTCATAGCCGATTACCTGCAGGTACTGGGAGATCTCAAACCGGTTGGATTCCCTCGCAATGAACCGGTATAATTTTTCTTCCTTTTCCCGTAGCACGAATGTGGAGTTGAACAGGTGCCGGAGCGCCTTCTTAAACATCAGGCTTTCCGTCTCCGGGATATTGATCTCACAATGAATCGCTGGCATATGGGTCCTCCTCTTCCTTTGTACTGGAAATCGTTCCGCTGTTCGCGGCTCCCTCATTTTCCATTTTTTCTTCATCAGGCGTGATCACGAAATCTGTGATATCCGCGATGCCGTGATCCGTGACCTTCCCGTCTTCAAATTCTGCCTTATATGGAAAATCGTCCGCTCCGGAAAAGATTACGGCAGATGCAATCATTAAGGCTTCTTCCTTTGTGGCCACAGGCTCGTCTTTTACGGAGAGTACGCGCCTGCCGGTCCGGAATTTCTCGCGGATATGGCGTTTGGCTGCGTCAATGCCGTATTTTTCCGATGTGACTCCGTATAAGGAATCTGTCAGGCGCTCCATCTCATCTTCATCCACCTGAAAATCGATCAGCGCCGCTGGCGGCGCATCGGCCGCCTTTTTTCGAATCCGCTGTTCAAAGGACCGTTTCCCGACCAGGCGGTAGGAAGCAAGCTGCATGCTCTGTGACAGATCCATCAGTGTCCGGTCCCGTTCTTCCTGCGGCATGTCCTTTAACATCATTAAAAGTTTGGTTAAATAATTCTGCGTGTTGATGCTGTTATTGCGGATCATGGAGATCCTGGAGGCGTACAGATTGTAATATGCAGCGATCTTCTCGTCGATTATGGCCATCTGTTCATCATATCCGTGATTTAAGAAGTATTCCAGCTTTGAAAGGCGCGCATCCACGGCCGCCTCCGCTTCTTCGTATGTCTTTTTCGTGGAAAGGGAACAGTCCACGATCATGCGCTTATGCAGGTCCCCAATGGAGATTCTGGCCAGTAACACGTTGATCTTCGCAATCATGCCCGGGATGGTGCCGTCTTTTTTCATAAAGAAATAATCCCGAAAAAACCGGTTTAAGATCTCGTCTTTCATCATATAGGCACCGAGACCGTTTGCGCTGTCTAATTTCAACACTTCATTCATGATCCGGCTGATACTGTCACGGAGGACTGCCAGTTCCTCCCGCAGGTCGAATTCGTGGTCCGTAAGCGGTTCCAGGATATTGACATATGGTCTGGTCTGCCGTCCGCCCTTCCACTCCAGTGCAGAGTATAAGATTTCGTACATGGAAAAGATGTGGTTGGTAATCATCCCGTCCGTCTGCGCATCAAAGATCCGCCGGATCGTTTCCATGACCTTGCGGCACCTGCCGCTTACGGTGACCGTATTTTCCCCGTTCCGCCCGAGTTCCCGCTTTTCTAACCATCCGCATTTGCGGAACCTCGTGATGATCGTGCCTGCGGTCTCCGCTGGGGCACTCTTTTTATTCTCCTGCTTTTTCTCCTCATCCGGTTCTACATCATCTGTTTCCGGGTCATACTGGAATTCCCGGAAGCAGCGGATGATTAATTCCTTTGCGTCCCGCTCATACAGGACTGGAACTTCCTTGGACCGCTCGATCAGCCGGATGATGCATTCATAATAAAACTGCGCGTTTTTGGAAACGAACAGCTTAAAAAACTGGTTACTTTCTTTTGTGAATTCCAAAATGCATCTTCCTCCTTTGTGCTTTCCCGTTCAGTATGTATCACTTTCCACGAGTGTATTTTTGCGGATAACACTTTTTGGTCATTTTTGCATAAATTTAAAGGGTGTTCCCCGGGAACACCCCCAGTTTTTCCAAAAAACCATAAAAAAAGATCCCCGACTGTTTCCAGCCCAATGTCATTAAGTTAAGCACGGGGTAAATAAAAGATAACCCTCCCAGAACTCTTTTAAAGAGAAAAGGGAGGGTTGTTTTTACGCAATGTCATTAAGGGAAAAATGAACAGTAAAACCACTATGCATTTATTTTGGGAATTCGTATAGTGGTTTTATATTTTGTAGTATTGTATCTGTTCAAATTAAACATCCTTGTCTTCGTACATAATTTGGTCATATAATCTATTTGCAACAAGTTCTGCTTTTTCATCGTTTGCTTCTCCTGGAAACTCTTCCATCAAAATTCTTTTGATTTGACGAATTTTATACATTATATTACCAACAGGATGATTCATTGCACTATTTACTATTTCATTATATTCTTTTCGATAAACGTCAAATTTATCGCCTTGCGTTCTAAGCATAATTTTTCTGCGTTGACATTCATCTACTAGACGAGCCTTAATCGAATCAAATTCTAATGCGTAAAATCCATCATAATTACCGAAAGCTCTCTGTGTTTCACCAATTTCATTCACATAGTCATCTATTTTGCCAATTAGTGAAGTAAGCTCTTCATCGGATAAATCTTTATACGATTTGCTCGCCGTTACTGTACGAATTGATGGGCGTCTCATATTGTTAATAATTACCTGTTCATGTTCTGTTAGAATCATTCATATATCCTTTCTACAACTCTAATTTTGTGTATCCTTCTCGTATTGTTTCATATCAAACGCTGGTAAAGATGTTCTTTCTGCATGAGCATATTCATTTTCAATAACGAAATTAACAGCTTCTCCACTTTTTTCATACCATTCTAAACCTAATTCTTTCAGTAATAAGATTTTAAGTTTTTCTTGTGCTTCGTATAAGTCTTTCCCTTGCTTCAATTATACTTTTGTCATTTCTTTTATTTTATTTGAATGATGTATAGTATTTGCAGGAGACACCTTCTTTCGTGAATGCTGTAAATGTTGGTTTGGTCACTTTCATTATACAACACAATCGAATTCAAGGTGTCTTTCTTTTATGCAAAATCACGAACTTGCTCATTTATAGTACAATAACAAATCTCTCCATGACTTTTCATCTTCGTAAATGCTTATGTAAGATAAAAAGACTAATATATTCTTTAGAAATATAACATTTTCATCTGTATCCTTTGCTCCGTATCTGAATAGTTCATCCATTGTCTCATTTAAGTTGTGAAGCATCATTAACCATGAATCATAAATATTATTGGATTTTTTATAACATACATAAGAACTAATATTTGCAATAAATTCATCCTTATTGGAAATAAAAACAGAATTACCAAAATTTCTATTAGAATAATCTTTGATATCAAACTGATTGAAAAGCCAAATTATTTCATCTAAACCTGTTGTTTCAATTCCACCATATTCTATATTTTTATACAGTTCTTCCAATTTCAATATGGTATTTTTAAACCCTGATGTTTCTTCGTAATATATCAATTTGTCTCTATCAGCGAATGCAGAAGATAAGCACAGTTCAATCATCTTGAAAATCCTTTCTTTACTCTTGTTCATATTTTATTATAACGCATAAGTGAAACCTCTCATGACTGGAAGTCACAAGCATCCTTTCATGGACTGACGCATCCATGTTG
>ERZ837380.283-NODE-283-length-78578-cov-9.937802_pt1 | contig 78578 bp, 66 predicted proteins | sample MGYA00519685_ERZ837380 | MGnify/ENA primary metagenome ERZ837380 (study PRJEB31850, sample SAMEA3708817) | human gut metagenome | biome: human gut; feature: human-associated habitat; material: faeces | place: China | collected 2014 ...
CTGACGATACAAAAATTTATTATTTTTTATTGTCCTCTTGACGGGGAGCATACCACTTTCGATGGCGATGCTTTTTTATTTTTAAACTACTAAGAAGAACTTTAATAAGAAGATTGCTGAAATAATATAGGTCAGTACAGATACGTCCTTTGCCTTTCCGGTGAATACCTTCATGATTGTATAGGAGATCAGTGCAAGACCAATACCATGTCCGATAGATCCGGAGATTGGCATAGAGATTAACATGATTGCTGCTGGAACAGTCTGATATATATCAGTAAAGTCTACCTTTGACAGACCAGAGATCATCAGGATACCAACATAAATCAGTGCTGAAGATGTAGCTGCTGCCGGGATAATTGCTGCGATTGGTGCGATGAACATACATGCCAGGAATAAGATTCCAGTTGTAAATGCAGTCAGACCAGTTCTTCCGCCTGCCTCAACGCCAGATGCAGACTCTACGAATGTTGTGACTGTTGAGGTACCAGTCAGCGCACCTGCTACAGTTCCAACTGCATCTGCTAACAGGGCTTCCTTCATCTGCGGCATATTTCCGTCCTTATCAACCATACCTGCACGTGATGCGGTACCAACAAGTGTTCCGATGGTATCAAACATATCGATAATGCAGAAGGTAATGATAAGTGTGATTGCTGTGAACCAGCCGATCTTCACAAAGCCTGCAAAATCAAAATGGAACAGAGTTGTCTCTGCCATATCTGCAAATGGAGGTACGAAGCTTGCACCCTCAAGACCTGCAAATGGATTAGTTCCAAGGAAGATTGCCTCACCTGCCCAGTAAATAACAGATGCTGCAAGCATACCAAGAATTACAGCTGCCTTTACACCCTTCTGTGCCAGAACGATGATGACAAATAAACCGATAAACATAGTTACTACTGTCAGAACCATCTGGGTGTAGCCGCTTCCCATTGCATCCTGAGCAACACTCGGTGTCAACGCACCAAAGAAATCTCTCATTACAAAGAATGGTCCACCATTCTCTGAATAGATACCAGCGTTGGAACCAACACCGATATTTAAAAGCATAAGACCGATTGCCGGGGAGATACCAAGACGAACACCCAGCGGAATCGCATTTACAATCTTGTCTCGAATATTTAATACAGACAGGATAATAAAGATAATTCCTTCAAGTAAAATGATGCACAGTGCTGACTGGAAAGACTCCAGGTAGCTCATGCCCGTCAGACCAACAATATTGGCAACAACTACAGCAAAAAAGCTGTTTAATCCCATACCAGGAGCCATGGCAAATGGCTTATTTGCAACAAACGCCATTACCATCATACCGATAAAGGATGCGATACAAGTCGCTAAAAATACACCATTCCATAAATTCTGTCCCTCTGCACCAAATCCAGTCAGAAGATTCGGATTTAAGGCGATGATGTACGCCATCGTCATAAATGTGGTCAAACCGGCAATGATTTCTGTTTTCACTGTCGTATGGTTCTCCCTGATCTTAAAGATCTTCTCAATCTGTTCCATTTGTACCCTCCATAGTTACATTCATTCCATTAATTTGTACGCCGTCCTCCATCGGAATTACGATGCAGCGGCGTCCCTCTACTAATTGGATCTGTACAAGATCCATGCGCTGCGGACTGACCTTTATTGTCACATCCGGCGTCTTGACGGCAACGCTTTTTGCCTCAACTAAGTTTGCCGCCTGAAAGAAAGCATCTTCTCCTGCAGTCTCCTCATAGACTTGCTCGAAATTTTCAAGCTTTTCTTCTTTGATTCCACTATTTTGAAGAAGCTTTTTTACATCTGATTTTTGAAGCTTGAAAGGCTGCGGCTCTTCCTTATGCTCCTCAATCAGCTCTGTCAGATTCTCCTGAATCTGGCAAACAGTATCATAGTTTACAACATCTCCGACAGTCTCCTCTATGATCTCCTGAAATACAGCCTTCTGCGTCTTAAAGGACATAGGTGCCGGACCACCGATACAATCATTGATAAAGTCTTCGTGAAGCTCCTCTGTCTTTTTTGTATAATACAAAAGGCTGTGAATATTACTGCTGCGATCGTCAAATGCAGGGAATAAAAAGGCATTTACAGGAGCCTCTATCCACTGATCACGCATACGTTCCTCGACGCGGTTTGTCTGTGTATTGTAGCATAAACCAGCCTCTGACAGCTTAACAGGACAGATGCAGCAAAGAATAAATTCATATACCTCCTCTGAAGCATCATCCATATCTAAGTTGTCGCTTCCTCTTCCCGGAACGTCATAATTACAATGGATCATAACTACATAGTAGCTTTCGCCAAAATGATATGTCTCTGCTACCGACTTGTAAAACTCCTCTAAAACAGTTTCATCCTTTAATCCAGTCGCCTTTAGCTGCATCAAACGCTTATGGCCTTCCCCCGAAAGTTCCTGATCAAGCGTGTAATCGAGTGAATGAAGATTTTTACCCAGACTTCCAGAAAGCGCCTTTCGGAAAATTTCAAAATATTTGTCGATTTCCTCCTGTGACAGTGACAAAAACATATCGCTAAATGTCATGCGGATCTGCTGCTCACCATCTATCAGGCAGCCGCAAATGCGGTCAATTGCACCGCCGTCTCTCTTAAAAAGACTTTTAATCTCGGATACTTCTTTTTTATTCATTCGAAACACTCCTTGTTTATTACGTTTTTGTTTGCCTGACTTATCTGTCCGGATACTCTGTCTTTACAAAGCGCTCCAATGCATCGAGTGAGCGCACAACCTTCTCTGTATCGATGCAATATGCCATACGAAAATATCCAGGGCATCCAAAGGAATCACTTGGAACTAATACCAGGTCATACTTTAATGCCTTGTTGCAAAATGCCACTGCATCCTCCTCAAGAGCCTTTGGAAAAATATAAAATGTTCCTGACGGACGCACACAGGAAAATCCTAACTCAATGAGTTTGTCATAGAGCAGATTCATGTTAGTCTCATAGACAGTCATATCAGACGTCTCATCTAACACATCCTCCACACCCATCATAATAAGTGATGATGGACAGTTGTGTCCGATTCCTCTTGAGATTTGGGACATCATTGGCACTAACAAATCTGCATCGGTACATGTTGGATTAACAGCAACATAACCTATACGCTCACCTGGAAGAGAAAGTGACTTGGAAAACGAATAGCATGAAAGCGTATTATCATAAAATTTTGATACATATGGTGCTTTCTTTCCATCAAATACGATTTCTCTGTATGGCTCATCGGAGATTATAAAAATATCATGGCCATACTCTTTTTGCTTGTCTTCCATTAGCTGCGCCAACTTTTTTAGCGTTTCTGCTGAGTATACAGCACCAGATGGATTGTTCGGTGTGTTGATCAAAACAGCTGACACATTTGACGTCAGCATCTTTTCAAACTGTTCAAAATCCACCTGAAAATCAGCTGTGTTTGCAGGTACCACTCTCAGATTTGCGCCTGTCATGCCTACATAGCAGTTATACTCTGGAAAATACGGTGCAAATGTAAGCACATCGTCTCCCGGAGATGTTACTGCACGAAGTGCATGAGCTAAGGCTCCCGCAGCTCCTGAGGTTGGAAAAATATGATTTGCCGTATAGTTCATATCAAAACGCTTGTTAAGCGATGCAGCCACCTTTTCTTTAAATGAAGGCAGTCCGACACTCGGGCTGTAGCCGTGAAGCTCGCTCGATGTCTTTGTCTGAAGCAAGCGAATAGTATTGTCTGTGTAGTCCTGCACAACAGGAACGGATGGATTTCCTAAACTGTAATCAAAAACGTTCTCGTATCCAATCTCCTGTCCTCTCTTTGTTGCAAATTCGGATAATGTACGGATCACTGATTTTTTCTGAAGCATGTCTTTATATTTTTGTGCTACCATACTGCCCTCCCATTCTGCCGCCTATGCGGCTCATTTACTTAAAAATGCGTGAATCTGATCCAAATTTTTCATTGCATCCTCTCGGCCAAGCTGATACAATGCTTTTAACTTTTCTGGATCCTTTTCAAGTCTTGACACTTCGATCAGACGACTTGGGCGAAGCACCATGACTTCACCTTTTTCCTTTAATTCATCAATCTTCTTTAGTGTTTTGTTGTATATCACATAGCGGTGTGCCATCGCCTTAGCCAGATTTGGATAACGATGAAGGATTTTGTTTATGGCACCTTGAAATTTCATTTTTTTCTTTTGGTACCCTTCAGGTCTTGTTAAAATAACAAGATCTTTTTTGTATCCCTGTCTGCGAAACCACATGATCGGAATAGAATCGGCAACGCCGCCGTCAAGCAGCTTATATCCATCTATTTCTACCACCTTTGATACAAGCGGCATTGATGCAGATGCCTGCATCCACTTAAGATCATCTCTGCCGCAATCTGTGCATTTGTGATAAACAGCCTTTCCTGTTTCCACATCTGTGCAAACCACAAAAAATTCTGCTGGATTTTTGGCAAATGCCTCATTGTCAAATGGATCAAGAATCTCTGGTATCTGATGATAGCATAAATCAACATCATAAATATCACCTGTTTTTAAAAGTGAATGAAGTGTGCCATAACGCTTATCACCACAAAACTTCATATTGTAACGCAGAGTTCTTCCTATCTGTCCAGACTTATAGTTACAGCCAAATACAGCTCCCGCCGAAACTCCAATCACGCCGTCCACCTGGATTTTTTCTTCCATCAAAACATCCAGAATACCTGCCGTATACATTCCTCTCATGGCACCGCCTTCAAGAACAAGTCCTGTTTTTACCTCTTTCATGATTTGCCTCTCTTTCCAACTTTACACATTAAAAGAGCTTTTTTATATTTTTGCGAAACAAGGCTATCATACCACGGTTCATGAAAAACATCAAGGCAATTACACTTTCTTACTGCTCATCCAAAAATGCCAGTGGATCTCCTTTGGTATGAATAAAGTGCATAAGCATGTATGCACACATAATTGCTACATTTTCTTCCTTTAAAATGCGCTTACATTCTTCACGGTCTGCTAATACAATCTCGATATCCTCTGATTCTTCCTCGTGCTCGTTTGTTGGTGTTCCACTACAGTAGCCATAGATTGTTCCGCAGCTTTCGTCTGTCATACCGACTGTCGTAAAAAATGGTCTTGTGTATGCACCTTCTGTAACCTTTGGCTCGAAAACAAGCCCTGTCTCCTCGTAAATTTCACGTATACCTGCCTGTGCCATCTCCTCACCTGGCTCTACAAGTCCTGCCGGAAACTCATACACATATGCATTGATTGGATAACGAAACTGCTTTATAAGCACGATTTTATCCTTTTTTTCTCCATATACACTATAAATAATTACACCATCAGATGTATTTTTATGAGTTGCTGCTTTAAGCTGCGTTGGATCCTTCTTTCTGGATGCCACATAATATTTGCCTGTTTTTCCATTTCTTTTTTCAACATCAAAATTATAGAGATTTAAAAATGGATTATCAGTTACCTTCTCTACTCCTTTTACGCGATCTACCATAGCTGTACCTCTCCTTACCGGCATTGAACAAATCTTTACACTATGCCATATTTTCAACTCGATTCCGCTAGAAATCAGCCTTTTTTATTATACCGTACTCGTGCGCAAAAGAAAAGCCCGCAAAGCAAAGTTTGCCTTGCGGGGTTATTCTGTTAATGTACAGCCTCCCTGACTTCCTGCGTGATAGTCTCGCCTCCATTTTCATACCATTTGGTGACAAATTCATCAAATGCATCAATGTCACGCTCTCCTGTGACGATCTGAAGGTAATATTCTTTTTCCATTTTGCGAAGCTTCCACCACTGCGTGCCCATAGTTTCTGTCTCATCAAAATAAAGTGATTCAACCTTATTTGTTTTTGCATCCGCCAGCAAAGAGCAGGCTGTGATTCGGGATGTGTATGCCGCCCACTCCTCTGGCGTAGCACTATCTGTGTTATCCAGATAGGCCTTACAGGATCTATAATATGAATACTCCAATAAATCAAGATCTTCTGGCTCTTTTTTTCCTGAAAGCACATCTGTTAATTCGTGATAACATTTTGTCAGCGCATAGCTGTAATCAACATTGATTGCAAGTGGTCTGGCTGTTGGATCTACATTGTTCTGATAATATTCTTCAAACTCACTGTTATATGTTCCATCATAGCGCACATAATCAAACAATCCATTTATAATTTTGCAGGCGATCTCAGGATGTTCATAACCCTTTCTCACAACAACATACTTGTAAGTTGGATTTTGTGAATAATAGCTTGTGCTTTCATCGTCATCTGTCTGAATAAGAAATGGCTCCCAAACAGCATCGGGATTAGCTGCAATAGCTTCCATAAGTGGATTATTCGCTGCCCACCAAGGTCCAAAAAATGATCCGCAAAGTCCCTTCGTTATGAGTTCAATATTGTTTACAGAGGTACGAAGCAAAAAATTCTGATCTAATATATTGCGCTTATACATGCTTTTAAGCTTAGCCAATGCATCTTTTGCCTGCGGCAAAACTGATCCGTAAGAGACCTCTCCATTTTCATCTTCAATCCATTGTTTCGGATAGGCACCATTTGCTGCAAACACAATATCCATCAAATATTCGCTGCTGTAGCCGCACTCACCCGATAACTCCGGATCACATACAAAACCAACTGTCTTGCCTTCTCCATTTTCACCAGGATCCTTCTCTATAAATGCCTGAACAATTGTCTCTGCATCCTCTATTGTTTTAGGACTTTCAAGACCTAGCTTATCCATCCAGTCGCGCCTTAGCCATAAAAGGTTTGGACCATCATCAATATTTGTCTCTGGAATTGCCATTATTTTTCCATCAAAGGTAACACCATCTATTATGCCCTCTCCGTAGCTTGCATAAATATCTTTGATCCGGTCTGTCAAACAATTTTCATAACTTTTTGTCAAATCCTCAATCAAATCAAGCGCTACGAGCTGGCGCAAATCCTCAATGCTCCCTACAAGCATTAAATCAGGAAGATTATCCGAAGACATAGCCACTGACACACTGACATTATACTGATCATTCTTTTCCTCAAATACATCCTTATTTTGAATGTTAAAGTACTCACGCAGATAACGTGTATAAGCATTGTTCTCGTAAGTCTCACCTTTAGGAAGATTGGAGTTATTTGCTCCAGTCATTTTTCCAAGCGTGTATGTTACAAGCTCTGGATATTTGCCATCAGGTGTTGTACTGGCATACTCCCACTGCTCTTTTTTTGCTAATTCGTTTGCCGGCACTGTCTGACAAACAGACAGCACCGATACAAACATCACTGCCAACACACTTTTTGGAATTTTCTTTTCCATAGACATTCTCCGTTTTTATCCCTTAACAGCTCCTGATACACCTTCCTGGTAGCATTTTTGCATTGACATAAATAAAATGACAATCGGGATGGAAATCAGCACGGCACCTGCTGCGAAGCAGTTAAACCAACTGTTTACATATTCCTTTTCAAGCATGTTCCAAAGACCAATTGATACCGTATAGTACTTTGCATTCGCACGGCAAATTACTTTCGCAAAGATAAAATCAAGCCATGGTGCCATAAATGCCTGCAGGATCGTGTAGACAATAATAGGCTTACTAAGCGGAATAGTTATCTTTGTAAACACCTGAAATCTTGTCGCACCATCCAGATAAGCAGCCTCATCAATAGACTTTGGAATAGTGTCAAAAAAGCCTTTTGCAATATAAAAGCCTAATCCCGCACCGCCAGAATATACAAGCACTAATGCTACACGAATCATAGCACCCTCTGACAGACCAACTGACTTTAAAATATAATAAACAGCGATCATTGACATAAAGCCCGGAAACATACCAAGAACAAGTGCAATGTTCATCATCGGTTTTCTCATCTTAAAACGCATACGTGACATACAATATGATACAGACAAAACAAAGAAGGTAGAGATTACGCAAGAGAAAATTGAGATGATAAGTGTATTAATAAACATCTGCGGAAAATTTAAAATCTGCGTATCTGTAAACAGCTTCTTATAGTTGTTCAGTGTAAATGTCTTCGGAATGAGTGTGGAAATATATTGTCCACTCTCTCCTCTAAAGCTGATCATAATAATCCACGCAATCGGAATGACCCAAATAACTGCCAAAACAGCAAGAATCACATGAACTATTGTGTTTGTAATAAATCTTTTTCTTTTTGCCGAAGCAGTATTTTGCTTTTTCATCATTGGAAACCCTCCTCATTCTTATAGGAACCTGTATTCCGATACGTGATCAGTGATACAACGGCCAGAACCACGAAGGTCAAAATACCAATGACTGCACCAAGATTATAATACTGGTTATCAACTGTCAGCTTATACAGCCAGGTAACGAGAAGATCCGTCCTTCCTGCTGTTGATCCTACAGGTGTAGGATTTCCGCCTGTCAGCAGATAAATTACATTAAAGTTATTTACATTTCCAGTAAAGGTTGTAATAAGATATGGACCTGTTACAAACAGCATATACGGCAGTGTAATTGAGAAAAATGTTCTCACCGGACCTGCACCATCCACTGTTGCCGCCTCATACAAATCTGCCGGAATATTCTGAAGAACACCAGTTACCTGAAGCATGGTAAATGGAATACCAACCCAGATATTGATTACAACTACCATCACTCGTGCCAGCGTTGTATTTGACCAGAATGGAATAGCCTTTTCAATGATGCCTGCATTTAATAATAGCGTATTTACAATACCATTCTGACTAAAGATCGTTCTCATTAACAGCAGTGAAACAAACTGCGGAACTGCTGCTGAAAGGACAAAGCAAAAACGCCAGAATGCCTTACATCTTGTACCCTTACGGTTGATGACAATTGCAAGAATCATACCTAAGATATAGTTACTAAAAGTCGCTGCTACAGCCCAGATAAGAGTCCAACCAAGTACTGACCAGAATGTACTTCCAATGGAATCACCAATATTTAATACCTTCGCAAAATTTGCCAGTCCTACCCAATTAAAGATTGTTGTATGAGCATCTACTTTACTATAATTTGTAAATGCCATACAGATCATAAATACAAGCGGAAGAACTGTAAAAATTAGTATGCCAAGAATTGGCAACGTAAGAAGTGTACGATGCAGATCTTTATCAAAAAGACTCTTGATATCTTCCTTAAAAGTAGGAATCTTTTTGCCAGCCTCTGCCAGACACTGCATTTTATATGCACTCTTTACGCTTCCACGCCAGAAAATAATAAATGCAACAACTAAAAAGCATGTAGCCACACCAAACAAAAGCATAAGAAGTGAATTATCACCCTTTGTATACTCATAAATCTGCTTTGCCTCACTCCATACCTTCTGCTGCTCCTGTCCTCCAAGGTGAACAAGATCTACAATATAGCCTGCACCTTTCATCACCATAAATGCGATAAAAGCAATTTCAATGGCAAGCATGCCAAGACCCTTTATTATCTGATGATGTGCAATGTTTCCGAGTCCGAGTACAACCATGGAAAGCTTTGTCAATGCATTTCCCTTTGTAACTGCTTTCGCAACAGAGTACGGATTATCAAATTCTTTGCCCCCTTTTTTCTTTTCGGACATAAAAAACCTCCCGTTCAATCTTAATAGTTACATGAATTTGAAAATAAATGCCCCAGGCCCGCAAGGCGGAACCCGGAGCTCTTTATTTTATTTCACTTTTTATTTAGTCAACGATGCTCTGATTCATTGAATCACTTAACTTATCAGTCATCTCTTCTGCATTGTCTAATGTAACCTCACCGTTTACGATAGACTTACCGAAGTTCTCTGCCGGTGTCCAGTAGTTATTCATAGCGCTTACGAACGGCTGCAGGATAGAAGTCTCATCAAATGTCTCATTCTGAGCGATTACAAGCTCATCCTTCTGAATTTCTTCTTCCGCTAACAGATCAGTATTGCAAGGAACGATGCTTCTTGCATCATAGTGCATCTGCTGTGACTCCTCATTTCCAAGGAACAGTGCAAGTGCTACTGCTACCTGCGGATACTCACAGTTAGGATTTACACCGATTGCCTTAGAACCTGCGAATGATTCCATCTGGAGTTCTTCACCGTCTAAGTTGTAGGTTGGAAGCTTTGCTATTCCAAGATTGTCACCCATTGCTTCTGACAGCTTGGTGTAATCCCAAGAACCACTAAACATTGCATTGATGCTTCCATCACACATACCAGAAACGCCAACACCAGACTCATCATTTACAAAGTTCTTATTTCCTACAAGATTTACAAGATACTTGGTAACTGCTGCACCCTTCTCACCAGCAAAATCAATGCCAGCTTCCTCATCTTTGCCATCCTCACCAAACAATGTGCAGCCGTTTCCTACATAGAAAGCGCCAATGTACCAGGAGTTTGTTAATGGGAAGGAAACCTTACCCTTTTCCAACATGGTATCAAGACTCTTAATATCGTCTTCACCATATACGCTCTTATCGTAGAACATATACCAGGTATTAGTAGTGAACGGAACACCATATACACAATCATTTACTGTTACAGAATCTATGATTGCCTCGGAGTTTGTATTCTTAATATAATCAACAGTTTTACCGCCAAGCTCTGCGATTGCACCTGCATCAATCAGTGTCTGTAGCTGGTCATTTGCAAACATGTAAACGTCTGCAGAACCAGATGGATCCTGAGAAATTGTCTTTCCTGCATCTCCCTCTGAGCAGGTACCATACTCAAATGTAAGATCCCAATTTACATGAAGCTCATTGAATGCCTCGCAGCGCTTCTGTAGCCACTCGCCGTACTCTTCTGCCTGATCCTCTGCTGGTCCCCATACAGTGATAGTTGCTGTAATCGGATCCTCTGCTGAATAATCTACTGTTTCTTCCTCTGCTGCCTCTGAGCTTGTCTCTTCATCAGCAAATACACTCATTGCACCGCCAAAAGTTGATAAACACATAGCGCCTGCTAAAAATAAACTGGATGCTTTTCTAAATTTCATAATACAAAATCCTCCCTGTTTTCTGTTTCCATTCGGAAATCCTTATGTCATTATTATAAGAAATTTTGGTGATTCCGTATATATCAAAAATATTAGATTCATGTTGTTTTTTTCTGAAATTACGATATCCTCTTTGGAATCCTGATACTCGCCTTAGTTCCCTGCCCTATTTTGCTTTCAATCTGCAGACTATACTGTTCTCCATAGTAAAGCTTTATGCGCTCATTGACATTTCTAACGCCATATCCCTTTGACTCTTCTGTTAAAATACGAGCCGCCTGCTCATCACTCATGCCTACACCATTATCTGCTACAGTCAAAACTATCAGATCACCATCTTCCTTTCCAGTAATCGTCAGCTTTCCTCTGCCGTCTGTCTTCACATCGATTCCATGAGCAATAGCATTTTCAATAAGAGGCTGAAGCATAAGATTTAATGACTGATACTGACCAATTGATTCATCTACATCAAACTCCACATCAAATTCGTAGTCATGCATCATCAGCTGAATATCAAGATAAGAACGCATGTTACGAAGCTCATCTGAGAGTGACATGACATTCTTTCCTTTGTTTAACGAGGTTCGGTAAAAGGTAGAAAGTGCCAGCGTAATTTTACTTATATCTTCCGCATCTGCCTCAATTGCCTTCCAATTAATTAACGATAGCGTATTGTATAAGAAGTGGGGGTTGATCTGCGCCTGAAGCGCCTTCATTTCATATTCCTTTTCTTTAATGCGTCCTTCATAAACTTCCTTGATTAAGGTATTTAATTGAAGAAGCATTGAATCAAAACCATTGACAAGATCACCTATCTCATCACGGCTGTCACTAGTAATATTAACCTCAAAATTTCCCTGCTCTACCTCTTTCATTCCAGATCTAAGTCTTCTAATCCTCTTTGTAACAAAGCTCGTCAAAATCATCATGGCTATCACTGACATCAGTGTCATAATAAACACCGCAATAAGCGCAATTCGTGTAATTGGCGTTACTGACCATACTATTAAGCTATTTGGCTTATACAAACATGCTGTCCATCCAGTCACAGATGATGTTTCTGAAAGAATCGTATACTCATTTTCCTGATTTTTCTTCTGATCAAGAAGCTGCGCGGCATTTAACTCATATTCCCGATATTTTTTATCAAAGAATGCTTTTTCATACACTGCATTGCCCTTCTCATCGAAAACAACAATGCCATAATTATTCTGAAGTGTCTGCTTAAATGTCTCAAACATGCTGTCATACTCAACGCCGATGTACAAAATACCATCTAATCCATAGCGTTTGAGCATACTCATTGGGCTTACCCCAAACACAATTTCTTCATTTTTATTAACAAACCACTGCATTTCTCCAGAATCTGTCACACTCCTATACCAATCAGTATCTATAATCTCTGAAATTGGTGCCAGCGTGTCACCATGCTTGATCATATCCTTATCTACATAAATCGTAACTTTGCCAACATCGTTGTGAAAATATTTCAGTGAAGCAAGCATTGGGTCAAGTATCGTAACAAGCTGATTGTACATCTCATACACTGAATCATACTGGTATCCAATCACTTGTGAGATTGTCTGGTTGTAGCAAATATAGTTATTTAAATTTGTGTAGATTGCAAGCTTATTTTCCATTGAGGCAAGTGCCTGATACAGATACGATTCCATACTGTCTCTCTCATTTTGCAATAAAATCTGCTTCATCTGAACATAGGTAACTGACAGCACCGCCACAACAGGAAGAAAACCTGACAGCGCATATACAATGGCCAGCTTATAACCAAGCCTTACATTTCTAAACCAGCTGACAATTCGGCTGCCAAGCTTACTTTTCTTCAATCATTTCATCCCCGCTTTCTCTAAATTTTTGTGGACTAATTCCGTAATACTCACGAAAGCTAGAGCAAAAATATGAAACATTTGGATAACCGCATGCAGTGCTTATATCTACAATTTTCATCATCGTCTGCTCCAAAAGCTCCTTTGCCTTTTCCATACGAACGCTCTTGATAAAACGATTCAAATTCTGACCTGTTTCTTTTTTAAATACACTGCTTAAGTAGCTTGGAGCCATATAGACAAGCTCACTTAGTCGCTCCACACTCATTTCATCTCCATAATGGGCAGCAATGTAGCGCTTGACAGCCTCCACCTCACGATGGCCTGTCTGTACTCTTCCTGAAAATGTCTTTTCCAATAGATTTATGGAATCGCTTACAATATCTGTAACCTGAACAAAGTCAAATGAACGATAAAGCTGATCAATCTTCGTATTTAACTGCTTCTCTCCCTCTCCTGGTACTGCATCATAAATATCCTTTAGTAAGTTGGCAAATAAAAATTTGATATACATCTGGGAAAATGCAGTCTGGCTTCTGTATTTCTGGCTGAAACGCTCAAAATGATCACGCAGGCTCTGAACATCCTTCATTCGAATATCCTGCTTCATCTGCTTAATTAATGTATCATCATCTATTTTAATGATCTCACAATCACTGCTCTTCATTCCACTGTAAAACAGTCTGACATTCGGATGATAAAATTTATTTTCCATAAGTTCCTCAAGCTCATCCATTGCGCAAATAATCTGCTCTGCGCATGGAATTTCTGAAGAAATGGATATTGTACAACTATTTTCATATTCCTGTTTAATCTGATCTAGCAGCTTATTTGCAAACTCAATAGGATCAATAAATCTATCTTTTAATAAGATGATAGACTGCTGCGGAGTCAGATTTAAATAAAGAAAGGCTTCGCTGTCGCAAACTTCTTTCATTTTTTTTGCCAGAATGCGCTCCTGCAAATCAACACCATTTTTTCCGAAAAAATCATCATCTGTCTCAAGCATTAGAATACGGCAAAAGCAATCAACGTCTGATTTTGTCAAAACACCGCCGCTTTTCTCAAGCACTTCTGCTACATTTACTCCATTTACAATCTGATATAGTGCATGCTCACGCATTTGCTGCATACTCTTTTTTTTCATATTTTTCTCGGCACGTTCTGCTTCAAGCTCCTGAATGACCCGTGTAATAGTCTCTTTAAACTCACTCGGATCAACTGGCTTTAAAATGTAATCAGAAACACCTAGACGCACTGCTTTTCTGGCATAGTCAAACTCACTGCAGCCCGAAAAAATTACGCATTTCATATCCTCGTTTCTGTCGTCTTTTTTACATTCCTCTATCAGCTGAATGCCGTCCATAAATGGCATCTTTACATCTGTAAGCAAAATATCTGCCGTATGATCCTTTAAATACTCAAGCGCATCCCTTCCATTTGCAGCCTCAGCAATCTCACATGGCAGCTGCATGTGGCGCAGCAGCATTTTAATGCCATTTCGTTCAATTCGCTCATCGTCTACCACCAATATCTGATACATATCCCCCGATCCTTTCTGTATGCAACTTATCTGTATTCCATTTTACCCTAATAAACGAGGAAAATCAACGAGAAAAAGTGGCAGCGTGTTTCTGCTGCCACCTTTTTTAATATTTATCATAACTTCCAGATTTCTTCGTTATATTGTGCTATAGTACGGTCGGATGAGAAAAATCCTGCCTTTGCGATGTTGACTAGCATCTTCTTTGCCCAGCCCTTGCGGTCAGCATAATCCTCGAAAACCTGCTCTTTGCGTGCTATATACTCTTTTAAGTCAAGAAGGGTCATAAACCAGTCTTTATTTATCAGTTCTTTATGAAGCTGTGTTAAGGTTTCTTCGTCTCCTGCTGCAAGCATTTGCTCACCGATAAGGAAATCGACTGCTGTGTGGATGTCTTCGTCTTTTGTATAGTAATCTTTTGCACAATAATCTGCATTTTTATAATGTTCAATTACCTGCTCGCTGCTCTCTCCGAAGAAGTAAATATTATCTTCTCCGACAAGCTCTCCGATCTCTACGTTTGCGCCATCTCTTGTTCCTAATGTTACTGCACCGTTTAACATAAACTTCATGTTTCCTGTTCCTGATGCCTCCTTTGATGCTAATGAGATCTGCTCGGAGATATCACATGCCGGTATAATTTTTGATGCCTTTGTTACGTTGTAGTTTTCTACCATCACTACGCGCAGATATGGGCTGACTTCTGGATCCTGCTCTGTGATCTGCTGTAAGCAAAGAATTGCATGAATGATATCCTTTGCGATTGTGTAGGCTGGTGCTGCTTTTGCGCCAAAGATCAGCGTTACTGGCGTCTTAGGAAGCTTTCCATTCTTGATTTCAAGATATTTATGGATTGCCCAAAGTAAATTCATCTGCTGACGCTTATACTCATGAAGACGCTTTACCTGAATATCAAAAATAGAATTTTCATCAATAACAACACCCTGTGTATGCTTTAAATAGTCAGCAAGCTGGCGCTTTTTCTCCTTCTTGATCGCAAGAATGCTGTCTAATACGCTATCATCATTTTTAAATGAAAGCAGCTTCTCAAGCTCACAGGCATCCTTTTTAAAACCACTTCCAATCTTATTTTCAATTTCCTCTGAAAGCTCCTCATTACATGAAAGCAGCCAGCGGCGGAAGGTGATTCCGTTTGTCTTGTTGTTGAATTTCTCTGGATAAATTTTGTAAAAAGCATTAAGCTCTGAATTTTTCAAAATTTCAGTATGCAGGTAAGCAACACCATTTACACTGTGACCATAGTGGATATCCATATGTGCCATGTGAACGCGGTCATTCTCATCAATAATCGCTACCTTCGGATCTGAATATTTTGCCTTTACACGCTTATCAAGCTCCTTGATGATCAAAACTAACTGCGGAACAACCTTCTCTAAATATGCAAGCGGCCACTTCTCAAGTGCCTCTGACAGAATTGTGTGGTTTGTGTATGCGCATACCTTTGTTACAAGTTCAACTGCCTCATCCATGGTAATGCCGCGCTCAAGAAGCAGACGGATCAGCTCAGGAATAACCATTGACGGATGAGTATCATTAATCTGAATAGCAGCATACTCATCTAAATCGGTCAGCTTACAGCCGCGTGCCGTACACTCATCTAAAATCAAGTGTGCTGCATTGCTTACCATAAAATACTGCTGGTAGATGCGAAGTAAGTTTCCTGCCTCATCACTGTCATCTGGATATAAGAACAGTGTCAGATTCTTTGCGATATCTGTCTTGTCAAAGCTTATGGTACCGTCCTTAATAAGACTCTCATCTAAAGTATCAACATCAAACAGATGAAGCTTATTTGTGCGTCCCTCATAGCCTGTCACCTCAATGTCATACATGCGTGAGGTCACTGTCAGATCACCAAATGAAACTGGATAGCTTACATTAGTTTTGATCAGCCAGCTGTCTTTTTCAATCCACGGATTTGGTGTTTCCTTCTGGAAATTGTGATCAAACACCTGCTTAAACAGACCCATATGATAATTCAAGCCTACACCATCACCGTGCAGATTTAATGTTGCCATGGAATCCAAAAAACATGCTGCCAGGCGGCCAAGTCCACCGTTTCCAAGAGATGGTTCTGGCTCAATCTCTTCGATCTCACCAATATCCTTTCCTGCTGCTTCAAGCTCTTTTTTTACAGTCTTGTAAAGTCCAAGATTGATAAGGTTGTTTGATAACAGCTTTCCAATCAAAAACTCTGCGGAAATGTAATATACCTTCTTCTTTCCAGCTTCGCTTTCCTTCTTTGCTGCCAGATCCTTTGTCATATCAAGCAGTGCGTAATAAATCTCCTCATTGGTGCAGCCAGATAACGGCTTATTATATTTCTTTTCACAAATTTCATTTACCATCATTATTCTTAAAACTCCTTTCGTGAGTTGATGTATGCAGTTTACTGCTTTTTCTATCATTTTTCTTGCATTATACCGCCCTTTTATGGTACTATCCTATCATGATGATACCAGGGTCAAAAGCTACAACCACCGATCGTGCTTGCACGATGAGGGGGTTGAGCTTGGGACCCGCTATCCAATCTTAAGGAGAGAGCCACAATGCAGATACCTGAATACGAAAATTATCATGAAACAAAATCACACAGCACACCTGATTTTCCTTACAATGCGTATATTTGTTCTATTCCGCTTGATTTTGAGAAGGTGCCGCTTCACTGGCACGATGAGGTGGAAATCATATATATTAAAAAGGGGCGTGGACGCGTCACATTAGATTTTACCTCTCTTTATGTAGAGGCAGGTGATATTATTATTGTCAGTCCTGGTCAGCTTCATGCAATCGGCCCGGCTGAAGATTCTATGGAATATGAAAATATTATTTTTTCACTTGATCTTCTTTGTACTGGAAGCATGGATGCTCTAAGCAGTGAATTTTTTGAGCCTTTCTTGGCTGGTACCATTGGCTTTGAGCATCTTGTCTGCTGTGATGATGAACATTACCCTGCTCTCTCATCATGCCTAAATCATATTGACAGTATCAGCAGCAGTTTTCCAAAAGGCTACCGCCTTGCAATTAAGGGGGCCCTTTTTACCTTCTTCTACACCATATTCACAAATTCCACCGATATTCCTGCTCCCAAAAACGACCCTCACATTGAACGACTCAAAAGTGTCCTAAAATATATCGAAACAAACTACATGAATACAATCTCCATTGATGAGATTTCTTCTGTTTCTGGCTTTTCTGCTTCTCATTTTATGCGTTTTTTCAAATCTGCAATGGGTACCTCTTTTACTTCATATCTTTCTTCGTACCGTCTTTCAATGGCAGCGCGTCTTCTCTTGCTGACAAATGACTCTATTTTAGATATTGCCCTCTCCTGCGGCTATGAGAATCTTTCTTATTTTAACCGTTCATTTAAAAAACGATACAAAAAGACCCCCAGCGAATACCGCCGAGGGTCTGATGAAACATAATGATTTATTCGTTTTATCTTTTATTTATTTTTGCATTTTTGCTCTTTGTGTTTAAAACTATGCACTCACTCGCTAATCTTATTTCCGGTGTATAACTGATAATATTTGCCCTTTTGTGCAATAAGATCATCATGAGTTCCGCGCTCAATGATACGTCCCTGCTCTAAGACCATGATGCAGTCGCTGTTCTTAACGGTAGACAGACGGTGCGCGATAACAAATGTTGTTCTTCCGTGCATCAGCTTATCCATACCATCCTGAACAATTTTCTCAGTTCTTGTATCAATGGAGCTTGTTGCCTCGTCAAGAATTAGTACAGGCGGATCGGCAACAGCTGCACGGGCAATGGCAAGAAGCTGTCTTTCACCCTGACTTAAGTTAGCACCATCTCCTGTGAGCATTGTGTCGTAGCCCTGCGGCAGTCTGCGGATAAAGCCATCTGCATTAGCAAGCTTGGCTGCTGCATGTACCTCTTCTTCTGTCGCATCAAGTTTTCCGTAACGAATATTTTCCATAACAGTTCCAGTAAACAGATGTGTATCCTGAAGAACAATTCCGAGTGAATGACGAAGATCATCCTTTTTGATCTTTCCGATATTTATACCGTCATAGCGGATCTTTCCGCTTTGAATGTCATAGAAACGATTGATCAAATTGGTGATTGTTGTCTTTCCTGCACCTGTTGAACCTACAAATGCAATCTTTTGTCCCGGCTGCGCATATAAGCTTACATCATGAAGTACCATCTTATCGTCGTTGTAACCAAAATCCACATGCTCAAATACAACATCGCCTTTAAGCTGTCTATAATCTGTCGTACCTTCTGCCTTGTGATAATGCTTCCAAGCCCATGTTCCTGTTCTCTTATTTGATTCAGTTATTGTGCCATCTGCATTTACAACAGCATCTGTAAGAGTAACATAGCCATCATCCACCTCTGGCTTTTCATCAAGCAGACGGAAAATTCGATCACCGCCGGCAAGTGCCATAACGATACTATTTAATTGGTTACTGATTTGGTTAATTGGCTGCTGGAAGCTCTTATTTAAAGTTAAAAAGCTTGCCAGACTTCCCAATGTAAAGCCGCCAATTCCATTGATTGCAACAAGACCACCGACAATTGCAACAACAACGTAGCTTAAGTTTCCAAGCTGTGTATTGATTGGTCCTAAGATATTAGCATAGCGGTTTGCATTATATGCACTTCCAAACAGATCATTATTTAACTGGTCAAAGCGCTCAATACTCTCCTCTTCGTGACAGAATACCTTGACAACCTTCTGACCATCCATCATCTCCTCGATAAAGCCGTTTAATGCACCGATATTTTTTTGCTGTGATACGAAAAACTTTCCGCTCTTAGAAGCAGCTGTTTTACTTGCCCATATAACAAGCATAACCATAACAATTGAAACAAGTGTAAGCGGCACACTTAAGATGATCATGTAGATCAGCACATTTACAATACTAATTAAGCTGTTGATGAACTGCGGAATACTCTGGCTGACCATCTGGCGAAGCGTATCAACATCATTTGTATACATTGACATGATATCACCATGCTTATGTGTATCAAAATATTTAATTGGAAGGGATTCCATATGTTTAAACATGTCATTACGGATATTTCTCATCGTTCCCTGAGTAACATACACCATGATCTTAGTATTGCCAAAAGTAGCAGCAATACCAATTACATACAAAATTCCCATCTTGATAATTGCCTGCAGAAGCTCTGAATAGTCTGGGTTAGCCTGACCTAAAAGAGGTGTAATATAACCGTCAATCAAAGTCTTCATAAACATAGTTCCCTGTACATTTGCATATACACTTACAACAATACAGATAAGTACAAACAGACAATGAACTGGATAACGCTTCAGCACATAGGACATGATGCGTTTAAATACCTTTACTGGATTTTCGACCTTCTGCTTTGGTCCGAAATCACGTCTTGGTCCTGGCATTACTGATCACCGCCTTTCTCATCAAAATCACCGCTTCCGCCTGTCTGAGATTCATATACCTCGCGGTAAATCTCATTTTTAGCAAGAAGCTCTTCATGTGTTCCAATTCCATTAATCTTACCATCATCCATCACGATGATACGATCTGCATTCTGCACACTTGAGATACGCTGTGCGATGATGATCTTTGTTGTATCTGGAATTTCCGTTGCAAATGCCTGACGTATCTTTGCATCAGTTGCCGTATCAACTGCACTTGTGGAATCATCAAGAATTAAAATCTTTGGCTTTTTAAGAAGTGCTCTTGCAATACAAAGACGCTGCTTTTGTCCGCCTGATACGTTATTTCCGCCCTGCTCAATGTAAGTATTGTAGCGCTCTGGGAAACGCTCAATAAATTCATCTGCACAGGCAAGCTTACAGGCACGGATACACTCCTCATCAGAAGCTGTCTTATCACCCCAGCGAAGATTTTCAAAAATTGTTCCAGAAAACAGGACATTTTTCTGAAGAACAACGCTGACCTGATTACGAAGTGCTTCCATATCATATTTTCGCACATCTAATCCGCCAACCTTTACAGCACCCTCCTGAACATCATACAGACGGCTAATCAAATTAACAAGACTTGACTTTGCACTTCCCGTTCCACCGATCAGACCAATTGTCTCACCTGAACGGATAGACAAATTTATGTCAGACAAAATTGGCTTTTCGCTTCCTGCATTATATCGGAATGTAACATGATCAAACTCAATGCTTCCATCCTTTACATCTGTAACTGGCTGATCTGGGTTCTTTAAATCTGGCTTCTCATTTAATACTTCACAGATACGCTCTGCACTTGCAATACTCATTGTAAGCATAACGAAAACCATAGACAGCATCATTAGGCTCATCAAAATACTCATACAATAATTTAATAAGCTCATCAGCTTTCCTGTTGTCAGCGCAACACTTCCTGTTCCGATGATCATCTTCGCACCAATCCAGCTGATTGCAAGGATACAGCCATATACGGCAAACATCATGACTGGAGAGTTCAATGCAACAACACCCTCTGCCTTAACAAAGATCTTATAAATGTTTTCGCTTGCCTTTACAAACTTGTTCTTTTCATAATCTTCACGCACGTAAGCCTTTACAACACGAATAGCAGAAACATTCTCCTGAACACTCGCATTTAACTCATCGTACTTTGGAAATGCCGCAGTAAAATATTTTCTTGCTCTGTTGACAATAAAAAATAATGCGAAGCCAAGTACAATTACTGCCCCTAAGAAAATTATTGAAATTCTTGCATTTGTAATAAATGCCATTGCTAGCGCACAAATCAGACTGGCCGGTGCTCTCATACACATACGAAGTACCATCTGATATGCATTCTGAATATTAGTTACATCAGTGGTCAGTCTTGTTACGAGACTGGCTGTTGAAAACTTATCAATGTTAGAAAAGGAAAAGGTCTGAATATTATCATACATTCCCTTTCGAAGATTACGGGCAAATCCTGCTGATGCTTTTGCACCATACACACCGCCCATGATTCCGGCAAATAAACCGATTGCTGCGATCACAAGCATGCCTGCACCAACCACACAGATATGCTTCATATCACCCTTATTGACACCGTCATCAATAATGGAAGCCATCAGATAGGGAATCATCATCTCCATCAAAACTTCCAGAATCATGTAGCACGGTGTCGCGATTGATGCACGCTTAAACTCTTTTACATATGCACCTAATGTTTTTATCATGGCTACTCTCCTCCTGTTATTTTCTCTACATTTTTACAGATCTTTTCCAATACCTCAAAGCAGATCCTTCTCTCTTCATCTGTAATACCAGCCTCCATCGTATCATGTGCTGAGTCGATTACTGCAATCGTATCAAGATGAACCTTTTTCCCTAACTCTGTCAGTTCTAACCGCTTAAGCCTTGCATCATGCTCATCGGTAGTCCTTGTCAGATACCCCTTTTTCTCCATCAGCTGCAGGATATTTGTCACCGTTGAACGGGCAATTCCAAAATTTGATTCGATATCCTTTTGATAGACCGGTCGCTGCGCGTGATACAAAAAGCCCAGAATCCACCCATGCATGTTTGTGATTTCATCAAAACCTGCTGCCGCGAGGCTTGTGTGAATGCCTCTCTCCACGATATGATTTACCCTCTTTAGGCTAAAGCATATCGATTTTTCTTTTTCCATGCAGCCCTCTCTTTCTGTTAATTTTTAATCGAACTAAGTTCTCGATGATAGTCTTAAATTGTTCGATCTTGAACTGTTCGATTCCGAATTGTTTGATACAGAATTATTATAATACCTGATTTTATTTTGTCAATGACTTTTTTTTGCAAAATGAATCGTTGAAGTTATGTTGAACTTTTTTCGCAGATATGGTATTCTTATAGGTAATTGACTTAGATATATTTTACACAGGAGGTTTGCTTATGCAAATACATGAATCTGCCGAAAACTATCTCGAAACAATCCTGATGCTCAGCAAAAAGCTGCCAGTTGTGCGCTCTGTCGATATCGCAAATGAATTGGATTTTAAAAAATCAAGTGTCAGCATCGCAATGAAAAATTTACGCGAAGGCGGAAAAATTACCGTAACTCAGGCTGGTTATATTTATCTTACTGACAGTGGTCGCGAGATCGCTGAAATGATCTATGAGCGACATCAGTGGCTGACAAATTGGCTTATTAGCCTTGGCGTTGACAGCAACATTGCTGCTGAAGATGCATGCAAAATGGAGCATGTAATCAGTAAGGAGAGTTTTGAAGCACTGAAGAACCATTTTGGTCAGTTTTGATTATGAAAACACGAATTTTTCATCCTGACAGGATAAAACAATTTCTTCACGCTTTTCTATTTTGCTTTTTTATTTTCATCACTGCTTGTGTGATAGGCGGCTGCGCAAAGTGTCCTCCAATTACATTCTCTTCTGTATTAGATATTCAGGCTGACGAATCAGGTGCGCGCACTATGTCTGTTACAGCCAATAAAAAAACACTGCAAAAGCTTTTCCACAACAGCAATTTTTCTTTTCAAAGCTTTATCACGGCTAACTGCCCTAAGGGACTTGAATGGAATTATGTGGACACTGCTTCTGCCTATGAGCTGACTTTTGTTCTTTCATTTGATTCACTAGATGAATATCAGGAAAAAATTGATGCACTTACAGGCATTGAACAATTTTCTTCTATTTCACGACCGCAAGTCGGTGTGAAAACTGGCTTTACCTTATCTGAGCCAGATGATGTGATGGCTGTTTTTACCTGGTTTACTGATGCTCTTAAGGAGCGCACAGGACTTAGTGACTCAAAGCTTTTAGCCTACCTGTCTCAGCAGGAAAATGAACTTATCTATAACGGCCGAAGCTATAAAAGTCAGAATAATGCACTAGTCTGCAACGCAGAAACAATTCTTGATGCCAAGCGAATTGATATTTTAACATCACTTTCTCTTGACAAATGGAACCGTACTATTTATATCATCTTTCCTGATGAACTGCGCGACAATGCTTCTAATGTAAAAAGCTATCTGGACGCTATTGTCCCAGATGGAATTGAAGCTGTCTGGAATAATGATACCACATGGCAACTGACATTCAGCGCTGAAAGCTTTAAAGAATTGTGTGTAAAGACAAGCCAGCTATTTCAGTCGTCAAGCAAATCACTTGCGTCTGAATCGATCATTGCTGAAAATTCTATGAAAATTGTGCACTCTTATGAAGAGCCTTTTCAATTTTCCTTCTTTGTTCCCGATTCAGGAACAGCAAGGGCACGCTATTTCTACAGCACCGACACAAATGCAGCACTTGCTGTATATGACAATGATCATACGCTTCAAAAGCTTCCGCTTGCACGCGATGGTTATGATGGCTATGTCTGTCTGTTTGATGATCTTGTGGAAGGTGGATGCACCTACAACTATGATGCCATCTTCCAGTATCAGCCGCAGCAGATCACAGTCTCTACGCAGGTAAAATCTATTCAGCTTCTTACGCGCACAATTACTCTGTCACTTGGTGAGGTACCAAAGCTTCACCAACAGCTGATCACAGATACCGCCGCGCGCTATACTCAAAATTTTGGAACCATTACTGCCAAAACTGATGATGAAAATCACCTGACTTTATTTTTTACGCAGACTGGTACACCGTCCTATCTCGCAAAGGGATTTGAAGCTTTCTTTGGCGGAAAAGAAACCATTGACTACTGCTCTCAGATTATGGCGCTGTTTCAATCAAAGCATACATATCGATTCACAGAAAACATGGACTTTTCCAATTTTCTTGTGAATCCAGATGCAACATTAATTACTGTGATGGTGCAGCTTCCAAACGGTACTTCCATAATATCTGATTCTCTTGAAAGCAGTCTTACAACAGAAAACAATGTCTTAGATAATGTTTACTCTGCCAAGACAACAGATAATGTTCTGTCACTTACCATGACGCTGTCTCAGCCAAATGCTGTCTATTATCTTTGTCTGCTTTCACTTATTATCATTGTAAGTGCGATTCTTTTTTCCATATACAAATGGCTCAGCCACCGCTAAACGCGGTGCTGAGCCTTTCATTTTGTCTATTATTTTGCTGCTGCCAGTGCATCCATTCCCAGTTTTGCACAGCCAAGGATTCCCTGATTGTCATTTAAGCTTGGAAGCACAATATAATTTTCAATATCGGCAAGCTCCTCTGTGTCGATATACTTGTTGACCATACGAAGCGTTTCCTTACGAATCAGATCCATCACATGAGTCTGATGCATAACACCGCCGCCGAGTACAATACGCTCTGGTGACAGAAGCATGATCATGTCTACAAGACCCTGTGCCACATAGTAAGCCTCTAACTCCCAAACTTCCTTCTTGTCAGACAGCTCATATGCCTTCTTGCCCCAGCGCTCTTCGATTGCCGGGCCGCTCGCCATACCCTCTAAGCATCTTCCGTGATATGGGCATTTGCCCTTATATGTATCATTTGGATGAGGTGCTACTAAAATATGACCGCCTTCTGGATGCTGCATTCCATGAAGCATCTTTCCATCTACAATAACTCCTGCTCCAATTCCTGTTCCAACTGTGATATAGATGCTGTTCTTTAAGCCCTTTGTGATGCCCCATGTTGCCTCACCAAGCGCTGCTGCATTTACATCTGTATCAAATCCAACAGGAATCTGCAGTGCCTTCTTAAACTCATCAAGTACCGGATACCACTTCCATGCAAGCTTTGGTGTATTGCCGACACAGCCATACTTTGGAGACTGCTCGTTTAAGATAACCGGGCCAAAGAATCCGATTCCAAGTGCTTCAACCTGCTGCTCCTTGAAATATGCAATCATCTTAGGCATTGTAATTTCTGGTGTCTCTGTAGGAATGGATACACGATCCAATACTTCTCCATTTTCATTGCAGACAGCAAGCACCATCTTTGTGCCGCCGCCCTCTAATGCGCCAATTCTCATTTCTATTCTCCTCTATTTCCCCTGTCTTCTATTTTATTTTTGGGTGATCTTTCCTGTTTTATTTTGATTTTGACTGATTACTTCTTACTTTTCTGTGATGTAAGAATAAACCATCATCAAATTTTTGCCCTCTGCCTTCATCTTTCCATATCCTGCCGGAACGATAAGGTGAGTGCCCTTCTTTACTGGAGTGCCATCAAAGCTTCCCTCTCCATCTAATACGCTGATATCTACAAATGGCTGATCCCAATCAAACTCTGCCGTTCCATTTACAGTTGCCTTGCATACAGTATAGCACGGGCAGCTTACAAGCTTCTCGGCCTCTGCACCTTCAACGTCAAGCTTTTCATGCTCTGCCACTGCCGGTTCAAATGGTGCCTTAATAACGTCAATACTCTGCTGTACATGAAGTGCTCTCGGCTTTCCATCCTGCAGACGATCATAGTCATATACACGATATGTAATATCACTATTCTGCTGAGTCTCTAAAATCAAGGTGCCGCCTTTGATTGCATGAACACAGCCTGGATTGATCTGGAAGAAATCACCCTTCTTTACAGGAATCTCGCGGATAAATTCTTTCCAGCGCTTGCCGCGGATCATCTCTTCTACTTCCTCGTGATTCTTTGCATTATGACCGATCACGATAGTGCCGCCTTCCTTTGCATCAAGAATGTACCAGCACTCCATCTTGCCAAGAGAGCCATTCTCATGCTCTGCTGCGTATGCGTCATCTGGATGAACCTGAATGCTAAGATCTGCCTTTGCGTCAATAATCTTAATCAAAAGTGGGAAACGGTCTCCCTGTACATTGCCAAATAATTCTCTGTGATTTTCCCACAGCCAGCTTAATGTCTTTCCCTTATACTCGGTATTCTTAATTGTACAGTCTCCGTGTGGATGAGCACTGATTGCCCAGCACTCTCCTGTATTATCTCCCGGAATGTCATAACCAAAATCATCCTTTAAACGGCTTCCGCCCCAAATCATCTGCTTAAATACCGGCTCAAGTAATAAAAGTTCCATAGTAATTCCTCCTTATGATGCGATACAAACAGCACTTGCAGATGCTGTTTCTTCTGTGTAAAGTATATCGAATTTGGGCAGAAGTTACAAGTGATATTTTCGACAGGTTCGAGAAAAGCCAATACACACATTACAAGCCAATATTTACAGCATGCCCGAAGGTGAATGGATTTCACGAGCCGGACACTTGGAGCAGGTCTTTCAAAGTAATGTATAATAAGAAAGAACATAAAAGGAACCTGCGGAGTTTGGTCCGGCGACGAAACCATTGCACCGAAGGGCTTTCGTAACCTGACGCGTGAACTGTAACAGGGATACAAACTAATTTAAGAATGCTCTCTAAAAAAGTTTGACAAACAAACGTGTGAAAACTATAATAGAGGTATGTGTGAAAAAGAGAATAAAAAAAGATAAAGATGATCCGGTCGGGGGGAAGCCGGGCGAGAAAGGATTATCTATGAAATTTCTGAACAAGCTTGAGCGTAAATTTGGTCGGTATGCCGTTCCAAATCTGATGCTCTACATCATTATTCTTAATGCGGCAGGGCTTTTGATTACCATCATGTATCCGCAGGCACAGTACTATCTGTGTTGGTCCACAAGTGCCATTCTTCATGGACAGATCTGGCGAATTGTTTCATTTATTCTTGTGCCATACACGACAAGCCCTGTTAATTTTTTGATTTTTGCATTTTTGTATTATTCGATTTCCCAGACGCTTGAGCGTGTATGGGGATCTTTCCGCATGGATATGTACATCATTACTGGTCTGCTTGGAACAATTGTGGCAGCGTTTCTGGTGTACTTTGTGTTTGGTGTGGAGATGGGTATGCAGGTCAGCATCTCTTACCTTAGCAACTCATTATTTTTAGCGCTGGCAGCTACTTTCCCGGATGTGCAGTTTTTGCTGTTTTTCATTATTCCGGTCAAGGCAAAGTGGATGGCGCTTTTGAGTGTAGTAATGTACCTCTATGATCTGATGCAGGTTGTAAACGGATTAGGCTGGATGCCGTATGGTTTTGCAATGCTGATCATGATTGTATTTTCACTTATAAATTTTATACTTTATTTCCTCGGCACGAGAGATCTTCAGCGGATCAACCCCAGAGAGGTACATCGAAGAAGAGATTTTCAAAAGAAGATGGGGGAGAGGGAACAAAGCGGCAGGCCACTGCATAAGTGCACCGTCTGCGGAAGAACAGATAAGGATTTTCCAGATCTGGAGTTTCGTTATTGTTCAAAGTGTGACGGCGCTTACGAGTATTGCAGCGAGCATCTTTATACGCATAAGCACATTGTTGCACATTCGTATGATAAGCAGTAATATGACAGGCAGTAATTGGCAGCGTTTGTAAACGTGCAAAAAAATCGAATGGAGAAGAAAAAAAGAGTATGAAGAGAACAAAAATTGTTTGTACTATGGGTCCGAAAACAGAGAATGTTGAGCTTTTGAAGGAAATGATCAAAAGCGGCATGAATGTTGCCCGTTTCAACTTTTCTCATGGAAGTCATGAGGAGCATGCAGGACGTATGGCACTTGTTGAGGAAGCAAGAAAGGCTGTGAATATTCCTGTTGCCACTATGCTTGATACGAAGGGACCAGAAATTCGTACTGGAAGCGTACCAGGGGATAAGAAGGTTACGCTTGTAGAAGGACAGGATTTTGATCTTACAATTGATCAGAGCGTAGAGACAACACAAAAAAGCGCATCTATTACCTATGAAGGTCTTGTTGCAGATGCTGAAATTGGCTGCCGTATTTTGATTGATGATGGTTTGATCGAGTTAAAGGTTATTTCTAAGGAAGAAAATGTTCTGCACTGTACAGTTGTAAACGGCGGTGAGTTAGGCTCTAAGAAGGGTGTAAACGTACCGAATGTAAAGATCAATCTGCCAGGAATTACTGAGAAGGATAAGAAGGATATCTTATTTGGTATTGATCAGGGCTTTGATTTTGTGGCAGCATCATTCGTAAGAAACGCAGCTTGTATCGAAGAAATTCGCGATATTTTAAATATTCACGGAAGCAGAATGCGCATCATTGCAAAGATTGAGAGTGCAGAGGGTATTGAAAATATTGATGAGATTTTGCAGGCAGCAGACGGAATTATGGTTGCAAGAGGTGATCTTGGTGTTGAGATTCCGGCAGAGTTAGTTCCTCATATTCAAAAAACAATCATCGAGAAGTGCAATGAGGTACAAAAGCCAGTTATCACAGCTACTCAGATGCTTGATTCTATGATGCGTAACCCGCGCCCGACAAGAGCAGAGGTTACTGATGTTGCAAATGCAATCTACGATGGAACAGATGCTGTTATGCTTTCAGGTGAGACAGCAGCAGGACGTTATCCGCTTGAGGCAGTACGCATGATGGCAAAGATTGCAGAGTCATCCGAGCCATATCTTGATTATCGTACTTATAACAGCAGAGATGTAAAGCGTTCTGATCATGTGATTTCAAACGCACTCAGCAGTGCAACAGTACGTACAGCAGAAATTCTTAATGCAAAGGCAATCATTGTGCCAACGATGCATGGATTTACTGCAAATCTGTTGTCTAACTGGAGACCAAAATGCCGTATCATTGGTATGTCTCCAAATTGGGATGTTTTACGTAAAATGCAGTTGAATTGGGGCGTAACACCGGTTAAGGCTATGAGGGAGACTGATACCGATGAGCTGATCGAGCATTCCGTAAATACTGTAAAGGAGATGGGCTATATTGAGTCCGGAGATACCGTTATTGTTACAGTTGGCGTAAAGCATAAGAATCAGCCAAGCTACGCAATCGGCGAGACAAATAATATGAGAGTAATCGTAGTCAATTGATTTAACAGTTCATTCGAGTGCGATTGTTCTGAACAATGGCGCGGATGAACTGTAACGATAGGATAAAGAAGTACACAGCGAGGAGAGACACATTATGGAAAAAAAACCGTTCGTAACATTAGAGCAAGTAAAAGAGATGGCTGCATCATATCCGACTCCGTTTCATCTGTACGATGAAAAAGGAATCCGTGAGAATGCCAGAAAGCTAAAGGCTGCATTTGCATGGAATCCAAACTTCCATGAATATTTTGCTGTGAAGGCAACGCCAAATCCGTACATCATGGATATCTTAAAGTCAGAGGGAATCGGTGCAGACTGTTCCTCTTATACAGAGCTTTTGATGTCAGATGCTGTTGGTCTTAAGGGTCATGATATCATGTTTTCTTCTAACGTAACACCGGCAGAGGATTTTAAAAAGGCTGCTGAGCTTGGTGCAATCATTAACTTTGATGATGTGTCTCTGATTGATTTTTATGAGGAGATTGGCGCACCATTTTTAGAGACAATGTGCTGTCGTTATAATCCAGGTGGAAATTTTACACTGCATAATGAGATTATGGATACGCCTAAGGATGCAAAATATGGTATGACAAAGGAGCAGATGAAGGATGCTTTTACAAAGCTAAAGGCACATGGCGTTAAGCACTTTGGAATCCATGCATTTTTAGCATCAAATACAGTAGCACTTGGCTACTATCCGAAGCTAGCAAGAATTTTATTTGAGCTGGCTGTAGAGCTGTCGAAAGAGGTTGGTGTTCATATCGCATTTGTAAATCTTTCAGGTGGTGTCGGTATTGCATATCGCCCAGATCAGGAACCAAATGATATCATGGCAATCGGTGCAGCCGTAAAAGAGGCATATGATGAGGTTCTTGTTCCGGCAGGAATGGATGATGTTGCTATTTTCACAGAACTTGGCCGTTTCATGCTTGCACCATATGGCTGTCTTGTAGCAAAGGTGCTTCATGAAAAGCATATCTGGAAGGATTATGTCGGACTTGATGCGTGTGCAGCAAATCTTATGCGTCCGGCAATGTATGGTGCTTATCATCATATCACTGTACTTGGCAAAGAGAACGAGCCGTGTGATCATATGTATGATGTGACAGGCGGTTTATGTGAGAACAACGATAAGTTTGCAATCGACCGTATGCTGCCAAAGATCGACATCGGAGATTATGTTGTAATTCATGATACAGGTGCGCATGGATTTTCAATGGGCTATAATTATAACGGCAAATTAAGAAGTGCAGAGCTTTTACTTAAAGAAGATGGCACTGTAAAGCAGATTCGCCGTGCAGAGACACCGCAGGACTACTTTGCAACGCTTGATTATCCGGGCTTGAAGGACGAAAAATAAAAACAAAAATTAAAGCCTCGGCTGGTTACACGGGTGCTCATAAGAAAGTAATTCCAGAAATTACGATTATGGTATCTGTCAGACGGGGTTGGTAAACGAGATAACGGGTATTCGGTGAAAGCCGAGTACCCGTTATTTTTTGCCTGTGCGTGGAAGCAATAGATTTATTCACATTTTTCGTGTATAATTAACTCATATCTTTTCTATCCTTTCCATTCCGAGATTTTTTCAAAAAATCTCAAAAAATTTTGGAAACATTGGAACAATTCAGCCTTTCTCATGCCATATATAGTAGAGGGCTGAATACAAACGCGATTGGAGGTGACGCTGATGGACAAGCAGACAGGCCCAAAAGGTTTTCTTGTGGTGCTGCCCAGTGAGATCATCGAGATACCGCAGGACAGCGACAAATCATGGCTGACGCTGTTTTACAGCTTGCCGCGAGAGCTTGCGGAGAAATGGAAGCCAGCGTATGAGCTGCCCCGCTGCCCGTATGAGGTCTTGCGGACGGACAAATATGACCACATCGTATGTGATGATATGTTCAAGCTGCTTGTGTGGGACTGCTACGCATGGAGCGCATGGCAGTTTTTCCAAGTCAAAGACCGCAAGGGCAACTACCGCGACATTCCCGGCAACTGGAATCAGTACGCAGGATATTTCCCCTTGTGGCGGCTGTCGTACAGCATCATCCCCTACATCCGCATGAAATTTGAGCAGAACGGGCTTGGCTTCCAAAACCTTTACAACATCCTGCAGGGTGTGGAAGTGCCGTGGCTGACCTATCAACAGTTCAGCAATCTGATCGGCAATGTCACCGACATGGTGATTGCGGAACAGAGCTGGCAGCCGATGATCGACGCGATCTGGGAGAACCGCACCGTGGAGGACTATGAAACCACCAGCAGCACCGTCAAGACGGATTTTATGCGGAAGTGGCATCATAACCGCTCCGGCAAGCCGATTTCTCTGGATGAAATGATGGAGAACGAGGACGGCGATATTTTTGAGGTCGCTGATCCTCGCGGCGAATTTGAGCAGAAGGTTATCTCCGAAATGCAGATTGCCACCTTTGCCGAGCAGAGCATCAGCGGGAAAGACCGGGAGATATTGAAGCTGCGCATGGACGGCTTGACCGAACAGGAGATTGCAGACAAGGTTGGCTACAAGACCGCCAGCGCAGTCCATAAGCGGATCGCCAAAATTGCGGGAGCCTATGAGGACTATGTGACAGCGGAGTATCAGAAGTATTTGGACAAGTAAACAGACGCAGAAGCGGCAGCAGTTACCGAAATGGTAGCTGCTGCTTTTTCATGCGGGAAAGGAGATTTTATGAGCAAAGAACCGTTTGAAGCCATGCCCGATGTGATGGACGCAAAACAGCTTGCCGAAGCGTTGCAGATTTCCAAAGCGGGCGCATACAACCTTTTGAACAGCCCGGATTTCCCGACTTTGCGGATCGGTGGGCGCAAATTGGTGATGAAAAATGAGCTTGTGGAATGGCTGAAAAGCCACACAAATCGAAAAGCATGAAAACACGGTCAAGAGCCGGAAAAATTCGTGAAAAGCAGGAGGTTTTATGAGAACAGGACTTACCAAGAGAGAAAAGACCACAGGCATCTATTTTGACGAGTATGGCAGTAAGATCGAGGTGCAGACCCACAACACCAATCTAAAAAAGCGGCTGACCGCATTTGCGAAAGAATATCCGCAATGCTGCCGCCAGATTGACGATGATGAGCAAGGCGGGCTGACCTTTGAAATTGAAAAAAGCAGATTGAGTTTCCGTCTGACTGCACCGTACAGCGAGGAACGAAAACAGGCGGCGAGTGAGTGGGCGAAAAAGAACGGAATTAAAGGTTAATGTCGAAATGTTCAAAAATTTTTGCTATAATTTTCTTGAATAGTGTAACCTCACAACCCTAAACGGTGCTTATTAGGGTGAAGGCCTTTCAATACGAAAAGAAAGGAGATGAAAGCCTTGGACGATAACAGAATCGTTGAACTATATTTGCTGCGTGATGAAACAGCAATCAAGCAAACCACAGAAAAATACGGCAGTCGCTTGCGCTCGTTGGCGTATGGAATTGTCAAAGACCAGCAGACAGCCGAAGAATGTGAAAACGATACTTATATGAAAGCATGGAACACCATTCCACCCCATGAGCCGAGAAGCTATTTGTATGCGTTTCTTGCTCGGATCACCCGTCACATTTCTTTGAATTGCTGCCGTGACCGCAGCCGATTGAAACGCAACGCATTTATATGTGAGCTCGGCGCAGAGATGGAGCAGTGTATTCCTGCCCCCGATGATGTTGAGTGCCGCATAGATGATATGGCGTTGAGCGATGCAATCAACGGATTTCTCAGTAAACTGGATGAGGAAAAAAGGAATATTTTTGTTCGCCGGTATTGGTATCTGGATTCCGTGGTTGCCATTTCCAAACGCTTTGCTTTATCTGAAAGCAAAGTGAAAACTACGCTCTTTCGTTGTCGTACCGGGCTTCGGGAGCATCTTGAAAAGGAGGGTTACACTTTATGAGAGGAAATGAATTTTTAGATAAGATGGAACTTATTGATCCTGCCTATGTTGAAGCGGCAGACGCTACGCCGAAAAAGAAAAAAAGTGTTTGGGTTAAATGGGGAGCCGTTGCTGCCTGTTTTGCGTTGATGATTTTTGCAGGGACAAGGATTTTGCCACAAGATGAGCCGGGACTAAACTCTGATCTGCCTATGCTATCAATTTCTGAAAACACAGCAGCAATGGGATATGAGGGATATATGGCTTATGATATTTCAGAACTTATAAATGCCAATCCTTGGGATGAAGATTCTGAGATATCCACACTGCCTGTTTATCAAAATTCTTTAACCTATGACGCAAACTTTATTGCATCGGGGGCGGATTTTGATAAGATGCAGAAGTTTATATTGGATGTTGCCGGGAGATTGGGACTTGATACAAATAACTTGACTATCACCGACAATGCCCCAGACGAAGAATCTCAACAGAAGATAATTGAAAAGTTCCAAAGTGTAGGAGAGGCTGTTCCAGATGGATACTTTGACCCAACAAAATTGATTATTGAAGCAGATGGAATAAAAATCGAAGTTGATCAATCTATGACAGCAAAAGTATCTTTCGATCCCGCAGTACAGCTTCCCGAAGAATATAACTTTACGCACTTTGCATCCTATGATGATAAGATTGCTGTAGCTGAATATTTGAAAATCAAATACGAAGACTTTATCGGCATTGGTAACCCACAAGCGAATATATATGGCGGCGACTATAACATTTACAATCAACAGATGTATTCCATCGAGTTTTTTAATGCAAACGGAAGCGAAATCGAGCAACTTATCAATTACAATTTCAATCGAGTGACTTTCGGTTGCAATGATGAAGGCAAGCTGTTTATAGCAAGAGTATATCAGCCCGATTTGTCTGTCAAAATTGGAGATTATCCAATTATTAACTCGGAACAGGCAAAAGAGTTGTTGTTAAATGGTAATTACATTACTACAGTTCCCTATGAAATTTCTGAAGAAAAGTTTATCAAAAAAGTGGAACTTATTTACCGTACAGGTGAACATGAAGAATGTTTTATGCCTTACTACCGTTTCTTTGTAGAACTGCCAGAAGATGAGCGAGAGAACGGACTGAAAACCTACGGAGCATATTATGTTCCTGCCGTGGAAAGTTCCTATATTTCCAATATGCCAGTATGGGACGGAAGTTTCAACAAGTAAACGAAACCGAAGAAATCCCTTTGGAACAAAGGGCGCACTTCTATACAGGGTCAAGCCCTGTATGTGCGCTCTGCGAGGCTGACAGCCCGGACGATTGAAGTCCGGGCTGTTTTGCGTTACTTCGTTCCGAACAAGGGGCTGCACCCCTTGCGCCGCTTTGCGGCTATCCCTGCGGACTTTGCGATTGGCGCAATTTGCTGACGCAAACAGCACCACTCACAAAGTTTTGAATATGTACCCATGACCGTTTACCGATTTTCGGTAGGCGGTCTTTTTATATCCCCACATCAAAATCAAGGAGGTCATGCACTATGGCAAAACAGAAAACCATCCCCCAACTGGAAGCCGAGAAAGCAGAAAATGAACGCAAAATCGCTCAGCTCCAACACAAAAAGCAGCAGCTTGAAAACCGTATCACCTACTATGAAAAAGGAGAACGGCGCAAGCGGGCGCACCACCTTATCACCCGTGGCGCAGCCATTGAAAGTGTCGCACCGCTGACAAAGGTTTTGACCGAAACCGAGTTTTACGCCTTTGCTGAAAAAGCTCTTGCCGTCCCGGAGATCAAAGGCTTGCTTATGGAAGCGGTCAACGAACACAACCGGGCAGAACAGAAAGAGAGGTATTGAGTATCGCACTATATCATTTCCATGTGACGCAAATAAAGCGCAGCGCAGGACAATCCGCCATTGCGTCTGCCGCCTATCGTTCCGGCGAAAAGCTGCACAGCGAATACTACGGCGAGGACGATGAACGGTTTTCCATGATGAGCAGAAGCTATGAAACCGAACAGGAGCAGCTTAAAGTGGAAATCCAGACCTTGCAGCAGGATATTAAAGTACAGGAACGACAGATTGAAAATTTGGAGCAGTTTATCCAGAGGGTACACAAATACAAGGATTTGGACGAGCTTACACCCTATGCTCTGCGGGAACTTGTCAAGGGAGTTTATATCGAAGCCCCCGACAAGAGCAGCGGCAAACGGCGGCAGAACATCCGCATTTCCTATGACCTTGTGGGCTTTATCCCACTGAATGAACTGATGAAAGAGGAAACGGCATGACCGAAGCCATGCCGTTCCTGCAAAAAACAATATTACTTTCTTACGACCCCCGCCCATTTGCAGCCGGGGTTTTTATTTGTCGAAAATTGCGTTAAATTTCCACTTCACAAAACATGTGTTTTGGTGTATTATAAAGAGGAATCGAAAAATATCTTGTTGACAAAAGTGTCGAACTGGTGTATTATATAGTATAGATACGAACATGCGTTCATAAAAGCGTACAGACTATTCTGTACAGAAAGAGGTAAGATTTGGATAAGAATAATCAGGAAAAGCTTAAGGCATTGGACGTTGCGTTAACTCAGATTGAGAAGGCTTACGGCAAGGGTGCCGTTATGAAGCTTGGCGATTCTGGCGCAAATATGAATATTGAGGTTGTACCGACAGGTTCCCTTAGTCTTGATATTGCACTTGGACTTGGCGGACTGCCGAAAGGTCGTATTATTGAGATTTACGGACCAGAATCAAGTGGTAAGACAACTGTTGCTCTTCATGCAGTTGCAGAGGTTCAGAAAAGAGGCGGCATTGCAGGCTTTATTGATGCTGAGCATGCACTTGATCCTGTTTATGCAAGAAATATTGGTGTTGATATTGATAATCTTTACATATCTCAGCCGGATAATGGAGAGCAGGCACTTGAAATCACTGAGACGATGGTTCGCTCAGGTGCTATTGATATTGTGATTGTCGATTCTGTTGCAGCGCTTGTTCCAAAGGCAGAGATTGATGGCGATATGGGTGATTCCCATGTGGGTCTTCAGGCAAGACTTATGTCACAGGCACTTCGTAAGCTGACAGCAGCAATCAGCCGTTCCAATTGTATCGTAATTTTTATCAATCAGCTGCGTGAGAAGGTTGGCGTTATGTTTGGAAATCCAGAGACGACTACTGGTGGACGTGCACTTAAGTTCTACTCATCTGTTCGTCTTGATGTGCGCCGTGTAGAGTCCTTGAAGCTGGCAGGTGAGGTAATCGGAAACCATACAAGAATTAAGGTAGTAAAGAATAAGATTGCTCCGCCATTTAAAGAAGCAGAGTTTGATATCATGTTTGGAAAGGGTATTTCCAAGGAAGGCGATGTGCTTGATCTTGCAGTGAATTTAAATATCATTGTCAAGGCAGGTGCATGGTTCTCCTATAATGATGCAAAGATTGGCCAGGGACGTGAGAATGCGAAGATTTATTTGTCACAGCATCCTGATATCATGGCTGAGGTTGAGAATAAGGTACGTGCACACTATAACCTTCCGCTTAAGGATGCAGAGCCGACAGCACTAGCAGAGTCAGGGGATGATGCAGAGTGAAGCAGTGGGAGACAAGCGAGCTGTATCGCGAGGTAAAGAGCCGTCCGTCTGAGGACGGTTCTTTGCCTTTTCAGAAAGATTCAGAAGGTTTTAACACCGAGGCCAGAAGACGCTGCCTGCATCTTCTCGAGTACAGTCCACGAACGGCTTATCAGCTGAAAAAACGCCTAATGGACGATGGCTTTTCGGCAGAACAGGCAGATGATGCTATTCGTTACGCCGAAAGCTTTGGATATGTGGATGATGGAAATTATGCTATGGAATATGTTCGGACTGGCTGTCAGAAAAAGAGCAGGCGTCAGCTTTATATGCAGCTTTCAAGCCGCGGTGTGGATAAGGAATCAATTGAAGATGCACTTGAGGCCTATGCAGATGAACAGGAAAATACGGTGCGCCGTCTGGCACGAAAGCGTCTTATGCAAAAGCCGCCTCGCACAGAAGAAGATTTTTTAAAGGCAGTAAAAAGTCTTGTATCAAAGGGATTTCCGTACGAAATGGCAAAACGTGCTGTCTGGGAACTGCGTGATGAGTATGGTTCTACAAATAAATAGGCAAAGAAAGGCTGGATGTATGTTGGATTCCACAAAACGTCTTGACTTTTATAAATGAATCGTATAAAATTATACTGTTGCCTGTTTATATATGAAATATAAACCGTACAATGAAAATTTCATAAAGGAGGTGCTCCTGTGGTTCCTATTATTATTACAGCAGCGGTTACTGCAGTGATTGTTGCTGTTATCGTCTGGTTCGTCGCAACCGGCATCCAGCAGTCCAAGTACAAAGCGACCGTTGGAAGTGCGGAGGAGAGATCCAGAGCAATAATAGACGATGCTCTTAAGACCGCAGAAAGCAAAAAACGCGAGGTGCTTCTTGAGGCGAAGGAAGAAAACCTGAAAGCTCAAAATGAACTCGAAAAAGAGATCAAAGAACGCCGAAGCGAATTGTCCAGAATGGAAAAGCGTGCTGTCAATAAAGAAGAGGCGCTTGACAGAAAGACAAGTATTTTAGAAAAGCGGGAAGCGAGCCTGAATGCAAAGGAAGAAAGCCTGAACAGAAAACATGCAAAGGCTGACGAACTTACGGCACAGATTTCTCAGGAACTGGAACGTGTTTCAGGTATGACCTCCGAACAAGCAAAAGAGTTTTTATTCAAGAGCGTGGAAAACGAAGTAAAACTTGACACTGCAAAGATGATTAAGGAGATGGAGGCAAAGGCAAAGGATGAGGCATCCGCGAAGGCAAGGGAATATGTAGTGACTGCCATTCAAAGATGTGCTGCCGATCATGTAGCAGAGACAACAATCTCAGTTGTTCAGCTGCCAAATGATGAGATGAAGGGAAGAATTATCGGACGTGAAGGAAGAAATATTCGTACCCTTGAGACGCTTACCGGAGTAGAGCTTATTATTGATGATACACCGGAAGCAGTTGTTTTGTCCTCTTTTGATCCTATGAGAAGAGAAGTGGCAAGAATCGCTTTGGAAAAGCTGATCCTTGATGGCCGTATTCATCCGGCAAGAATCGAGGAGATGGTGGAGAAGGCGCAAAAAGAAGTTGAAGTAATGATTCGTGAAGAGGGAGAGGCAGCCCTGCTTGAGGTGGGTGTTCATGGCATCCATCCAGAGCTTGTAAAGCTTTTAGGACGCATGAAGTTCCGCACAAGCTACGGTCAGAATGCGTTAAAGCATTCAATCGAAGTTGCTCATCTTTCAGGACTGTTGGCCGCAGAGATGGGGTTAGATGTCCGTATGGCAAAGCGTGCCGGATTGTTACATGACATTGGAAAGGCAGTAGACCATGAGATGGAAGGCTCACATATTCAGCTGGGAGCCGAGCTGTGCCGCAAGTACAGAGAGTCCCAGATTGTGATCAATGCCGTTGAGTCCCACCATGGCGATGTAGAACCAACCTCTTTAATTGCATGCATCGTTCAGGCCGCAGATACAATTTCTGCAGCAAGACCAGGTGCAAGAAGAGAAACTCTCGAAGCGTACACGAATCGTCTGAAGCATTTGGAGGAGATTACCAATTCGTTTAAGGGAGTTGAGAAATCCTATGCAATTCAGGCGGGCCGAGAGGTTCGGATTATGGTTATTCCGGAACAGGTGTCAGATGCTGATATGGTTATTCTGGCCAGAAATGTTTCAAAGCAGATTGAAGCAGAGTTGGAGTATCCTGGACAGATCAAGGTAAGTGTGATCAGAGAGTCCAGAGTTACCGACATAGCAAAGTAATGATAAAAGGTGTTGTGAGAGCAGCACCTTTTTTCTTTTATATCACTTTCGCATATTCTCTTTTTACACAGCATAAAATATAGTTGCGTGATAAGCTTTGCTTAGGGGGAGGTGTGCGATGGATCTTAGGAGAAATTCTTTACTTTACAGCTTGCCGATTGTAATGTTTGTAGCAGGGATTTTTATTGGAACAGCAGTCAGTATTTGGCGCTCAGCGTATTTATATAAGCAAACGGTCTGCTATCTTTCGGCAGTTCATCTTCAAATCAAACAGGCAGGTTTTCCTTCTGGCTTTTTGAAGTATGTTTGCCGCCTTCGCCTGCCCGTTTTTTTGATGATAGCAGTGTCAGCTTTAACAAATGCTGCACCAGCTGCCTTTGCAGCAATCGCCTTTATTTCTGGTGTATCAGCAGCAGTTATAATCACATCAGCAACGATGCTTTTTGGCATCACAGGAATATTGCAGGCTCTGGCTCTTTTTCTGCCGCACTTTATCTTTTACATTTTTGGATACTGGGCACTTTACGAGCTAGCCTATAAACGCAGCGAATTTAGATTAGGAGAGCAAATCGGGATTTTATTTCGCATAGCGCTGATATGGGCTGTAGGGATAGGAAGCGAGGTGCTGCTGGCGCCGCTTGTGGTTACAAAAATATTTGTGGCGGTTTTTATTTGAAAAAGAAGGCTTGCAAAATATAAGCAAACATGCTAAGATACAAAGTTGGAAGCGGCAACGTTTGTTTTGTTGTACGAGAGTACAGAAAGGTATGGTTACACAATGACAAAAATTGATATTATTTCAGGTTTCCTGGGAGCAGGAAAGACAACCTTAATAAAGAAACTTTTACAGGAAGCATTAAATGGCCAGAAGGTCGTTTTGATTGAGAATGAGTTTGGTGAGATCGGCATTGACGGCGGCTTTTTAAAGGACGCTGGAATCCAGATTACTGAGATGAACTCAGGCTGCATCTGCTGCTCACTTGTAGGTGATTTTGGCGCTGCTTTAAAGAAAGTAGTTGAGCAGTATCATCCAGACCGCATTATTATTGAGCCATCAGGCGTAGGCAAGCTGTCTGATGTTATCGCAGCTGTCATGAACGTTGCAGGTGATATTGATCTTGACTTAAACAGCTTTGTAACAGTTGCAGATGCGACAAAGTGCAAGATGTATATGAAGAACTTTGGTGAATTCTATAACAATCAGGTTGAGAGCGCAAACACCATCATCTTAAGCAGAACTCAGGGAATGAAGGAAGAAAAGCTGGCTCAGGCAGTTTCCATGATTCAGGAGAAGAATGCAAAGGCAAAGATCATTACCACTCCGTGGGACGAGCTGACAGGTGAGCAGATTCTGGCTGTTATGGAGCAGGGTCATTCACTGGCAGAGGAGCTGATGGAAGAGGCTATGAAGCTTCATGAAGAAGAGGAGCATGAGCATCATCATCACCATCATGACGACGATGATGATTGCTGCTGCCATGACCATGATCACGAGCATCATCATCACGATGACGACGATGATCACGAGCATGAGCACCATCATCATCACCATCATCATGCAGATGAGGTATTTACAAGCTGGGGCAAGGAGACTCCTAGAAAGTATACAAAGGAAGAGCTTGATGAAATTCTTGTTAAGCTGTCTGAGGAGACCGAGTTTGGTATTATCTTAAGAGCAAAGGGAATGCTGCCGGCAGCAGATGGCACATGGCTGTATTTCGATCTTGTTCCGGGTGAGTATGAGATCCGTAATGGTGCACCGGATTACACAGGAAGACTTTGTGTAATTGGTTCTAAGATGGATACCGATAAGTTAGAGAAGCTGTTTAAGCTGTAAGCGATAAAAAAGTAGAGAAACATGGCGATAGAGTTGCCAATCCTGTAATAAGGTGAGGCAGCTCTTCGTTATAAAAGCGTTAGAAAGGGAAGACAGTAACATGGCAAATGAGATACCAGTATATATGATCACCGGATTTCTGGAAGGCGGAAAGACATCATTTTTGAAATTTACGCTGCAGCAGGATTATTTTAATGATGGATCTAAGACACTTTTAATCCTTTGCGAAGAAGGAGAGACAGAGCTTGATCAGGAATTTATGGACAAGTATCATGTTGTGACAGAGACAATCGAGGAAGAGAGTGAATTAAACAGAGAGTACTTCCGTGAGGTAGGAAAGCGCCACAAGCCAGATCGTGTTATTATCGAGTATAATGGTATGTGGTCTCCAAAGAATATTACACAGCTTCCATTTCCATACTCATGGGAACTGTATCAGACTATCACTGTTCTCGACGGAAGCACCTTCCAGCTGTACTTAAATAATATCAAGTCACTTGCAATGGAACTTTTAACATACACTGATATGGTTGTTTTCAATCGCTGTACACAGGAGACGCCAATTGATACATTCAATCGTTCAATCAAGGCAGTAAACCGCCGTGCAGAGGTGATGTTTGAGACAAAGGATGGAGAGACTTTGCAGCCAGAAGATGTACTTCCTTATGACCGCGATCAGGATGTGATTCATCTTGAGGATGAGGATTACGGTATCTGGTATATTGATGCACAGGATAATCCAGATGAGTATGTCGGAAAGACCATTGTGTTCAAGGCAATGGTTATGAAGAATAAAGAGTTCCCGGCAGATGTGTTCGTTCCAGGAAGAAATGCGATGACATGCTGTGCCGATGATATTCGTTTCCTTGGCTTTGTCTGCAAGTATAAGGATACAGCGAGCTTAAAGAGACGTCAGTGGGTAATGGTCACTGCAACGTTTGAGTGGGAATATTCTGATCTTTATGGTGAGAAGGGACCGGTGCTTCGTGCGACTGAGGTTGCTCAGACAAGTGCACCGAAGGAAGATCTTGTATACTTCTAAAAAGTGTTGAATTATTAAAATTAGAGTTAATTAAAGTTAATATGAAAACCCCATCAGCTTATTAGGTAAGCCGATGGGGTTTTTCAAAACAACATAACCTTTGCACGTAGCTCTATTATTTTAGCTTTTCTGATCAAGCTAGTACAATTAGCGATGCTTTGTCTCGCAGTAGATACAGCGATATACTTTATTTTCTTCATCTGTCAGATCAAATACGTGTGGCAGCTCCTGCTCAATGGAGGTGATGCAGCGCGGATTCTTGCAGTGAATTACATTTGTGATACGCTTTGGAAGACGAAGGATCTTCTTTTCAGAGATCACGCCATCCTTGATGATGTTAACGGTAATCTTGTGATCAATGTAGCCGAGTGCGTCAAGATCAAGCAGATCTAAGCTGCCCTCGATCTTGATGATATCCTTGCGGCCCATTTTGCTGCTCTTTGCATTTTTGATGATAGCAACCTGGCAGTCCAGTTCCTGAAGATTTAAATAATGGTAGATATCCATTGATTTTCCTGCCTGGATATGGTCGAGAACGACACCGTTATTAATACCACTGATGTTCAGCATAATATTCCTCCTCAAATTTCTTAGATTTTTTCAGGTGCAAGTCCGAGCAGTGTCAGAATAAGTGCCATGCGGACATATACGCCAAACTGAACCTGCTTAAAGTATGCAGCACGCGGATCGTTATCTACTTCTACAGAAATTTCATTTACACGTGGAAGTGGATGAAGAACGAGCATGTCATCCTTTGCCAGATCCATCTTTTCTTTTGTCAGGATATAGCAGTCCTTCATGCGGATGTAGTCTTCCTCATTGAAGAAACGCTCCTTCTGAACACGTGTCATGTAAAGAATATCAAGCTCTGGAAGAACATCATCCAGATTTGTTACTTCTTTAAATTCAAATCCCTTTAATACCTCATCACGGATGTAGCTTGGAACGCGAAGCTCCGGAGGGGAGATAAGAACAAATTTTACATTTTTATAGCGAACTAGAGATTCAATCAGAGAATGAACGGTACGGCCAAATTTTAAATCACCGCAAAGACCGATTGTCATGTTGTCTGTATGTCCCTTTAAGGTACGGATTGTGAAAAGATCAGTCAGCGTCTGAGTTGGATGCTGGTGTCCGCCGTCTCCTGCATTGATGACTGGGATGCTAGAAAACATGGAGGCAACCTTTGGAGCACCTTCCTTTGGATGGCGCATTGCACAGATATCGGCATAGCATGATACAACACGGATTGTATCAGCAACGCTCTCGCCCTTAGAAGCAGAACTGTTTTCGGCAGAAGAAAAGCCAATAACAGTACCCCCGAGATTAAGCATTGCTGATTCAAAGCTTAAACGGGTTCGTGTGCTTGGCTCATAGAAAAGTGTAGCAAGACGTTTGCCGTCACATTTGTGTGCATACTTGGTTGGATTTTCTTTAATATCATTAGCCAGATTTAAAATATTATCCAGCTCATCCATGGACAGATCCAATGGGTTTAATAAGTGTCTCATAGAGAATAACTCCTTTCCGATTGTATGACTCATTTGATTCACGGGTATTATATACCAGAAAGAACAAAATTGGAAGAGAAAATTAAAAGTTCTTTAAAAAAAAAGGAAAAACTTGTATTTGACAAATCGGTATGATAAAATAAGAACTGTCTGTACAATTGTGAATTTACAGACATTGGCTCTAAAATTAAAATGAAGAAAGAGTAGGAATGAAAGAAAAAGAGTATGGGCGACAACGAAGAATTATCTGTTGATCAGGAGACTGTAGATCAGAAAGTGGATCAGCCAGAGATTGGTGATGAGCCGCAGCCGCAAAATTCCACAGATGACTTTGACCCGAAAAAGCACACACGTGTGCAGACAGGAGCAAATGGAGAGCTTTGCTTTCAGGGATTGACGCAGGCAGAGGTAGAAGCGCGTATTGCAGACGGACAGGTAAATGCCATTCAGGATTCAAGCAACCGCAGTGTTAAAGATATTGTGATGGGAAACACATTGACGTTTTTCAACTTTATCAATATCGTGCTGTTGGCACTAGTTTTATCTGTTCGCTCCTACAAAAACATGCTGTTCATCTTTATCATCATCGCAAATACGCTGATTGGTATTTTTCAGGAAATCAAGGCAAAGATTACGCTTGATAAATTGAAGATCCTGACAGTAAGTCATGTAGATGTAATACGTGATGGTGTGAAAAAGTCTGTAACAGTTTCAGAACTGGTAAAGGATGATGTTATTTTGCTAAAGAGCGGAGGACAGATTCCAGCGGACGGTGTGATTTTGGATGGAGAGGTGGATGTAAATGAATCTCTTTTAACAGGAGAGTCTGATTCAATCCATAAGACGTGCGGCAGCAAGGTGCTTTCGGGAAGCTTTGTGACATCAGGAAAGGCAATGTGTCTTCTGACAGAAGTTGGACATGATTGTTATATGGAAAAGCTTTCGTCAGAGGCAAAACAGTTTAAGCGCTATAAGACAGAGCTGCAGAGAAATCTGGATACGATCTTAAAGTTTATCAGTATCATTATTGTACCGCTTGGCATTATATTATTTGCAAAGCAGTATTGGATCTCAGGCAGCACCTATGAGCAGGCAGCACTTGATACAGTGGCTGCAGTGCTTGGTATGATCCCGGAAGGTCTTGTACTTTTGACTAGTGTGGCGCTGGCACTTGGTGCAGTTCGTTTGGCGAGACGAAGCACACTTGTTCGTGAGCTGTTTTGTATCGAAACTTTGGCGCGTGTAGATACGCTTTGTCTTGATAAGACAGGAACAATCACAGAAGGTCATCTCTGCGTACAGGGTGAGGAATCAGTAAAGGAAGACGTTGATTTAGAGCAGCTGATGGGCAGAATGGTTGCAGCACTTGGAGATGAAAATGAGACATTTCAGGCGCTTCGTCAGCATTACAAGAGAAACCAGTCAACAAACACAAAGCTTGTGCTTCCATTTTCGTCAGAGCGCAAGTTCAGTGGTGTTGTGTTTGAGGGAGAAGGAACGTACCTTATGGGTGCATACCAGTTTATTTTCCCGCAGGCAGATCCGGCAGTGCTTGAAAAGATTGCAGAATATGCAAGTCAGGGTCTTCGTGTGCTGACAGTTGCGCACAGTCCAAATGAGATGACAGATTATACGTTAGCAGAGGACTTTGAGATTGTTGGTTTCGTCTTCATGACAGATGTTGTTCGTAAGAATGCACCTGACATTTTGGGTTATTTTGAGGAGCAGGGTGTTGACTTAAAGGTAATCTCAGGTGATGATCCTGTAACGGTAGCGGCAATTGCAGCACGCGCCGGATTAAAGGATGCCGACAAATATATAGATGCGACAACGATCCATACTGATGAGGAAATGGAGGATGCCATCTTAAAATATTCAGTTTTTGGACGTGTTACTCCAAAGCAAAAGCAGCAGATGGTAAGGCTTCTAAAGCAAAATGGCCGTACAGTGGCTATGACTGGTGATGGTGTAAACGATGTGCTTGCACTCAAGGATGCTGATGTTAGTATTGCGATGGCATCAGGAAGTGAGGCAGCAAAAAATACAGCTAATCTGGTATTGTTAAATTCAGACTTTGCATCACTGCCACATATTGTAAATGAGGGACGACGTGTCATCAACAATATCAAGGCAGCAGCTTCAATGTTCTTAATTAAGACAGGATTTTCTGTTTTGACAGCACTTTTGACAATCATTGTTGGACAGAATTATCCGTTCCAGCCGATTCAGCTGTCAGTCATCAACGGATGTGCAGTTGCAATTCCAACGATGCTTTTGCAGCTAGAACCAAGCTTTCAGAAGGTCAACAAGCATTTCTTCAGAGAGGTGCTTCGAATGTCAATGCCGGCGGCCATTACTATTACAGCAATGATTACTATTATAAACAATATTGGCCATTCAATTGGAACACCGCGTGAGATGCTTTCAACTGTATGTGTATTGGCAACGGGATGGGTTTATCTGATCACACTTCGTCAGGTATATTCGCCAATGACAGGATACCGCAAATTTGTTATTTATCTTATGCAGACAGCTTACCTTGTAGCAATGGTAATTGGTCAGCGTATTATGGAACTAGTTGGATTAAACTTTACATGCGTTATAGTCACATTGGCAGCAGTAAACTTCGCACCAATGATTATTGATCTTGCAACAAAGGGTTATGATAAGTTTTTCTATTGGTACGATCATCGCCATGATGTCAAGCCGCCAAAGCCGATAAAGGTAAAGACAAGACGATTTAGAGGTGTATAAGAAAAAAACATTATAAATAAAAAGTGCAGCAATTTGCGGATTGCTGTGCTTTTTTATTTATGTGCAAGGTTACAAGTTACGGGTGAGGCTATGCCATTAATATTGGTTTATCTGTGAATTGTAATTGTACAAGAATTAGCATGGAGTGTCTGCCATAGAATGAATAAAGGGTATAACCTGCAAGATTTAAGGTGGGGGAGTGCATGCGAGCAGCAATATATCTTAGACTGAGCAAAGAAGATAAACAGGAGAGCATTGAGAATCAGAGGGCTCTTTTAAGGAAGTATGCAAATGATCATGGTTTTTCTATTGTAAAAGAATATACAGATGAAGCAATATCAGGTTTAACAGATACGCGCCCTGGCTTTGCTAAGATGATGGAGGATGCCAGACAAGGTTATTTTGATGTGATTCTGGCAAAGAATCAGTCACGCTTTTCACGGAATTTTTTACATATTGAGCAGTACCTTCATCGGGAGCTGCCGCATCTTAATATTCGTTTTATTGGTGTGACGGACGGTGTAGATACAGGCAAAATTAATAATATTGCAGTGCGGCGAAGTGGAAAAAAGACGAGACAGATCTATGCTCTCGTAAACGAGTGGTATTGCCAGGAGATTTCTGAAAATGTGCGGGAAATCTTGCATCAGAAGGTGCTTAGCGGTGAGTTTATTGGAAGCAGCGCTCCATTTGGCTATCAAAAATCACCAGAGAATCCACATAAGCTGATATTAAAAGAACCAGAGGCATCAATTGTAAGAGAACTATTCGAGGCGTATGCGGCTGGCACATCAGTCAAAGAGCTTGTGAAGCACTGTCAGCAAAAAGCATATCCATCTCCAGATGCTAAAGCAGGCTGGAGCAGCAGAAGCATTTACCGGATTTTAGCAAACGAGTGTTACACCGGGAAAATAGTGCAGGGAAAGACAAGGACAGTCAGCTACAAAAATCAAGCAAGGATACAGATTCCGCCAGAAGAGTGGATTAGGATAGCACATGTCCATGAACCGATTATATCAGAGGAAATGTTCTTTTTTGTACAGGAGAAAAAACACAGGCGCTTCACCGAGTAGGCATTTCGTGAAAATAACTGCGATCACACCATTTCCTCCTTCCCATGTTGCAGGCATTATCGCAGGTGACGGCACGCTTTCTGGAGGTCATATTCAGGGAATTGCACCGCAGGCGTTCATTGTGTCTGTACGTGTTCTCGATGCTCACGGAAAAGGAAGGCTGTCTGCTATGCTGGAAGGCATTCGCTGGCTTAAAGAAAATGGGAAACGCCTTGGTATACAAATTGTAAATATCTCAGTAGGTTCAGTTAAAAAGCAGAAAGAAAATTCGCAGCTTGTCCAGGCTGTTGAATCGCTTTGGGATAGTGGTCTTGTGATTTGTTCAGCGGCAGGCAACGAGGGTATGCAGCAGCATAATATTACATCGCCGGGAATAAGCAGAAAAATTATCACTGTTGGTTCCTGCGATGATAAAGAAATGATTGATGAGGGTGGAAGATTCTATCATAATTATTCAGGAAGAGGACCGACAATTGCCTGTATTTGTAAGCCAGAGATCGTAGCACCTGGAACAAATATTGTGGCAACAAATGCAATGAAGGGGGAAGATGACCGCCCTTATACAGTAAAGAGCGGAACAAGCATGTCTACGCCTATGGTATCTGGTGCAGCAGCTCTTTTATTGGAACGTTATCCCAAAATGACAAATACAAATGTGAAGCTAAAGCTTTGGAAAAGTGCGAAAAATCTAGGTTTGCCGCGCAGTCATCAGGGGTGGGGACAGCTTGATATAAGTCATTTACTTGAATAGTGCTTGCATAATACAAACAAATAATGTATAATGACCAACAGAAAATGAAAAATGGAAGGCGTAAGAAAGGTTACGTATTATGAAGCAAACAATGAAAAGAATAACGGCAGTACTAGTAGCAGTATGTCTTTGCATGCTGTCTGTCGTATCCGTATTTGCACAGCAGGATGGTCCTGATGTCAAGGCGGAGGCATACTGTGTAATTAACAGAAAGGACGGCTCCATTGTATATTCAAAAAATATGGATGACCGTTACTACCCGGCAAGTATCACAAAAATTATGACGGCACTTGTCACACTTGAGCATTGTACTGATCTTGACGATACTGTTGTATTTAACAGTGAGGTTATGGATTCTATCAGCAGCAACAGCTCTACATTAAATCCAGTGGCAATATTGGACGAGGAGATGACAGTGCGTGATGCGCTGTTTGGCCTTATGCTTAATTCCGCAAATGAGTGTGCGAGCGCGCTGGCAGTTTATACGGCAGGCTCCATTGACGCATTTGTTGAGATGATGAATGAGAAGGCACAAGAGCTTGGTGCAGTCAATACACATTACATGAATGCGCATGGACTAGATGATGATGATCATTACACAACAGCTCACGATATGGCGATTATTTTTGATGCAGCATTGAAAAATGATGTATTTCGCTATGTTGATTCAACAGCAGCCTACACGATTCCGGCAACAAACAAGTATGGTGAGAGAAATTGTACCAGCACAAATCAGCTGATTAATGGTGCACGTCCATATGAAGGTGTGTATGCAGGAAAAACAGGACATACTGCAAATGCAGGACGTACATTAGTTACAGCAGCATACCGTGATGGCATGGATCTTATCTGTGTAATCATGAAATCAGATAATGATAATTTCTACAGTGATACAGAGACATTATTAGACCATGCATTTTTAAAGGTGCAGGGAAACGAGCAGGAAGTATATGCAGCGGCAGATGACTCTGTAATGGCTCAAAATGATCTGGCTTCCGGATTAAATGTGCGTCAGTATCCAAGCACATCAGCACCAAGAATTGCTTCTTTAATGCCAGGCGCTGCAGTTCACCGCATTGGAACATTTGGAAACTGGAGTCAGGTTGAGACACCAAATGGTGTTGGTTATGTCTCTTCACAGTATCTTATTTTTCAGGATGGTACACCTGTCGGAACATATGAAGTTGTAAATACACTGACAGATGATCAGAAGTCTGCAGCACCTGTTCTGGCTTCACAGGAGTCAGATGAGGCAGAGGTGACAAGCAGTGAGGAGTCTGTCGAAGCCACGCAGCCTGAATCACAGGCACAGGAAAATGAAAGCAATGAAGCAGAGACAAACGCACAGAATCAGCAGGTAACAACTGCAGCAGCAGGTCCTACTATTCCGCAGCAGACATACCGCTATCAGCTTACCATTAACAATTTAACAATGGTCATCATTGGTGTTATCTTTGCGATTGCAATTGTTGTTGCAATTCTTGCAGTTACATTAATCAGAAGACGAAACAAAGACGATGATGATGTGTATGAGCAGGAAGCAGGAAACGACGAAGAAAAAGAAATTGTTCCAACGCCTATATCTGCACAGGAAAAAGTGCAGCGTGCACAAAAGACAGCGAAGGCACACGTAAAGCAGAGTGCAAAAGAGCAGGAAGCACGAAAGAAGGCAGCTAAGAATAAACGTCCGATAGAGGAAGCAAAAGAAGAGTCAAAAGAAGAAGCAGTGCCAGTACAGGATACACACACTGTATGGGAGCCACAGGAAATTGAGGAAGCCGAATGGGACAATGATCCAGAGCAGGAAAATGCAGAAGACGAAGGCTTTGTTGATGAAAGCGGTGAAGAAACTTTGCAAGAGTACGAAGACGAGCATCAGGAAGAAGCATATGATGACTACGACGAGTACGAAGAATATTCCGACGAGGATGACTGGGGCGATGAAATCCTAGAAGATGACTGGGATGAAGAATAAGAACAGAAAAAAATGTAATGATTACTTGATTTTTCTGTAAAATATGTTATACTAACAATAGATCCTGGGGTGTACGAAGTCTTGCTTTTATTTGAACCTACATGACTTAATACGGGATTCCTATATTGTCAGGCAGATGTCAGGCCTCCGTTGTGCAGTGGAAGGCAGAAGTTTGATTGCGGTTGCCCACCTAGCATTAGCTAGGCGTCAAATGGGCAGGGACGGCACTCTGGGATAGTACAAAAGATAAAATTATAACGTACGAAGGCATTACAGCAGAATATTCTGCAGTAGTGCCTTCTTTCTTTTCTTGTGTAAACATTAAAAACAGGCGGCAGAGGTGTCAGCATGAAAAATTTCCGCGTGAGGCGTATCCATATCGTCTGCCTGGCTATTGCAACGGCAGAGATCTTGATCGCAGCTTTTGTGTTGTGGAAAAATGCTATTTGGAATGAAACACAAATCCAGACGGCAAATAAACAAAGTGTTTTGTCAGAGACACAAGAAGAAACAACGTCTGATATACAGGAAAATGAAAAAACAGCGACTCAAAATCAGGAAGAAACAAAACCAACTGAGGAAGCTGTATCTTCCATGCCCTCTATGCGCGTTAAGCTGAAAAATTCAGACAACACCTCATTTGAGCATGCCAAGGTAATCATAACATGTCCAGATACATTTCATATACAGTCTGGCACAAAGGAGCAGATTTTTACCGGCGGACAGACTGTTACGATTACACCGGAGCATCCGTTTTTTCAGGAAGGATCGATTCGTGTGGCATCGGAGGGCGGCTTCGTTATAATTGACAGTATTTTAAGGCGCGGCATCAGCCATGAATATGAAGGTGTTCTTGATTTATATCTTAGTGAACAGGGCATTGTGATTGTAAATGAACTGCCGCTTGAGGATTATGTTTCAAAGGTAGTACCAAGCGAGATGCCTGTTTCCTATGGATTAGAAGCAGCTAAGCTGCAGGCTGTATGTGCACGTACATATGCATATGAACGTATTCTTCACCAAAAAACGATTGATAATTATGGCTCATTTGCAGATGATTCTGTAGATTATCAGGTGTATAACAGTGCAGGCTATCAGGAGATTTCAGCGCAGGGAGCAAAGCTCACATCGGGCGTGATAATGACGCGTGACGGTGCGCCAATCGTGCCATATTATTTTTCAACATCATGCGGCTATACTTCAGATAATCTTGCCTGGTCTGGAAATCAGACGCTTCCTTATCTGAAATCACTTAATTTAACAGGAGAGCCAGATCGAGATATGACGGATGAGGCGACAGTCAGCGCTTTTTTTCAGGATCAGAATGCAGCTGGATTAGAGTCAAATATGGCATGGTACAGGTGGCGCTGTGAGATTCCTCTTGATGTAATGCAGGAGCTGTTTTTAAAACGTCTTCCAGCGCTTAGCGCCAGTCAAAGCGAATGTATCAAGGCAGAGGGAGAAAGCTTAGAAAAGATCATCAGCTCAACATTAACATCTGTGCAGGTGACTGGTCGTTTCGCCGGCGGCATGGCATCAGGGCTTAAGCTTACATACGAAAAAGGAAGTGTCTTGGTGACAGGAGAGCTTGTTATGAGAAAGCTTTTAAGTGAACCTAATCGTACATATCAAAATAAATCAGAGGAAACAGTATCGCTAAGCGAAGGAAATTACCTTCCAAGTGCTTTTTTTTGTCTGATTCCAGTGACAAAGCAGGATACGATGACAGGCTATGTGATTTGTGGCGGCGGAAATGGACATGGTATTGGGTTATCACAAAATTGTGCGTACCAACTATTAGAGCAGGGAAAAACGTGGCAGGAGATTCTTTTGTTTTTTTATCAGGGGATTGCATTTGATACAATAACATGGTAAACTATCAAAGTGAATGTTTTCACATGAAGATATGTCAGCATTCGAAGCTGCAGGAGGAGGAAAATTATGACAAAAATAGCAATGACAACTCCATTAGTAGAGATGGACGGAGATGAGATGACCAGAGTTCTCTGGAAGATGATTAAGGACGAGCTGATTCTTCCGTTTGTTGATTTGAAAACAGAATATTATGATTTGGGACTTGAATATCGTGACCAGACACGTGATCAGGTAACGATTGACAGTGCGAATGCGACAAAGAAGTACGGTGTTGCCGTTAAGTGCGCAACGATCACTCCAAATGCGGCAAGAATGACAGAGTATAACCTGCATGAGATGTGGAAAAGTCCAAATGGAACTATTCGTGCTATTTTAGATGGAACTGTATTCCGTGCACCGATTCTTGTAAAAGGCGTAGAACCGCTTGTAAAAAATTGGAAGAAGCCAATCACAATTGCAAGACATGCGTATGGTGATGTCTACAAGGCAACTGAGATGAAGATTCCGGGACCGGGAAAGACAGAGCTTGTTTACACAAACGAAGCTGGTGAGGAGACAAGAGAGCTGATCCACAACTTTACAGGAGCAGGTATAATTCAGGGACAGCACAATGTCGTTGCTTCCATTGAGAATTTTGCACATTGCTGCTTTAGATATGCGCTTGATACAAAGCAGGATCTGTGGTTTGCGACAAAAGATACCATTTCCAAAAAGTATGATCACACCTTTAAGGATATTTTCCAGGAGATCTATGATCGCGATTATAAGGAAGCATTTGAGAAGGCTGGTATTGAGTATTTCTATACATTGATCGATGATGCTGTTGCAAGAGTAATTCGTTCTGAGGGCGGATATATCTGGGCTTGCAAGAACTATGATGGTGATGTTATGAGTGATATGGTAGCAACAGCATTTGGTTCTCTGGCAATGATGACATCTGTTTTAGTATCTCCGAATGGCTGCTACGAGTATGAAGCTGCTCATGGAACAGTACAGAGACATTACTATCAGTATAAGGAAGGAAAGAAGACTTCCACTAACCCAGTTGCAACAATTTTTGCATGGAGCGGTGCATTCAGAAAAAGAGGAGAGATGGACGGCTTAGAGAAGCTGTGTGATTACGCAGACAAGTTAGAGCAGGCAACTATTGATACAATCGAGTCTGGCATTATGACAAAGGATTTGTCTGCCATCACAACGCTTTCAAATGCACAGACAGTAACTAGTGAGGAATTTCTTAGTGCAATCAGAAGCAGATTGGAGGCATTGCTTGCATGAGTGTTCTGAGAGCAGGAAATACAACACTTGAGGATGGAAAGGTACGCATCTGTGTACCAATTGCCTATGAAACGGAAAAAGAAATTTTAGAAGAGTCTGTGCGCATTGGGAAAAGCAGTGTGGCAGATATTGCCGAGTGGCGTATTGATTGGTATCAGGATGTGTTTCAGCCAAGGAAGAGAAATGCACTTTCGAGAAAAATTCGTGAGAATCTGCAGGGAAAACCGCTTTTAGTAACATTTCGAAGCAGACGAGAGGGCGGTGAGAGGGATATTACTCCCGAAGCGTATCAGGTACTTCTTGATGAAGTAATAGAAAGTAATATCGGAAGTAATACGGTTGATCTTCTTGATGTTGAGCTTAGTCAGGGAATGGCATGTGTACAGGAATTGATAAAACATGCACACCAGATGGGTATCGGTGTGATTGTATCACAGCACGATTTTAAAAAGACACCGGAAGCTTCAAATCTTATTACAACAATGGAGCAGATGGCAGGCTACGGCGCAGATGTCTGCAAAATAGCAGTGATGCCTCAGTCTCTTGCAGATGTGGCAGCGCTTCTTTTGGCGACAGGAACTATGAAGGAGAATCATCCAGAGACACTTTTAATTACAATGTCAATGGGGCGCACAGGATGTGTGAGCAGGCTTTGCGGCGGTTTATTTGGCAGTGTAATGAGTTTTGGAAGCATGGGAAAAGCCAGTGCACCGGGACAGGTATCAGCAAAAGAGCTGTCAGATGTGTTATGGGCAATAGAACGAGCAGTCAACTGATACCCATGAACGGCTTTTGGAGCTTTTGACCCTGGTATTATAACAAAAAGCAGTCATCCATTTTGATATGTGATGACTGCTTTTTAGATTTGCTATAATTATGGTCTTACCTTTGGAAGTGTTTCAATAAATTCAGCGTTATTTTTTGTGTGTACAAAATGATTTAAAATTTGTTCAATTGCATCATCATTCTTTAGTCCGCTTATGCTTTTGCGGATAGTGGAAACAGCTGTAAGTTCATCTGGTGTCAGAAGCAGATCTTCGCGTCTTGTTCCAGAACGGGTAATATCAATTGCCGGGAAGATACGGCGCTCAGACAGCTTTCTGTCTAATACAAGCTCCATGTTTCCAGTTCCTTTAAATTCTTCAAATACCATATCATCAAGACGGCTTCCAGTGTCAACAAGTGCAGTGGCAAGAATAGTAAGACTGCCACCCTCACGCATATTTCTGGCAGCACCGAAAAATTTCTTTGGCATGTGAAGTGCAGCTGGATCAAGTCCTCCAGAAAGAGTGCGTCCGCTTGGAGTCACGGTAAGATTATATGCGCGAGCCAGACGAGTCAGGCTGTCTAATAAAACCATAACATCCTGCTTATGCTCAACAAGACGCTTCGCACGCTCAAGAACCATTTCAGCAACCTGCTTGTGGTGTTCAGGTGTTTCATCAAATGTAGAATAAATTACCTCAACCTGCTCTCCCTGAATGAATTCACGGATATCTGTAACCTCCTCTGGGCGCTCATCAATAAGAAGGATGATAAGATGCATATCAGGATAATTGTGTGTAACAGCATTTGCAATCTCCTTTAAAAGCGTTGTCTTTCCAGCTTTTGGCGGGGAGACGATCATACCGCGTTGTCCTTTTCCAATAGGGCTGATCAGATCAACAATGCGAAGAGCAGTGGAGCCACCTTCAACCTCCATAGACAGACGACTGTTAGGGAAAACAGGAGTAAGCTTTTCAAAATTCGGGCGGTGTGAGCAAAGCTCAGGATTAACACCATTGATTGTATTGATGCGAATCAAAGCATCATATTTATTATCATCTGGATTTGCTTTTTGGAAACCATCTACCATATCACCTGTTCTAAGGCCAAAACGACGAATCTGAGACGGCGCAACATATACGTCCTGCTGACCAGTTAAGAAGTTTGCAGAGCGAAGGAAACCAAAGCCTTCCTGTAAAACCTCAAGAATACCGCATGCCGGCTGGCATCCTTCTGGAAGAGCACCATCATTATCAAAGCGGTTTGCAAAATCATCACGCATTGCGTTATCAAAACGATTAGAATATTGAGCAGATGTATCTCTTGAATCAAAACGATTCTGACTGGAAAGCTCTGTTCTTGAATCAAAACGATTGACAGCATCGGTACGGTTTGTCATATCGTTTCTGTTCATAGCATCATTTCTGTCATTTCGATTAAAGTCGGTACGGTTTTGATAGTCATTTCTGGAATCAAAACGGTTCTGGAAATCATTTCTATAATTATCGTAGCGGTTTGTATAATCTCTTGAAGAATTGTTATAGCGGTTCTGATAATCATTTCTGGAATCATAGCGGTTTGAGTAGTCATTTCTGACTGAAAAATCACTGCGGCCTGAAAAATCTCTTCCGGAATTATCAAAACGTCCCTGGGAATCATTTCTTGTATTATCAAAACGATTTTGAACATCATTTCTTGTAGAATCAAAGCGATTTGAGGAATCCATTCTTGTATTATCAAAGCGGCTTGTAGAATCTATTCTTGTATTATCAAAGCGTCCTTGGGAATCATTTCTTGTAGTATCGAAGCGGTTTACAGAATCCTCACGCCAGTTAGAATCAGGGCGACCGTTTCGTACACGTGGCTTGCGCGGATGAACCGTGTGGGCGTTTGACTGGCGAAGATCCTTAAAGGAAGAGGAGGAATAGGAATTATTCCTGCTGTAAAAATTATTTCTTGCGGCAGCATAGGAAGCTGCAGAAGCAGCATAGGAGCGGCGCTCTCTTTGTGCTGTTGGATCAGCAAGTTTTTCAGCAGAAGAATCCTGTACATCATCAGAAGAAGATGGAGCAGAGCTCATTTGTGAAGAATCTGTCTCTGATAAAGCTGTCTTTGTATCAGTGGAATTTGTCTCAGAAGATGCCGATACAAGTTCGTTGTCGGATGAAGCCGTATCAGATGTTTGAACATTTTGTGTTTGCGGCGCCTGTGCCTGTTCCGGGCTAAGTCTTTCCAGAATTACATCAATCAGCTGCGCCTTGCGCAGAGTAGAAACGTTCTTAATGTGATTTTCTTTCGCAATCTGTTTTAGCTCAGTGAGCGGAAGTGATTTTAATTTTTCACGCATAAATAACCATGCCTTTCTCATGTTTTTGTCATACAAAATACAAATTATAATATTTTTTTAATTTCACCTTTCGAAATGATGCAGCATTCGCATAGCTGCAGCGAAACATCGCACTATCATTATACGAATGAAATGGCAAAAAGTAAAGTAAAAAAATAAACCAAAACTTGACGAATGTATGTAAAATTGATATCATTATTCTATAGTGCGTCACGTGTGAAGGAGGAAAAAGATGCTGTGGGGAGAAAAACCGTATTATTCGCTTGATTATTACCTGAAGCAAACGTTTGGTTCAAAGACTTATAAGGCATCGTTAGATGCCGGTTTTACTTGTCCAAACAGGGATGGAACAATCGGGCGCGGCGGATGTATTTTTTGCAGCAGAGGAGGTTCGGGTGAATTTGCAGGCAGCAGAGCGCTGTCAATTACCGAGCAGATCGACAGTCAGATTGAAAAGCTTGGCTCCTTTCATGCAAAGCAGTATATTGCATATTATCAGGCTTTTACAAATACATATGCAGATTTGGATTATTTAAGACGTGTCTATGAACCTTCTTTTTTACATGAAAAGGTTGCGGTGGTGGATATTGCGACAAGACCAGACTGTGTGGGAGAGGATGTTGTTTCACTTCTTTGTGAATATTCCAAAAGAAAGCCGGTGTGGGTAGAACTGGGACTTCAGACAATACACGAGGACACGGCAGCCTATATTAGACGTGGATATGATTTGACATGCTTTGAAAACGCATTAAAGCGTCTTAATGATGCACAGATTCCTGTAATCGTTCATGTGATACTTGGTCTTCCAGGCGAAGATAAGGAAAAAATGCTCGAAACTATTCGTTATCTGAATAATGCAGGGATCTTTGGAATAAAGCTGCAGCTTCTTCATGTGCTTGAAAATACTGACCTTGCAGATGAATTTCGTGCCGGAAAGTTTCAGACATTGTCTATGGAAGCATATGTGGATCTTGTTGTTTCCTGCATCGGTGCACTTTCACCTGATATTGTCATTCACAGGCTGACAGGAGATGGTCCGTCAAATCAGCTGATTTCACCGCTGTGGAGCCGGGCAAAGCGCAGTGTGCTTAACTGTATTCATCATGAATTGAAGACACAGGGAATATACCAAGGCTGCTTTTTAAAAGAGCAGGGCTGATATATAGAAAGGAACTATTGGATTATGGCAGAACCATTGACATTATATAAACTGATGATACTTTATTTATTGAAAAAGGTGAATTATCCGTTGTCAAACGGGCAGATGTCTGAGTTCTTTGTGAGTAAATCGTATACAGACTATTTTACCTTTCAGATGGTGATCAATGAACTGCTGGGAACCTCTCTGATTCACAAGGAAACAATCAGAAATACATCACGCTACGAGCTGACAAAAGAGGGCGAAGAGGTGCTCTTTTATTTTGAAAATAAAATAACAGGCGAAGTCAAGCAGGACATGGATGATTTCTTAAAGGAAAACAATTTTAAGCTTCGAACAGAAAATTCTGTGCTGGCCAATTATTATAAGAGTACGGCAAGCAATGATTTTGAGATTGATTGTGTCGTAAAGGAAGGCAAGAATACATTAATTGAGTTAAAGCTTTCGGCAGCGACAGAGGAGATGGCTGAAAAAATGTGCGACAATTGGGAAAAAGCAAGCAAAGAAATCTATGAGTTTGCCATGAAAAAATTGTTATAAAAATAATAAAATAAGTACTTGCACAGAGTAATGTTTTGTGTTATGATTTTATTGTTGCGTTATAAGCGCTGTGTTCGTACAGTGTCAAGTGCGCGTAAATTATTATGACTATGATGATGGTTGGGAACCATCACAAGGAAGAAGAGGTGAGCTCATGAAGGAAGGAATCCATCCAGAATATTATCAGGCAAAGGTTACCTGCAACTGTGGCAACGAGTTCGTTACCGGATCCACAAAGAAGGAGATCCACGTTGAAATCTGTTCTAAGTGCCATCCGTTCTACACTGGCCAGCAGAAGGCAACTTCCGCACGCGGACGTATTGATAAGTTTAACCGTAAGTATGGTTTAAAGAGTGAATGATGTTGACTGAAGCAGGTTGAGATTTTTATCTCAACCTCTTTTGTCGTTTAAGGACAAACAAAGGAGTGCGGATGAAGTCATCAGGAATTGGCGGCCAGGCCGTCATGGAAGGAATTATGATGCGAAACGGCAGCGAGTATAGTGTGGCTGTTCGCAAGGAAAATGGAGAAATTGAAGTAAAAAAAGAAACATACAAGGGCGTGGGATCAAAGTGTAAGCTGTTTCGTCTTCCATTTATAAGAGGAATCTTTAGCTTTGTGGATTCACTTGTACTTGGCATGAAATCTTTAAATTATTCAGCAAGTCTTTTTATGGAGGACGGCGAGGAAGAAGAAGAACCGGGACGCTTTGAAAAATGGCTTCAGAAAAAATTTGGCGATAAAGCAGAAAAAGTAATTATGGATCTGACCATGGTTATTTCTATCATATTAGCGATGGGGATTTTCATGGTATTTCCAACATGGGTATCCACACTCATGAAGCCACTTCTTGGAAATGGTATTTGGATGGCACTTTTTGAAGGTGTGCTTCGTATCGCTATTTTTATTGCCTATGTGGGGCTGATATCATTGATGCCAGATATCAAAAGAACATATATGTATCACGGCGCAGAGCATAAGTGTATTAACTGTATTGAGCATGGACTGCCATTAACAGTAGAAAATGTCATGAAAAGCTCTAAGGAGCATAAGCGCTGTGGAACTAGCTTTTTGTTAATTGTCATGGTTATCAGCATTCTTTTCTTTTTGGTGATTCGTCCAGAGACATTGTGGCTTCGTCTGGTATCAAGAATCCTTTTGATTCCAGTAATTGCCGGCGTTTCATTTGAGTTTTTGCGTCTTGCCGGAAACAGTGACAATCCAGTTGTTAATCTTTTAAGTAAGCCAGGTTTAATGCTTCAGGGACTGACCACAAAGGAGCCAGATGAAAAGATGGCAGAGGTAGCTATCTGTGCAGTAGAGGCCGTATTTGACTGGAAGGCATATGAGGAGGCAAACTTTAATTGATGGAAGATAATCAGATACAGAAAGAAATACAAAGTCAGAATCAATTGTCAAATGATGAAATAATTTCGTGGGGACAGCTTTTAAGCGAGGCAAAAGATACACTTACAAAAGCAAATGTACCAGATGCAGACATTGACGCATGGCTTCTTATGGAGCACTGCTTTTCGATTACAAAGAGTTTCTTCTTTTTAAATCGCAGACAAATTGTGGAATCGAAAGAGAAGATAAAACAGTATCGTGAATTTATAAAACAGCGCGCAGCGCGTATTCCACTTCAGTATCTGACAAAGACGCAGGGGTTTATGGGGTTAGAGTTCTCTGTAACCCCTGCTGTTTTGATACCGAGGCAGGATACAGAGACGCTTGTAGAGACATTGCTTTCATATGCAAAGGATAAGCCAGGGGCAAGCCTCATTGATGTGTGCACGGGAAGTGGCTGCATAGCTGTGTCGCTCGCTCATTACGGAAATTTTGCACAGGTGACAGCGTCCGACATTTCAAGTGCAGCGCTTTTGGTGGCAAAGAAAAATGTAGCAGACAATCATGCATCGGTGCAGTTTTTTGAGAGTGATTTACTCGAACAGGTGCCAGGGCGATTTGATATGATTGTGTCAAACCCACCTTACATTGAAGACGATGTAATTTTAGGGTTAGAGCCAGAGGTAAAGGATAATGAACCTATGATTGCTTTATCAGGCGGAAAAGATGGGCTTATCTTTTACAGGCGTCTGACTGAAACTGCAAAAGATCATTTAAATCCGGGCGGCGCACTTTTTGTCGAGATTGGCTATAACCAGTGGGAAGCGGTGGCAGAGCTGTTTCGTGCAAATGGTTTTTCAAAGCCGACTCTTGTGCGCGATCTTGCAGGACTTGACCGCGTGGTGTGGGGCGTGCTGGATGAGATGTGATTTACAAAACAATCGTCGAGCCGCATTAGTAACTAGAAAATGTGAATGAATAATAGAAAAGAGGAGTTATTTATGTTTGACCGTTTGGATGATATATTAATCCGCTTTGAGGAGCTTCTTCATGAACTGGGTGATCCGGTATTGGCATCTGATCCGGAAAAATTTCGCCGTCTTATGAAGGAGCAGGCCGAGCTTGCCCCTCTGGTGGAGACCTATACACAGTATAAGAAAACAAAAAAAAGCATTGAAGAAAATCTGGAGCTTTTAGAGCAAGAGCGTGATGAAGAGATGCGCGAGCTTTTAAAGGAAGATCTTGCTGAGGCAAAAAAACAGATGCCTGAGCTTGAAAAAGAGTTAAAGCTTTTGCTTCTTCCAAAAGATCCTAATGATGAGAAAAACGTATTTGTTGAGATTCGTGCTGGTGCAGGCGGAGATGAGGCAGCACTTTTTGCCGCAGATCTGTTTCGTATGTACAGCAGATTTGCAGAGAGAAACCGCTGGAAAAGTGAGCTGATCAGTGTAAATGAGAGTGGTATTGGCGGCATGAAAGAGGTTGTATTTATGATCTCCGGACAGGGTGCTTATTCTAGACTTAAATATGAAAGCGGTGTGCATCGTGTTCAGCGTGTGCCTGAGACAGAAAGCGGCGGACGAATCCATACGTCAACAGCAACAGTTGCAATCATGCCGGAGGCAGAGGATGTCGATGTTGTCATTGATATGAATGACTGTAAGTTTGATGTATTCCGTGCATCAGGAAATGGCGGCCAGTGTGTCAATACGACAGATTCAGCTGTACGTCTGACTCATATTCCAACAGGAATCGTAATTTCCTGTCAGGACGAAAAGTCTCAGCTTAAAAATAAAGATAAGGCATTAAAGGTACTTCGTGCTAAGTTGTTTGAACTTGAGACAGCAAAGAAGCAGGATGAACAGGCAAAGTACAGACGAAGCCAGATTGGAACAGGAGACCGTTCTGAGAAAATTCGTACTTATAATTTTCCGCAGAGCCGCGTGACAGATCACAGAATCAAGCTGACACTTTATAAACTTGATGCCATTATGGACGGTGATCTCTTTGAATTGATTGACAGTCTGACAGCAGCAGATCAGGCAGAAAAACTGTCGAATATGGAAAATCAGACAATGTAGTTTTACAAAAAGTGTTGTGCTATTTTGTGTAAATTGCTCTTTTTTGACAAAATCATCAAAAAAATATAGACTTTCTGAAAAAATATGATATAATTCTTTTTAGCTATGTGGAAAGGAAGGATTAGATATGAACATTGGACTTACCGCTCATAACAGCAAAAAGACGCTGCTGGAAAGTTTTTGCATTGCGTATAAAGGCATTTTTAAGAAGCATACGCTGATTGCGACCAATGCGACAGCAAACCACATTGCCAAAGCGACAGGCATGAAAGTGACCAGTTTGCTTCCGGGTCAGATGGGAGGCTCGAAGCAGATGCAAAATATGATCGCAAACAATGATATCGATCTGGTTATATTTTTTCACAGTGCTGATTTAGAGCAGGATGCAGAAAGTATGAATCTGGCTGAGATTTCACGGTTGTGTGATATGTATAATATCCCTCTGGCGACAAACATCGCCACCGCAGAGTCACTTGTATTGTGTCTTGACCGAGGTGATATGGAGTGGAGAGATTACAAATAGTACGCAGTTATGCACAGAATGCAGCCTTAAGGCTGCATTCATTTGTTTTTAAGCAATATTTAATTTAAAACTTAAAAACAGATAATAAAATTTATAAGCAATTAAAAAAGGAGACATCATGGAGCATAGAGAAATATCCAGAGCTGTTATCAAACGGTTGCCGCGGTATTATCGTTATCTGGGAGAACTTATGCAGGAGGGCGTAGAGCGAATTTCTTCCGGAGAATTATCCAAAAGAATGCAGATCACAGCATCACAGATTAGGCAGGATCTGAATAATTTTGGAGGTTTCGGACAGCAGGGATACGGCTATAATGTAAAGTATCTTTATCATGAAATCGGAAAAATATTGGGGCTTGATAAGACATACAATTTAATTATAATTGGTGCAGGAAATCTTGGTCAGGCGATTGCAAATTATGCCAATTTTGAGCGTCGTGGTTTTGTTGCAAAGGCAATGTTTGATACAAATTCACAGTTAAAGGGAAAGACTGTGCGTGGTATTCCAGTTTATTCAATGGATGACTTGGAAGATTATATCAGAAATAACGATGTTCAGATTGCAGCACTGACTCTTCCAAAGGCAGGAGCAGAGGCAGCAGCAAAAAGACTTATTAAGATCGGCATTCGCGGTATCTGGAATTTTGCTCACACCGATCTTCGTGTACCGGATGATGTGGTTGTAGAAAATGTTCATTTGTCAGAGAGTCTGATGCGTATTTCATATCGTCTTAGCAATCAGGAGGAATAATCATGAAGCAGCTGTTGACAGGAAAGCAGATGAAGCAGGCGGACACATGGTCAATTAAAGAGTTTGGAATGGAAAGCCTGATTTTGATGGAGCGTGCAGCGCTTTGTGCAGCACAGCACATCATGTCAGTGCAAAAACCAGGATGCGTCTTTATTATGTGCGGCATGGGGAATAATGGTGCTGATGGACTGGCAATGGCAAGAATCCTCTCACAAAACGGCTGGTCTGTTAGAATCGCTGCTATTGGACAAATCGAGAAGGCAACGAAGGAATGGCTCTATCAAAAAGCACTTTTAGACAAAATGGAAATTTTGCCCGTGCAATACTTTTATGAGTCAGATGATAAGGATGAAGAAGAATACAGATCAGCACTTTCAAATCTTTATGTGCCGGCGCAGGTGTATGTGGATGCTCTATTTGGCGTTGGCTTGTCGCGCAAGGTGAGTGGAGTTTACCGCGCTGCTATTGAAGAATGGAATGAACATAAAAAGAAGTGCGGTGCATATGGTGTTGCTGTTGATATATGCTCTGGTTTAGACGCAAAAAGCGGACAGGTGCTCGGTGCATATGTTAAGGCAGATGTACAGATCACATTTGGCTATGGAAAAGTAGGTCAGTTTCTGTATCCAGGTGCATCATTATCAGATCAGACAATCACATGCGATATAGGTATGCCAAATGAAGCAGTTTATCATGTAGACGGATTTCCATTTAATTGTCTTGAAAAATCTGATGCAAAAGACTGGCTTGGCAGCCGTTGTTTGTGGGGCAATAAGGGGACGTTTGGTCGTGTTGTGATTATTGCAGGAAGCAGCGGCATGGCAGGAGCCGCATATTTGTCGGCACTTGCTGCCTATCGCACAGGAGCAGGTCTTGTTGATATTGTCACACCCAAATGCAATCGTCTGGTTTTACAGCAGCTGCTTCCAGAGGCAGTGCTCCATTGTATTTCAGAAATTTCTGAAATTTCAAAAGATGAAGACGAAGAACAGCTGGCATATCTGCGAAATGAGGTACTTCCAAAGGCAAAAGCTATTGTGATTGGACCAGGACTTTCAACTGATACCTTAGCAAAAAAGCTTTTGGATATGGTCTTAGAGTGGAACAGATCACAAAATTGTCCTATTGTTATTGATGCAGATGCCTTAAATCTGCTTGCGATGAGAACAAATATTGATCATGCAGAATACCTTGGAGAAAATGTGATTCTTACGCCGCATCCAGGTGAGCTTGGTCGTTTGATGAACTCCTCTGCGAAAGAGGCAGCTAAAAATCTTCTATATTTTGCAGAAGAATTACAAAAAAAGTTTGGCTGTATATGCGTCTGCAAGGATGCTCGCACAGTCATTCTAACACAAAAAAACAGATATCTGAACCTTACCGGAAACAGCGGTATGGCAACAGGCGGAAGCGGTGACGTACTGACCGGCGTGATTGCGTCGCTTGCCGCACAGGGACTGTCTGCCGAAAGGGCAGCTGTTCTTGGTGTCTGGCTGCATGGCGCAGCTGGTGATGAGGCGGCAAAGGAAAAGAGTCCATATAGTATGATCGCGCGTGATCTGGCAGATGGGCTATCAAAAGTGCTGATACAAATAAGCAGGAAGAAGGTATAAGGATATGCATAACTATCACAGAGTCTGGGCAGAGGTTAATCTGGATGCCATAAGAGCCAATATGGAGTCGTTTAGAGATAATGTTCCAAAAGAGGCAATGCTTTGCGGTGTTATTAAAACAGATGGATATGGTCTGGGAGCCGTCCCAGTTGCAAAAACAATTGATGATCTGGTATGGGGCTATGCCGTAGCCACAATTGACGAGGCATTAAATCTGCGCCGCCATAACATCACAAAGCCCATTCTGGTGCTCGGTTATGTTCATCCGGAACGCTTTGCAGATCTGGTTGATCATAAAATTCGTTATGCCGGTTTTGAGGAAGATAAGATAATGCTTCTTTCTGAGACGGCAAAAAAGATGGGCAAAAAAGCATATGTACATGTAAAGGTAGATACGGGAATGAGCCGCATTGGCATGACACCAGAGCATGCACTTTCTTTTGTAAAATGGCTTTCAACTCAGGAGAATATTTGTACAGAGGGTATTTTTACTCATATGGCAACTGCTGATATGATCAAAAATCAGGGAGCTATTGAGCAGCAAAAACGCTTTCAAAAGATAATAGAGAGCTTAAAAGAGGCAGGATGCTGTCCTAAAATCTGTCATTGTGCTAATTCAGCCGCAGGCATCTGGATGACAAATGCGCCGGGCAATATGTTTCGTATCGGTATTTCTCTGTACGGCTATTACCCGTCAGAGGAAGTCAGAAAGGATATTGTATCGCTCACACCGGCACTAACACTAAAGTCTGAGATTGCCTATATTAAGACTGTTCCTACAGGCACAGCAATCGGCTATGGAGCAACATTTGTAACAGATCATGAAACTGTGGTAGCTACGATTCCAATTGGCTATGGAGATGGTTATCCAAGAGCACTTTCAAATAAGGGAAGTATTTTAATCCATGGAAAGAAAGCGCCGATTTTGGGCCGTATCTGCATGGACCAGACAATGGTAGATATCAGTGATATTCCAGAAGCAAAAGAAGGCGACGAGGTAGTTGTCATTGGAAAAAGCGGTGATAATGAGCTGAGCGCCGAGGAAGTTTCTGAACTTGCGGGAAGCTTTAATTATGAACTTTTGTGTGACCTTGGAAAGCGTATTCCGAGGGTTTATTACCGCCACGGCAAAGTAGTCGGAAGCAAGGATTATAACGAAGACGATTACTGTGATTTTATGTAATCAGAGTAAGATGCGGGAGTGCAAAGCACAGCGTTAAATTGTTGCGATGATCAATATATTCACATACCATACAATAACAGCATCTGTCAGGATGAATAAGAAATTCCAATATGGAAATACTTAGAATATCCTGAAAGAAATTGGAGTGTGCATATATGGTAATCCGTAGAGGTGATATTTATTATGCGGATCTTCGCCCTGTGGTAGGTTCTGAACAGGGTGGTGTCCGCCCGGTACTTATTATACAAAACGATATGGGAAACAGGCACAGCCCGACAGTGATTTGTGCCGCCATTACATCACGCATGTCAAAGGCAAAGTTGCCAACGCATGTTGTAATTGATTCACGCTGCTGCAGTATCGTAAAAGATTCCGTTGTATTACTAGAGCAGCTTCGCACAATAGACAAACAGCGCCTTCGCGAAAAGGTATGTCATCTGGAAGAGGATATGATCCGCCAGATAGACGAGGCACTGCGCGTCAGTTTAGACATCACCCGTACATAGATAGAGCGGGTCTTTCATAAAATTCACGGCTGCATTGCACCGTAGGTCTTTCGTAACGGTCTTTCAAATTATACTTGCAAGATTGAAAAATACATGATAAGATAAATTAGTTAAACAAACATATAGTTTTAAGTCACAAAGGAGCGTTAAAAATGTCAGGACATTCTAAATTTGCCAATATTAAGCATAAGAAGGAAAAGAACGATGCCGCAAAGGGAAAAGTATTTACCCGTATCGGCCGTGAGATCGCAGTTGCAGTAAAGGAAGGCGGAGCAGATCCGGCAAACAACAGCAAACTGCGTGATATCATTGCAAAGGCAAAGTCAAACAACATGCCAAATGATACCATTGACCGCAGCATCAAGAAGGCGGCAGGAGATGCAAATGCAGCGAACTATGAGTCTATCACTTACGAGGGATATGGTCCAAGTGGAACTGCAATCATCGTAGAGACACTGACCGACAATCGTAACCGTACCGCATCAAATGTGCGTAATGCATTCACAAAGGGCGGCGGAAATGTTGGAACAAATGGCTGCGTATCCTTTATGTTTGATAACAGAGGACAGATCATTGTTGATAAGGAAGAGTACGAGGGCGATGCAGATGAGCTGATGATGACTGCTCTTGATGCAGGTGCAGAGGATTTCTCAGAGGAAGAAGATTGCTACGAGATCTACACCGATCCTGACAGCTTCTCTGAGGTAAGAGAGGCACTTGAGCAGGCTGGTGTTCCGATGGTAAGCGCAGAGGTTACTATGATTCCACAGAATTATGTTGATCTGACATCTGATAATGATGTAAAGCTTATGAACCGTATTCTTGATATGCTGGATGACGATGATGATGTACAGGAAGTATATCACAACTGGAATCAGCCTGAAGAGGAAGACGAGGACTGATTACGTTTTTCGCCTCAAATTGAATAGAACGAAAAAAAGCACCGCCGCTAGGAGAATCTTCGGCTGTGCTTTTTTTATGACCTCAAGGTTTAAGTACGAAGGGTAGAAGTATTGTGGTGGGATCATTATGCTGGGTAAACTGTGTTACCCTCTGTCAGATTACCGAGCACATTGTCCAGATAGCGTTTTGCCAGATACTTTGCCATAGGCAGGTTCATATCAAGATAGTTTCCGCAGGAAATCGCATCTGCACCTGGTACCTCACCTTCAAAACCAGCCATAAAAGCATACATTTCACAAAGCAGATCAATAATGTCCATCGGCTCTAATTCACCAGCTAAGATCAGATAAAATCCAGTTCTGCATCCCATCGGTCCAAAATAAATGACGCGATCCTTCCATACAGGATGATTGCGTAAAAATGTGGCGCCAAGATGCTCAAGTGTGTGAACCTCAGCTGTGTTCATGACAGGCTCTTTGTTTGGTCTTGTCATGCGAAGATCAAAAGTTGTTAATGTTTCATTTCCAACTTTGTCACGGCGAGAAACATAAACGCCAGGAACAAGAGTAAGATGATTGACCTGAAAGCTTGCAATTTTTTCCATAATACATATATCCTTTCTAAATTTTTAAATAAATTTTGACCTATTTTTCTATCAGACAGTTGCTTGTCTGACTTTCATTGTAAAGGAAAAAAAGGAGACTTGCAAGCATGAAACAAACTTCCAAACTGCTTTGTTGAAAATGTATGTGAAAATAAGGGCAAAGACACGCTATTTCGTCAAAACTGCAAAGAAAAGACAACAATATGATTAGAATTGATCAATTATTTCGGTTATGATAAGGGTAACTACCGAAAGTGTGAGAAGCTGTGAGCTTTTCAGGAAAGGGAGGATGAGATGGCAGAAATAAAGAAAGGCAGCTTTACGCTGCCGGGTGAAGCAGGTTTTGAGAGCCTGACATTAAAAATGGCAGAAAAATGGGGAGCAGACGTAATTCGCGACAGCGATGGCACGAAGCTTTCTGAAGATATTACAAAGGCAGGGTATGGTATTTACTCTACGATCTGCGTAATCCGTGCCGATAATGCATGGGCGAAAAAGAATATGGATAAACTTCAGCAAAACTTTTTAATGAGCGAGCCTGTTATGGCAGAGTCTGATACAGTAGTGATCAGTCCATTAAAGGGATATTTTACTCAGCAGTTTAAGCTCAATAAGTCAGAGGAAGCACTGGCATATTGGCAGGTTTTTGACCGCACCACAGGTGAGGAGATCAAGAACTGGAGCTTTGATTCTAAGGCAGAAACAGTAACTATTACTGGTGCAGCACCGTGGCACAGCTATACAGTAAACTTCCTTGCAGTTCGTCTTTGGGAAGAGATTTCCATGTATAATCACATCACAAATGATTGGGGTGACAAGGAACATTTGATGGCAGTTGATCCAAGATACCCAGAGACACAGGCTCATATGATAGAATGGATGACAGAGTGGTGTGAGAAAAATCCAGATACAACAGTAGTTCGTTTTACTTCCATGTTCTACAACTTTGCATGGTTCTGGAAGGATGACAAAAACTGCAGAGATGCATTCTCTGACTGGGGTTCATATGCAATGACAACCACACCGTTAGCACTCAAGGAATTTGAGAAGAAGTATGGCTACGCGATGACATCCGAGGATTTTGTCAATGCAGGACTTTATACTTCCACCCATAATGTTCCGTCTAAGAAATACAGAGCATGGATGGATTTTATCAATGAATTTGTTGTAAGCTTCGGAAAGAAGTTAATCGATATCGTTCACAGCTATGGAAAGAAAGCTTATGTTTTCTATGATGACAGCTGGATTGGTGTAGAGCCGTATTCCAAGCGCTTTAAGGAGTTTGGATTTGATGGCCTGATCAAGTGTGTATTCAATGGCTTTGAGGCACGTCTTTGCGCAGGTGTAGATGGTGTTACGCATGAGCTTCGTTTCCATCCATATTTATTCCCGACTGGTCTGACAGGTGAGCCAACATTTGCACCGGGTGGAAATCCAAAGCTAGATGCAAGTCGTTACTGGGTAAATGTGCGCCGTGCACTTCTTCGTAAGCCGGTTGATCGTATCGGTCTGGGCGGATATCTGCATCTTGTAGAGCCATTCCCGGATTTCTGTGATTATATCGCACAGGTAGCAGATGAATTCCGTCTGTTAAAGAGCTTTAATGCATCATGTGAGCCATACACATTGCCAGGCAAGGTAGCAGTGCTTACTGCATGGGGTTCACTTCGTTCTTGGATTTGCAGCGGTCATCTGCATGAGCATCCAGAGGTTGATTTGACAAATCTTCTTGATGCAATTTCAGGTCTTCCGTTTGATGTACAGTTTATGAGCTTTGATGATGTTTTAGTAAATGGTATTCCAGAAGATGTAAAGGTTATCATTAATGCAGGTGTTGCAAACAGTGCATGGAGCGGCGGCGATTATTGGAAGGAAGCTGGTGTAATCGAGGCATTGACTGCATTCGTTCACAACGGTGGTGGTCTGCTTGGCGTAAATGATCCGTCTGCTGTATGGGCAAATGGAAGCTTCTTCCAGTTAGCACCTGTCTTTGGAATCGACAAGGATCTTGGCACCAAAAAGTGTATCGGAAAGTATGTAAATCCAGTTACAGAAGGCACATTTGCGATGGAAGATACACCAAATATCGGTGAATCAATGGTAGAAAATCCGGGCGTTTACTGCAAGAGCGCAAGTGTAAGCGTACTGGCTGCTAATGGAAAGACACCGCTTATTACGCTGAATCAATTTGGTGCAGGTAAGGCAATGTATCTGTCATCCTTCCGCGTATCAAAGGAGTCTACACGTTTCTTAATGAGAGCACTGTTAACACTTCTTGGCAAGGAAGATAAGGTAAGAGATTATATCTGTGACAACTTGTATACTGAGTGTGCATATTATGAGGAAATTGATAAGCTGGTAGTCATCAACAACAGTGGTGACACACAGAAAACAGTAATTAAGACTGCAAAGGGTGATGTAACTGTAGAGCTTGCACCATTTGCAACAAAGGTACTATAAGTTGAGACCCGTTATTAATAAAAATAAAGGAGAATGACATGAAGATTTCATTTGATAAGGACGAGATTTTGTCTGCGATTGACCGTGTGGCAAAGAAGACGATGACCATGGATCTGACATGGGACTGGCCGTGTGGTGTAGCTTATTATGGACTGGCAGAGGCATATAAGGCAACCGGAAAAACAGAGTACATGGAATTTTTAAAGAACTGGGTAGATGAGTACATCGAGATGGGTCTGCCGTCATGGAATGTAAATACTTGCGCAATGGGTCACTGCCTGATCACTCTGTACGAGTACACAGGTGACAAGAAGTACTGGGATATCATTATGAGTAAGATTGATTACCTTAGAAACGACGCACTTCGTTTTGGCGATCATGTTTTGCAGCACACTGTTTCAAGCAACAACGATTTCCCAGAGCAGTGCTGGGCAGATACACTTTTTATGGCAGCTTTCTTAATGCTTCGCGTTGGTTCAAAGCTTCGTATGCTTAATCCGGACGATCCGAAAGATGCAGCACTTATGGAGTATCAGCCGCAGGCAATGGATATCATCAACGATTCCTTAAATCAGTATTACTGGCATATCCAGTATCTGCAGAACAAAGAGACAAGCCTGTGGTATCATGGCTACAACAACGTTCATAAAGATCACATGTCAGGTTTTTACTGGGGCCGTGCTAATGCATGGGCAGCATATACCATGTCTCAGGTAAAAAAGAATCTGTATGACTGGTATCTGTTCCCACCTTGCATGGACGTAGAGTGCTCACTTCGCGATCAGCTTGCAGCATTGAAACTCGTTCAGACAGAAAATGGTCTTTGGAGAACAATTCTCGATGATGAGGAGTCCTATGAGGAAGTATCTGCATCAGCAGGTATCGCAGCAGCAATGGTAGAGATGAACAATCCGCTTCATGCAAAGTATGTTCAGAAGGCATTAAAAGGCATTTTAGATAATGTTTCCGCAGATGGAAGAGTATTGAACGTATCAGGCGGTACAGCAGTTATGAAAGACCGCGAGGGATATATGGGCGTACCGAAGGCTTGGATCCAGGGATGGGGACAAGGACTGGCGCTGGCGTTCTTTACGGCTGTTTTAAAGAATGCGTAATGTGACACGATAATTTATGAGGACTTCTTGATAGATGATCTACGCAGGCATCTAATCAAGGAGCCCTTTTTTTCTTACGTTGAATGGCAAATTCAATGACAAATGGTTGGAAATGTGGTACGATAAGCTTGTTAGAAGATGTGAAACGGAGAAAAATATGGACGTTTTATACGAATATTTACGGAATAATTATGAAGAAGATAAGGATGCATAGGCACTTATTTGAGGAGGACACAGATGCATTTTGTAGAGGCAAAGGGGATTCTTTCAAGTAACAATGGAATGAATCTATATAGGGGCTGTACGCATGGTTGCATTTATTGTGACAGCAGAAGCAAATGTTATGGATTTACACATGATTTTGAGGATATAGAGGTGAAAGCAAATGCACCTCAGCTTCTTGAAAAGGCATTGAAGTCCAAACGGAAAAAATGCATGATCGGAACAGGTGCCATGTGCGATCCGTATCTCCATGCAGAAGAAAAATTAAAATTGACCAGAAGGTGTTTAGAATTAATTGATAAATACGAATATGGCGTAGCAATTCAGACAAAGTCTACAAGAATATTGCGGGATATGGATCTCTTGGAATCAATCAATTCTAAAGCAAAAGCTGTTGTGCAGATGACAATGACGACCTATGATGAGACACTTTGCAAAATTTTGGAGCCACATGTTTCTACAACACGAGAGAGATTTGAAGCACTTATGCAATTAAAAAAAGTAGGGATTCCCACCGTTGTATGGTTGACACCGATCTTACCGTTTATCAATGATACGAAGGAAAATATCGAGGGCATTCTTAACTATTGTGTCGAAGCTGGTGTAAAAGGTATCATCTGCTTTAATATGGGACTCACGTTGAGAGATGGGGACAGAGAATATTTTTATCAGGCACTAGATAAATCTTTTCCTGGAATGAAGAAAAAGTATATTGAAATATATGGAAACGCATATGAGCTACCGAGTCCTAATAATGATATGCTTATGGAAATCTTTAGAAAAAAATGTGCTGAAAATGGAATAATCTCTGATGCAAATGAGGTTTTTCAGTATCTGCATGTGTTTCCTGAAAAATATATGCAGATGTCGTTTGTAGACAACTTGCAGTGAGTGATTGATTTGAATAGCGAATTCAATGATGAATGATTAGAAAAGTGGTATGATAAACTGGTGGAAAGTGAAGAACTAAAGCAAATCTGGAAAAACGAAAAATTAAGTTTTGGAAAGGGGTCAAATGGGAAGACAAGAAAATATTGAAATTTTTGAAGATACACAGAGAATGTATAAGACAAATGTGCGACTGATTGAGGCGATTAAAAGATCTGCTAAAGAGCAACAACTGTTTAAAAGTGATTGCCAGATAACAGAGGAAAGACAGCGTAGTGCTGTGCCGCCTGCGAAAATTTGCGTGAGCGCAAAGCGAACTTTGGAAGCAGCATCAGCGTATGCATATACAGGAAAGAAAGTTTGTGTCTTGAATTTTGCCTCGGCAACCAATCCGGGTGGTGGTGTGACACGCGGATCTTCCGCACAGGAAGAAGCAATTTGCCGTTGTTCTACATTATTTCCAAACTTGAATGAGCAGAGGATGTGGAACAACTTTTATAATCCCCATCGCCGCCAGCATAATTCGCTTCATAATGATGATTGCATCTATACGCCGGGTGTCATTGCCTTTAAATCAGATACGAATAATCCTAAACTACTTCCAGAAGAAAAATGGTATTCGGTTAATGTTTTAACTTGTGCGGCACCAAATCTCAGAGAAAAGCCAAGCAATGGTATGAACTCTGGAGATGGAAATGCTTCTGTGCATGTCAGTAGAGAAGAGTTACAGGCGCTGCATGAAAAAAGAATGAGAAAAGTATTAGAGATTGCAGCAAATAAAGAAAACGATGTTGTCATTCTTGGCGCATTTGGTTGTGGTGCATTCTGCAATCCGCCGTTAATAGTGGCACAGGCGATGAAAAATGTAGTACAGGAATTTCAGACGTGTTTTGATACAATCGAGTTTGCTGTTTACTGCTCGCCAAGGGATGATAGCAATTATCGAGTGTTTAAAAAGATTTTTGGATGAGAAATTTCCGTGATATATTAAGAAGGTGAATTACTATGATGTACCCGTATATGACATTGTCAGACGAAACAGAGATTGTTCATTCTCAAATTATTGAAAAGGATGAGAAAAGAAAGATAATTGTTAATTTCGAACGTCCGACTGAAAATGGGTTTGATTCTGCGAGATGCGAGTTGCCAGATTATAAGTGGACAGAGCGAGAGGGATATTCCGATGAAGAAATCGCAATGTTTGAAAAACTCTTGCATACTAACACACATTTGCTGTATAAGTACGCGGAAAATAGTTGATGGATTTTATATTAGCTCAGTTTTTCTTGATTTGTGCAAAATGGAAACAAGCATTTGTAGAAGATGAAATAAAATTCTATTGTTAAAATTTATTTTCGTATAATTGGTGCTGATGACACCACATGTGAAAAAGAGATAGTCAATGCTTAAGATGAAGAAATAGGATGACAGAGGACTACTGGGAACGGTGGCTTTGTGGCTCATTGAATATCCCGCCATGGTATGGAGCCAAGAAAGTTTCGGGGTCAGGTCTGCCAGCTGCACACATCTGGTCGGCCCTGACCCCAGTCTCACAAGAACTACTGGAGTCACCAGAGATAAAGAAAAAAGACTTTTTATAGGCGCGAATGCCAGCAAAAAAATAAAAACATAAGAGCAAAAAAAGGATGACAAAGAGCACCTACGATGGTATACTGAAAACAGAGAGAAATTTGAAAAATGGAAATTAGGTTCTGTCAGAATATCCTGACAAATACCTGCAAAAATAGACCCTGGAAACCGCATAAAACCTAGGTTTTTGAAGGGGGCTGTAGAAATGAGTCATTAGCCCGAGCGGGCATTGACATTTTGGGGAGAAGATTTGGAACGCATGCGTTCCGAATTTGAAGAATTCGCTGTTTGAATGGCAAATTTAATGACAGATGGTTAAAAATGTGGTACGATAAATTTGTTAAAAAAGATTAACATTGAAAGTAGGGGGGATAACGAATGGAAATTGAAAAAGCGTATCTTAGCAATGATAAAGATATGATTAAATTTCAATATGGAAACAAAATAATTCGTTTTCGTGGACCATATTCATTGGAATATTTTACTTCTATAAAAGAATGGGATGATGGCTATCTAGTAGTAATGGCAAAATATAAGCATAACCAAAATCCGGAAGAGGAATACATTGATTTAGTTCCAATTTTGGAGAACTTATATATTGATGTTTCAAAATTTTTGAAGCCTATTAAGGAAGTGAGGTTGGCGTATGGACAAAATTAGAGAAATTGCAGATCGAGCAGATATGATTGTGAATGGCTATGCTTTTACACGTGAGAACAGGCAAATCCGAGTTTTAAATCTCAATAATTTGGATAAAGCTTTAGTGTTATCTGAGGATGGAAGGGTATTACAAACAACGATGGATGATATTGAGATCCGTATTGTTTTAGATTATTGGGACAACGATCGTAAGTTTATGTAGGACGAAAATACCTAAATATTATTAAGACAAAATATATGGATATTACTTGCGTTTTAAATCGTTTTGCGTAGTTGAATGTATCATTGGCAAAGAAATGCATCTACTAGCGTGAAGCTCTCTTTTAGTTTGTGAAAATGAGTGGTTAGCCCGAGAGGGCATTAAATGTACGGTAATATAATTAATTTTTAAACTTTTAAATCAGTTAGGAATATGTGAAGAGATTGACTTTTCTAATTACGATATTTATAATAAAATTGTATTGAAAGCGTAGTTGAATTTTAATATGATCAGAAATTGATAGAAAAAAAGATAAGAGATTCTGGTACTATGCCAGAGGGGTAACGGAGGAATAAGAATGGTTGATACCAAAAAAGAACAGGAACGAGACGAACTGCATCGTGCCATTTGGGCGATTGCCGATGAACTGCGTGGAGCGGTTGATGGATGGGACTTTAAGAATTATGTCCTTGGCACGATGTTTTATCGTTATATTTCTGAAAACCTATGCAATTATATAAACAGCGGTGAGATTGAAGCTGGAAATACAGATTTTGATTTCGCGAAAATGCCAGATGAGGATGCAGAGGAAGCTCGTGACGGACTGGTAGAAGAAAAAGGCTTTTTTATTTTACCGAGTGAGTTGTTTTGCAATGTCCGTGCTAAGGCAGCAGATGATGAAAATCTGAATGAAACACTTGAGCGCGTTTTCCGTCATATTGAGGAGTCAGCCAAGGGAAGCGAGGCAGAAAATGACTTTGCAGGACTTTTCGATGATTATGATGTCAATAGCAATAAGCTAGGCGCGACAGTTGCAAAGCGCAATGAAAAGTTGGTTAAGCTTTTAAATGGTGTTGGTGATATGAACCTTGGAGATGTGAAGGATCATTCAATTGACGCCTTTGGCGATGCATATGAGTATTTGATGACAATGTATGCGTCCAATGCAGGAAAATCAGGTGGTGAATTTTTTACACCAGCTGACGTATCAGAATTGCTTACAAGACTTGGAACGGTAGGAAAGACTGAGATTAACAAGGTATATGATCCAGCCTGTGGTAGTGGAAGTTTACTTTTAAAAGCTGAGGCGATTCTTGGCAAGGATGCGATTCGTAATGGTTTCTACGGACAGGAAATCAATATTACGACTTATAATCTATGTCGAATCAATATGTTTTTGCATGATGTGGGATTTGATAAATTTAATATTGCCTGTGAAGACACGTTGATTAGTCCACAGCATTGGGATGATGAGCCGTTTGAACTAATTGTCTCTAATCCGCCTTATTCAATTAAATGGGCAGGCGATGAAAATCCACTTTTGATCAATGATCCTCGATTTGCTCCGGCTGGTGTGCTTGCACCGAAGAGCAAGGCAGATATGGCATTTATCATGCATAGCTTGTCATGGCTTGCATCCAACGGTACCGCTGCGATTGTATGTTTTCCGGGCATTATGTATCGTGGTGGTGCAGAGAAGAAAATTCGCCAGTATTTGATTGATAATAACTATGTGGATTGTATCATTCAGTTGCCGAATAACCTGTTCTTTGGTACTTCCATCGCAACTTGCATTATGGTTATGAAGAAAAATAAAACTGATAATAAGGTTTTATTTATAGATGCCACAAATGAGTGTGTGAAGGTAACAAACAATAATAAATTGACACCAGAGAATATTGAGCACATCGTAGATGTATTTGCAAAGAGAGAGGAGATTTTGCATTTCTCACATTTGGCAAATTATGAGGAAGTCGTAGAGAATGATTATAATTTGTCGGTTTCTACGTATGTTGAGGCAGAGGATACTAGAGAGAAAATTGATATTGTGAAACTGAATGCAGAAATCAAGGAGATTGTGGCTCGAGAACAGGTACTTCGTGATGAGATTGATAAGATCATTGCGGAGATTGAAGGAAATATATAAAGATGATATTAGCATGATTTGGAAGAAAATGGGGGTAGAATAGATGGAGAGAGGACAAAGAGAAAATAGATGTCTAAAATTGGTTCAAAATGCAGTGTTTACCCGAAATGGAGAGCCAGTGCGCAATTTTATTACTCATAAAAATTGCTTTGAAGTTTCTGATGAAGAATTTGAAAAAAATCAAACTTTATATATCAATGGTAATTGTAGTAAAATCTATTTTGGTTTAATTGAAGAAGATAGAAAAGAAATACAAAAAGTTTTAAGAAGTGCAAAGCCAAATGAAAGCGCTAGTGAATTTCCAGATTTTCTATTTGCTGAGGGATTTATTGAGCATTTTCAAGTGACATCCTCAAAGACAAGTAGAAAAGGTGCTGAGCATGCGAAAAAGGAAGGAGAATTTTATTCCAAAATTAGAAGAGAGACAGAAATATTAAAGCAAGAGTGGAATAACGCACCTAAGACTGAGGAAACGCTTTGTAAGCAATGGGAGATGAGTAATCCAGATCATAGTCATGAATATTTAGTAAGATCCTTCGAGAATACTTGGAACCATCATATGGAGAGCTATAATAAATATGAGGGAGAGAAGAAAATTGGTATATTTATGATCGAATATCCTGAGATAGCACTGAGTATGTATGAAAATATTTATGATGGCTGGATAAGTGGAATGTCACAAGGGGACATGAGAGAACCAGAAAATTTTAAAGGGTATCGTTTGAGTAGAGACAAAGAATTGCTCAAGTTTATGTATGATTACAAAGAACAAATTAAATATGTTATTTTTGTATCATATTATGATATTGAGATTATTTGTCTGAATAAAATTCAGTATTTACTTAAATTGATGCCATGGGAATATCTTATACGTCCTATGATTGTAAATACAATATCGACATTGTATAATATAAGTATTCCAGTGAAACAGGAGAATGAAGGTAAGGATGAGTAAATTAGAAGAATTAATACAGAAGTTGTGTCCTAATGGGGTGGAATATAAGCGATTTGATGAAGCGTGTACACTTAATGCAAGAATAGGATGGCAGCGTCTTACGAAAGCTGAATATAAATCCTCAGGAGAATATTTATTGATTACTGGTACAGATTTTACTTCTTCATATGAGGTTAATTACAGTAGTTGTGTATATGTAAGTGAGGAAAGATATTTACAGGACAAAAAAATACAAATAAAAAATGGTGATGTTCTTATTACGAAAGATGGTACGTTAGGAAAGGTTGCGCAGGTGAGTAATCTTAGTATGCCAGCAACTTTAAATGGTGGTGTTTTTGTAGTTAGACCTAAAGACGAGTCATTGTTACCTCGTTATATAATGTATTTTTTACTGTCTGGGCATTTTCAAAAGGTTGTTGATCAACAGAAAACAGGATCTACAATTAGCCATTTAACGCAGGCATTATTTTCAAGATTGCAGCTCCCTGTACCTCCTCTGGAGGTACAACGTGAAATAGTCTGCGTGCTGGATTCTTTCACGTTACTCACAGCTGAGCTCACAGCCAAGCTCACAGCCGAGCTTACAGCTCGGAAGAAGCAATATGAGTTTTATCGAAACAAGCTGTTGTCTTTTGATACTAGAGAGCGCGAGAATAGTGAATTTGCTTGGAAAACACTTGGGCAATTAGGCAAATGGTCTGGTGGAAAAACGCCTTCAATGGCAGAAAACAGCTACTGGGAAGGAGGAACAATTCCTTGGATTTCGTCTAAAGATATGAAAAGTTCTACTTTATTAGATACTGAAGATCACATTACGGAAAAGGCAATTAGAGAGACTTCGATGACTGTTTATCCTAGAAATAGTATTGCAGTTGTTACAAGATCAGGAATTTTGAAACATACATTTCCAGTAGCATATGTTCCCTTTGAAACGACCATAAACCAAGATATAAAAATACTTGTAGTTGATGAGAATATTCTTCCACGTTATGCGTTTCACTTGATTCAGGGAAAAGGCAAGGATATACTTGCTAAGACCAAAAAACAGGGTGGTACAGTTGATTCACTTGATTTTCAAAAAGTACTTAATTATAGAGTGCCAGTTCCTTCATTGGCAGTTCAAGAGCGTTTGGTAAAGGTTTTAGATAATTTCGACACCATCTGTACTGACTTAAATATCGGTCTTCCAGCAGAAATTGAAACTCGCAAAAAACAATATGAATATTATCGAGATTCACTCTTGACATTTGCTGAGACAGGACACATAATCCTTGCAGACCAGACCAGACCAGACCAGACCAGACCAGACCAGACCAGACCAGACCAGAC
>ERZ837380.293-NODE-293-length-77680-cov-45.369507_pt1 | contig 77680 bp, 64 predicted proteins | sample MGYA00519685_ERZ837380 | MGnify/ENA primary metagenome ERZ837380 (study PRJEB31850, sample SAMEA3708817) | human gut metagenome | biome: human gut; feature: human-associated habitat; material: faeces | place: China | collected 2014 ...
ATTTAAATCACGATGGAATTTACTCTTGCACTGGAATTTACTTTTTCAAGTCAGCACGTTCTATTTTTGAATTGCGTCCTATTTTGCGCTAAATACTATTTTCAATTTGCTCATCTGTTAAATCATATCGATTTAGTCGTAAAAAAATTCCCAATATTCTGAATATGTGGATATTCTTTTTTAATTTCATCTATACAGAGATATTCAAGATTCTGTTCCGAAAAAATAAAATTATTATTCAATGAAAAACATATTCTTCTTCTAATAATATTTCCTAAAATATCTTGATGCAAAAGATCTACTGTCAATACATTTCTATACTTAATATTATTTTTTATCAACGCTTCATCTATGTATAATATAAGTTTACATATAGCTTTTCTTTCCTTCCCTATATTAAAACATTCCTTAAGCAAAAAATTTTTTTGACAATTTAAATTTACTCCATTTACAACATACTCATCATCATATAACATAAATATATTTGTGGCAGGTCCAAAACCATTATTTTCTATTTCTAAGTATATTATGTGTTTTTCACTATTATTTACTATTAGCTCTGTTTCAGGCAAAAAAACAAATCTATTTATCTCTGTTACCTTATCATTTTCATTAATCTCATCTTCATTTATTATCCTAACCGATAAATATGGTGAATATATATATTTACGTTCCTCATTAATTTCATTTTCTCTATTTTTATGTTCTTCTTTCAATTGATCATATGATTGTTTTATAGTAAAGTACACTGCTGCCAAGGTAGCCAAACCACCTAAAGTCCCTGATATATATGTAGCCCAGAATGACAACCAATCACTTGCCTCTATATTACTAAATATTATATTCCATTTATCAATAACTATATATAAAACTATCGGCACTATGATATATACACCGATTGCAATAATAATACCATATTTTATTTTTTTTCTCTTCTCTTCCAATTTTCCCTCCTGCAATTTCAAAATATAATTTCACCTCTACCACCATTCATCAATATCATCGACCTGACTATATATATAACTCTCCTTTTTCAGTTCTTCCTTTGTCAATTCCGTTTCAATAGTTTCCTTTTGCTCTTTAGAAATAAGATTATTCTCATTTAATATATCTAACAGTCGAACATTTATCGCTCGGAGCTGTTTAATCTGCTTAATTGCTATTGAAAGCTCCGGCTCAGAGAAGCCATGATAATTATCATCTGTATTATCATACTCTTTCTCAACTAATACCAGTGCCATTTTAATGTTTCCATCTTTTTCACTCCATAAATTCCGTCCGAAACGCATTTGAAGTAATGTATCATCAATTCCAACACGTTTTACATTAAAATACCGTTCCTCTCTTATATTCAATTTATTAATAATATTGAATTGTTCTGAATCTACATTAACCTTTGCATTTATTATAACTGCATTTTTGGAAATTTCCTGAGATATCTCATATGGTTTTAAACACATTCCCTCAATTTCTATTTTATCGATAGATTTATTGCTGCATTCCTCAAGTTCAATAATAAAAGTATTATAATCCACCCTATTACTAGAAGAACTACTACAAATCTTACCTTTAAACCTATGATTATCAATTTCAGGATCCTGATCAATAATCACTAAATCTCCATTATTGCACTCATTAAACAGTTTTTTGAAATTCTGGACTTCATCATTATCAATATTCAATCTTATCTCTATAAAATGAAGCTTTTCATTTGTTAATCTAGAAACAGATATATTGTGCTTCTCTACATTCTCTATCCCATAACTATATCCATGTAATTGTATTCTCATATATTTGCCTCCTTATTTCTTCTTGTTTCTGCATTATATTTTCTTTTTCTATTTCCATGTATCTTAATTGTTCTCTAAGATATGCGTCTCTGCTTATTTTTTTATATTTCTCCCAATCTTTAAGATTAAATGTTATTTCATTATGATCAATTTCACTTAATGCACAGTATAATTCAGAAAAATAAGCAGTCTGAAAATCTGTAACATGAGACATATCTTTTTTACCATACAAAATCAAAAAAAACTGTACCAAATTATAAAATATATCTTCTGAATAATTTGTAATTACAAGATTAATAAATTTGTATAAATCATTATCCAAGCCATTATATCTAATATTATCACGAATTTCATTCATAAGCATTGATGTACGATCTGCTCTTTTAGATAAATATTCTATTGGTTCATTTTTCTTTTCTGATTTTAACAGTTCATGATACAATTCCAATCTTTCTTTAAATACATCTGATGATATGTAATAATCAGAAAACAAACTGTCAAATATTTTTTGATATCTTCCTTTAGTAATTTTTAAACCACTCTCATATGCAGCTATATATGTATCAAAGGTCGGACGTGACAATTGTAATTTACTTGCAACATTTGAAACCGTTTCATTTTTTTCCTTTATAAATGCTTTTATAGAATATCTCATAATATTTTCTCCTATAAAAGCCTCCCTATTTGGGAGGCTTTTACTTATTTTGTCTTCTTGGACGGACGCTGCGCTAATGCACTTCCAGCGGCAGTTTTTGACTTTGCACTTGTCCTGCCATCACGAAGTACAGCTGATGCTGCGCTGGCAGCTCTAGCTGATGTCTGCTTTGAATTTTTCATAACACAAATTCTCCTTTCTACTAATACTAAAAACAGAAAAGGCGCACATTTGACAACTAAAAAAATTCATAGTAAAATAAGATGCAAACAAATTTTATATGAATTTAGATTAGTGTCACGTCAAACGTGATCCTTTTCTATTTCTATTCTTAGAATATCATATAGTCCCCTCAATAGTCAATGTTTTTTGTCGTTATTTTACATTTTTTGTAAAATTCTATATTCTATTGAGTACACGCCTTCATTTTACAGTCTTAGAAAAAATAGCAGACATGTGAACTTCCAGAAATTTTACAACTAACCATCAGTATCTCAAATGGACTGATTATCAGGTCACGCGGTATGAGCTTGAGGAAGCCGATGAATTATGCCATTGCAATCAGCTGGGGTTGACTTCTCTACGAAAACGTGTTGCTCAGCTGGAGCAATTACTTGTAGATCATGGAATCTCCATTCCTGATGAATCCGTAGATTAATTATTCAGTTGGTATATAATCAACAGGCAGAAGTCTGATGATTAACAAAATATTACATTGGCTCAGTCTCCGTGCAAGCGGTTCATTTGCAACGAAATATACAATAAGACGTAATAAATAATGTCATTGCCAATATAACAGATAAAACTTTAAATTTTCTTTTCATATTTTTGGTCCTCCTCATATTATCAAAATTGACTTAGAATAACATCCATTTTTATATAGTTCTTTTCTTATAGTTCTATATTACTATTTTTATTTGTTCAATGCAATATAAATTAAGATAGAGAACATTGCCGTTCTCTATCTCCTCGTGTTATTATTCAATTTCCCAAGCAATTGCTGCAACTGTATTCCTTAAATCTATTAATTCGAAAAGATAATTATAAAACTTATCTATTTTCCATCATTGAATACTCCATAGCCTTCTGATTATACCAATACATCGCTTTGCTGAGATTTATAAGCTTTGCATTTCCTGAATCCATAGATTTCTTTATATAAATATATGGGCTTGTTGAAACAGACATACTCTGACTGCTGTTTTGCTTATTCGTTATCTGCACCACAAAATTATCATCCAGTTCAGTAGCATTTAAGTCATTAATAGTAATACAAATCATATTTCCGTTTATGGATTTACTGATCTGCTTCTTACAATCTTTAACCGAAATATCATATTTCTTATCAATCTCTTTAAGAGAAAGGCTATTTTTATTTTCAAAATACAGTTTCATTCCTGTATCTGACTTGCATACTAATGAAGCTCCATAGTATTTGAAATCATTGTTTTCAAGGTTGCCGCTTTCCTTATTGGTTATAGCATTCTTAATATCCTGTGCCAAAATCGAATCCACTTTTTTTATCTCAGCATCCGGTAAAGCACTGTTAACTAATGAATCTGTCTTATATCCAAAATATATCTGTGCCCTTGCCCCATAATTCAGTATAGCTGATGCAATATCTGCAGCCTTTCCATACTCTTCTTTTTTATCTTTGTTTTGAACTATTGTATTTAGATAATCTTTGACCGAATACTGCGTCAGAGCATATGATTTATCCTTATAATGTAGTGTTGCCGTAACTTTGTCACCAATCTGAGCTACAGGCACTTCACATGTATAAACATAATGCCCATTAGATGTTTCTCGCTGTTTTACCTTTTGTATTCTATCACCGACTTTAAACTCAATATACGCATCGGTATCATTTGCAGCTTCTTTTGACAAATCAATATAATATTTCAAATCAAAATTTCCCTTGATAGCAACCTGATATCCATACACAGTATATAAAGCTTCCTTTATTTCAAAGTTTTTAGAAACTGTACCTGAATATATTCCGGTGCCTTTTATTGTAACGGTAGCTGTACCTGCTTTTACGTTATTTGAATACTCCACCGTATAATCTGTCCCTTGTTGTAACGTAGCATATCCATATTTTACTGTTACATCCGGTTTCTTCTCTTTGCCATCATATATATAGTTGTTATTTGATAAAGTAACATTTGCCGTGCCTAGCTTTATCGTGTCCTCTTTATAAACATTAAACTCCTGAGCAGTTGTTCCGTTTGGCTCCCATAGCTGTGCATTTGTACCAGCATCCGAACCATCATTAGAAACATCTAAACATAATCCAGTAGCATTCTTTGGAATTAAGACCTTTCCATTTTTTCCCAATGTCAAATACCATCTCTGATTACTATCACCTGTATAATCATAGCAATATACGTTAGCTCCTTTTTGATCGCTAAATTTCTCAACATCAAGATATTTTCCATCAAATAGAGACTGTATGGTATATGTACCATCTTTCATTCGTCTGAAATGCCATATATCGCTTCCTTCTGCTTCACCCTCTCCACCAACTTCCAAATTAGGATTTTTGTTTACAAGAGTACTCCATGTACTTGCTTTGATTATATTTGCATAAAAATCATCTCCAAAATTAATGAAGTTTGGAATTTTCGACTGTGTATATATACTAAATTCCTGGGCTGCCACTCCCGCCTGAGCCCATATTTGTGCATTTGTTCCTACTGCTGAGCCATTATTAGATATATCTAGACACGATCCTGTTGCGTTTTTAGGAATTAATATTTTTCCACTAGAGCCATTCTTTATATACCATCTTTGGTTATTTTCTCCTGTATAATCGCTAAAGCCCACATTCTGACCATTTTTATTTCCACCATCAGAAACATCGAGATATTTTCCATCTTCAAGTGATTTAATTATATATGCACCATCACTCTGTCTTGTGAATTCATAATACTCGTTTGCATTTCCCTCTTCCTTACCTATTTCAGCATTAGAGTTGTTGTTTACCATAGAACTCCATGTATCTACTTTAATAATGTTAGCGATAAAATTATCTCCACATCTGATAAAATCTGGTACTTCTGGATGGTTATATATGCTAAATTCCTGCGCTGCTACACCAGCCTGTGTCCACAACTGTGCATTTGTATCCACCGCGGAACCTCCATTAGATATATCCAGGCATGAGTTTATAGCACATTTAGGCACAAGAATTAATCCATTGGTTCCTTGCTTAATAAACCACCTCTGATTATCTGCCCCTGTATAATCATAACAATACACATTTAAACCATCTCTATTGCCTGCTTCTGAAACATCCAAGTATTTTCCATCTTCCATTGACCTGATAGTGTATGAACCATCATCCTGCCTTTGAAAAAACCAGTATTCATTTGCATTTCCTACTTCATTCCCTATGCAGGCATTCGAATTCTTGTTAACCACATGACTCCAGGAATCTACTTTAATGATGTTTGCTATTAAATTGTTTCCTATATCTAGATACTTATTTTTTTCTGCAACAATAAACCCTACCCTATAAGTGTCAACATACCCGGCGCTGTTAGCAACACTCATATATGCAGAATAATTTCCTGTTCCCAGCCTGTTCGCAGATATAGAATATGTACTTCCGCAACCTTCCGTTACAACACGTGCACCACCGATTTTGTCTATTCCTATAGCAAATCTATCTGCTCCTGATGCAGTAACATTAAATGTAATCGTTTCTGATAAATCGTAAAAATTACCATCTATCCAGAAATTGGAATAGGTTGGGGGATTTGGAACACTATATTTAGGCCTCAAATATTTTCTAACAATTCCATCTCTGTGCTTATAACCTAAATCTCCATTATGAGAATATGAGTTTCCTCTTTCTACCTTTGATACGCCATTACTCCATCTGTTACCTTCAATAGAGTATTTGGAATCCTCCATAATTCCAACATGACACCATTTTCCAGCTGTCGAACTGCATTTTGTACAATAGAAAAATACAATATCCCCCTTTTGAGGAGAACTAACTTCTTGGCAACCATTATTCTTCATACCGATATACATATTGTAACAAGAAGAACTCTTGGCTATACTGTCAACCCCAGCCTGCTGAGCACACCATGAGACAAAATCTGCACACCAAGCACCTTTATTTCCACCATAATATTTACTATAATTTGTACTTCCTAATTCTCCTCTTGCAATAGAAACTATATCGTCAGCATTATTTGCAGCCAACACTATATTTGGTGGCATAATAAATACAACGCAGCTCAAAACAATCACTATTGACATTAATACACTAAATATTCTCTTCATAAGCAATTCCTTTCTTGAACACTACATTTCATACTCCCTTGCAGCCTGTCCATAAGCCCACATTGCTTTGCACAGATTCTGCAACCTGCTATCACCAGACTCCAATGCCTTTTTCACATACACATATGGACTTGTCTCCACAATAACTTAACCATCATCAGATACCAGGTTTACTCCATATACATTACCAAGCTCTGCCGGTTTTATGCCTTTTATCTTTATCCAGAAAATGCTTCCGTCAACACCGGTATCATAATCATGCTTGTTTTTGTCAAGTGTGCTGATATCATATCTACCCTTTATCTGCTTCTCTGTTAGCTTATTCTTATTGTTAAAATACAGCTTTAATGAGGTATCTGATTCACATATAAGTGATGAGCCCATATACCCTAAATCTTTATTGCTAAAAAGCCCCTGCTCACTGTATGTAATAGATTTTATTATATCCTCACTCTTTATCGTTGCAGTATTGTCATCTTTTAATATGGCATTTGCAAGATTAGTTTTGTCCTCACCGAAATATATCTGAGAGTAGGCTCCATAGTTCAGCATTGTCTTTACGAGAGGAAGTGCCTTTTTACACTCAGCATCAGTATCGGCTTTCTTAATCATTTCATTTGCGTAATCCATAACTGAACATATATAAGTACTGCTTTCTGTGCCATCTGATTTTAAAATTTTAAATGAAAGCTTTCCAGACATCTTTGCTGCAGGTACCATACTAACTATCTTTTTTACTGATTTGTCTTGATATGTTGTTGTCTCATATGATGAAATCGGCTTCTTAATTACATTTCCATCCGAATTTGTAATAATCATCAATGCACCATCATCACTCAGCACATCATCGGATATCTGCATGTAAATATTAAATCCAATATTATCACTCAGACTGAGCGAACTGGCAACAGGTGTCAGCTTTGGTTGTACCGAATCATATTCACATACCACAAATCTGCCAGTCTCATTCTGCACATCATCCCAGTTACCTGATGAATACATCTGAAGATAATTCTGTGTGGTTCCACCATTAGGCTCATTTGGTTCCCAGTTATTGTACGTAAACGCTTCTCCTGTAATCCAAGACCATGTTCCCTCATTTGCTGTATCAGAACCTCCAAGCCATATACTCTGCTGGTAATCGGTTGAAAGGTTACGGCATCTCATGCCATTAACAAATTCATTCTCTTTCTCATCTGAAATAGTAACAAGATGTCCTCCCTTTTTCTCGCAAAAGAGCTTAGCCGACTCCCAGGTCATTGATTCATTATAGAGCTCATATTTATGTCCTTTAAAATACGACGTCTCAACCGGTTTACTCATGTTGTCATCACTATGGCTGACTTTTATCACATCAAACTTTTGTGGTCCCCAGTCGTTTCCCTTATCCCATAGTGCCACATTGTATGGAGCAGTTGACTGCATATCCATTACCCTGGTATTACTGATTAAAGGTTTTATATAAAAAGCATTGTCCATTTCATAGAAATAGAACTGCTGATTCCTGTTGCCCGTATATTCATTATACGAAAGGAAATTGGTCTTATTGGCATCATTTGAATTTTCTACATCTATATATGAACCATCCAATGTATTCTGAATAACGTAGGCTCCATTTGACTGTCTCATAAATTTCCATATTTGACTATCATCAGCTGTTGCCGCAGTGCCTGCTACATTACCACTTTGATTTGTTACATATAAATTTGTTCCCTGACATCTGAGCTGTGCATAAAATTCATCTCCCAGTCCGTATGGAATATAATCGCCCATGCCAACCATGTCAAACCTGTATTTCTGCTGTCCAGCATTCCTTGAAAGGTTGTAGCATGCCACATTATATGGCTCTCCTGCTCCCATATCCACGACAAGAGTTTTGGTATTTGCCGGTCGGATATAAAATGCATCATCCAGATAATATATATTAAACCTTTGATTCCACTTTCCTGTTGACTCCCATGCATGCACATCAGCTCCTGCTGGTGGATCATCAATATACGAAACATCCATCATGAGTCCATCTAGCTGACTCATTATGGTATATGAACCATCTGAATACTTATTAAAAAACCATATCTGATTATTATATCCACTCTCAGGGGTTCCAACGATTTTGCTATCTTTGTTTGTAATATAGCATCCGGTTCCTATGTTCTTAATCCTTGCTGAAAATTTATCTCCAAAATTACATTTTTCAGCTACAACAAAATATACCCTGTATGTATCAACATATCCCGCACTATTTGCAACCGTCATATAAGCTGAATACTCTCCTGCTCCAAGCCTGTCAGCTGAAATAGTATACGTACTTCCGCAGCCTTCTGTCACAACACGACCAACACCGTTCTTGTCAATTCCTATTGCATAATTGTCTGCTCCCGATGCCACAGCCGTGAATGATACCGTCTCAGACAAATCAAATAGGTAATGGTCTACCCAGAAATTTGAATAGGTTGGGGGATTTGTTTCCTCATATCGTAATACTCCGTTCCATGAAATACCATATTGATTATTATAAAAATTTTGAACAGATATTTCTTTTCCAGTTTGATCTCCCGTTGCTGGATATCCATAATCCCTATGGGCTCCAATCATCTTTCCATTTCCAATATAGAATTCCGTATGTGTATCTTCATCTAATAGAATATCACCTCTTTTTAAACCACTCTGACCTCCAATTGAGCTCCAAGGAATCCATGTAAATCCTTTTGAGCACAAATACTTCTTCATAGTATAAGTTGTAAGACTACCATTATCATTTAATCCGGCTTTTACAAGTGCAGTACTCACATATGAAGAACAATCATAATCTGGTCCATTTCTATGTTGTTGTGAATACCCATGACTATTATCATCTGCAATTTTCTGTGCCCAGTCCAGCGCCGTCTCAACCTTACTAGATGCTGCAAGTACATTTTGAGCCTGGGGCAGTAATTGAAGCAATAGACATAAGCAAAGGACAACTCCTATCATTCTCTTTAATACATGTTTTGTCATATCAACGCTCCTTTAAAAATACAATATCATACGCCTTTAGTACTAATAACAGATTACCACTATTTACAATAATATGAAAGTAAAATATAAATTTTATATAAAAAACAGAGTGAACTCATGTCCACCCTGACTTTACTTATTCAACCACTAATTAACTACTCAAACGTAAACGTTAAATCATACGCAGGTTGTTAAAATCAACGCCGCCTATTATGAGCGGCGTGGTTTCCGGCATTCATCCGGAAGGCTTTCTGACCATGGCATGAGATAATCCAATTTTGTAGGATCTATATTTCCTCTTTCATCACAGAGTTTAGGCAACTCTGTAAGGATATATTTAAAGTAATAATACGGTCGCAGATTATTCAGCTTTGCGGTTTCAGAAATTCTATATACCATTGCGCTGGCAGAGGCTCCTTTTGCAGTATTGTGGAATATCACCATCTTCGAGAAATACCCTTAGGTATTTTTCCTGATTGATTACGAAATTAAGTCCCTGTCCTGTTTTTGATTTTGGAGGTACTGTACAATCGCTTACCTGCTGTTTTACCCACGCAAAAAATTCTTCAACCATCGGCTTGATCAGTTCCTGCCGTTTTTGAAGACGTTCCTTTGATGAGAGCCCTTTTAACCCGGTATCAGCATTATAAAACTCGGCGATCTTCTGCAAAGCCTGGTATGCAGCCGATTGTCTTACAGACGATGGATCTTTTTTATCTGCAGCCTTAACCGCATCCGCAAAATCACGCCTTGCATGCGCCCAACAGTTTGCGTTTGTTACGTCTGCAAGCTTTTTGTCGACCAAATGGTATTGCTGCAAACTATCCGTTACAAGGATTCCTTTATAATCTTTGTAAAAATCCAGAGGTTTTTGATGATCGCGACCTTTCTGGTATTCATATATCACGATTGGACGCCTGGTATAAAACTCTCCGGAACGGTGCACCCACATATAACACTTGCTGTTATGGTGGTCGCTGTCTGCTATCACCTGCGTTGGTGTTTCAGCCATTGTCGGACGGTTACGTTTGCAGGTCGTTCCTGACATTGATTTATAATATTTAACCAGTTAGCACGCCTTACATTATGGGTGAGTGAATCCATGATAGTTTACCTCCTCTAAAAAACTATTAGTTTTTTCGTGTTTTTTAGAGTGTCTCACAAAAATGCTAGTTATCCAAGGCGGGTGGTTTGACGTTTACAAATTCCCCTCACACTCCCTCAAACCAAACCCTCAACCCCTCAAAAACTGGCATTCTAAAAGGGCCAGCCCCTCACGACTGACCCTCATAAACTTTGGCAACCCCACAAAAAGTTTGATTACTCGTATAAAGTTCTATTTTGATTTTAATATTAAATTACATAATTGGAAGCTCCCAATCCTCAACAGATATTATATTCGCCTTTACTTCAGAGCTTATTATGCTATTTCCACTTGCATCCTTTACTATGCAGCGAACAAGCATTCCGTTATGCTTTCCCTCTGTCGTGAAGCTGTATGTTGCCGTTGTTGCTGTTGTTGAGCCTGAATTCTTCCAGCTCTCGTTAGGGAATTTTACCTGCCACTGGTATTTAAGTCCGGTTCCCTCTGCCTTTACCGCAAATCTTGCCTGGCTTCCTACTGGTACGATGCAGTCGGACGGCTGCCCTGTTATCTTGAGCGCCGCTGATGTACTGCATTTTGCCTCATTGCTCGTCACGCTATTTCCGCTTGCATCCTTTACTATGCAGCGCACAAGCATTCCATTATGCTTTCCCTCTGTCGTGAAGCTGTATGTTGCCGTTGTTGCTGTTGTTGAGCCTGAATTCTTCCAGCTCTCGTTAGGGAATTTTACCTGCCACTGGTATTTAAGTCCGGTTCCCTCTGCCTTTACCGCAAATCTTGCCTGACTCCCTACTGATACGCTACAGTTAATAGGTTGACTGACAAGATGTAAAATCTGAACACCGTACAGTCCACACTCACTTGCACTAACCAGCGCAGTTGATTCCAATAACAAGCAGCCACACAGAATAAAGCTTGCAATTATTTTTTCAATAATTAATTTACATTTTCTCATTAGTTACCCTCCTTTAAAATACGCTTTATAGTCCCATGGTACTATACCACTAAATATTCGTCAAGTCCATAATATACTCCTTACTATTTTAGAAAGTTATATTAGGGATATGTCCTTCCGTAGCATTGTCTCTATGATGAATTTTTGCAGGATTTCCAATAACAATCGAATGATCCGGAACATCAAAATTAACAAATGTATTAGGAGCTATTAAAACATCATTTCCAATCTGTATTCCACCTACAATTGTTGAATTTGTACGTATACACACCCTATCTCCAAATTTTGGAACACCTGCTCTTTTCCCCCTAATGTCTCTCCCCACAGTTACACCATGTGTTATAAACATTTGATTTCCAAACTGCACTTGACCGTTAATAACGATTTTTCCCCAGTGTCCTATTATAAGACCATCTCCTATTGTAATATTATCCTCAAAACTAAAACCTGTCTTATTTTCCAGCTTCTTCATTTTCCATCGATAACATTTTCCCCAAATATTATCTTGATTCGCTTGAAATTTTCGATATAAATTTATATATTTCCATTCATATCCATGTAAAAATTCTTTAGTTAATCCCCCACCTCTAAACTCTTGATTAATCAAATAATCCTTTTTTATTCTTTCCTTATATTCTCTATTATTATTTTTATAGAAATTTGTTGTAAATAATTTTTTAATATTCATGTTGCTTTCCCTCGAAAAAATATTGTTCTCTTTGTCGAACAATCTCATCATGACTTATATTCTTATTATACCAAGGATACTTTAAATTAATATTTTTTATATTTAAATACCAATCATCTATCTTCGCAATTACCCGTGCAGGATTTCCCATAACAACTGAATTTTCTTCAATTGAAGTGGTTATAACACTACCATCTAATATTAAGCAATTTTTACCAATTTTAACATTTGGATATAATATGACATTTGAACAAATATAAACATTATCCGCAATATCAATTGGTCCTAAATTTCTTAACTTCTGATTCTCTCCATTATCAATTATACCATCAAAAAATTCTGCTGTCGGTCTATAATTAATAAACTTTGTATTATCCTCTATAACAACATTATTACCTATGGAAATAAGTTTCAAGTCATTACCAAAGTCACAATTACATAATTTGCAATTATTTCCTAAATAGTGAAATGCCATATTCAAATCACTCTCCGGTTTTCTCAGGACTATACGTTTTATCCTATCTGGACATTTTTTTTTAAAATATCGTAAAATTTTTTTAAAAAAAGATAATCCCTTACGTATATAATTACAAAATCTACCTAATGTTGGATATCTGCCACAATAATACGAGATTTTGTCTTTAAAAGACACAACCTTCTCCGAAGATCTAAATCTTAATTTTAATTTATCCAATTTTATGCCTTGTTTCTTTGCTAGCTTATTAATAGCCCAATCAATCCTTCCATCCCATTCATAATCAATGGTTCTTTCTCGTGGGTTACTCTCATAATTTTTTATAGTCTCTGCTATTCCAACCGCAAACGGCTTAAAATTTCTAAAGTCTGGTGCCGCATCCACGATTTTGCTATTGTCAAATATTCTGTCTCTTGCTTTATCTCCCAATAAAACCCCTGAATATTCAGGTAAAACTTTAATAATATCATCTGTTGAAGCAGAAAATACTATAGGCTTTTTTTTCAATTCCTTTCCAACATACTGTAATACTTCGTTCCATGTCAAGACTTCACCTGATGTAATATGAAATGCTTCATTATATGCTTTTGGATTATTTACTAAATCAATATATGCCTTGGCAAAATCAACTGTATTTGTTAATGTACATTTTGCTTTGCCATTGTCCCACAACAATATAGGCTTATCATTTATAATTCTATTTGCAAGAGACCAATACTCTCCATTAACTGGTATAATTCCAAAAGGTATTCTTGTTTTACCATATGTAATATATGGTCTTATAATAGTAAATATAATTCCATATTTTTTGTAGTTATCCCGCAAGAACTGTTCACATTTAACTTTATTGCTTCCATAGTCCCAATATTCATTTCCTAGTTTTGTATTCTCAGTAATAACCTCATCTTCAAAACTATATGCAACAGATGAAGAAACAAAGAAATACTGTTTACATTTTGTAGCCAAATAATCAAGTTTATACTTCAGTCCTTTAACATCAAACGACAAAAAATCAAATATTGCATCATAATTATTATCCAACCCATCTACTACACCATCTAATTTGTTAACATCACCGTGAATAATATTCACTCCTCTTGGTAATCTATAATCCCTAATACCTCTTGTAATACAGGTTATATCATATGATCTACGCAATCCTTCATTTAACACATCTAAGCTTAATATCCCCGAACCGCCTAAAATAAGTATTTTTGTCATTTTTTTAATCTCCTATTGCCGATCTTATTTTACTACATACTTTTCTTAAAAAACTATTTTGAGGATTTTTCCCCATAACACCAAATGCCAATACCGGATAAATATACAATAATTTATAAAAAATATTTCTTCCCTTCTTTGTGGTTGTAGAATTATTATAATTTGAGTTATATTTTAAAACATTGCTATATTCAAATCTTTCTACTATTCCCATTTCTTTTAAAATCCCTATTAATTCATCACTTTTATTTGAATGGCAAATTACCATTGAAAGACCTTTATTATCATCTAACTCTGATATATAATTTTCACAGCCCCAACAATCAGCTATTGTTATATCCGCTATCTTACTTTCACTTTTAAAGCAACAATCAAAGCATGATTTTCTTATAGAAAATCCTTTAAACATACATTGCATATATGTATTATCAAACCCCGGAATCGAAATACTTGTACCATTATTTTTTTCCAATAAAAAGCTGAATTTGTGCCACCCCAAACTTTTGTCCTTAAAATTAATCTTTTTTATTTCAGAGCGTTTATAATATGTATCCAAATATTTATCCCAAGCCAACGGAGAAGGTATTCCCATACATATCAAATCAACACAATATAAAAAATTATAATTTTTTCCTAAATAAGCACGTAATCCCTCAACTTGACAAGTTGTGCCAAAAAAAATAACTTTTTTTTCTTGTTCAAGCTTATTTTTGATTTCAAGATATATATCATTTATTCTACTTTGTACATATTTAGAACCTGCCAATTCAATCACTTCACTTGTTGATGTAGCCGATTTATGAATAACATTATAGCTTCCATCAAATGAAGCACCATATACAATGCCATCGTGTTCAATAAAATAAGTTGCAAGAGATAGAAATACAGCTCCTGAAGAGCATATTCTTCTAAATTCATCATTATTTGATTTAAAGGCATACGCAGTTTTTTTGTCCACAATATTCCTATGATTTTTGTCATAATTAATAACCGGGCATATATTAATGCACATTTTACAATTAACACATTTATTTGAATTAACTTGAGGCATAAAAAAGCCCTCATAATTCTGTACCATATCTATACATTTAGTAGGACAGACCGAAGCACATCCCTCACATCCCGTACATCTATCTTTTATTATAGAATCTATCATTATAAAAGCCTCCTAATAATAAAATTATTATCTAAAAATATTTAAAATTCTATTAAACTTTCTTTTTGTAATTCTATCAATTAAATCTAACATCTGTTTAAAATAGATATTTTTTCTAAATATAATAAAAAGTAAAACATTCGAGATAATCACACATAACAAGGCATTAATAACTAACTTCCAAAAATCACCTATTCTAGATGTAATAAAATTGCAAATAACAAAACAAACAACAGAAATTATACATGCACAAAAAAAGTAAAATATCATATCAACAGTATATTTTCGCCAATCTCTTTTAAATACATATTTAAAAACATTGCTTATCATCCAAGGTATTGCTACCACTATATAACTAATAAGTGTTGACAAGATAATAGCATATATTCCCCACCATCTAACTAATATTAAATTCAACGTTAAATTCACTAAAGCCGCAACAAGCGGTCTGAATCTATCTTGATGCCATATTCCAGCTGCATCTTTATACATTCCAATTATCTGTTGCATTATTACAAAGTAAAAATAAACACATAACATTGCAACAACTAAAGTATCAAATGTATATTTCTTTCCTACCCACAAAATGATAAAAGGTTGGTAAAGACATCCAAAACAACTCATACATATTGTTACTATCCAATTAATTAGAAAAGTAATTATTCTGAAATCATTATAATTCTTATCAATGGTTTCTGTAATCATACTATTTCCTATACCAGCTAAACATGAACTAAAAATTATGGTTAATATTCCCATAACAGAAGACATTATAAAATAATAATTCTGATACATTGCTAATATAGTCAACCCCAAAAAAGCTGAAATAACTACTGTGTCTGCTGAATTAACAATTGTAGCTCCCAATTTTGCTGTAAATAAATCTTTAATTCGTTGATTAATACTTTTCACAATTTTTGGTGCTAGTTTTCCTTTAGCTCTATATTCTGGATACATTTTATTTGCTAAAAAAGCAACAATTAAGTTGTTCAATATTTGTGTAACTAACATTACAATGACATAATAATAATAATTATGAAAACACCATAATACAAAAAGCTGCAGCACATACTGAATTGTTGTAGTAAAAAAAGTAACTTTACTTACAATGTCAGTTCTTTGATGTGCTTGTAGTAATGAATTTTTATATGCAAAAAGCCAATATGTCAAAACTGTCGCAGCAAGATTAAATAAATATAAAATATAAATATTAATATTATTTGGGACTTCACCACTAATTAGTTTTGGTATAAACGGAGTCAGCAATAAACCTATAACTGCAATTACTAATCCTACAAATCTATAATACAACTTATAAAGATTTAATAATGCACAAATAGTAGATGTGTCTTTATCAACAATAGGCTTATACATACTATACACCATTGCAGATCCTACACCTAACTCAGCTAAATTTAACACCTGTAAAATTGAAGTAAATAGGCTATTCAATCCTAAATATTCTACACTCATTAAGTATATCATTGCTGTTCTCATCAAAAACGGCACAATAATTTGATATATTCTTAAACCCATACCAAATATTATATTTCGCATAGCATTTTTTGTTTTGTTCATATCTATTTTTACCTATATTATTATATCTATTTTAATAAATTGTATTTTATAATAAAATATCTTTTAAAATATTAGTTGTCTCATAAGATTCTTTTTTCATTTTGTCATGAACTGAAATCAAATATTTTTTATATTCATCATAGTTATCAGTTAAAATCGAAAATTTCTTTTTTAATTCCTCATCTGAAAGCTTGTCCAAAGAAATACAATACCTATCTAATTCCATTTTTTTCATAAACCCTTGCATTTTTTGTTCATATGAAATAGAAATAAATGGCGTCCCCATTTTTGCTGAGAAAATATTACTATGATATCTCATTCCAATAACAGCATACATACATCCAATAACATATTGTTGAAAATATGTATCATATTTTTCGTCATCAGAACAAATAACAAAATAATTGTCCTCGTCAAAACAATACTCTTTCATTAAATTATAATCATTTCCTAATCCATACAATTGCGGAATAAAAACAATTCCGTAACCATTTTGTACAAAATTCTTTAATACATTTGTGAAAGTTTCTTTAATTTTTATCTTAATTTCATTATTTGAATATTTAGGATGCCAACTCAAATCTGTAATTGTCACACCGATACATTTTTTGTGGTTTTTTATAAAACTACATAATTCTTTATATTTATCTAGTTTAACTTTATTCGATGTCAAATCTATATCATGCTGCAACGCAGAATCCAATGTTAATATTGGTTTTTTCTCTGGGACAAAATTATTGACATAACTATATGAAATAGGATCTCTTACAACAATAGCTGTTGCTTTACAGAGTATCTTTTTTCTCCACATATTTCTCTTTTCATCTTTAAAAGGGCCCATAGATGGAGCATAAAACATATATTTCTTATTCATAGATATTATTAAATCAAATATCGATAGATATGATGGTTCATCATCATAATATAAATCTCCAATACTTGGTCCTCCAGGCGCATGCACTACTATATCAGAATCTTTTATCTCATTTACAAGTATTCTTTCATTATGTGATAATGCTAACGTTCCTTTCGTGATAAGTGCAATATTATGTGCAATTTTTGATTTAAAAGATCCAGGACAAAATTGGCGTATCATCTTGACGTTACTAGGCATATTAGGATATCGTGTTCCAATTCCTCGTATTGCTAGTGTAATGCTCAAATTTGTATATAATTTATTTAATTCATCTACCATTGCATGAATAGCGGCTTCATCTCCTCTATTATCACAATGACAATTGATAACTAATATCTTCATTATATTATTATCCTCCCTACAATCTATAATCCAATCTTTTTTATCCACATATCAATTGACAATGAGTGATAGCTATTTATTACATATTCTTTAGCCATAAAATTATCTGGTATATTGATATTATCCCTATCCACGATTATCATATTATCTGAATAAACAGGATAATATTTCATATATTTATTAACTGTAATAACCTTTGTTTCTGTCAATAAAGCATCAAATGCCCGTGTAGTTGGACCTTTTTGACATATCTGTGGAACATCTAAAATTGCTTTGGATTCTCTCATAATACTAATATATTGTTTATTTGTAAGTGGTGAATTATGGCAAAATCTTCCTCCAACATTTTTTTTATCATACAAATAAATAAATAATCTATAAATCGACGAATACCTTTCGTACAAATCATCAGCAATTTTTCTTCTATCATCATTTAAAGAGCCAATAAATACAATATCATATTTGTTTTCTTTACTATGCCCTACACCCGATTCCTGAACAAAAACAGGTAGGTAATTCCACTTATTTTTTTTACATTCAATTATGTTATATGAATAAACTTCATCAAAATATCTAATATGATTTTTTTTAATCAAATTACTAACATCATCCCATGCATAATATATATATCTTGCATTCGGATTTAACATCCTTACCTTTTTATAAAACTCATCTGATAAATAAGGTCCATTAATACAAAAAACAACTGAGAAATAATTCTTTTCAAGACATATTTTGCCAAGTTCGTTTTCTAAAAAAAACGCTTCTGCCTTCTCCAAGTCATAATTAAAACACTTTCTAAATAAATGTCTAATCCCCCATCGAATTTTATTACATTTATAAAACTTATCTAATATTTCCCGGTCAAATTTATCACTGTCCAACCAGCAAACCTCATATTTTCTATTCAAGTTTTCTTTAAGGCTCTTCTCATAATCCATAAATCTAGGCATTAACAATAAAAGTCTATCCATCTTAATCCTCTTATATGATATTATTTATCTATGTGATACTACTAAAAGTTGTAGTTAAATTAACCACAACTTTTAGTAGTTTATCATCTTTGGAAATTCAATCTCCTTTTTATTTGTCATCATCATATGACAGGGCAAATCTTGCCAAATAATATGCCATACTCTTTTCCTTTTATACGATTTCAATTACTTTAAAAGCATGAATCTCAAATCCGCACCATAATTGCTTTCAGCCAATTTTCTCCAACTTTTCTCTTGACAGTACCTCTCTTATTCACGCCATTCAACATGTATTCAATATTCTTATAAAATAAAAGTATCTCCCAATACGATCACCACTACTTTCTTTTAATTCTACATTATATATAAATATCATTCTAATATAAGATTCTATGTTTTAATATAACTATATTACACTACAAGCTCAATACCATAGTTATACCATTTGTCTCAATTTAAGAGTAGCTTTTTCAATTAAATCTCTCCAAAAGCATGTATTTAACATCATTAAAATTATATATTTTATATTTCTTGAGCTTTTATATTTTTCTTTTAAACACTTATAATTAAATAATCTATTTTTTCTTAACTGAAAGATATTTGAAATAATATAACTATCTACATCATCTTCAGTTATTACATTTATTTTTTTCATATTTTTTGCTAGATAATTTCTAATAAGAAATTGTTCTTCCTTGTTTGAACCTGAAATCCCATTATTACGAACTCTATAGCTCAGCTCTACTTTTGGAACATTTCCTAATTTATAGCCTGATTTTATAGCACGCAAAATAAAATCATAATCCTCACAATATGGTATATTACGATAACCATTTAAATTTTTATAAACTTCTGTTCTAACCATCCATGTTGGATGTGCTATACAACTCCCCCATCTCATAAATAATTTTATTTTAGAATTATTTTGTGGTAACCTCATCTCACTCTGAATAACATTATCATTCTCATCTATTAGCTCAATACACGTACCCACAATATCTAAATTATTTTTCACCAAGTAATTAAACTCATCTTCAATTCGAGATCTTTTGCTTATATCATCAGCATCCATTCTTACAATAAATAATCCTCTAGCAATTGAAAGTGCATAATTAAGACTTTTAACTAATCCAACGTTTTCTTTATTACAATAAACTCTAATTCTGCTATCTGTATATTCATCCAAAACTTTTTTTAGCGTCTCATCTTTTGGATTATCATTAATTATTATAAATTCAAAATTAGAATATGATTGATATAATACTGATTCAATACAATTCTTTATTTCATATTTAGACTCATTATATGTACTCATAATAACTGATATTAAAGGCTTTTCCATTTATCATACCTCATTACATTACCTAACTTTCTGCACTTTTCTTGCTGGCACTCCAACATATGTAGCTCCTATTTCCAAACAATCTACAATAACAACCGCACCTGCACCAATTTTAACATTATCCGCAATATGCAAATCACCAATAATCTTTGCACCAACTCCAATATCGACATTATCGCCTATTACAGGGCATTTATTATCTCTACCATTATTTCCTATACAATTGTCTCCATGTAAAATACAATTTTTCCCGACTTTCGAGCCTCCATTCACAATAATATTTCCATAATGCCATATATGAAGACCCTCAGCGAACACGTTTTTTGAAATATATATTCCTAATTTTGCACCTAATATATTTTTTTTTCGACGATAAAAATATTTTAAAAATTTATTATTCGAAATTTCTTCCAAACGTAAGCATTTTTGATATTTATATATATAATATTCATGTTCTTTTAAAAGTTTATTTTTTATATAATCTTTTTTATCTTTAAAATATATATTTTTTGTTTTTTCCATTTTAATTACCTTATATATCAATTTTCGAATTTGATTTTTCCATGTATAAAAACGTTAAAAATGTCAGAATATAAAAATAATTATTCATAAGATATAATTCTGTATTATCTGTAAAATACACTATAAAAGTATAAATCGTAATAGAAAAAAGAAAACATGCCGCTTTTGTTCCATAAGATTTTAATATTATAAAAGGTTCAATATAGAAATAATATCCTAACCATATAATAAACAACACCATACCACATTCTATATACATTCTTAAAATATCACTATGTATATTGCCAATATGAAAATATTGGTATTCATGAGAAATTATATATTGGCAAGCATTTCTACCTAGCCCTATAAAATCAATTCCAAAATGTGCATGATCTGACATTACTGAATAATAATAATCCCTTCCGCTTAAATTAATTCCCAGAGAATCAATTTGTTCCATCCATTGCGGACTTAGCGCAAAGGCTATAAAAATTAGTGCAATTGTCGAAATTAACGTTGCGGATATTATCATTATATTTTTATACATTTTTTTATCAAACTTGGAACTAATTTTCAACCATAATATAGCAATTATTAATGCAAAAATGCCTATTCTCTTTCCTGCCAATAATATCATTATTAAAATTATAAGATCAACAAATAAAACTTTTAATCTCCATTTTTTCCTAACATTAATCATATATATTACTATATATCCAACCGAAAAAGCCAAATCGTTAAATTCTAATGAATTTCCAGAAAATAAACACTTCAATAAGAGAATCAAGTATGCAGCAATAACTGCATATATGCTGACTTTTAAAGCTTTATTTCCAAATATATAAAACACAGCAATTGCCGTTAATCCATTAATAAATGTTTGAAGATTACTTGAAAAATATTCTTTATCAGTTAATCCTAATAATATTAAAATAACAGTATAAATATATATAACCATTTTAGGAATGAAACTATATCTAAAGCCAATAGCCAAACATTCTGATTTATTTAAATTTTTAATTTTAAAACTATTTATTATTATTACAACAAATGCTAGGATAATCCATAGTGATAAAATGTAATAACCATTATTAGAGATATTACCTCCATTAATATATGTATTAGCAATAACAAATGTTATTGTAAGAGAAATAAATAACGCAGTTTCTAATATTTTTACATTTTTATTCATATATTTTGTATCCTTTACGATAATAAATTTTTCATCCTTAAAAGTATTATAATGAAGTCACAAAAACCTAAATTCAATAATCCAAGTAGTATATAATGATCTATTTGCAGTTTATTTCCAATTTTTCTCAAATAAATACAATTTGATTCAAATAAATCATCATCCTTTATACTTTTTAAAAACATTTTTTGTTCTTTAATGGAATTCCAGTTATTATATCTTGTCTGTGTTATCGCTCTTCCTGCTGTCTGCAAAACTTTAGTAGCAAATAATTTATCAAAGTTCTCCAAATTCCATATATCTTTTTTCTTTTTTATCTCTAGAAAAATCTTTTTAAATGTAAAATAATAATCCTTATCAAATTTAGCAGTCATTCCCGAACCACATCTATAATTATATAATGGTTCGTTCAAATAAACAAAAGTATCTGCATTTGTATAAAATTCTAAGGTTTGAAGTGTATCTTCTCCTGTGCTTAGTTTTTCATATTTCGAATAGTCTAAATCAATATCTATACATTTTCTTTTAACAATTTTTCCACACATACTGACAATACTATGTCCACACATATATTCTTCAAACACAGCTTTCTTCGGTATTTTGCAATCATGTTTTTTTGAAAAGATATCACTATATGCAATCTTTTTAACTTTACCATCATAGGTATTGAAATTATAAATTATAATATCGGGATATTTATATTTATCTATTATTTTCTTTACAGATTCCAACATACACTCTTCTAATTTATCATCTGAATCGCAATTAATAATATAGTCCCCTTTAGATTTTCTAAAGCCATAACGTCTTGTAGCTAACAATCCTTCATTTTTCTTATGAAACACCTTTATAAACTCATGATACTTTTCAGCGTAACCATCACATATTTTTCCACTTTCGTCTGTAGATCCATCATCTATTAAAAGAATTTCTATTTCATTTTTCAAATCACTCACTTGTTTAATAATTGAATTCAAACATTCATCAATATATTTTTCCACATTATAGACTGGAACAACCACACTAAATAACATAAAACACCTAATTATCTTTCTATCTGATTTAAAATATCTTATTTAAAATCCACAAAATGTGCACACCTTTTAAAATATTTCAGGTATTAAATTTAATATTAAATATTTTCATTGCTCAACAAGCATCTTTAAACAATTTAAAAAAATACATATATTTATTTGCAATGTACTAAAATTTCGATATTCTCTCAAATAATATCTAAAACTCTTATGCACAACATGTCTACGTTTTCTCCTGTCCATATTAGAATTAATTGTAGTAGAATGATTATGTATTATTTTTGAAGTTGTACATAATGCACATCTATAGTTCTTTTTCAACAATCTTTCTGCCAAAATCGGTTCTTCAAAATACAAAAATGTATGTTCATCCATATAATCGATTTCATTCATTTTATTAAGATCCACCATCATGCAGCAGCCTTGCGGTCTATAAATATATGCATACCCACCTAAATCTTCAATTAAACGTCCTCTTTTTCTATACATAAGAGTCCCCAATGTATAATCAAAAAAAGTTGGTTTCTTAGCATCTCGATTAAACATATGACCATCTGGTGAAAAAACGTCAGTATTTACTACCGCAATATGGTTATTCTTTGAAAAAATATCCAACATCTTCTCTACTAACATTTTATCATCAAAAAGAATGTCGTTATTTAATATTAACGCATACTCATATTTATTATCATATGCATATCGCAATCCTATATTATTACCAGACGAATAACCTTTATTTTCTTTTGACTGTAAAAAAATAAAACCTTTTTCGCCACTCTCTTTTTTCAAGTTTAATGCTGAATCATTAGGCGAAGCATTATCAACTACAATAATATCCTTATAGTTCATATTTAATACATTAACACAAATGGTTATTTCATTTAGAGTTTCACGCCAAGAGTTATAATTTAAGATAATCACTGCAACCTTTTTCATTAATTCTCCATTCCTATACCTTATTTAAAAATTTCCAAACCTTATATTCTAATTTTGGCGATATAAACGTCAATAATACTGATATTTTTTGATAATAACTTGAGTTTTTATCCATAATAAATCGAAAAGCATATTTTCTAATTATTTTTTGTAATTCCCTGCTCTCTTTCCCTTTATAATTACTTGATACTATTGATCTTAATACAATACTAGCCTCTCTAACATCATGTAAATTACAAGCCAAATCAACCTCTGAATTTTTGTACTGATTTCTAAAATATTTTGTCATCTTAAATGAACTCATCCATTTATTGTCAAATTTCACTCCAGAATAACGTACACGATTAGCTCCAAATTTTACTTGCCTATAATGATACAATGCATCATCAAGAATTGATATTTTCTCACAGAAAAACATATAATTGCCAGTAAACAAAATATCTTCACAGGCCAAATACCCTTTTTCAAATCTAATATGCTCTCTTTCAATAATTTCCCTTTTAAACATTTTATTCCACACATAACCATTTACACTATTATATCCCAATGCAAATTTCATACCTGTACAACCATCAATAATACCTTTAGAAATTATTTTAAATTTAGGCAAATTGTCTACTCCAAATGGTATGAAACTACATACCGCCATATCACTTTTATCGTGTTCAATTGCATAAACAAGTTTTTCAATAAACTCTGTTTCATAAGTATCATCACTATCAATAAATGCAATATATTTTCCATTGGCATGTTCAATTGCATTATTTCTAGCAAAATCCACTCCACAATTTTTCTGATGAATTGCAACTATCCTATCATCTATATTTGCATATTCATCAATAATTTTTCCACAATTATCTGGCGAACCATCATCAACCATTATTAGCTCAAAATTCTTGTATGTTTGTGCTAAAACAGAATCTATACATTCACTTAAATACTTTTCCACATTATAAATAGGCATAAGTATAGATACTTTTTCCATTAGTCCTCCCTCCAGTATTTAAATATCAATCTCAATATCTTCACATCATCAACAAAATATCTTTTAAACATTCTCTTTGGTTCCTGCAAAAATCTATAAAACCATTCAAGTCCATGATCACTCATCCATCGTGGCGCTCTTTTGATATTTCCAGCCAAAAAATCAACTGTAGCACCAGCACATACTGAAACGGTAGCATCATATTTCATATAATTCTCATATATCCACTTTTCTTGTTTTGGACATCCTAAACATCCTATTAACAAATCCGGATGCGCATCACTAATCATCTGATTTATTTTATCTAATTCAGATTCATCATTCTCAAATCCTAATGGTGGTGCATATGTTCCAACTATTCTGATGCCAGGAAGTTTCTGTTCAAGCTTCTTCTTTGCCTGTTCTGCAACTCCATCTTTACCACCTATAATAAAAATAGAATAATTTTTATCTGCTGCTCTTTTGCACAACTGAGGTACAAGGTCAGATCCCGAAACTTTTTCTTTTATCTGACATTTGTGTAACTTTGAAATCCATATCAGAGGTTTTCCATCAACCAATACCATATCAGCTTCATTAGTTATCCTTCTAAGATAATCATCACTTTCCATCTTCATGACAACATCCACATTGATTGCTACAATATATGATTTTTTCCTTTTATGAATTAGTTCATCGATTTCATCTAATGTTTCATCTAATGTGACATTATTTACATATGTATTAAGTAATCTTTGTTTCTCTAGCATTTTAATTATTATCTCCAAAGAATCTTTCTTCGAGCATCAGACACAGGCAATGATATATTGGCAAATGATACTCCTGTATTCTATATGTCCTTGTCTCAGGTGCTTTTATTGTCACATCTGCAATCTGTGACAATTTGCTATCCTTAGCACCCGTAAGCGCTACAACTTTCATTCCTTTCGCTTTTGCAACTACTGCAGCATATAAAATATTTTTACTGTTACCGGATGTGGAAATTCCCAGGAAAACATCTCCTTCCTTTCCATATCCATTTACCTGCTGTGCAAAACAAAGCAATGGTTCACAATCATTCATATATGCAGTTGTAAGTGCGACATGTCCATCAAGTGCAATTGTTGGGAGCGCCATCTGTAAATTTTCTCCAAGTACCTTGCCAAGTTCATCATTTACAGACATTAATCTTTCTTTATATTCTGATGAAAGATTTCTGGGATTTTCAAATCCCTTCATCAGCTCACCAACTATGTGTTCAGAATCTGCTGCCGAGCCACCATTTCCTGCAACTAAAAGCTTATTTCCCTTTGCATAACTCTCTTCAAGAATTAAATAGGCTTTTTCGATTTCTTTTTTGCATTTATCTATTTGCGGATATCTTTCGATTAATACATCAATCTGTTTCTGAATATTCTCTTCCAACACTTTACTTCACCTTTTACATTTACAAAATTTCTTCATATTCTTCCGGACTATAATGAATCACCCTCGTGCCACCATCTTCAAATTTAAAAGGAATATACATAAGGTCTTTCATTGCTTCTTTCACAGCTTCATGTTTTTCCGGCTGAACATAAAATACTAAGAAGCCTCCTCCACCAGCCCCAAGGAGCTTTCCTCCAAGTGCACCGGCTTTCATGCCTCTTTCATATAACTCATCTATACTTCCTGTACTTACGGCTCCACCTGTTCCTTTCTTCAATTTCCATGTAGTGTCAAGAAGATGACCAAACTCATCTAAATTTCTATTCTTATCAGTAAGAACTGCCTCTGCTTCATCCACAAGACTATACATTTTTTTAAGTCTTGCACTTTTATCTTCTGAACTGCTTGCTTTATTTGCTCTCTGCACATCCGAAGAGAAACGTGTGAAACCTGTGAAGAACATCAATAAATTATCATTTAACATTCTTTTTCGTTCCGGAGATATTATTACAGGAAGCACCTCATATCCATCTGAATTGAAATTAATTCTGTTAAAGCCTCCGAAGGAAGCGGCTATCTGATCCTGCCAGCCTCCTGATTCATTACACAAAACACGTTCAAGATATATTGCCTCATCTGCCAGTTTCTTTTTATCTGCATATTTGCCTTTAAGAGCATAGAACGCATTAAGCATTCCTACCGCAAAAGATGAGCTGGTTCCCAACCCTGAACGAGCCGGAAGATCAGCTTCATACGTAAGTCTTATCTCTCTCATATCAAGCATCTTCATTGCTTCTCGAATTGCCGGATGTTGAATATCATTTATATCAGTTACTCTCTCTGTTTTTGAATAAGAAAGCTCTGTTGAATAATCAAAAAACCTTGGGAGATGTCTTACATTGACATAACAGTATTTATCAAATGTAGTCGAAAGGACTGCACCTTCATTTTCCCTGAAATATTCCTCCATATCTGTTCCGCCACCAAAAAATGACATGCGAAATGGGGTCTTAGTTATAATCATGTAATACTCCCTTCACAGCGTCCAATAGTCCGCCTTCATTTATTTTTATACTCGTACATCCTGCCGCCTCACCAGCCTGTACATCCGAATCAGAATCCCCTATCATGTAGCTGGCTTTTAAATCAATATTCAAATCTTCTGCTGCTTTTATCAGCATTCCCGGCTTTGGCTTTCTGCAATCACAATCTATTTTCAATTCAGGTATCTCACCTTCATAACCTTTATGTGGATGATGTGGGCAGAAATATAACCCATCAATATATGCCCCGTCTTTTCCAAGTAGAGTTTCCATTTTACAATGAATGTTATCCAACTCTTCAAATGTAACTTCTCCCCTTGCAATAACAGGCTGATTTGTGACTACTATAGCTAAATAACCACTAGCGTTAATCATTCTTATAGCATCTGAAACTTCTGGTAATAATTCAAATTCATCTATATTTCTCAAAAAACCTACATACTTATTAATAGTTCCATCTCTATCTAAAAAGATTGCCTTTTGTTTATTTCTAAGATTCTTTGCTGAAACAACACCTTTTTCAAAATCTTCACATACTGAATAATATCTATCCGGTGTTCCCATATCCTTTACATATTCAGGCGAATCATAGCAAAACATTTTTCCTGTGGAACACAATGGTTTAAGAATCTGACGGTCCAAATCTACTTTTACACTCTTTCCATCTATTTCCTTGCCAATTGAATTTTTATCATTTCCACTCATCTCCAATGCTTTAGGAGAAATCACATGAAGTCCGGCATTCACCCTATTTTTGTAATACTTTGGTCTGGATTCTTCTTTTGTAAGCCATTGTTTTACTTCACCACTCTTATCAGCAATAATTAATCCACTATCATACGGATGAGAATTCGGATGTGTAAACAATGTCACTAATGCATCATTTTGTCTGTGAAATTTCACCATTCTGTTAAAATCCACATCAAATACGGCATCCGCGTTCAAAAGTAGAAAATCTTCTTTTAAATCCAGAAAAAACAAAGCTCCTGCATTTCCTAAGGGTTTGTCTTCTACAAAGTAATTGATTTTCACTCCAAGCCTTGTTCCATCTCCAAAATAGTCCTTTATTTTATCAGCCATATAACCTATTGTCAGGATTATCTCTGTGAATCCCTGTTCTCTGAGCGAAATAATTTCTCGTTCCAAGACAGGCATATTTTGTATTGGAATTAGTGGCTTTGGAATATCAGGGAATAATTCAGAAATCCTGGTTCCTCTACCTCCGGCCATTAATACAACCTTCATAAGTTAATATTTCTCCTTGTTAAAACTACATTGCTCCATCATTTCTTAATACTCCTAGCACCGTTTGAAATATTATCTTTATATCTCCCTTAACACTCCACTCTGCAATATATTTAGTATCCAACTTCACCACTTCCTCAAAGTCCGTGATATTGCTCCTTCCACTCACCTGCCACAGCCCGGTCAATCCCGGCCTGAATGACATTCTGGCTCTGTGGTGTGGCTCATACTTCTCCCACTCATCAATTGTCGGTGGTCTGGTGCCTACCAGGCTCATATCTCCTACTAGTATATTGAAGAATTGTGGGAATTCATCCAAGCTTGTTTTCCTGATAAACTGGCCAATTCCGGTTTTCTTTTTTCCGTTTGGCAGCACCTTATTGCCTATTATTCTCGGGTCGAAGTCCATCTTGAACATCATTCCGTCGCCCACTTTATTCTGCGCCGCAAGCTCCTTCTTTCGCTCCTCGGCATCCATATACATGCTGCGAAATTTGTACATCTTGAACTTTCTGCCGTTCCTACCGATTCTCTCCTGTGCGAAGAATATCGGTCCAGGCGATGCTATGTATATCATCGGTCCCACAAATATCATGATGATAAGTGTGAACAGGCAGCCCACCAATCCTCCGACTATATCCATGCCCCTCTTTACCAGAAGTGCACTGGTATTGGCATAGTTCACGCTTGATGTGACTACTGTGTAGTCGCCTATTTTTTCTATCTGCTTGTAGCCGCCCTGGGCTGTGCCGTTTTTGGCTATTCCTGTATGTACTGCTATTCCCATCTCCAGGAATATATCTGCCATCTTCTCCGGATATTCATCCTCGCTGCACGGCGGTATGAGCACCTCATCCACCCACTCATCACACGCATAGTCCACTATGCCATCGTGGTTTGCAACTATCGGTATGCTGCATATAGTCTTGCCCTTCATGTCTGTATCCAGCGAAGCTGCTACTATCCTTGTATAGCCTATGCAGCTTTTCTCCACTGTGCGCAGTGTCTCACGAAGCATGGCATCCGGTGCTATGACAAGCAGTGATTTCTTAGATGTTCCGAAGCCCTTTTTCTTAAGAAAGCTCTTGAGTGCAATTCTTGCTACATATGATATTGTCACATAGATTGGAAACATGATATAAAATGATAATCGCGAGTATATATCAGCCATCTGTGTAGTGAACAAAAATAGCGCTGTCACCAGAAATACAAGCATTGCGTGCTTGCAGGTCGATATAAGCTCATCCAGATATCCTCTCTTTAGGACATTCTTGAATGAGTCTGCCATTATCTCCACAAAGAAATCTATCAGAAGAAATGCTACCCCCAGTATACGGTAGTCCTTGTCCATGTATGGGTTATTAAAGCCGAAGCGTATCACATATGAAATAAAAAATGCTATAACAATGCATGCGATATCTATAAGCATAAAGTCTATATGCTTTGTCCATCCTCTGCCTTTCTTTCTGTACATTCTTTCCAAATTCTCCTTATGGTATCTTTTATTTTCCTTTATACCTGTTCTAGGGGAGGTACCTTTGTATCCCCCCGAATTATTTTAGCCTATTTTGTTTTACGTATGTTTTATTCGGTTATTTGTATCTTTTTCTGTATCTAATCAGGGTTTTCAATAATATATTTTCGCTCATTTTTTATACTTTGTCAATTAATCTCATGGTTTCTTTACAATTTTCGACGTATTCACTAATCGCTATGATATTACAGCACCAATAATTATACATTATTATATGTCATGCTGCTTATTACTCCTCAAACAACCTCTGCTTCCTCTCTATCATCTCATCAATCCTTGCAATATACTGCCCTACATCCTTGACATTCTCGCATCTGTCGATGCGGTGTGTGCCGTCCGGATTCGGTATAGGCCAGACGCGCTTAGTGCTTGCTCCGGCTCCGCACGCCACGATGGTCTGCTTTTCCTCCATGATCAGTATGTTGTATACGCCGGCCTTGCCCTTTGCCGCATAGCCCACGTTCTCCATATTGCCTGCCATGCCCTTCTGCCTGTAGAGGTAGTATGGCTCAAGCCCCATCTGCTTACAGTAGGCTGCGCAGAGATCCATATGCTCCTGAGTGTTGATCATCTGCATATCGCTGTAGCGGTCCTTGAAGATGGTGAGTCTTGCAGCTCGCTTTACTGCGAGTGAGTGGATGGTGACGTTGTCAGGCGCCAGTTCCTTCACCAGCTCCATTGTGTGCCTTACATCATCGAGTGTCTCCTCGGGAAGTCCCATGATGAGGTCCATGTTTATGTTGTCAAAGCCCAGCTCACGCGCGAGCTTGAAGCTTTGTATCGTATCGTCTACTGTGTGGTGTCTTCCTATTATATCAAGTGTCTGCTGCTTCATGGTCTGTGGATTTACTGATATACGGCTGATGCCGTTTTTCTTTAGTGCCATAAGCTTTTCTCTCGTGATGGAGTCTGGTCTGCCTGCCTCCACGGTAAATTCCAGGCAGTCCTTTAAATCAAAGCTGCATTTGATTTTTCTGATAAGCCTGTCAAGCTGCGCAGGGCTTAGAGTGGTCGGTGTGCCGCCTCCTATGTAGATGGAGTTTAGCTTCCTGTGGTAGAATTTCTGTGCTGTGTAGTCTATCTCCTTCTCGAGTGCGTCTAGGTAATCGTCCACGCGGTTTTTCCACACACCGAGCGGGTATGAGGTAAACGAGCAGTATGCACAGGTACTCGGGCAGAAGGGTATGCCTATGTACAGGCTGTAGCCGTTGTCATAGTCCACCTTATCGAGCAGTGCCTTCTCACGCTTTGCTATGCCTATTGAGAGGTCGATTTTCTCATCACTTGCGAGATAGGTTTCCTTCAGATAGTCGTAGGTTTCCTTATCGCTCATGCCGTCCTCTATACATTTCATGGCTATTTTGGTCGGTCTGATACCTGAGAGTGTGCCCCACGGAAGGCTCTTTCCTGTACCCTTTTCTATCATGGAATACAGGGCGAGCTTGAGGTGGTTTTTGGTCTCCTTGCGGTCTGCGCCGGTCACAGATATTTTTGTGCATATACTTTTTCCGGCTGTTTCAATGTCACTTTTGTCAGCATGCTGCATCTCATCTGTCATGGAATTATTTCCGCCGGTCCTATTTACTGTCCACTCCACTGCAATTTCATCGCCCACATAGTCTATCTTAAATACCTGTGAGGCATCCGCAAATTCCTTTACGCCATCATCTGTCATCTCGTGGTGTGTGCATGCTAGGTTTTTTCCCTCCACCTCATCAGGTGGGCAGCTATAGTACATCTGCACATCCTCCTGAGGGAAGAACTCCTTGAGCAATGAGTGCACATCATATTCAAAATCCGGTTTATTAAATACTACTACTATCATAAGTAAGGGTTATACATCCTCTCGTTTTCTATGGTTGTTGTGTCGTTGTGGCCCGGGTATACCTCTGTATGCTCAGGCAGTGTCATGATCTTTTCCTTCACTGTGCGCACGAGGTCTGACATGCTGCCGCCCTTGAAATCCGTACGTCCGATTGAGCCGCAAAACAGTGAGTCTCCTGTAAAGATCACGTCCTCATACGGGAAATAATAGCAGCAGCCGCCAGGTGTATGCCCCGGTGTGTGAAGCACTACTATGTGAAAGCCTGCGATGTCAAGCTCCTGCTTATCCTTCAAAAATACATCTGCATAAAATGTTTTTGACTGCCCCATCATGTAGCTGACATTAAGCTGCGGGTCATCGAGTGTGGCTTTGTCTGCCTCATGGATATATATCTTGATGCCGTAGCGGTCTGCGAGCGGCTTTGCATCAGTGGCATGGTCAAAGTGTCCGTGTGTGAGCAGTATTGCTACTGGCTTTGCGCCTGATTCATCCACTTTTTTGGCGAGCTGATTAGCACACGCGCCAGGGTCTATTATTATCATTTCCTTTGTCTTTATATTGGTGACAAAATAGCAGTTGGTCTGCACCGGTCCCACTACGAAGTGGTCTATCTTCATATTTACCATATGAGTGTACTCCTTGTTTGTTATATGTTATGCTTCACGCAAGAACCACCGGGATTTAGCCGGTGGTCCTCTCTACGTCTATTACACTTTCTATCTGTCTGAGCTTCTCCACGAGAACCTTTATCTGGTCCCTGCCTTTGATATTAAAAAATACCTCGATTGTAGCGATGCCCTGCTTGCTGGTCTTGGACTGGATACCACTGATATTGATTTCCTTCTCGGTAAATATCTTTGTGATATCTACGAGCAGTCCCGGCCTGTCATGACAGAATATCTTTAGGTCTGCCTGATACTCGGCACCGTTGTCCATGAGGGCTGTATCCTGCCACTCTGCTTCTATGAGCCTGTCCTTTTCTATCTTGGACAGATTGATGATATTCACACAGTCTGTCCTGTGGATGGAGATGCCTCGGCCTCTTGTGACAAAACCCACGATTTCATCTCCCGGAACAGGATTGCAGCACTTCGAGAAGTGCACAGCCACGTCATAGAGTCCGTGTACCACAATACCGCTCTTTGACTTGTGCTCGGGCTGTGTGCCTGCTGCCGCCTGCTGCTTTTCTGCTATGCTGCCAAGCACATCTGCATCTGTCACCGGCACCACATGATCCTTCTTGTACTCGTCGTACATCCTGTTGACTATCTGGCTCTCCTTGAGTCCGCCGTGACCGACGGTTGCAAGACATGAGTTCCAGTCGTGGAAGCCGTATTTGCGGCGTATTTTCTCCTGATACTCAGGCTTGTTTATTTCAGCAAAGTTGATGCCCTTTGCCTTGGCATAGGCTGCTATCAGATCCTTGCCGTGCTGTATATTCTCCTCCTTGAGCTCACTTCTGAACCACTGGTTGATCTTGTTCTTGGCCTGTGTGCTCTTTACGACCTTGAGCCAGTCACGGCTTGGTCCCTTGGAGTTCTGTGAGGTGATTATCTCTATCTGGTCACCATTTTTGATGACATAGTCTATCGGCACCAGCTTGCCGTTTACCTTGGCACCGACCATCTTGTTGCCGACCGCAGAGTGTATGCTGTAGGCAAAGTCTATAGGTGTGGAGCCCTTTGGCAGGTTCTTTACATCGCCGGACGGTGTGAATGCAAATACATTGTCGGAGAATAAATTTAAATCACTCTTTAATAAAGTCATAAACTCCTTATTATCCGACATGTCCTGCTGCCACTCGAGTATCTGGCGCAGCCAGCTGAGCTTCTCCTCCTCTGTGACAGTTGTGGTAGTGGCATTGCCGTTGTTTGCTTCCTTGTACTTCCAGTGCGCTGCGATACCGTACTCAGCTGTACGATGCATCTCATAGGTACGTATCTGTATTTCAAACGGCTGTCCGCTCGGGCCTATGAGTGTCGTGTGAAGCGACTGGTACATGTTCTGCTTCGGCATGGCAATATAGTCCTTGAAACGGCCCGGTATAGGCTTATACTTCTCATGTATGATACCAAGCACTGCGTAGCAGTCCGGTATGGTGTCCACCAGAATCCTGATGGCAAAAAGGTCATATATCTGGTCTATCGTCTTGTCCTGATTGACCATCTTCTTATATATGCTGAAGAAATGCTTTGCCCTGCCGTATATCTCAGCCTTGATGCCGGCATCTGTAACATACTTCTTGACATCGTTTACCAGGCCCTGGATGTAGGTGTCGCGCTCTGCCTTTCTGAGGGCTACCTTCTCTACCAGATCGTAGTAGGCATCCGGATAGAGGTACTTCATACAAAGATCCTCGAGCTCTATCTTTATCTTGCTGATACCAAGTCGCTGCGCGATAGGACAGTAGATATCCTGTGTCTCTCTGGCGATACGCTGCTGTGCCTCCTTGGACTGGTACTTGAGTGTACGCATATTGTGCAGTCTGTCTGCCAGCTTTATGAGGATGACTCTGATATCCTTTGCCATGGCGAGAAACATCTTGCGCAGATTCTCAGCCTGCATCTCAAGCCTGTCCGCGTTCTTGTCCTTCGGATCCTTGGTGCTGTCTGTCAGGTGCAGGTGCTTCAACTTCGTAACGCCATCCACCAGATGTGCGACATCGTCTCCAAACTCCGCACGCATCTCATCCATGGTCATGATGGTGTCCTCCAGCACATCATGGAGCAGTCCTGCTGCAATGGTTTCCTTATCCAGCTCGAGCTCGGCGAGTATTATGGCAACACAAAGCGGATGTATGATATAAGGCTCTCCTGACTTACGTGCCTGCCCCTTATGGGCATCGTAAGCTACCCTGTAGGCTTTGTCCACAAGGCTCGTGTCATCCGACGGATGGTACTTTTTGATTTCCTTTTTAAGCTCATCGTAAAGTTCCTCAGGGCTCGTAAAATCCTTTGTGCCCCTTATGCCGCTGGTATCTGAGCGAAATTTGTCCGCTATTTTTTCTAATTCTTCTGTTGAGTAATCTGCCAATAGTCTCACCTCGATTGTAGTGTATCTTTAGTAGCCATTATATTTTATTTCTTTAAAAATTGCAATCTCATGTTGTTAGCCGATAACCATCTTTACTCCGCCATACATACCTGCTGAGTTGCCAAGTGTTGCAAGCTTGATCTCTGTCTCACGGCTTGCATGGAAAGCATACTCTTTATAGTACTTTGCTGCTGTATCGATGATGATGCTGCCCGCCTTTGAAAGGCCTCCGCCTACAACAAATACCTCAGGGTCCATAACGCATGCTACTGCTGCCATTGCCTTGCCGAGAAGCTTCATAGACTGCTCTACAGCCGCAATGCCCGCTGCATCTCCTGCCTTTGCCGCATCGCATACATCCTTGGCTGTGAAGCCTGCATTTAAATCAAGCTTTGTTGCCACATCCCTGTGTGCTGCAATGTATCTCTCTGCCACTCTTACGAGTCCGTTTGCCGATGCATACTGCTCTAAGCAGCCCTTCTTGCCGCAGCCACAGCACTCTGACTCATCATCTACCATAGGCATATGTCCTATCTCTCCGCCTGCTCCGTTTACTCCGGCTATGATTTTGCCCTCGCGGATGATTCCTCCGCCTACGCCTGTGCCGAGTGTGATCATGACTACATCCTGATGACCCTTTCCGCCACCCTGCCACATCTCACCGAGTGCAGCTACGTTGGCATCGTTTCCGGCCTTTACCTTGATGCCGCCGCACAGTACTGAGAGTGACTGCGCCACGTTGAACACGCCCCAGCCGAGGTTGACACACTTCAATACTGTTCCGTCATCCTTTATAGGTCCCGGCACTCCCATGCCTATACCCTCGATGTCACCCATCTCGATGCCGTGCTTCTCGTTATTCTCCTTGATGGATGCTGCGATATCAGGCAGGATGAGCTCGCCGGAATTCTCTGTGCGTGTAGGAATCTCCCATGTATCGACAAGCTTTCCTGTGGTCTCGAAAAAGCCTATCTTTACAGTTGTTCCACCTATATCTACTCCGTATGCATATTTCTTCATTTTTTCGTCCTCCAAATCGTTAAACTATGTTTATATTTTATTGCCTAATTGCATATTTTTCAATGTTTTTCATTGTTTTTTATGTTTTTTATATTTTTTCTATATATAGAAGCGTTTATATCATCATCCATATGCCCGCTATTTGTAAATCCAAGCTTTTTGGCAAGGCGCACCGATGCCGTATTTTTCTCGTCTATCCGGCAGTAAAGCTCTTCAAAATCTGTATTTTCGCGCGCGTAATCTATGATGAAGCGGCACACCTCCGTGGCATAGCCTTGGTTCCATAATTCCGGCGCTATCATATAGCCCATTTCATCGTGCTCAAGCCCTGCCCTGCCTATCAGCTTACCTGTTTCCTTGGAAAATACAAGCCACATACCATACTCGTAAAAGCCATACATGTTCTCTATATATGCTTTCTGGTATTCAAGCTCTGTCTCGTAGTCGTAAAGCTGTTCCACAAAGTCTGTCATGCCGGGCTTGTCATAGAGCTCATAGAGCGCAGGGAGGTCTGACAGGGACAGCTCACGTATCAGGCACCTGTCTGTCTCGCCGATGTCCCACGGGATGTGATTATACCGCCTGCGCACCCGCTCCAGATACTCAATATCAAGCTCCGCAAGGCTTTCGACTGCATAGCGCGTGCCGCACTGCGGCTCTCCTACTGATGCTATGCCGAGCGAGTCAGCTATTTGCTTCTGCTGCCTGTTTGATACTATCCAGATGCAGTCGGCGGGAGCAGATGACATATCGGCTGCGCGCTTCCACTGTGGCTTGAATATCTCGCCATGATAGTAAAAAGAGGCAAGTTTTGCGCTTGCCTCATCGATAATTATTATCATTAAACTGTCTCCGGCTCCGGATAGTCCACTCCGAAGGTCTCAACTGTAACTGTCTTCATGACCTGAGCCTCAAGTGGTTTGTCCATGTAGTCTGTGCGCACCTCAGCGATCTTGTTTACCACATCCATGCCCTCGATTACTTTGCCGAATGCCGCATACTCGCCGTCGAGATGTGGTGCATCCTGATGCATGATGAAGAACTGGCTGCCTGCTGAATCAGGTATCATGGTACGTGCCATTGAAAGTACACCGGCTGTGTGCTTTAAGTCATTTTTGAAGCCGTTGTGTGTGAACTCGCCCTTGATTTCATAGCCAGGGCCGCCTGTGCCGTTTCCGTCAGGATCTCCGCCCTGGAGCATAAAGCCCTTGATTACACGGTGGAAGCATACTCCGTCATAGAAGTTGTGATTGATTAAGCTGATAAAGTTGTTTACTGTGTTTGGTGCGATTTCCGGATAAAGCTCCGCCTTGATTACATCGCCGTTTTCCATTGTGATTGTTACGATTGGATTCTGTGCCATTATTTTTCTCTCTTTCTTTTATAATATTATGAGGCTTGGAGAATATCCATCCCTCGCAATTATTAAATATCGAATTAATTTTTACTGATTAGTTTTCACCTTATTTTTATTTACTCAGTGCCTCTACCACCTTCGGAAACTCCATGAAGTGCGATGCCTTCACCAGTATGGTGTCGCCCTCCTTCACATATGAAAGAAGCTCCTGTGTCATGGTCAACCTATCCTCGAAATAGTGGATGTCTACATCGGATGATTTCTCCGCTGCTCCGGCTGCATATTCCTTTGCCAGCTCTCCTGCGGCAAAAAGTGTATGGATATGATTCTCTCCAACTGCTTCGCCTACCTCATGGTGCAGCTTTTTCTCATCACTTCCCAACTCTCCCATGTCGCCAAGCACTGCTATTGTCCTGCCCTTTGCATGTGAAAGCACCTCGATAGAGGATTTCATGGATACAGGATTTGCATTGTAGCAGTCATCTATCACTGTCATGCCATGCGTTTTGATGAAATTGGTACGGCCTGCGATTGTCTCTGCTTTCTCGATTCCTGATTTTATCTCAGCTATTGTGAGGCCAAGCTGCAATCCGACAGCTGCTGCCGCCATGGCATTGTATACATTGTGCTCACCCGGGATGTGGATGTGTGCATCGAACTCACCCTCCGGAGTGACAAAATGAGCCTTCATGCCGTCAAATCCCAGGTTTTCAATATTTGTGGTATATACTGATTTATGAACGTCCGAAGCCGATTCCTTGCCATAGTATATGGCAGGCTTTCCATTTACAGTCTGCACTGTGGCCAGCTTGTCGTCATCTGCATTCAGCACTGCGACCGCATCCGGCATCATATGTTCAAAGCACTCTGTCTTTGCTTTAAGCACACCATCCCTGTCGCCCAAAAACTCCAGATGGCAGTAGCCGATATTGGTGATGACCATAACATCCGGGCACGACATAGTAGAAAGTCTGTGCATCTCGCCAAAATCAGATATGCCCATCTCAAGCACCGCTACCTGATGGCTTTCCCTGATTCCGAAAATGGTGAGTGGCAGGCCTATCTCGTTGTTGAAATTGCCTGCTGTCTTGTGGACGCTGTATTTCTGCTCAAGGACTGATGATATCATCTCCTTGGTGCTGGTCTTGCCGACACTTCCGGTGATACCCACCACCTTGATATCAAGGCTTTTTCTGTAAAATGCCGCGAGCTTTTTCATGGCATCGGTGGTTGATTCAACAAGCACATATGGGCCTGCCGGATCCGTCAGCTCATGCTCAGAGAGCACAATTGCCGCCCCCTGCTCAAACACAGTCGGAATGAATTTGTGTCCGTCCACCCTTTCTCCCTTTATCGGGATAAAAAGATAGCCCTCCTTCACCTGTCTGCTGTCAATGACTGCACCGGTGATTGTCGTATCAAGCAGTGTCTCATCGCCTATGTATGTGCCCTCGCAGGCTTTAGCGATATTTGCAAATGTAAGATTCTTCATGTACTTATCCGACATGCTACACCTCATATTTTTTCAAAGATATGTCAATCAGATGCTCACAGAGCTGATTAAAGCTCATACCGATAACCGCGGCCTCCTGTGGCAGAAGACTGGTCGGAGTCATGCCAGGCAGTGTGTTTGCCTCGAGACAGAACATCTCATTTTTGTCATTGAGCAAAAAGTCTGAGCGTGAATATGTGTCAAGCCCGATAACGCGCGCAACCTCCTCGGCATAGTGCTGCATATCCTTTGTCACCTGCTCAGGAAGCTCGGCCGGACATGTCTCTACTGTACTGCCCGCCTTGTATTTATTCTTATAATCGTAGAAGCCCTCCTTAGGTGCAATCTCTATAATAGGAAGAGCCTTGCCCTCGATAACGCCGACAGAGAACTCCCTGCCCTGCACAAATTCCTCGATAATCAGCTCATTTTCCCACTTGAAGGCATCGTCAAGTGCCGCCTTGAACTCTGCCGCATCCCTAACGATGGTGACACCGATGCTTGAACCGCCGCAGCATGGCTTTACCACGCATGGAAGTGTCAGGTCAAGCTTTGTGATATCGTCCTGTCTGGTCGCTCTGGTCATGGAAATGCCCCTTGGAGTAGGGATACCGTTTGCAAGGAAGAACTGTTTTGATGTCTCCTTGTTCATGGCGATGGCTGAGCTTAAATAATCGCTGCCTGTATATTTGACACCGAAGAGGTCAAATGCTGCCTGTATCTTTCCGTTCTCTCCGTTTTCTCCGTGAAGTGCCATGAAAACAATGTCAGCCCTCTGACACATTTTGATGACATTTGGTCCGAAGAAGCAAGGTGACTGGTCCTTTCTGGAAGCCTTTACCTTTGCGAGGTCAGGTGCCTCTGTCGGAATATCGCTGACCTGCACGCTTATCTCGTCCGCGCGGTCAAATATACCTGTCAGGTCCTCCTCCCTGTCACTATATCCCATAAATACATCCAATAATATAACTTTGTGGCCGTTCTCTTTGAGCGCCTTAGCTACCATGCTTCCTGTCTTGAAGGAAACATCTCTCTCTGTGCTGAGCCCTCCGGCAAGTACTACGATGTTCATTTTTGTCCTCTTTTCTTTGATTGAATTATCATGCTTTGGTTTAATTAAACACAATGCAATGCTTCTTTTTTAAAGCTATGAGTAATCAACATAATTTCTTCAAAATTATAACACCATTTGTGCAAAAAAGAAAGACCGGTTGCCCGGTCAAAAAAGAAATTCTCATTTTATTTTAAACTGTGTTGGCTTCCAGCAGCTGTATCATTCTCATAAATACCATCCGCCCGTGCAAATCATCCTGTGAAAGTGATTCTCCGTACTTCAATACTAATAATCGGCACTGATAAAAATTCAGCTCCGGATTGCCAAAAAGCAAAATCCGCAAGGCTGCATTTTCCAGGTAATTGTGTATATTTCCCACCTCAATAAATATATCTACAATATCATCGAGGTTAATAAGTCCTTTCTGTTCATAATAAATTCTTCCCAAATATTTCATCCCTCCATCGATTATATTTTTCGTAGAACTTCTTTTTTTGTCTTTCTTTTGAAATTTTGTCGCTTTTGCGAAATTTCCCTCTTTGTTTTTGTTGGTGGGTTCATTTTTCCATATAATATATCAATATTCTAGGCGCGTTACGCGCTTGTATTTTGAAGATTCCTATTAGAAGCTTCAATATTGATTGGTGATTAGCAGTTTTCGACAAAATATGACATGGGTTTGGGTTTAATTTGGCTGTTTTTTGTTTAATATTGCTCTTTTTAGTTCAGGATTTTTGTAATGATAAATTTGTACTATTTTTGTGGTTTTTGTTCTAATTATTTCACTTTTTTAAAATTTATATAAATGGTTAATATAAAAACCGGCAGCCAACGGCTACCGGTTTTCGATGAAAGAAAGGTTAAATTATGATGAAAAACAAGAGTCTAACATTCCGGTTCGATAAGTCCGTATGTATGTCCTTTTCTCTTGTAGACTACATTTACTTCGTCATTCTCTGCATTTCTGAATACGAAGAAATCGTGGCCTGAGAGCTCCATCTGGATGCATGCATCCTCAGGATACATAGGTTTCATACCAAATCTCTTTGTACGGACAATCTTGATTTCCTCGTCCTCTGCATCGTCTGCCTCCACGAAATCATCCTGGAATATTGCCGGTGCATACTTCTTTGCGGAAATCTTGGTTCTGTATTTGCGAAGCTGTCTCTCGATTACTTCCTCTACGAGGTCAATTGATACGTACATATCATTGCTGACCTGCTCTGAACGGATAACATGTCCCTTTGCCGGGATAGTAACCTCGATTTTCTGTCTATCCTTTTCTACGCTGAGTGTAACGTATACGTCTGTGTCCGGTTTAAAAAACTTCTCCAGCTTTGACAGCTTCTCCTCTACTGCCTGCTTAAGCCCCTCTGTTAATTCGATGTTTCTTCCTGAAATTGTTATTCTCATGATGTCCAACCCCTTTATCGTTTATTTGATACGTTGTCTGTATCATGTAAATATTATACCATAAATTTCGTTTTCATCAATCATTTTTATGCAATTTATATAAATAATCAAGGGTTTATTTACGGTTTTTCGCGAAATCGCTTGATTTCGCTATGATTAGGGATTTCACCAAGATAAAAAACATCAAGTCAGATGATTTTTTATACACTATCGTAACATTTCTCAACTACAACAGCACATCTAAGCTATCACAACGTTACTAAGCTACCACAGCGCATCTAACCTATCCCAGTGCCTCAAGCTGAGAAGAAAGCTCCTCCCACGCCTCCATATCAATAAGGATTTCTTCCTCGAGAGCGTCTATTTCGTTCTGGATTTCCGTGAGCTTTGAATAGCTTGACTGATACTCCGGCTTCATAAGCTCGGCCTTGAGCTCATCGAGCTTTGCTTCCTTGACTGCCAGGTCCTCCTCGGCCTTTTTGACCTTTTTTTGTATCTTTGAGCGCTCCTTGCCCGGGTTGTAGTATGCCTTGCCGGTTGATGAGACAGCCATGCCGCCTGCCTGGGCTGCGCTATTTGCATTGGTGCTTTCGCCCACATTACCTGCTGCAGCGGTTTGTGACGTGCTCCGGTTTGCATCACTGCCTGTCTGACTGCTGCCTGTCTGACTGCTGCCATTCTGGCTTATCGCGCCGCCAAATATCGCATTGCCTCTGTACACATTTTTGCTCTCCAAAGCCTCCCTGTCAAGCTTTTCCTGATACTGCTCATAGCCAAACTGATAGAGATTGGTCGTGCCATCCTCAAACACAAGCAGCTGTGTAGCTACCTTTTTCACAAAATATCTGTCGTGCGATACAAAAATCAGTGTGCCCTTATAGTCCTTAAGCATGCTTTCAAGCGTTTCCTTGCCTACGATATCCATATGGTTGGTTGGCTCATCGAGCACGAGCACGTTCGGTCTGGTCTTTAAAATCTTGCAAAGCGCCAGTCTGACCTTTTCGCCTCCGGATAGCATATTTACGTTCTTGAACACGTCCTCCCCTGAAAAAAGGAAGGCTCCGAGTGCATTTCTGGCCTCGGTTTCTGTAAGATTCGGATACTCGTCCCAGAAATCATCGAGCACGGTCTTGTTGCTTGTATACATGGCCATCTGCTGGTCGAAATACCCTATCTGCACGTTGGTTCCAAAGCGGTACTCGCCCGAAAGTGCAGGGATTTTACCCACGATAGTCTTTAAAAATGTCGATTTTCCAAGTCCGTTTCCGCCGAGTATGCCAAGCTTTTCGCCTCTTTTCAAATCAAGCGACACTACAGAGAGCGGATGGTCATAGCCGATTGCAAGCTCTGATGTGTAAAGCACATCATTTCCGGTCTCCTTTTCGGGCTGGAAATTGGCATGGAAGGTCTTGTTGTCGTACTTGTCCGGTGCCTCGATAATCACCATGCGGTCGATAGCCTTCTGCTTTGACTGCGCCATGGATGTCTTGGTCGGCTTGCCCTTGAAGCGCGTAACCATACGCTGCAAACGCTCTATCTCCTTCTGCTGGGCGATGTGATCCTTCATCTGCTTGTCGTAGTTTTCCTTTTTGCGGGCGATAAAATTGGTATAATTGCCTGGATAGCGCCTTGCCGTGCCGTACTCTATCTCGTAGACCACATCAACCACATTATCAAGAAACATACGGTCATGGGATACGACAACCACTGCCTTCGGGTACGACTTCAGATAGCCCTCAAGCCACTCAATCGTAGTGACATCAAGGTGGTTGGTCGGCTCGTCCAAAAGCAGTATGTCAGGCTTTGACAAAAGCAGCTTTATGAATGCTATCTTGGTCTGCTGACCTCCGGAAAAGTCACGGATTGGCTTTTTGCGCTCATCATCTGAGAAGCCAAACTTGCGGATCATGACCTCATATTCCTTCTCATAATAGTAGCCGCCATCATCCTTGAAGGCCTCCTCCATCGCGGTATATCTGGCTACCTTTTCATCGGAATAATCATGCTCGAGTTCTGCCGCCGCGCGCGCAAGCTCTGCCTTTCGCTCGTCCATTTTCACGAAGCATTTGCGCACCTCCTGCTCGAGTGTCACATCAGGATCATCAAACGCAATCTGCTTCAGATACCCTATCTCCGGATTTCCTGCCTTTGCAATAAAGGCGCTCTCATCGCTGTCGAGCTTCTCCATCTCAACCTCGCCTGAAATGAGCTTTAAAAGTGTTGTCTTGCCACAGCCGTTTCTGCCGACTATCGCTATCTTTTCTGTGTTTCTGATTTCAAAATCTATACTATGTAAAATGACGTCGTCGCCAAATGCGACAGCGCCATTACTTATCTGGTAGAGCATATACTATCCTTTCATGCTTATGCCTGCTGCTTAATTGTTAGCCATAATGTAGTTGACAAACTGTGTTGCAGTACGTCCTGAAATACCACCATGGCTGAGCTCCCACTTGTTTGCCTCCCTGCACAGCTCCTCGTCTGAAAGTGTGCAGCCGCTCTTTCTCGCAAGCTCTGTCACGATGTTGAAGAACTCCTTCTGCGATGGCTTTGAGTAGCTGATCGTCACACCAAAACGGTTTACAAGTGACAGCTTCTCCTCAACCGTATCGGAGTGGTGCTTGTCATTGCTGTTGTCCTGGTCATTACGGTCATTCCATGTCTCCTTGATCAGGTGACGGCGGTTAGAGGTCGCATAAATCAGTATGTTGTCAGGCTTTGTCTCCACACCGCCCTCGATAACTGCCTTTAGGAACTTGTACTCAATCTCATGCTCCTCGAATGAGAGGTCATCCATATATATGATAAATCTGTAGTTTCTGTTTTTGATTGCTGCGATAATCTTTGACAGATATTTAAACTGATGCTTGTATATCTCAATCATGCGCAGTCCGTCATCATAATACTGATTGACAATGGCCTTGATGCTTGTTGATTTTCCGGTTCCGCTGTCTCCGAAAAGCAGCACATTGTTGGCCTTTTTGCCCTGTACAAAGGCCTCTGTATTGTCTGTGAGCTTTTTCTTCTGGATTTCATAACCGATCAGGTCATCGAGCATGACTGCATCCATATTGTTGATTGGCATGAAGGAGAAGCCACCGTCCAGATGCTCCTCAATCCTGAAGGCCTTGTTGAGACCAAACATGCCGACTCCGTATGCCTTGTAAAAGCCTGTCACCACATCAAAGAACTCCTGCTCGTCCTTAGCTGCCTCAAGCTTCTTGCTCAGCGCCCTTACCTTCTCGCTGACATTGTGATTGTACATAAGGTCTTTTTTCACAATGGCCCTGTAATTGCTGATTTGTGTGAAGCAGTCGATTCCAAGTGCTGACTCGATTGGCTTGAAATCATAATCGAAAAGCTTCTTAAAAATCCTGAAATCGTTTGCCACAAGCCCGTTTACGCTGCCATCACTGGCTCCGACCTTCTCACAGGTGATGGAAAACGGATTCTCACTCATCATAAGGAAGAAAGTGAGATAGTTGTGCCACAGATTGTCATCAAAACCATAGTCTGTCGCTACCTTTAGGATTCTCTTGACCTGTGTATTGATGTCGCGCACAAGCTCTGTCTTGTTGTACTCGCCCACCTCAAACTGCTCAAAGAGCTGTCCCAATTTATAAAGTATCTCGTCCTGAGATAAATCTCCGTACATAAGTAATTTTGATATTTCCTGATACATGGCTGTTCCTCCTGGTCTTGCCTTGTTTTCGCTGCTAACAAATTATTATAAACACTGCGCCTCGATTTTGCAAGAGCTTGTGTGCCCGGTATGGCGCAGGAGACGTAAAAAGGCGGAGCTAAAACTCCACCTTTATTGTTGTGCCACGCCCCACCTCGCTGTCGAGCGTAAGCCCTGCATCATGCAGCTGCACTATGTGCTTTACTATCGCAAGTCCCAGCCCTGTGCCGCCGGTCTCCTTCGAGCGGCTCTTGTCCACTCTGTAGAAGCGCTCAAAGACCCGCTCCTGCTGATCCTTTGGTATGCCTATGCCGTTGTCCTCAACCGTGAGGACTGTCTTGCCGCCCAGCTTGTGTACCGTCACATTTACGGTGCCGCCATCATTGTTGTAGCGGATGGCATTCTGGCAGAGATTCTCAACGAGCTCCGTGAGAAGCTGCCTGTTGCCTCGTACCATACAGTCAGTGCCGTCAAAATTGAGTGCTACATTTCTCTGCTCGGCATTCACCTGTAGATTTTCCATGCAGTCCTTGACCAGACCGTATAGATTAAGCTGTTCAAAGCCCTGCTGTGCCTCACTAGAATCAAGCTCAGAGAGCTTTATGATATCATTGATTAAGGAAAGCAGGCGCTGTGCATTTCTTCTGATTTCAGTTGCAAAATGAATCTGCTGCTCCTTTTCGACCATACCGTTTTCTATGAGCTCTGCGTAGCCGGAGATGGCTGTGAGCGGAGTCTTTAGCTCGTGTGACACATTGGCTGTAAAATCCTGTCTGCTCTTTGCCGCGGCGAGCACTCCCTCATGCTGTATCCTTATCGCGTTCATGAAAGGAACAAGCTCCTTGTACTCGGTCTTTTTCTGGATGACAGAGGCCTGTTCAAGGTTGCCTGCTAGCGTCTCGATTGGCTTCATGAGCTTTCTGGTCAGGCTCTTTGCGAGAACCACACATATTCCGGCTATGATAACCGTCACTATAAGCATTGCCGGTATATTGCTTGCAAACATGTTCCAGATACTTCTCGCCGCAATAGAGACACGCAGTACCGTTCCATCGTCGAGCCTTATGGCGTGATAGAAGGTATTGCTGTTCATGGTGGCTGAGGTTCTCACGCTGTCTCCCTCGCCTTTATCAAATGCAGATTCAACTTCTGGTCTGTCGCCATGGTTTCCGAGGTTTGTCACATCATTTTGATTGTCATACAGCACTGTGCCATCCTTGTCAATCCAGGTGACACGAATCCCCTCCACGTCTATCTGCGGTATTTCATTTATATCCTGTTTTAGTATTCCTGTGCTTTCTATTGTCTCTGCCATGACCTGTAAGTCTTCCTTTACCTGCTTCTGAAAGAGGTAATAGTTGATTACTGTCATGGAAATCATTGTGGTAATTGCAACAAAAAGTGCTGTAGCTACCAGATAATAGTTAATCTTCTTTTTCATGCTGTACGCTCCGCTTATGTATATCAGAAACCATAATAAACAGCTATTATTCTATAACATAGCCCACATTTCTGACTGTCTTTATCCTGCTGCCATAGTCACCCAGCTTGTGGCGGAGCGTCTTTATGTGCATGTCCACTGTACGCGTCTCGCCCTCAAAATCCGTATCCCAGACACTTCTCATGATAACCTCTCTGGTCATGACTATGCCCTGACTGCCCATCAAAAGCCTTAACAGCTCATACTCCTTGTAGGTCAGGTCAACCGGCTCATTGTTCACCGTAACTACATGACGCTCATGGTCAATCACCAGGTCATCCAGCTTTAAAAGCTTCGGCTCATCCTTCGCTGTCCTCCTAAGCAGTGCCTTCACTCTGGTGATGAGCTCCATGATTGAGAAAGGCTTTTTAATGTAATCATCTGCGCCTCCGTCGAGACCTTTTATCATATCCATCTCTGTGGTCTTGGCTGTGACCATTATAATAGGAATTTCCTGTGTGGCCGGACGTTTTCTGAGCTTTCTGACAATATCGTAGCCACTCTCATCCGGAAGCATCACATCAAGCAGTATAAGATCCGGTACGAGTTCATCCAGCTTCTTGTAAAATTCCTTTGCGTTTTCAAATGCACTGACGATGTAATTACTGTTTTTCAGAGCAATTGTCTCTATCTCACGTATGCTCTCGTCGTCCTCTACAATATAAATAAGTGCCATTGCTTTCTCCATTTCAAAAATCTTATGTAAAAAATTTACCTGTTCTTTACTTTCGATTATACATTACTAATGTAAAACAGACGATGGTTTTATGTAAAATTTATGTAAAATCCATCGTCTGTATCAATTTCATTTGTGTATAATAATTAAATCATGACTTACGAACCTTGTCATCAAGTGCAAACTCAACCCACTCAGCAATATTTGTCGCATGGTCTCCGATACGCTCAAAGTATTTTGCAACCATGAGAAGGTCCTCTGCCTGCTCACCATCCTCCGGATGCTCCCTGATGAAATCAATAAGCTCAGCCTTTACCTTATCAAAAAGCTCATCAACCACATCATCCTGCTTCATCACTATGTGAGCCTTGTCATTGTTCTTCTCAACATATGCCTCGATTGCCCTGATAAGCATAAGCATTGTCTCTGAAGCCATGCTTTTGACATGCTCTATATTGACCCTGTATGGCTTGTCACTGCTCATCAAAATGGTCATCTCGCTGATATCGGCTGCGTGGTCTCCTATACGCTCCATATCAGTAACCATCTTCATCGCTGCAGAAATTGTTCTAAGGTCTCTTGCTACAGGCTGCTGCTGCATGAGCATATTAAAGCACAGGCTCTCTATCTTTTTCTGCTCTCTGTCTATCTCTGAATCGCCCTCCATGATGGCTTTGGCGCTATCGGCATCCTGATGTATAAATGCCTCTATTGCTTTCTGGATTGACTCCTCAATCATGCTTCCCATGTGCATCATTTCTTCATTCAGCTTCTTAAGCTGCTCGTCGAATTTCGATCTCATTAACCAAACCTCCCTGTGATGTAATCCTCTGTTCTCTTGTCCTGTGGATATGAGAAAATCGTCTTTGTGTCGCCAAACTCAACCATATCTCCCACAAGGAAGAATGCTGTATCGTCTGACACACGCACTGCCTGCTGCATGTTATGTGTTACAACCACAACTGTGTACTTTTTCTTTAAATCCTCCATGAGCTCCTCTATCTTTGAAGTAGAGATAGGGTCAAGCGCTGATGTTGGCTCATCCATCAAAATCACCTCCGGCTGTACGGCAAGCGCTCTCGCAATACACAGTCTCTGCTGCTGTCCACCCGAAAGTCCCATAGCAGATTTCTTTAATCTATCTTTAACTTCATTGAATATCGCAGCACCCTGAAGACTTTCCTCAACTATCTGGTCGAGTATCTTTTTATCCTTTATGCCATGCACTCTCGGGCCATATGCGATATTATCATATATGCTCATCGGGAACGGATTCGGCTGCTGGAAAACCATGCCGACCTTTTTACGAAGTACTGTTGTATCGACTGATGGTGCATATATATTCTCACCATCTATCTCTATGCTTCCCTCGATTCTGACGTTGTCAACCAGATCATTCATTCTGTTGATACATTTTAAAAATGTGGACTTACCACATCCTGACGGTCCGATCAGCGCTGTCACGCTGTTTTCTTTTATGTCCATATTGACACCATGCAGTGCATGATTCTGGCCATAATACAGATTCAGGTCGCGAACCTGAATTTTGATTTTTTTCTCCATTTGTATCTCCTGCAACATGTAATAAATTTCTTGTCTTCGAGAATACATTATATGGATGCTTTGTAAAATGCTCTATCAGATGTATGTAAAATCTATGTCAAATTTAAGGTTTCTTTAACTATATGAAGCTTGTCCATTATCCTGTCTGCATCAATATTTGAGTAATTGATAATAAACTGATGCCTGTCTTCCTTTGGCTTGATCAGGTTGAAATGGGTAATCGCCTGAAGCTTTATGCCTTTTTTCAATAGCAGCTCTTCAACTGTTTTGTCCGGAAGGTTCGTGTCAAACTGTATGATAAAATGCAGTCCGGAGTCATTTTCTATTACCCTGCATTCCTTTTCAGTGAAGCAGCTTTTTATGGACGAAAGCACGCTCTGGCGCTTTCTGCCGTAGTGCAGTCTCATCCTGTTTATGTGCTTTTCAAAATAGCCCTCGCTGATAAATCGTGCCAGCGTGTACTGCTCGAAGGTTGATACCGTACATGAGTAAAATGAAAGCCTCCTGTAAAACTCATTTGCCAGATGCTCCGGCAGCACCATGTAGCTGATTCGGATGGTGGATGTGAGAGATTTTGAAAATGTATTTATATAGATGACCTTTTCACACGCATCTATCGAGAGGATGGGCGGTATCGGGTGTCCGTTCATGCGAAACTCACTGTCGTAATCATCCTCTATGATGTATCTGTCGCTGCTCTCGTTGGCCCATGCCAAAAGCTCATAGCGGCGGTTTACAGGCATGGTGATTCCTGTCGGGAAATGGTGTGTCGGGCTGATATGTGCTATCTGCGCGTTCGCTTTCTTTATAAGCTCAACGCTGATGCCCTGCTCATCCATCTGCACCGGCAGGCATTTTGCATTGTTGCACTCGTATATCTGGCTGATTTTCTTATAGCCCGGATCCTCCACGCAGTATACCTTGTCCGTACCCAAAAGCTTCACAAGCAGTCCGTACAGATACTCTGTTCCCGCTCCGACTATTATCTGGTCCGGGTCCACATTCATACCGCGAAACGATGACAGATGACTTGCTATCGCTTCCCGAAGCTCTCTCACTCCGCCACACGGCGACACCGACAAAAGCTCCTGCTCCCTAAGGGAAATCGTCTCTCGCATGAGCTTTGCCCATATGGAAAACGGAAAGTTACCCGAGTCTGTCCTGTTTGATGAGAAATCAAATATACTTTCATCCTGCTCAGGCGGCAGCTTTATGCTAAGCTCCTTCTGCACCGGTGCCTTGATTACCCTGATATCTGACACATCGGCTATGAAATAGCCCCTCTTTGGTCTTGCAAACATATAGCCCTCGCCTATCAACTGGTCATACGCATTTTCAACCGTAATGGTACTAACTCCCAGATTCTTGGCGAGGGTACGCTTTGATGGCATTTTCTCCCCTGAGCTTAGTTTCCCCTGTGATATATCGTTTTTGATGCACTCATAAAGGCATTTGTAGAGTGGTCCGTCTGTTTTTGTGAGGTCGTAGGTCAGCATTTGATTCACCGCTTTCTGGCATTTTTATTTTCCTTATTTTGAATATTTTAATATTACCAGATGTAGCGTATTATTGCAACCATGATATGCGGCTGGTGTGAGCAAATACAGCCCGGCGGCGCAGGCGGCGAGTACACTCTCGTGTTCGCTACGCTTTGCTGCCAAGATACTGTAAGAATTATGCCTTATAGGTTTTCTATGGCAGACGAAACCGTCGCTACTCGCCTTCCATGGCTCGATAGCTCCTTGCCCCGGCTTCCATGCCGGTGCATTTCTGGTTTTCTTGGGCATAATTCAACAGTATCTAAGCAGCTCCGCTATGCGCTCCCACGAGAGTGTACACGCCGCCTGCGCCACCGGAATGCATTTGCTCACACCTTGCTACTTTCGTCATATAAATTGACATAAAAGCAATATAAAAATAAAAGGAGATTTAACAAATGGAGAACAATAAGAATACTCAATACGAACTCAACAAAGGTCTTGCTCAGATGCTCAAGGGCGGTGTCATCATGGATGTCACGACTCCGGAGCAGGCTAGGATTGCTGAGGCTGCCGGTGCATGTGCTGTCATGGCGCTTGAAAGAATTCCTGCTGATATCAGAGCCGCAGGCGGTGTTTCAAGAATGAGCGATCCTAAGATGATTAAGGGCATTCAGGAGGCTGTCAGCATCCCTGTCATGGCAAAGTGCCGTATCGGTCACTTCGTGGAGGCGCAGGTGCTAGAAGCTATTGAGATTGACTACATTGATGAGTCTGAGGTGCTTTCACCTGCTGATGATGTGTACCATATCAACAAGAGAGATTTCAAGGTGCCTTTCGTATGTGGTGCAAGAGACCTCGGTGAAGCACTCCGCCGTATCAACGAGGGAGCTTCCATGATCCGTACAAAGGGTGAGCCCGGTACAGGTGATATCGTGCAGGCTGTCAGACATATGAGAAAGATGAATTCTGAGATTGCAAAGCTCACTTCCATGCGTGAGGATGAGCTTTTCGAGGCAGCTAAAAATCTTCAAGTGCCTTTTGAGCTTGTTAAGTTTGTTCACGATAACGGCAAGCTTCCTGTTGTAAACTTTGCGGCAGGCGGTGTGGCTACTCCGGCTGATGCAGCTTTTATGATGCAGCTCGGTGCCGAGGGTGTGTTCGTTGGTTCAGGTATCTTCAAATCAGGCGATCCTGCCAAGAGAGCTGCCGCTATCGTAAAAGCTGTGACAAACTTTACTGATGCAAAGCTCATCGCAGAGCTTTCTGAGGATCTCGGTGAGGCTATGGTCGGAATCAACGAGAGCGAGATTAAAATCATCATGGAAGAAAGAGGCAAATAAAATGAAATCAGGACTTAAGATTGGTGTTTTAGCTGTTCAGGGAGCGTTTATTGAACACAAGCGTATGCTTGAGTCTTTAGGCTGTGAGTGTGTTGAACTTCGTCAGAAATCAGATATCTGTGACATAGACGCCCTCGTGCTGCCGGGTGGTGAAAGCACTGTACAGGGCAAGTTGCTGCGTGAGCTTGATATGTTTGATGCGCTTAAGGAAAAGATTGCAAACGGACTTCCGGTGCTTGCAACCTGCGCCGGTCTTATACTTTTAGCTTCACATGTCAGCAACGATGACAACGTATATTTCGGCACTTTGCCTGTCACTGTTAAAAGAAATGCCTACGGCAGACAGCTTGGAAGCTTTGAGGCTACAGCAAGGTTTGACAATAGCTTTGACTTTACCATGACATTTATCAGGGCGCCTTACGTGGAAGCTATTGACGACTCCGCCAAAAATGATGTACATGTGCTCGCCGAGTATGACGGCAAAATTGTCGGTGTACAGTATAAGAACCAGATTGGGCTGGCTTTTCATCCGGAGCTTGATGATGATACACGGATTCATGAGAGGTTTTTGGGGATGATATGATTATTCAGGAATGTTATTATAATTTGTAATAGCATTCCTTCTTGTTTTCTATTTATATTTTTATTGCCATATCATTTTTCATCATTTATAATTATATATCATGTGTTTCAACACTATTATCCGGAGGGGTTATGAAAATTTTAATTAGTAGGGAACAATTGGAGCTTTTACTTGAAAAAAAACGCGATTTTATAGGCAAAAAGATAACAATAGATACAATTATAGCAGGTATATCTTTCTTAATATCAGTATGGACAGCAAACTATGAAACCATATGGATCATCCCGGGAATTGTATTTAAAACTATATTTTGTGTTATCGGAATTGTTTACATGATAAAAATAATATATGATATTATTGATTTCAAAAACAATAATTACACTCACACAGACTTATTGAGAGATATAGAAGGATTGGACATGATACAGCATAATCATTCATTAATTATAATCAAAAACAGTGCCCCCGGCATAAAAACAAAATATCTTACATATTATGATGAAAGATGGGACTGTAAGCTGTTTCCCAATTTAAAAACCGCAGATAAAGACAATGAAGTCTTTATCATCAGTAATTTATCAAATGACTTAGGTATACCCAAAAAAGAAATCAAATGCAAATATATATCATCCAGAGTACAGGAAAAATATTCCGTAAGCCATAACGAAAACAGAGTGTATAACCATAGGCTGTACGAAGTAGAATTTAAAAATATTCCAAAAATAATGAATAAAAACGACTTTTCTATTAACTCCCGACACTATTATTGGATGACAATTAGTGAAATGGAAAAAGACGATAATATAATGAAAAAGAATATGGAAGTAGTTGATTTTGTAAAAGAATGCGAAAAATAATTTTTTAAGCCGGGGCATCTGCCCCGGCTTTTATTGTTTCTTATGTCTTATAAGTTCAATATATAATATGATTAGACGGTCAATAGGTATCATAATATTGTTTTAAAAGCTCAAAACTCCAAAGTCACCTTAAAAAGATCACCGTCCACAGTCAGCTCCAAAGTACCATTCATAAGCTTCATAAGGCTTTCTGCAATAGACAGTCCAAGTCCACTGCCCTCGGTATTTCGCGAGCTGTCTCCTCTGACAAAACGTTCCTTGAGCTCATCGCTTGAGATATTAAGCGGTGTAGCTGATACATTCTTGAAGGTTATGATGGCTCCGCTGTCCTTTGGAATGATGTCAATGTACACTCTCGTACCCGGCTGGGCGTATTTGTTGATGTTGTTCATCAGATTATCAAACACTCTCCACAGATGTCGTCCATCTGCCTGAATCATGACAGGTGTAACGTCATTTTTGATAATTAAATCAAGATTATTTTTCTCGAATTTTTCTTTGTATTCTCCGGCTACCTGTGACAGCATAACAGCCGCATCCAGTTCCTCAAGTTCTACATTTATGCTGCCCGTAGATGCCTTTGACGCTTCGAGTAAATCCTGAATTAATTTTTTTAGACGTGATGACTGTCTGTCGAGAACGTCAAGATATTCGCGTACCTTCTCGTTATCTATGTCCTCCTTCTGCAACAGGTCCACATAATTGATAATCGAGGTGAGCGGTGTCTTTATATCATGTGACACATTTGTGATAAGCTCCGTCCTGAAGCGCTCGCTCTTCATTTTTTCAGAGACCGCCGCCTCTATTCCATTGCTCACATTGTTCAAATCCTCACCATGCTTTCTGAAAAACAGCATAAGCCTTGATGTATCAACCGGCTGTGAAAAATCACCGTTTGCTATAGCCTTTGCGGCGCATCTTATCCTGTCATACTGCATGATAAATGCGATAAGCAGAGCAAGCTCTATAAGCTTTATAATGAATATAAATCCAATACTCCCTATTCCAAATCCTATAAGCTCAAGCAGGCATATGAAACCGAATGCCAGCATACTGATCAAAAACAGCGGTACATTTCTTTCTATCCATGAAAAGCCGTATCTGATTGGAGCAAATACCATCCTGCATAGCTTTTTGACAGGCTTTAAGAAAAATCTCACAACATAGTAGCACAATGTATGCTTCCAGAACTCATGTGCCCTGATTCTTACGTATGTTGTCAGGATTGCTTCAAGCGAAACCATGGTTGCCGCCAGACAAATGAGTGCCACCACCGGAAGCTGCTTTATAAGCAAAAAGCCTGCCGGAAATACCATAAAGTCTGCAAACATTGTCACTCCAAGCATCACCTCATACGGCAGCCTGTCATATAATCGTAATTTAATTTCTTCCGAATCCTCACGTTTTCCGGCAACTGTCAGCAGATACCCCGCTGTAATCACAAAACCAAGTATAAATATGACAAACAATACACTTAAATGAGCCTCTGTAAATTCCATGACGTCAAGTAAGCTGTCTGCCTGATTGAAGTAATCGCCCTTTTCCTGAAGCTGCTGCGGAAGCTTTGCATACACATAATAGTACTCAGGCTGCTCTTCCGTTGGGGTGTATGGATAGTACACAATTCCGGTATCCGATATATTAAAGGTATCCGGTAAAAGCTCATAGCTCTCATTCACCTGCTCCACTACTTTTATGATTTCGTAGCGGTCATAATAAATATCCTCACTATAACTGTAGTAAGAACCGTCACTTTCAAAGCCCGAATCATCGTCATCCTCCAGATTCATGCCACACTTTATATGATTTCCTTTTTCATCATAGCACTTTACATTTTTCCACTCGGCAAAGCCGGAAGTATCGAGCGGCTGGCCTGTAAACATCTCCTCATAGGCAAAGTATTTATTTCCATTCTCATCGGTTTTCTCAACTACCTTATATAAGCCGAGCGAGCTATTATCGTTAGAGCCTGTCATCACCCTCACCTTTGGAATGACATAAGCTGTGCCATCATTCAGGCACAGATAAAAGAGCCCATTTGTCTTGGAATACATGATTGAGCTGATTCTCTCACTGTTCATATCGCTTGAAGCAGCGTCTGACTCCTCATAGCTGCCGCTCATTGCATCCCACAGATTTGATAGCCTGTTCCACTTTAAGTTCTTTGCCTTGTAGCTAAAAATATAATCCGGATTTGATATTTCATCTACACTTGAATACACCTTTGCAGCATCAGATTTCACATCAACCTTGTCCTCTGATGTTTCATTACTCTTTACCACTGCGGCCTGCAGATTGGTATCATTAGTCATCTGCGAAAATGCATTGTCATCACCGGATTCATAATTGTACACCATCTGTCTGCTATAGGCTCCTGCAATATTCGCATGAATTTCATCCCTTAGCTGTGCTGTGCTTTCATAATTTGTGTACACTGCAACTAACGTTGTCACAACAAGCCCTGCCGCCATGACCGAGCATACTATAAATGCCGCCAGCTTAAGCCACAGATTTCTTGATATTTTTTTCATATCATTCACCTTCCATTTTATTCAGCATCAATTTTGTATCCGCGCCCCCAGATGACCTTTAAGTACCTTGGCTCAGCCGGATTTATCTCAACCTTTTCTCTGAGATGACGGATATGTACCGCCACCGTGTTTTCTGTCCCGTATGGCTCATCCTTCCAGACCTTTGCATATATCTGATTCGGCGAATACACCTCGCCCGGATGCTCCATGAGAAGCTTCAAAATATCGTACTCTGTACGTGTGAGATTGGCTGCCTCGCCATCAACTGTCACCGTCTTTGATTTGTCATCCAGCTCAATTCCTCCGATTACCAGCTTTCCTGCGCTTGTATTGCCTGCGCCAAGAAGCATGTATCTCCTGATCTGCGACTTCACCCTCGCCTGCAGCTCTACCGGGTTAAACGGTTTCGTCACATAGTCGTCTGCTCCGACCGTGAGCCCGAGTACCTTGTCAGTGTCCTCACTTTTGGCAGTGAGCAGTATGACCGGCACATTAGAGATTTTTCTGATTTCCACCATCGCCTCTATGCCGTCCATGACAGGCATCATGATATCCATCAGGACAAGATGCACATCATTGTGTTTTACTATATCGAGCGCCTCCAGCCCGTTTCGCGCCGGGATTACCTCGTAGCCATCGCTGGTCAAATAAATGCTGATTGCCGATACAATGTCTTTTTCATCATCACATACTAATACTTTATACATAATTGCCTCCGGAAGTTTTATGTTGATCTTATTGTATCAATTGTAACATTAAAATCCAATTATGTAACACATTAAGATTTGTTTAAGAAATAATCTTAATGAAACTCAAAAGAAGCTCCGATTTACTGATATCAAATCGAAGCTTCTTTTCTTAGTTAGTTCATTATATTTGTTATTTACTATATTCGTTAATTTATTATTATGATTAAAGGGGTAAAATACCTTTTGACCCTCATATCATTATAATAACCGGTTGATTTGTTTACTTCGCCTGGAATTTCTTTGCCAGCACCTTTGTCAGGATGTTGATTAAGAATACGATTACGAGAAGAACAACCGCAATTCCAAATGCCTGGTCGAATTTTCCTTCACTTGTCGCTGCAAGGTAGAGCTTGATGGTAAGTGTTCCACCTGACTGCATTATCTTTGAGAAATATCCGCTGGCAACCTTTGGAAGCATTCCTGCGCTTCCTGCTGTAAAGAGGAGTGCTGCTGACTCACCGACTATTCGGCCGATTGCAAGGATAACACCTGTGATAATTCCCGGCATGGCTGACGGCAACAGGATGGTACGGATGGTGTGCCATTTTCCGGCTCCAAGTCCGACTGCTCCGTGTCTGTAGCTGTCCGGTACAGTTTTAAGCGCCTCCTGTGTGTTTCTGGTGATGAGGGGCAGTACCATGAGCGTCAGTGTCAGTGAACCTGTCAGGATACTGTAGCCAAAGCCTATTGTCTGTCCGAAAAACATCATTCCGAAGAGACCGAAGATGATTGACGGTATTCCTGCAAGTGTCTCTGTGGCAAACTCGATTGTGGATACGAGCTTACCCGGCTTTGCATACTCATTCAGGTATACGGCAGCTCCCACTCCGACAGGAGTTGCTATGAGCATGGTGATTATTATAATGTAAAGTGTATTAAGCAGGTTTCCCGCTATTCCGACAGTGCCTCTTAAGACAGATGTCTCGCTGGTCAGAAACTGCAAGTTTACCTGGCCGATTCCCCTGACAAATACATATATGATGATTCCCGCAAGCAGCACTACCGATAATGCTGCACACAGATATATGAAAAAATATACTACATCATCGCCTATTCTGCGGCGTTTTCCATTTATACTAGTCATTTTCCACAGCTCCTTTCTTTTTGAGTTTCATAAGGGTGAGGTTGATTATCATGATAAACACAAAAAGTACAAGGCCTACTGAGAAAAGCACCTGTCTGTGAAGTCCACTTGCGTATCCCATCTCACTGACGAGCTGTGTGGTAAGGAAACGCACTGAGTTGAACGGAAGTGGAAAGCTTACCGTTCCACCGGCTACCATGTTGATAGCCATAGCTTCTCCCAGTGCACGTCCTATTCCGAGCACAATTCCTGTCATGATTCCTGACTTTGCCGCCGGAACCGTCACTTTAAATATTGTCTGTATCTTTGTTGCTCCAAGTGCAAGTGATGCCGCTCTCATCTGCTGCGGTACTGCCTGTATTGATGATACGCTCATGTTGATTACTGTAGGAAGAATCATGATTGCAAGCACTATTATTGCTGCAAGCAGATTTGATCCGCCGGTAAACTGGTGCGTTGCTGAGTTTGCAAAAACATGCTTCTCGAGCTTGTATAATACCGGATTAAGTATCATAAGTCCCAAAAGTCCATAGATTACTGATGGAATGGCTGCAAGCAGCTCTACTGCCGGCTGCACTACTGCTGAGAGCTTTTTATTTGCCACCTCAGTAAGAAATACTGCTGTAAGAAGAGCAATTGGCACTCCTATGAGTATAGATACTGCTGTTCCTATGATGGATGTCAGGATTATGTACAATATTCCGTAGCTTGGGTCTGCCGCTGTCGGTGCCCATTTTGTTCCGAATAAGAGGTTTAACACTCCGACCTTGAAAAATGCCGGTGCGCCTTTAAGGAACATATAAATTGTTATTGATAAAACTGCGAATATTGCCACAACCGCACATACCGTGAATATTATTTTGGCAACATTCTCTACTATGGATTTATGTTTCATTTGATACTCCTTGTTTCAAAAAATCCCCCAGGAAACCTGCCATTTCCTGAGGAAACCCTGTATCTTGTCGATATGTATTAATACTGATGTCTAATATCGATGTCTGTATTTTGTATTATTACTATGACTGATAATTTCTACTGTGGGAGGATAAGGCCTACCTTCTTGATAACTGCCTGTCCCTCATCTGAGTTTACATAGTCAAACCAAGCCTTAACAATATCGTTCTGCTCGTCAATTTTGCCCTTTGTAGCCATTACGAATGGACGAGAAAGGAGATATTTGCCTGCTACGATGTTTTTCTCTGTTGCATCTACGCCGTCAATTTTCATTGCTGTTACTGTATCATCAAGTACGTCAAGTGAAACATATCCGATTGCTCCCGGTGTTGAGCCTACCTTTGCAAGAACTGCTCCTGTTGAATCAAGCTCCTGTGCATATTTGCACTGGTCCTTTACATCAAGAAGCTCCTCGAAGGCTCCTCTTGTTCCTGAAGCAGCCTCACGGCCGATTGCTACGATTGCCTCATCTTTTCCACCAAGGTCTTTCCAGTTTGAAATCTCACCTGTGTAGATTTTCTTTAAGTCATCTGATGTAAGCTCTGTTACTGAGTTGTCCTTGTCTGTGATAACTGCAATTCCGTCGATTGCTACGATGTTTTCCTCAACGCCGTTTGCTTTCTCATCATCCGTAAGTGCTCTTGATGAATCTCCGATATCTACGCTTCCTGCTGTTACTGACTCGATTCCTGAACCAGAACCTGTATACTCAACTGTTACTGTCACTCCAGGGTTCTTCTCCATGAATGACTCCTTGAGTGCCTCACAAAGCTTCTCCATTGAAGTACTTCCTGCAAGCGAAAGTGAACCGCTTAAGTTCTCATTTGATGTACCTTCATCTGCGCTTGTATCTGCATTGTTGTCTGCTCCGTCTGAGCTTGAGCCACATCCTGTAAATGCTGCTGTCATCATTGTTGCAGCAGTTGCTAAAACTAAAAGTTTTTTCATACGATTTTTCATTTTAATTTCCTCTTCCATTTCTTTCTTGAACTTGTTTCTTTGCTTGTTACAACTGATATAGTAATGGGGAAATGTAAAATGCAAAATCATTAGTGTGTAAAATGCATGTAAAAAAATATTCATATCCCCTATTTCCTGTCCTTTTATTAAAGCAAGCCAATACACTAGTACTATTTTACTGTTTTTTGTTGATAAAACAATATATTACTTTGATTCCCCAAAAAACCAAATAAAAAAACACGCTATACGCGTGTCCTAAAATGAAATAGTCGATAACTCTTCAGATATATTCATAAATAAATCGGCGTGACAAGATTCGAACTTGCGACCTCTACGTCCCGAACGTAGCGCTCTACCAAACTGAGCCACACGCCGTCTGCAATTCGTTTTGCAACTACTAAATAATATCACAATGTATAAATTTTGTCTACCCCATAATATATATTTATGGTATGATTTATGCTGTATAATATGATAAAAATTTACACTGTTGTGCCCAGCCTCACAGCGAGGTATCATCCCCATGACTGAACTGTAATTTAATCACGTAATTATTTTCTTATACTATGAAGCCGGCCCGGCAGCGCAGTGACCGGCTAACCCCCAAGGTATGAAAATTATAAGGAGAATATCATGACAAATCAGACAAATCACATAAATAAAACAGCTATAATAACCGGAGCTTCACGCGGTATCGGTGCCGCCATTGCCAAAAAGCTGGCTTCCTGTGGCTATAACCTCTCACTTTGCTGCCGCAATTCATCTGACAGGCTAAAGGCTCTGGCTGATGAGCTTCACTGTGCATACGGAATTGAGGTGCTATGCTACATCGGAAATGTAGGAGACTTTTTCTTTGCCAAGGATATGGTTACGAATACCATTTCCCATTTCGGCCATATAGATGTGCTCATTAACAATGCCGGTATATCTCATATCGGGCTGCTGAACGACATGTCCCCGGAGGAATGGAACAATATCGTGGCGATAAATCTGACCGGTGTTTTCAACTTTACAAAGCTCGTCATCCCTTATATGGTTGCCGATAAATGTGGCCGTATACTACAGATTTCCTCTGTCTGGGGCAATGTCGGAGCATCCTGCGAAGTGGCATACTCAGCCTGCAAAGGCGGTATAAATGCATTTACCAAGGCACTCGGCAAGGAGCTTGCGCCATCGCATATTCCGGTAAATGCCATAGCCTGCGGTGTCATAGATACCGATATGAACCGATGCTTTAATGAGACAGAACGCGCTGAGCTGGCCGATGAAATCCCTGCCGGACGCTTTGCCACAGCCGATGAAGTCGCAGATATGGCTTACTCCGTCATCACTGCACCTGATTACCTCACAGGACAAATAATCACTTTTGATGGTGGCTGGATTTAAAATTGTAATTTTAAGTTTTCTAATTTTTTCGTATTTTTTCAGATATTTGTTGCTTTCTACGATTATTGTGTTACAATTTGTTTATGAATGAAATAAATATCTTTTTACAAGAAAGGCAGCTATCAACCATTAGCACAACTGTGCCTGACAGGCTTGATTATCTGATGAGGCTCCACAGCTTGACCAACGTGGCTCTTTCGGAAATCATGTGCTGTGCAGAATCAACGATTTCAGGCTACAGGACAGGCCGTAGAGTGCCTGACATTTTTGTCATTTGCCATTTAAGTACAATTTTTGGTGTAACACCCAATTATTTTCTTGGATTCACAGACGAAATATGTCCAACTCACAACTGATTATGTGATATATACAAGGCCTTCCGGTGTCACTTCACAACCATCACCGGCTGCTAATGCAAATGTCACATAAAATATATTGAAAAATGAAAGGGGGAAATGTTACAGTCTAAGCCAAAACTGTAACGAAAAACAGCCCGGTGCACATATCACAATGTGTGCCGGGCTGCAGATTTTATTGTTATTCTGCCACAAGTATTATTGTGGTTCTCGCAGGAACTCTTATGGTGTTGACACCCAAAAGCTCTGTCTTTGCCGTGAAGTCCTCTCCGTCAAAATACTCTGCATTGGTGTTGGTGTCCACATGCCAGTGTTTTCCGTTCGGAAGCACCGGAAGCTGCATCACAAGCGGCTCCCAATATGCATTCATGCAATAGAATACAATATCATCCTCCGTGTCCTCCTCATTTCTTCCGGCATACATGATGCCGATAAGCTTTGTCTTGTAATCCGTTGAGGCATTAAACGGTGTACCGTTGTGCACACTGATTTCCGGAAACTGGCAGGATGAAGGCTTTGTCATCTTTCTGAGTATAGGATGCTCTTTCCTGAACTGAATCATATGACGCACGAAATCATGGATTTCCTTGAATTCCTCAAGCCTGCTCCAGTCGAGCCATGAGATGATATTGTCCTGACAATACGCGTTGTTGTTTCCAAACTGGGTGTTGCAGAACTCATCGCCCGCAAAAAACATTGCCGGGCCACGGCTGCACAAAAGCGCTGCAAATGCATTCTTTATAAGGCGCCTTCTAAGTCCGTTTACATTTGGATCGTCTGTCTCACCCTCTGCGCCACAGTTCCAGCTATGTCCGTTGTTGTCTCCGTCTGTGTTATTCCAACCGTTTTTCTCATTGTGCTTTTCATTGTATGAGTAAAGGTCATACAGTGTAAAGCCATCATGACAGGTCATGAAATTGACTGATGCCTTGTGTCCTCTGCTCTCCGGGCTGTAAAGGTCGCGTGAGCCGGTGATACGTGTAATGGCATTTCCCGCCATACCGTCATCGCCCTTTAAAAAGCTTCTCATGTCATCCCTGTATCTGCCGTTCCACTCAGCCCATCTGTTCCATGACGGGAAGCTTCCCACCTGATACAGTCCGCCTGCATCCCAGGCCTCTGCGATGAGCTTCATCTTGCCAAGTACCGGGTCGAATGCCAGCGACTCAAGAATCGGCGGATTAGCCATAGGTGCACCGTTTTGATCTCTTCCGAGAATGGAAGCCAGGTCAAATCTGAAGCCATCCACTCTGTACTCAATAGCCCAGTGCCTCAGACAGTCTATAATAAAGCTGCGCACAACAGGATGATTACAGTTCATAACGTTTCCACAGCCACTGAAATTGTAGTAGTGTGCATCCGGTGTCAGCATATAGTACACGTTATTGTCTATACCCTTGAAGGAAAAGCATGGTCCCATCTCATTTCCCTCAGCGGTATGGTTGAACACCACATCAAGAATGACCTCTATGCCATTTTCCTTCAGAGCCTTTATCAGTGATTTCAGCTCGTCTCCCTCGTGGTTGTGCTCCTCGTTGAAGGCATAGCTGGTATTCGGTGCAAAAAATGATACTGTGTTGTAGCCCCAGTAATTGTAGAGCTGTACATCATCAACCACCCTCGCACTCTCCATCTCATCGAACTCAAAAATCGGCATGAGCTCCACTGCATTTATTCCAAGATCCTTCAGATACGGAATCTTATCCTTCAATCCGGCAAATGTGCCCGGTGCGCTGACTCCTGAGGACTTATCCTTTGTATATCCCCTCACATGTGTCTCATAAATCACAAGATCCTCAAAGGGCTGCTCAAGCTGCTTTATGTCGCCCCAGTCAAAGCTGCTTTTTACAACTCTGGCTCTGTACTCAAAATCCTTGCCTCCCTCCGGCTTTTCTCCCCATTTTCGCTGTCCAGTGACCGCTCTTGAATATGGGTCTAAAAGGACATTTTCCTCGTTAAACAAAAGTCCCTTTGCCGGCTCATATGGTCCGTCAAACGAAAATGCATACTCAAATTCATCCGGCTTTATATCAAAAACAAGCATGGAGTAGGTATCTCCTATCCTATATGAATCAGGAAACGGAATCCTCGCATACGGCTTTGATGCCTGTGGCTTGAACAATAAAAGAGTGCACCTTGTTGCTCCATGGGAATTGATTGTAAAGCTCACTCCGTTCGATGCCACGCACGCTCCGTACATTCTGAAAAAGCCCGGACGTATCTTAAATCCCTCTACCACATCAAGCGGCAGCAGGCCTGTATTTACTACATCCTCATGCTTTTCTTCTTTACTGCGCTCTCTCCACATATACATATTGCTCTTTGCTCCCTTACTATATTTGTATGATGGTACATGCTATTTGTTGCATGACTGCTTTTTATCTTAATTCGTTCTATTAATTTACATGCAGCTTTCCAAGCCCATCAATCTCTATATTACTACAATTTTGTGAATATGTGTTCATTAAATTGCATATCTCCTGAGCTTTTTCGCCCGAAGCCACTGTCGGTCTGAAATCATTATATGAGCTCGTGCTGCTTAAGGTACATGGAATAATCTGTGCATCTATGCCCGGCTGCAATTCACCATTTATCAGAGTAAATGCCTGCTGATAAATCGCAGTGTTCTTGTCTGCCGGATTTTTATTGCCTCCGAAGCAGAAATTTCCAAGACTGTAGCATATCATTTTGCCGTTATAGACCTCCATCCCCTGCAGTACATGAGGGTGGTTTCCGACTACCAGGTCTGCTCCCCAGTCGATGATACGATGTGCTGCCGCCTGCTGATAGTCATTAGGGTAATGGTCGCCCTCTATGCCCCAGTGACAGCATGCGATAACAATCGCCGCTCCCTGCTCGCGAAGCTGCGATATACCGTTTTGGATATATGCCTCGCGGTCACCGTTTTGTGACAAAAGGCTGGCTGACACTATTCCAATCTTTGTCCCATCATCAGTCTCGTAAATACCGGTATGATCATTGAAGCCATACACTATCCCGGCATTTTCAAGCACATTTCTCGTATCGTCCAGTCCAGCCTGTCCATAGTCGTATGTGTGATTGTTTCCAAGACTGCAGGCCTCGATGGAGCTGCCCGTCATTATTCCAATGTACTCAGGCTTTCCCTTAAGGTTCCAGCGCTTTTCTACGCGCTCCGTCGCATCCGATAGCACACACTCTAAATTGATAAGTGTCATATCGTCAGCCTCAAAAATATCTCTGACGCCACCGAAAAAATAGTCCTGACCCTTTGAGTCATAATAAGAATTAAAGCTGCCGTCATAGCTTTGCTCCTGATTGTTGCCAAGTGTACAGTCTCCCGTGGCCGTAATCACTATGGTTGACATCTGTGGCTTTTGTGTATCCGCTTCTGTTTCGGCTGCTGCATCAGGCTGTGTACTCTCTGCGCCTGCTGCCGTACTGTCAACTGCGTTATCATCTTCTTTTCCGGCATCCGATGTGTCTTTCACTACATCCACACCATTCTGATTGGCGGCTTCTTTTATATTATCTGCAATATACTCTTTTCCTATGAGTGCTCCTGCCATAATTATGCATAAAACCAAAAGCACAGATAATAGAATTTTTAATCCCTTGTTTTTCATAGTTCTCCTCATATGTAATCTTATACTGTATTGAAGCGGTTCGTAACTACCGCACTCTTAGAATATCAACCGTGTGCGCACTTGCCCCCATCAGGTCTGCTCTCTCACATGTTGAAAGATGATACTGTACAAACATATCAAACTCTTCCTCGTCAAGAGCATTCAAAAATGGCCTGATATAATTTGCCGCGCCATCTGCTGCTATTATCTTTTCACGTGTGAGGGATGCCTGTGCATTTAAAGCCTCTATATCTTCTAATCGGACAAAACTGTACAAATCATTAGCTTTTTCTGTACAATGGAAGCTCTCATCGAGCATTCCGCCCTCTATGCTCTCTTTTATATGCTTCTCCTTTATGGCATAGGTTATAACGCTGTACTCATTCATAATGTATGCCACAAGTATGTAACCACCCGGTTTTGTCACCCTCTTTGCCTCATTCAATGCGGCAAGCTTTTCTTCCGCTGACTTCAGATGATACATCGGTCCGAATACGAGCGTGAGGTCAAATTCATCGTTTCCAAACTTTTTCAGCTTTGTGGCATTGCCCTGGTATGCCTTTACTTTATCGCTCTTTTGCTTCAGCCTGCCGAGGTTATGCTTAACTAACTCAAGTGCTGTCACATCATAGCCCTCCTCAGCAAGAGGCACTGAGTATCTGCCTGTACCCGCACCGACATCCAGTATTTTAATCTGCGAGCGAAGATCAAGCTGCTTCTCATTCATCAGGCTGCCAAGACAATCGTGTATATACTTCATGGATGTGATAAACTCTACCCTGCCGTGGCGGCTGTTCAGGCGCTTTTCCTCGTTGAATTTGTTATAGTATTCTTCTAATTCTGTCACGTGTATTCCTCCCTGTATTATTCCTCGATATGCTCACGTCCCTGCGCAATGATTGTGCGCACATGTCCGTCTGCAAGCGAATAAAACACTGATTTGCCCTCACGTCTGCTGTTTACGAGCTTGTTTGCCTTTAATATCCTAAGCTGATGGGATATGGCGGACTGTGTCATGTTGAGCACCTTTGCCAGGTCACAGACGCATACCTCCGCTTCAAACAACACAAAGAGGATTCTGATCCGGGTGGAGTCGCCAAATACTTTAAAAAGCTCTGCAAGGTCGTAGAGCTCGGTTTCCTCAGGCATTGTATCATTTACTATTTTCAGAAGATCTTCGTGGATTTCGTTGCAGTCGCAGCATTCTATCTGTTCATTTATGTTTTCGCTCATGGTGTGGTGTCCTTTCTGCGTTATATTTGCGTTATATTTACTTTTTGGCTATGGGGCGGGTGCTCCGCATAAATTGCATGTGCCTTCGCAGTTACACAGTAACTTTTTTATATACGCGAAAGACAGAGTGCACCTCTTGGGTGCATTCTGTCTGGTATTTTTTATATAGTAGTTTCATCATGCTTTGATATCTGCTTTTTGGGCTCTATGCATTTAGAGCTTGTGTACGAATAATGCGCGTATTGCATTTAGCACCGCTATCACCATTACTCCTACATCTGCAAATATTGCGAGCCACATATTGGCTATTCCGACTGCTCCGAGCACGAGGCAGATCAGCTTGATGCCTATTGCGAAGTATGTGTTTTCATATACTATTCGCAGGCATTTGCGCGATATTTTTATTGCTTTTGCTATCTTTAGCGGGTCATCATCCATGAGGACGATATCTGCGGCTTCGATTGCTGCATCTGAACCCATGGCGCCCATTGCAATTCCGATATCTGCTCTTGAGAGCACCGGTGCATCGTTGATTCCGTCTCCGACGAAGGCGAGCTTTTCTTTACTGCCCTTTCTTGCGAGCAGTTCCTCTACCTTTGCCACCTTATCGCCCGGTAAAAGCTCACTGTATACTTCATCAATTCCCAGCTCCGCCGCTACTGAGTCGGCTACTGTCCTCGAATCGCCTGTAAGCATTATTGTACCTTTTATTCCGGCTTTTTTCAATGCTTTTATTGCTGCCGCTGAGGTTGGCTTTATCTTATCTGAGATAAGGATATAGCCCTCATATCTGCCGTCTATTGCGATATGGACTATGGTGCCGACCTTGTCAGTTTCACTGTAGCTTAAGCCCAGCTTTTTCATAAGCTTGTAGTTTCCTGCCGCTACAGATACGCCATCTACCTTTGCGGTGATTCCGTGACCGCTGATTTCCTCAACGTCTGTCACGCGGGTTCTGTCGATTTCCTTTCCATACGCCTTCTGTAAGCTCCTGCTGATTGGATGCGATGAGCTGCTCTCTGCGAGTGCTGCGTACTCGAGCACCTTTTCTCTATCGAGCGTATTGTCGTAGACTCCTGCCACCTCGAAAACGCCCTCTGTCATGGTGCCGGTCTTGTCAAATACAACGTATCTGGTCTGTGATAAGGTCTCAAGATAGTTTGAGCCCTTTACAAGAACGCCCTCGCGGCTGGCGCCTCCGATTCCTGCAAAAAAGCTGAGCGGAATACTGATGACCAGCGCGCATGGACAGCTTATTACAAGGAAGGTAAGTGCCCTGTATATCCAGCTGCCCCACTGTGGTGCGGCTGACATGAAAAGTATTCTGACAAGCGGTGGCAGTATCGCAAGTGCAAGTGCACTGTAGCAGACTGCCGGAGTGTAATACTTGGCAAATTTTGATATGAAGTTTTCTGATTTTGATTTCTTTGAGCTTGAATTTTCAACGAGGTCAAGTATCTTTGAAACCGTTGATTCGCCAAACTCTTTTGTCGTTTTAATCTTTAAAACACCGGACATATTGATGCATCCGCTGATTATCTCATCACCGCATTTTGCATCCCTCGGCACGCTCTCACCTGTAAGCGCACTGGTGTTTAATGTAGATGAGCCCTCAACTATCACACCGTCGATAGGAACCTTTTCTCCGGGCTGTACCACGATTACCGAGCCGATAGCAACCTCATCAGGATCAACCTGGGTGAGCTTTCCGTCCACCTCGATATTGGCATAATCGGGTCTGATGTCCATGAGCTCACTGATATTCTTACGGCTCTTTCCGACTGCATAGCTCTGAAACAGCTCTCCAATCTGGTAGAAGAGCATAACGGCTATAGCCTCTGTATAGTCACCATTCTCATAGAGCGCAACCGCTATCGCACCTACAGTGGCAACCGCCATCAGGAAGTTTTCATCAAATACCTGCTTGTTTTTGATTCCCTTAAATGCTTTTTTCAGGATATCGTATCCTATGACCAGATAAGGCACCATGTAAAGCAGGAACCTGATAATTCCCTTAACCGGTATGAAATGTAATATAATCATGAGTACCGCTGCGATTATGATACGCGCAAGTACTTTTTTCTGCTTTTTATTCATACGCCATAGCTCCATTCATTATAATCTCTTGATAATCACCCTTACTATAGCGCAGGCATTGAAAAAATATCATTTGTCATTCCTGCGCCCGGCAATTTATAAGAAAATCTCGCAGTCGTCCTCTACCTTTTTACAGTTCTTAAGAACCTCCTGCATAACCGCCTTTGCATCCTGTCCCTCTTCAAACTCAACGCTCATCTTGAGTGTCATGAAATTGACTGTAGCATCCTTTACACCTGCTGTATTCTTTGCGGCATCCTCCATCTTGTTGGCGCAGTTAGCGCAGTCTACATCGATTTTGTAAGTCTTCTTCATAGTGGTGTTCTCCTTATTTTCATGAATTATTTGTTTTACTGTACGTTTTTCATTGAACATATGAATGATTGTTCATATGTTAATTTTATTATAGCACCTTTTATACTGTTGTCAATACACAATGTGCATCTACACAAAATTTATTCACATACTCTAATCACATAATTAATCTCATAGTTTATGATTCAGGCTTCATCTGTGATATTTTCTTTCCAGCTGCTTCCCTCTTCTATCCCATTTGCCGTAAGCCATTCATCCTCAACCTCTACATGACGCTGTCTGCCGTTTTCGTCCTCGAGATAAACCACGCATTTTGCTTTTGCGCCGTCTGCTCTTTCCTCACAGCCAAAATCAGCCTCATATATATGTGTTACCGTATACATCTGCACTCTACCTTCTTTCATATGATTTTGCATGACATAAATATATAGAAACTTCCCACATGTACAGGTGGATGTGTCCACTCTAAAATATCATGTGGGAAGCTTTTTTCAACTATATTTATGATTATAATACTGCTTTAATCGCTGCAAGCAGCTCATCATATGTCTCATATGCAGGAAGCTCAGGGTAGTCCTTCTTGATGGCATCTGTGCTTCTGAAAAGGAAACCTGCCTTGCTTGCCTGTATCATGCCTAAATCGTTGTGGCTGTCACCGCTTGCGATGGTATCGTATCCGATAGACTGCAGTGCCTTTACAGTTGTAAGCTTTGACTGCTCACATCTCATTCTAAAGCCTGTAATCTCGCCATCTTCAGCAACCTCAAGCTCGTTACAAAAGATTGTTGGCCAGCCGAGCTTCTTCATGAGCGGGCCTGCAAACTGTGAAAATGTATCACTGATGATGATTACCTGTGTGATTGAACGAAGCTCATCTAAGAATTCCTTTGCACCAGGCATTGGATCTATCTTTGCAATAGTCTCCTGAATTTCTTTTAATCCGAGTCCGTGCTCCTTTAAAATATTTATTCTATAGTTCATGAGCTTATCATAATCAGGCTCATCTCTTGTTGTCTTTTCAAGCTCAGGAATGCCTGTCTCCTTTGCAAATGCAATCCAGATTTCAGGTACCAATACTCCCTCAAGGTCTAAGCATACAATATTCATTTTGATTCCTCCGTGTGTTTTATTCTGTGGATTTCGATGAAGCTCAATATACTTGTCATGTAACTATTTAAGCTGCCTTGAATAGTCACCTTATAATTATAGTTCACCGATTTAATCCAGTAAAGTATATCATACAAAACGACTGCCTACAATAGAATTCTACGGGATTTTTCAGTAAATCATTATTACCGTCCATTACGCTCGCGGGCTTTTGCACTCACGCCATCTTCCCCGCTCACGCTAACTTCCGCACTCACGCCGGCTTCCACTTAGAAGATGCCCTCATCATCTATGATATTTCCGCTCTCAACATGCTTTTTCAGTATATTGTTAAACGCATAATCCCAGATTTTCTCTGAGCCGAGTGCTGTGCGCTTATTTCTGCCAAGTATCTGTGACAGCTTTACACTGTGCTCACGCCATGAACGCCCGCCAGACGCATCATTTAGGAGCATAGGCTGGATATTGTCCATGGTGCGGGCAAATCTGGCTTCCGGTGTCTGCTGTGCCTCAAATTCCTCCCACAGCTCTAAAAGCGGCTCGCCCTGTTCCTTTGGCAAGAGTCCGTATATACGCTCTGCCGCCTTCTGCTCCCGCTCATGCTGTGTGGCCTTGCCTGCCTCATCATAGGCATATGTGTCTCCTGCGTCAATCTCTACTATGTCGTGTATCAAAAGCATTCCTACTGTCTTTAGCACGTCTATCTTCTCATTGGCATATTCGCTCAGGAGCATTGTCATGATAGCCATATGCCAGGCATGCTCCGCATCATTTTCCTTGCGGCTTGCATCAGCTAAATAAGTCTGGCGGAATATCTCCTTTTCCTTGTCGATTTCTCTGATGAAATCAAGCTGTTTTTCTAATCTTTTGTCTTTCTCATTTTCCTGCATTATTGTATCTCCACGTTAATTCTCACTATATTTGCAAATCTGCATCTTTTTACTATTATGATTAAAGGGTCAAAATACCTTTTGACCCTCATATCACTATTATGAATTAACCAATAATTTTGTCAAGCGGTCAATACAAATTACAGCGCATCCTTCATTGCTTTAACATACTCACCGACATACTTTGGTGAAGCCTCCCCATACTCATCGATTATCTTTATGATGGCAGAGCCCACAATGGCACCATCCGAGATATCTGCCATCTTCTTTGCCTGCTTTGGTGTTGAAATGCCAAAACCGATAGCACATGGCACATCTGTGTTTTCTCTGATTACCTTGACTATTGAAGCCAGATCTGTCTTAATCTCGCTTCTTGTACCGGTGACTCCGAGGCTTGAAATCACATAAATGAAGCCGGTTGCCTCCTTTGCTATCATCGCAATGCGATCCTTTGATGTAGGTGCGATAAATGAAATAAGGTCTACATCATATTTCTCGCAGAGTGGTAAAAACTCTTCCTTTTCCTCATATGGGATATCCGGCAGAATGAGTCCGTCAATGCCTATTTCCTTACATGTACTGATAAACTTTTCTGCGCCGTAAGAGTAAACCACGTTTGCATATGTCATGAAAACCATAGGAATTGTGACATCTTTTCTCAAATCTCTCACAAGGTCAAAAACCTTGTCTGTTGTAACTCCGGCTGCAAGTGCCTTTATGTTGGCGCCCTGGATTACAGGTCCCTCTGCTGTAGGATCAGAGAACGGAATACCAAGCTCTATAAGGTCTGCTCCGTTTGCAACTGCTTCTCTTACGATTTTTGCGGTTGTCTCTAAATTTGGATCACCGCATGTGATAAATGGTATAAATGCCTTGCCGTTTTCAAACGCACTTCTTATCTTACTCATAAATATTCTCCCCTCTGTATCTTGCTATTGCCGCGCAGTCCTTGTCGCCTCTGCCTGAAACAGTAACAACGATTATCTTGTCCTTGTCCATTGTAGGCGCCAGCTTCATGGCATATGCCACTGCATGTGAGGACTCGATTGCAGGGATGATTCCCTCTGTCTTTGCGAGGTATTCAAAAGCATTTACCGCTTCATCATCTGTTACAGGTACATACTGCGCTCTTCCGATATCGTGCAGATATGCGTGCTCCGGTCCGACTCCCGGATAGTCAAGTCCTGCAGAAATTGAATAAACCGGAGCAATCTGTCCGTATTTGTCCTGACAGAAATATGACTTCATGCCGTGGAAAATACCAAGACGGCCTGTATTTACTGTAGCTGCAGTCTCAAAGGTATCTATTCCTCTTCCTGCTGCCTCGCAGCCGATGAGCTCTACGCCCTCATCCTCTATGAAGTTGTAAAAGCTTCCGATGGCATTTGAGCCGCCGCCCACACATGCGATAACCGCATCAGGCAGTCTGTGCTCCTTTTCAAGCATCTGCTCCTTGATTTCCTTTGAGATGATCGCCTGGAAATCTCTTACGATGGTAGGGAACGGATGTGGTCCCATAACTGAGCCCAGGCAGTAATGTGTGTCCGAAATTCTCTTGGTCCACTCTCTCATTGCCTCCGATACGGCATCCTTTAATGTGGCTGTGCCTGATGTAACCGGGATAACCTCTGCTCCGAGCAGACGCATGCGGTATACATTGAGTGCCTGACGCTTTGTGTCCTCCTCGCCCATGAATACAACACATTCCATACCCATAAGGGCTGCGGCCGTTGCTGTTGCCACGCCGTGCTGACCGGCTCCGGTCTCAGCTATCAGGCGGGTTTTGCCCATTTTCTTTGCAAGAAGTGCCTGCCCTAATACGTTGTTGATCTTGTGGGCTCCTGTATGGTTTAAATCCTCTCTCTTAAGGTATATTTTTGCTCCACCGAGATCCTTTGTCATCTTTTCTGCGTAGTACAGTCTCGACGGTCTTCCTGCATAATCATTAAGAAGCTCTGTGAGCTCTCTGTTAAATTCAGGATCGTTTTTGTAATGATTGTATGCTTCTTCTAATTCTTTAACGGCATTCATGAGGGTTTCAGGAATGTACTGACCTCCGTGAATACCAAATCTTCCGTTTGGATTTGTCATGATGTTTTCCCTTCTGATGTATATATGGTATCTATGTGATATTGTTTAATGATATTATGAAATCCGCTATCAGCCTGCTCTTAATTCATCAAGCTTAGCTTTTTTGTCGTCCGCTCTCATCAGCGTCTCTCCGATAAGCACTGCGTCAGCTCCGATTTCACGTATTGCCCTGATATCGTCTGTGCTCTTTACACCGCTTTCCGATACAAATATGATGTCATCGGGAATCAGGTCACGCAGCTTTCTGCTGTTAGCTGTATCAACTGTAAAATCCTTCAGATTGCGGTTGTTGACACCTATTATTCTGGCACCGGCTCTTACCGCCATCCCTGCCTCTTTTTCATTGTGTATCTCTACAAGGGCGCTTATGCCAAGGCTGTCGCAGATTTTTATGTATTCACCAAGCTGTTCCTCTGACAGTATAGAGCAGATTAAAAGTACCGCAGCGGCACCGAGTGTCTTTGCCTGATATATCTGATATTCATCAACCGTAAAATCTTTTCGGATGCACGGAATCGAAACCGTTTTTGTAATCTCCTTAAGATACTCATCCGAGCCTAAAAACCACTTCGGCTCTGTCAGTACCGATATGCAATCCGCACCTGCCGCCTCGTATTCCCTTGCGATTTCAAGATATCTGAAATCCGGCTCTATAAGCCCCTTTGACGGCGAAGCCTTCTTGCACTCACATATGAAGCTCAAGCCATCCTTTTTGAGTGCTTTTTCAAATGCAAAATCACAAAGCTTTTCGTTTTTCGTCTGAATCGCGATATTTTTTATTTCATCAAGGCTTATTTTTTTCTTGTCCTCTGCCACGCGAAGCCTTGAATATTCTGCTAGCTGGTCTAAAATATTCATCGCTTTTCCTTTCCTGTTTTGTGTGCTTAGCTGTTGCTTACCTCAATGAGCTTATCGAGTGTTTCAAGTGCTTTTCCTGAATCAATGATTTCTGCTGCAAGCTCGATACCCTCTTTCATGCTGTCGGCCTTTCCTCCGATATAAAGTGATGCGCCTGCGTTCATAAGTACCGCATTTCTCTTATGGCCCTTCTGTCCGCCTAAGATATCACGTACAATTTTCGCATTTTCCTCAGGTGTACCGCCTTTTAAATCCTCCTTTGTACAGCGCTCAAAGCCGAAATCCTCCGGTGAGATTACTGTGGTTCTGAACCATCCTTCCTTTATCTCGCATATCTTGGTCGGTGCGCTCATGGAAATCTCATCGAGCTTATCCATGCCATATACTACCATTCCACGCTTTACTCCGAGGCTTACAAGCACCTGTGCAAGCGGCTCTACAAGATACTCATCATACACTCCCAGAAGCTGCATGGCCGGTGAACCCGGATTTGTGAGCGGTCCTAAAATATTGAATACGGTTCTAAAACCAAGCTCTTTTCTGATAGGTCCGACATATTTCATTGATGTGTGATATTTCTGTGCAAAGAAGAAGCACATGCCGACTTTATTTAAAAGCTCTACACATTTCTCAGGGCTCTGGTCTATGTTGACACCGAGCGCCTCAAGGCAGTCTGCTGTGCCGCATAATGAGGAGGCAGCCCTGTTTCCGTGCTTTGCCACCTTCATGCCGCCTGCTGCCGCAACAAGTGCAGAGGTTGTTGAAATGTTGAAGCTCTGTGCATTGTCTCCGCCTGTTCCTACGATTTCGAACACATCCATACCTGTTTTCACCTGTACCGCATGCTCTCTCATGGCTGCTGCACAGCCTGCGATTTCGTCTGTTGTCTCAGCCTTTGCGCTCTTTGTGGAAAGAGCTGCAAGAAAAGCTGCATTCTGGGTTGGTGATGTCTCACCGCCCATGATCTCATTCATCACTGCATATGCCTCGTCATATGTGAGGTCTTCTTTGTTTACGATTTTTACTATGGCTTCTTTTATCATGATTATGTCCTCCTGTATTCCGGTAATGTTTTATTTACGATTCGTGTTTTACTTCTTATTCTAACTCAGCCTTCAATATATTAATCTGTTGCAAATGTATTGGTTAATCAGATTACTACATGCTACGCATTCCTTTAATCATGTCATAATAAAATTGTACAGCATCTGCTTTCCGTCCGGTGTCATGATTGACTCCGGGTGAAACTGCACACCGTATATCGGGTATTCCCTGTGCTCAACAGCCATGATCTCACCATCATCTGTAGTGGCTGTAATCTTTAGACAATCAGGCATCGTATCCGCATCTGCAGCAAGTGAATGGTAACGTGCTACCTTTGCTTTTTTCGGGCAACCCTTAAATAAAAGACTTTCTGTGTCAAACGATACATCCGATTGCTTTCCGTGCATGAGCTCCTTTGCATATGTAACTGTCGCACCGTATGCTGCGCATATCGCCTGATGGCCGAGGCACACGCCAAGGATTGGGATTTCCTTTCCAAGCTCCTTTGCCACAGCTATTATCACTCCCGCATCCTCAGGCCTTCCCGGCCCTGGTGATAATATGATGTGGTCAGGCTTTAAAGCCCTAATCTCTTCAACTGTCATCTCATCATTTCTGATTACTCTGATATCAGGCTCTATCTCGCCGATCAGCTGATACAGATTGTAGGAAAAGCTGTCGTAGTTATCAATCAGTAAAATCATTCTTCCACCTCCTGTGAGACTTCCAGTGCCTTAAGAGAAGCCTTTGCCTTGTTTATGCACTCCTGAAATTCCTTCTCAGGATCTGAATCCGCAACTATTCCCGCTCCGCTTCTCACGAAAACCTTGCCGTTTTTCTTGTAGGCAATACGGATTGCAATACATGTGTCCATGTTTCCGGTAAAATCTATATATCCAATCGCGCCACCGTAAATGCCTCGCTTGTTGTCCTCAAGCTCTCCGATGAGCTGGCACGCTCTGATTTTTGGCGCACCTGAAAGTGTTCCTGCCGGGAGCACGGCCTCTATTGCATCGAGTGCGTCATACTCTTGCCTTATCTCTCCACGCACTGTCGAGCCTATATGCATCACATGTGAATATCGCTCTATGGAATGAAGCTTTTCAACTTTTACAGTTCCGAATTTACTTACCTTTCCGAGGTCATTTCTTCCAAGATCCACAAGCATATTGTGCTCTGCGAGCTCTTTTTCGTCCTTAAGCAGCCCTTCCTCAAGCTTTTTGTCCTCCTCTGCTGTGGCACCTCTCGGCCTCGTGCCTGCCAGCGGGAATGTGTGAAGCACTCCATTTTCAAGCTTCACAAGTGTCTCCGGAGATGCTCCAGCAACCTCCACATCGGTTCCCGAAAAATAAAACATATACGGCGAAGGATTTATCGTTCGAAGCACGCGGTAGGTATCAAAAAGGCTTCCCTCAAACGGTGCGCTCAATCTGTTTGATAAAACTATCTGGAAAATATCCCCCTCTTTGATATGGTGCTTTGCCTTCTCGACCATCTCACAATACTGTTCCTTATCAAAAAGCGGTGTGACCTCGCCCAGCAGCTTGCCACCCATATTCTGTTTTTTCTCTCCGTGCATCAGAAGCTCCCTAAGCTGCTTTAGCTCAACAATCGCTTTGTTGTAGCCTGTTTCCGGAGCATCAAGTGACATATTTGCGATTAGTATTATCTTCTGGCACAGATTGTCAAATGCTATTACCTTATCAAAAAGCATCAGATCAACATCCTTGAAATCCTCTGTATCCTTTGCTTTTCCTCTGATGCTTTTCTCCTTGTAGCCCAGATAATCATACGAAAAATAACCTACAAGGCCACCTGTAAAAGATGGCAGATAATCGAATTTCGGACTCTTATACTCTGAAAGAATCTGTCTGATGTACTCTGAAGGATTTTCCGTCTCCACCGAAAGCTTTCCAAGCTTCATATGACCATCTATGCAGTTAATCTCAAGCTTTGGATCATATCCCAAAAATGTATATCTTCCCCAGGCTTCATTGGCCTGTGCTGATTCAAGCAGATAACAATGTGTTGAAACATTCTGCAGAATCCTCATAGCCTCTATAGGTGTGATAAAATCTGATAATATCTCACAGCTTACAGGAAGAATGTCGTACTTCCCGGTTTTTGCTATTTCTTTAACTTCGGTCAGTGTAGGTGAAATTTTCATATGCTTGCCTCCAAATTTTGTGTTTGTGTGAACAAAACGTACAACATACAGCTCGAATTCGCCTCTTCGAGGCTTCTCCGCAGCTTGCGCTGCTACAATTCTCGCTTTATGTTGTGCAGTCCAATGTTCACTAAAAAAAGTCCTTGACAGAATATTACTTCTGTCAAGGACGAATAATCTTAACTATCCGCGGTGCCACCTTGAATTCACGATAAAGCTCGTGCGCTTGGCAGGATACCATCATATCCCGGGCAAATGACGTATGCCCACACGTCGCAGAATACTCTGGATGAATGATAAATCCATTTGACTGCGCCCTCAGCGGTCCATTTGACAACTTGTTTCACACCTGATTCTCAGCACCACAGGCTCTCTGTAAGGGCATCATTGCCGTTATCTCCGCTTCAACGGTTTACAATTTATTTAATTGTCGAAACAGTTTAAACTGTTTTCACTTCTTTAACGATTTAATACTTTATCCCGCTAAATTTGTTTAGAGTTTATCACTCCTTTTTGTGTTTGTCAACATATTTTTGCCCCGTTTTTCTAATTCCAAAAATGAATTTCTAAATTCCACCGCCCAATGGGGTGATGGAATTTACTCTCGCACAGTAGATATTTACTCTTTCATACAATCATGTTATGGTTATGACTCCTTCTGACAGCAGTAGAAGGAGAATCATTATGAGTAAATATATACCAGGAAACCAGAAGCACCTTACTTTAAATGATCGGATCTATATTGAAAATGAACTGGCAAAAGGGACTACATTTAAAGACATTGCAGCATTTTTATGTAAAGATCCAACAACTATATCTAAAGAAGTCCGTACTCATCGGCTTTCAGATTGGTATCACAAGGGTACTTTTTATAACGCAAAGAACTTTTGTATTCATCGTTACCATTGCCAAAAGACCAATGCCTGTGGAAAAATCCTTCTCTGTGGCATTAAATGCGCCTCATGTCCTACCTGTAATCAGACCTGCAAGGACTTTGAAAAAGAACGATGTAAACGATTGGACAAAG
>ERZ837380.310-NODE-310-length-75418-cov-12.923530_pt1 | contig 75418 bp, 69 predicted proteins | sample MGYA00519685_ERZ837380 | MGnify/ENA primary metagenome ERZ837380 (study PRJEB31850, sample SAMEA3708817) | human gut metagenome | biome: human gut; feature: human-associated habitat; material: faeces | place: China | collected 2014 ...
CCCGGATATCCGGGACCCCTGAGGTGCTTAAAGGAAGAAAGATGAAAGAAGAAAGAGAGAGTAAAAGGGAAATGCGAAATATATCCAGTGATGCTTCCGAAGAAGCCGTCACGCCGTATTAGTTGCCGCGGCCGCCGTTGCCCCGGCCGCTGTTGCCCCGGCCGAAGAAGTAGTCGTACAGGTCGCCGTAGGAATCCTGCTGACCCTGGTTCTGGTTGGGGGAATCGTCCTCGGTGCCGGTGGTCTGAGGCTGCTCGTCGAAGGTCAGGCTCAGGGTGATCTCCTGGCCGCCGCGCCACACCGTCAGGGTGACGGTATCGCCGGCCTTGAAGCCCTTCTTGGCCATGGACAGGTCGCTCATGGAGGTGATGTCCGTGTCGTTGAGCTTGGTGATGACGTCGCCCAGCTGCAGGCCCGCCTTTTCACCGGCGCCGCCCTTTTCCACGGCGTAGACGAACACGCCCTGGGTCACGTTGATGTTGTACTGGGCAGCCATCTGCTCGGTCATGCTGCCGGCCTTGATGGCCATGTAGGCCTTATCGGTGACCTGGCCGTTTTCCATGATGTCGGTGATGATGGTCTGGACATCGCTGATGGGGATGGCGAAGCCGATGCCCTCCACCGTGGTGTTGGAATAGCTGGAATACTTGGCGGACACAATGCCCACTACCTCGCCGTACAGGTTCATCAGGGGGCCGCCGGAGTTGCCGGGATTGATGGAGGCGTCCACCTGGATCATGTTGAAGGGGGTGCCGTCCACATTGATGGCCCGGTCGCAGCAGGACACGATGCCCTGGCTCATGGAGAAGGTCAGCTCGCCCAGGGGATTGCCGATGGCCATCACCGTGTCGCCCACGTTGACGTCGGCGCTCTTGCCCAGGGTCACGGCCTGGAGGCCGGTGGCCTCGATCTTCAGCACGGCCACATCATAGTCGCTGTCGCCGCCCACTACAGTGGCGGGATAGGTATCGCCGTTATACAGGGTGACGTTGACGCTGCTGGCACCGGACACCACGTGCTGGTTGGTGACGATATAGCCGTCCTGGGTGATGACGAAGCCGCTTCCGGAGGAAGCGGACTGCACCCGCTGGCCGAAGATGTTGGTGGACACGGCGGAGCAGTTGATGGACACCACGCTGTTCACCGTGGAGGCGTACACCTCGGCGGGGGTCATCAGGGTCTGGCCGTCCACGGATTTGACGCTGACGGCGGAGGCGGTGCGGCCGGACTCCTGAATGGTGGCCTTGCCGCCCCGGCGGGCCAGGGACGCGCCGCCGAAGCCGCACAGGCCGCCGGTCAGGGCGCAGCACAGAACCAGAGCCGTGACTTTGGTGCCGGTCTTTTTCCAGAAGGAGCCCTTTTCCGGCTTGGGGGGCTGGGGGTCATCCTGGCGGGTGCCGGTGGTGTAGGCCACAGGCTCCTCCGGGGAGACCGGATCCTCCGACCGGGACGCCGGCTGCCAGCTGGTCTGGCTGGGGTCGGGCTGTCCGGGCTGGGGCTCCCGGTCCTTGGAATAACTGTAGTGATACAGGCTGTTTTCATCGTTGAAAGCGCCCTGATTGTTCTCGTCGTTGACACCGCTATACATAACTGTGAACCTCCTATTGTCGGGCGGGGCGGAATGTGGTATGATGTGGTATCATGCTCCGCCGCCGCTGTGGTTTCCCTTCCGATGGTTTATAGTATACGCGGAAACCTTAAGCGAAGCTTTAAGAAACGGCGGAAAAATTTGAACATTCTATGAAGAAAGGGGGCGGAAGCCCATGGTCAGGATCGAGGGGCTGAAGCTGGCCCCGGGGCAGGATGAGCAGCTGCTGCGGGGCAAGGCCGCCCGGCTGCTGCGGGTGCCGGAGGGGGACATTCTGTCCCTTCAGGTGCTGCGCCGGGCCATCGACGCCCGGGAGGAGCTGCACTTTGTCTATACGGCGGCGGTGACCCTGCGGCAGGAGAAGGCCGCACTGCGGCGGGTCCGGGACCGGCGGGTAACGCCGTATGCGCCGGAGGTATACCGGCTGCCGGAGACCCTGGCGGCCCCTGAGACGCCGCCGGTGGTCATCGGGGCCGGTCCGGGGGGCCTGTTTGCGGCCCTTGTTCTGGCCCGGTGCGGCCTGCGGCCCATCGTGCTGGAGCGGGGGCAGGACGCCGTGACCCGGCAGCGGGACGTGGCGTCCTTCTGGCGCACCGGAGTGCTGGACCCGGAGTCCAACGTACAGTTCGGCGAGGGCGGCGCCGGGGCCTTTTCCGACGGAAAGCTGAACACCGGCACCCGGGACATCCGGCACCGGTGGATTTTGGAGCAATTGGTATCCTGCGGCGCGCCGGAGAGCATCCTGGTGGACGCCAAGCCCCATGTGGGCACGGATATGCTCCATGTGACCCTGGTGAACCTGCGGCGGCAGCTGCTGGACCTGGGGGCCCAGGTGCGGTTCGGCCACCGGGTCACCGGACTGCGGGTCCGGGACGGGGCCTTGGAGGGGCTGGAGGTGTCGTCGCCGGAGGGGGGCTATGTGCTGCCGGCCCGGCAGGCGGTGCTGGCCCTGGGCCACAGCGCCCGGGATACCTTTGAGATGCTCCACACCGCCGGGGTGCGGATGGAGCAGAAGCCCTTCGCCGTGGGGGTGCGCATCGAGCACCGGCAGGCGGATATGGACGCGGCGCAGTACCGGAGGTTCGCCGGGCACCCGTGCCTGCCCGCCGCCGGCTATAAGCTGTCGTGCCACCCGGAAAACGGGCGCAGCGCCTTCTCCTTCTGCGTCTGCCCGGGAGGGCAGGTGGTGGCCGCCGCGTCGGAGGAGGGCCGGGTGGTGACCAACGGCATGAGCGAATATGCCCGGGACCGGGAGAACATCAACGGCGGCCTGCTGGTGAACGTGACCCCGGCGGACTTCGGCAGCAGCCATCCCCTGGCGGGCATCGCCTTCCAGCGGCGGCTGGAGGAGGCGGCCTTCCGCCTGGGCGGCGGAGGCTATGCGGCTCCCTGCCAGCGGGTGGAGGATTTTCTGGCCGGGCGGCCCTCCACGGGGCCGGGACGGGTGATCCCCAGCTATCGGCCCGGGGTCCGGTGGACGGACCTGCGGCAGTGTCTGCCGGAGTTCGTGTGGGAAACCCTGGCCCTGGCGCTGCCGATGCTGGACGGAAAGGTCCGGGGCTATGCCCAGGGGGACGCCGTGCTGACGGCGGTGGAGACCCGGTCGTCGTCGCCGGTGCGGATCATACGAGACAACAGCGGTCAGTGCAATGTCCGGGGGCTGTACCCCTGCGGCGAGGGGGCGGGCTATGCCGGAGGCATCCTGTCCGCCGCCGCAGACGGCATGCGCTGCGCGGAAAAAATATGGGAGGTATACGGCAAATGAGAAAAATCGCGGTGATGGAGGACTTCCTGACGCCGGAGCGCCGGAAAAAGGTGCTGGATACGGCGGAAAAGTGCGGCTTTGCGGTGGATTTTTACGGGCGGGGCGCGGCCCCGGCCCAGGGTCTGGAGCAGTATGAGATCATTTACGGCTGGTGCAATCCCCAGGACCTGAAGCGGGCCACGGGGCTGAAGTGGTACTGCTGCGGCTTCGCCGGGGTGGACCAGCTGTCCGACGACAGCCTGTATGCCAGCCCCGACGTGGTGCTGTCCAACTCCTCCGGAGCCTACGGCCTCACCATCAGCGAGCACATCCTCATGGTGACGCTGATGCTGCTGCGGCGGATGCCGGAGTTCCAGGACATCGTCCGGCGGCGGGAATGGGTGTCGGAGCTGCCTATGCGGTCCATTTACGGCAGCCGCATCACGGTGCTGGGGGCCGGGGACATCGGCACCAACTTCGCCCGGCGGGCCAAGGCCCTGGGAGCGGGACACATCTGCGGCGTGTCCCGCAGCGGCCGGAACCCGGACCCCGCCTATGACCGGATGCTGCCCCAGGAGCAGCTGGACCAGGTGCTGCCGGAGACGGAGATCCTGGTGATGGCTCTGCCGTCGGTGGCGGACACCGTAGGCATCCTCAGCCGGGAGCGCATTGCCCTGCTGCCCCGGGACGCCATTGTGGTGAACGTGGGCCGGGGCACCGCCATCGACCAGGAGGCCCTGATGGAGGCCCTGAACGCCGGGCGCATCGCCGGGGCGGCCCTGGACGTGGTGGTGCCGGAGCCGCTGCCCAGGGAGCACCCCCTGTGGAGCACCCGGAACCTGCTGCTGACGCCCCACATTTCGGGGAATATGTCCCTGGGCTACACCTGCGACATCAACGTGGACATGTTCTGCCGGGATCTGGAAAACTACGCCGCCGGCCGTCCCCTGGAGCACCGGGTGGACCGGAAGCGGGGCTATTAAAAGCTTGTCCAAAAAGGCTTGCAAGCTGAGCAGGGCCGCCCGGAAGGGCGGCCCTGCTGCTTTATATTACTGCTTTGACGCCTGCTTCATGGACAGGCTGATGCGGCGCTTCTTTTCGTCCACCTCCAGGACCGTCACCTTTACCACGTCTCCCACGGACACCACCTCCGACGGGTGGCGGATGAACCTGTTGCAGACCTGGGAGATGTGGACCAGGCCGTCCTGGTGGACGCCGATGTCCACGAACACGCCGAAATCCACCACATTGCGGACGGTACCCGTCAGCACCATGCCGGGGGCCAGGTCCTTAATGTCCAGCACGTCCGTTCGCAGAATGGGGGCAGGCAGCTCGTCCCGGACGTCCCGGCCGGGCTTGGCCAGCTCCGCCGCCACGTCCCGCAGGGTGGGCACGCCGATGTCCAGCTGACGGGCAACGCTTTCCTCCCCCAGGGCCTTGATCTTGTCCGGCAGGTCCGCCAGCCTCCCGGCGGACACATCCGCCAGCGTATAGCCGCACAGGGCCAGCAGTCCCTCCGCGGCGGCGTAGCTCTCCGGATGGACGCCGGTGTTGTCCAGCACAGACTTGCTCTCCGGCACCCGCAGGAAGCCCGCCGACTGCTGGAAGGCCTTGGGCCCCAGCTTGGGCACCTTCAGAAGCTGACGGCGGCCGGTGAAGGCGCCGTTTTCCTCCCGGTATTTCACGATATTTTTGGCGGTGGCGGCGTTCAGGCCGGACACCCGGCCCAGCAGGCTGGCGGAGGCGGTGTTCACGTCCACGCCCACGGCGTTGACGCAGTCCTCCACCACCCCGGACAGCGTCTCGTCCAGCCGTTTCTGGGGCATATCGTGCTGATACTGGCCCACGCCGATGGCCTTGGGGTCGATCTTCACCAGCTCGGCCAGGGGGTCCTGCATCCGCCGGGCGATGGACACGGCGCTGCGGAGGTTCACGTCATACTCCGGGAACTCCTCCGCCGCCAGCTTGCTGGCGGAGTATACGGAGGCCCCGGCCTCGTTGACCATCATATAGCTGACGCCGCCTCCCAGGGCCCGGATCATCTCCACCGCCATCTGCTCGGTTTCCCGGCTGGCGGTGCCGTTGCCGATGGCGATGTGGGTGACGCCGTGGCGGCGGACCAGGCGGGACAGCCGGTCGATGGCCTCCTGCTTCTGGCGGGGGCCGTAGGTGGGGTACACCACAGCGGTGTCCAGCACCCGGCCGGTGCCGTCGATGACCGCCACCTTGCAGCCGTGGGCATAGCCGGGGTCCAGGCCCATGGTGACGTGGCCCTTTACCGGGGGCTGCATCAGCAGGGGCTTTAGGTTCAGGCCGAAGTTGGCGATGGCCCCCTCGCAGGCGGCGTCGGTCAGGTCGGACCGGGCCTCCCGCTCCAGGGAGGGGTAGATCAGCCGGTCATAGGCATCCTCACAGGCGGCCTTGATAAACTCCATAGCCCGGGACCCGGGTCGCACCACCGCCCGGCGCAGAGTCATCAGACCCAGCTCCCGGTCCAGCAGCACGGTGACGGAGAGGACGCCCTCCTTTTCGCCCCGGTTGATGGCCAGGACCTGGTGCCCGGCCAGCTTGGCGATGGGCTGGTCAAAGTCGTAATACAGCCGGTAAACGGTGTCCTCCTCCGTGGCGGCCAGACTCCGCAGATGTCCCTGCCGGCGCAGCAGCTCCCGCAGGGTCTTGCGGATGGCGGCATCGTCCGACAGCAGCTCCGCCACGATGTCGTTGGCCCCCTGGAGGGCGTCGGCCAGAGTCTCCACCCCCTTCTCTGGGTCCACATAGTCCCGGGCGGCCTCCTCCGGAGCCGGGCAGTCCCGGCCCTGGTCCAGCAGCAGAAGGGCCAGGGGCTCCAGGCCCTTCTCCCGGGCCACCGTGGCCCGGGTGCGGCGCTTCTGTTTATAGGGGCGGTACAGGTCCTCCACCTCCGCCAGGGTGGCGGCGCTGTCGATGGCGGCGGACAGCTCGTCGGTGAGCTTCCCCTGGCCGTCGATGGCGTTTTTCACCTCCTGGCGGCGCTGGTCCAGGTTCCGCAGATAGCTCAGCCGGTCCTCCAGGGTCCGCAGGGCGGTGTCGTCCATGCTGCCGTGCAGCTCCTTGCGGTAGCGGGCGATGAAGGGGATGGTATTGCCCTGGTCCAACAGGTCGATGACGTTCTGCACATGGGCCAGGGGCTTGTCCAGCTCCCGGGCCAGAATTTCGGCAATGGTGGGCATAAAGTACTCCTTTCTTCCGGGGAAAAACCGGGACGGAGCCTGTCCGTCCCGGTTTTTTCACTTGTGATACAGCTTCTTAACCTCGTACCGGGGCTGGCAGCTGACGTGGATGCCCAGGCGCTTATAGAGCTTCTCGTCCTCCTCGGAGATAATGACGGAGAAGTGGGCGTCGCAGCCCCGGAGGTCGTCCAGCTTCTTCAGCACCCGCTCCGCCAGGGGGTTGGTGACGGCGGAGATGGACAGGGCGATGAGCACCTCGTCGGAGTGCAGCCGGGGGTTCCGGTGGCCCAGGTGGGAAATCTTCATGTCGCTGATGGGGGCGATGATGGACGACGGCAGCAGGTCCAGTTCCTTGTCGATGCCCGCCAGGGCCTTGATGGCGTTCAGCAGCAGCGCCGCCGAGGGTCCCAGCAGGGAGCTGTTCTTTCCGGTGACCACCCGGCCGTCCGGCAGGACCATGGCCCCGGCGGGGGCGGCGGTCTCCTCCGCCTTTTTCAGGCAGGCCGCCACGGCGGGGCAAATATCCGGCGTGACACCGGCCTGCTGCATGATGATCTCCAGCTTGCGCACCACATCGTCGTCGCACTTGCCCCGGACCCGGTCCACCATTCCGGCATAGTACCGGCGGAGGATCTCCATCCGAGAGGCCTCTTGGCATACCGCATCGTCCACGATGGCGAAGCCCGCCATGTTCACGCCCATGTCCGTGGGGGACTGATAGGGGGACGTGCCCTGAATGCGCTGGAACATGGCGTTGAGCACCGGGAAAATCTCCACATCCCGGTTGTAGTTCACGGTGGTCTTGCCGTAGGCCTCCAGGTGGAATGGGTCGATCATGTTCACGTCGTTCAGGTCCGCCGTGGCCGCCTCATAGGCCAGGTTCACCGGGTGCTTCAAAGGCAGGTTCCAGATGGGGAAGGTCTCATACTTGGCGTAGCCCGCCCGGACGCCCCGCTTGTTCTCATGGTACAGCTGGCTCAGGCAGGTGGCCATTTTGCCGCTGCCGGGGCCGGGAGCCGTCACCACCACGATGGGGCGAGTGGTTTCGATATAGTCGTTTTTACCCAGGCCGTCGTCGGACACGATGTGGGCCACGTCCGAGGGGTATCCGGCAATGGGATAGTGGCGATAGCTCCGGACGCCCAGAGCCGTCAGCCGCTTGATGAAGGCGTCCGCCGCCGGCTGCCCGGCGTACTGGGTGATGACCACGGAGCCCACATAGAACCCCAGGCCCCGGAACACGTCCATCAGCCGCAGCACGTCCTCGTCATAGCCGATGCCCAGGTCGCCGCGGATCTTCTTCTTTTCGATGTCTCCGGCGCAGATGGCCACCACGATCTCCACCTCGTCCCGGATGGAGGCCAGCATCCGGATCTTGCTGTCCGGCTGGAACCCCGGCAGCACCCGGGAGGCGTGGTAATCGTCGAACAGCTTGCCGCCGAACTCGATATACAGCTTGTCGCCGAATTGCTCCCGCCGGGCCCGGATGTGCTGGGCCTGGAGGGCCAGGTATTTGTCGTTATCAAAACCAATTTTCATATGTGCTCCCTCTTTCCGGTAATTGCTTCAACCTAACTATTATACACGACCGGGCCCGGGGAGAAAAGGCCTTTTTGCATTTTCCCCTCCGGCAAATTTGCCGGTTTTCGGGGCGGGATTTTGGGCGAAACGCGCCGTTGCGTTTTGCCCCCGGCGGGGGTATACTGAAAGGTACACCACATATGCAGGAGGATGCACACCATGCGCTTTCAGGTTTTGCTGAAAAAGGAAAACGTTCCGGGGACCAATTTCTTCCCCTTTTTCGAGACCGACGACATCCAGGAGGCCAAGGACTTCGCCATGCGCCTGGCCTTTGAGGAGTTCAACCTGGTGAAGGTCATGGACACCAAGCGCCAGGAGCTGGTGCGGGACTTTGACGCCGCCATCTATCGGGAGTAACGCGTATACGGACGAATACGGACAAAAAAGAGGCGCTGCCGCGGCAGCGCCTCTTCTCAATTGGTGGATCGGGTAAATCAGAACCACAGGCCCCAGGCCAGGAAGCCCAGGCAGGCCACCACGCCGGTGAACAGCAGAACGATGACCAGATAGCCCATGATATCCCGGGCAGACAGCTTGGCAATGCCCAGAGCAGGCAGAGCCCAGAAGGGCTGGATCATGTTGGTCCACTGGTCGCCCCAGGCAATGGCCATGGCGGTGCGTCCGGCGTCGATGCCCAGGTTGGCGCCGGCGGGCATCATGATGGGACCCTGAACGGCCCACTGGCCGCCGCCGGAGGGAACGAAGAAGTTCACGATACCGGCCGCCAGGAAGGACAGCATGGGGAAGGTGATGCTGTTGGAGATGTTCACGAAGAACTGGGAGATAACGCTGGCCAGAGACACGCCCTGGTCGTTGGCAGCCACCATCATGCCCATGATACCGGCATAGAAGGGGAACTGCAGCAGGATACCGGCGGCGCCGGCAGCAGCCTCGCCGATGGCGTCCACATAGCGGCGCAGGTCACCGTGGAGCAGGATGCCCAGGAACAGGAAGATCATGTTCACGATGTTCAGGCCCAGGGTGAAGCCGTTCTGGACGAAGTAGTAAACGATGTAGGCAAACCCGGCCACCACCAGGATCACCCACAGGATCTTGGAGTGCTCGATGCGGTCAGCGGGGGTCTTGATCTCGTAGGTCTTGTCCTCCTCATCCTGCAGCAGGGTGGGGTCGATGCAGACGGTGTGGGCCTTGTCGGGATGCATGGCGTAGTTGATGAAGGGCATGGCGATCAGGATCACAACGCACATGATGATGTTCACGGGGTGGAACACGGTGGCGGTGATGGGGGCCTGATAGGTCACCTCACCGAAGGCCTTGCCGGCCACCAGGTCCAGGGGGATGGAGCCGGACAGACCCGCGTGCCAGATCACGAAGCCGGAGTAGGCGGAGGCGATCAGCAGAGGATAGTCCACGGTGGGAACGCGGCGGACCACTTCCTTGGCCAGCAGAGCGCCCACCACCAGGCCGAAGCCCCAGTTCAGCCAGCAGCAGATGGTGGAGACCATGGTGGTGATCACGATGGCCTGCATGTTGTTGTGGCACAGACCCGCCACAGCCCGCAGGGCCTTTTTGCAGGGCTTGGCGGAAGCCATGGCGGAACCGAATACCAGAACCAGGGCCATCTGCATGGAGAACGCCAGCAGGCCCCAGAAGCCCTTTGCGTCGCCCCAGGCGTTGAGCACCTTCAGCGGACCCATTCCCGTGGCAAACATGGCGCCGATGAAAACGATGATGCTCAGGATGATGGCGAACAGGAAGGCATCCGGCAGCCAGCGATTGACCACGCGAACGCAGCCGTTGGTGAATTTCTTAAACACAGACTCACTCTCCTTAATTTGGGGGCGCGGCGCACCGCGCTGTTTTGTTTCCCGGTCCGCCGCCCTATACGCAGCGGACCCGTTTGTGTTAATTCTATAACAGTCACAGAATGTTTACAATTGCCAAATCGCTGAATTTTTAACGAACATTTTGTGAAGTGTTACAGATTTCTCGGTTCTTTTATAAACCGCGCTAAAATATCGCAGAAAAGCATAAAGAATCAATAAAATATAGGAGGTTTCGCGTTAAGGATTTGTGCGGATTTACCGAGCGACAGAGCAATAAAAACGGATGAGATTCTCCACTGCGGCGGACAGATTTTCCCGGCAGGAAACCCGCACCTGTTCAAAGGGCAGGGGCAGAGGATTGATGGGGAAGGCGGCGGTGAGGCCCAGCTCATAGGCCTGGGGCAGGGCGGAGATATCCACCGCTCCGGCCAGGGCCGCGCAGGGAACTCCCAGCTCCCGGGCCCGGCGGGCCACGCCGATGACGGCCTTGCCGCCCAGGCTCTGGCTGTCCAGCCTGCCCTCGCCGGTTATGATCAGGTCCGCGTCCGCCGCCAGACGGGGGAAATCCGCCGCATCCAGCAGCATCTCCACCCCCGGCCGCAGCCGGGCGTTCAGAAGGGCCGCCGCTCCCGCGCCGAAGCCGCCTGCCGCGCCGCCGCCGGGCATGTCCAGCACGTCCCGGCCCGTGTCCCGGCGCAGCACCGCCGCCAGATGGGCCAGGCCCGCGTCCAGCAGCTGCACCATGTCCGGGTCCGCCCCCTTCTGGGGGCCGAACACGGCGGCAGCACCCCGGGGGCCGCACAGGGGGTTGTCCACATCGCACAGCACCGTCACCGGCGGCAGCGGCTCCAGGTTTTCGGCGCAGATGCGGTGAATATCCACCAGGGTACCGCCGATGGGGACAAAGGTCCGGCCCCGGCTGTCGTAAAATTCCACGCCCAGGGCAGCGGCGGCTCCGCAGCCGCCGTCGTTGGTGGCGCTGCCGCCCAGGCCCAGCAGCAGACGCCTGGCCCCATGGCGGGCGGCGTGCAGCAGCAGCTGGCCCACGCCGTAGGTGGTGGCATCCGCCGGATGCAGGTCCGTTCCGGCCAGAGGCAGTCCCGCGGCGGCGGCCAGCTCCACAACGGCGGTGCCGTCGGGCAGCAGGCCGTAAAACCCCGGCGCCGTGCCGCCATAGGGACCCGCGCAGGGGCATTCGATCCGCTGGCCGCCGCAGGCCGCCAGAAACGCCTCCACCGTACCCTCGCCGCCGTCGGCCAGGGGGATGGAGAGCACCTGTGCCCCGGGATCCGCCCGCCCGATGGCCTCCCGGGCCACGGCGCAGAAGTCCCGGGCGGACAGGGTGCCCTTGAAGGAATCGGGGATGAGAATGTATTTGTGCATATTGCACCTCCCGGTGTAGCTTGTTGTCCATAGGATACCCCATCGGGGGAAAAATAACAAGAGGGCACGGCCCAGCCGCGCCCTCCTGGGGGTGTCCTCCCAATTGTACTGTTTTCGGCGGCAATCCGCCCCCTGCCCCGGCCCGCTGAGGGCAGCGGGCCCTACGGACTTGGCTCTCCCTCTGGTAGAGCTGTCGGCGCAGCCGACTGAGAGGGCCCGCGTCCCCCCGCCTTTTGTTCACCGGATCTCGATGGCCCCTACCGGGCAGCTGTCCGCCGCCTCCTGGGCCGCCAGCCGGCACTCCTCCGGCACCGGGCCGCTGATGGCCCGGGCGGGTTCCCCGGGGTCCAGGGTAAACACGTCCGGGCATACCGCCGGACACAGCCCGCACTGGATGCACGTTTTCGCATGGACCATAGCCTGCATATTCCGCCCCTCCTTTCCGTTGATCTGCCCATAGTCTGCCCCGTTTCCCGGGGAATTATCGCCTGCTGCCTTGCCCGGGGCAACAAATCATGCTATACTGGCCTCATGTGTATAAAAAGGAGTGCATTTCCATGTCTGATACCATCGCCGCCATTGCCACGGCTCCGGGGCCGTCGGCCATTGGCGTGGTGCGCCTGTCCGGGCCGGACACCTGCACCGTGCTGGACCGGGTGTTCCGCCCGAAAAACGGCCGCCCCATGTCCCGGCAGGAGCCCCGCCGCCTGGTGCTGGGGGACGTGCTGGACCGGGACGGCCAGGTCATCGACAGCGCCCTGGCGGTGCTGTTCCCCGGCCCCGGCAGCTACACCGGCCAGGACTGCGGCGAGCTGCAGTGCCACGGAAGCCCGGTGGTGCTGGACGCGGCCCTGGCCGCCATGCTTGCCGCCGGAGCCCGCCAGGCCAAGGGCGGCGAGTTCACCCGCCGGGCCTTTCTCAACGGCCGCATGGACCTTTTGCAGGCGGAGGCCGTGGCGGACCTGATCGACGCCGAGACCGCCCAGGCCGCCCACAACGCCGTGGGCCAGCTGGAGGGGGTCCTCAGCCGCACCGTGGCGGAGATCTACGACGGCCTGATGGCCATCGTCTCCCGGTTTTACGCCGTGGTGGACTATCCCGACGAGGACATCGGCGACCTCCAGCGGGAGGACATGCTGGATACCCTCCGCCGCGCCGAAAACCGGCTGGAGGAGCTGCTGGCCACCTTCTCCCGGGGAAAGCTCCTGAAGCTGGGGGTCCCCACGGTGATCCTGGGCCGCCCCAACGTGGGCAAGTCCTCCCTGCTCAACGCCCTGCTGGGCTATGACCGGGCCATTGTCACCGACGTGGCCGGAACCACCCGGGACACGGTGGAGGAAAAGGTCCGGGTGGGCCATGTGCTGCTGCGCCTGTGCGACACGGCGGGCATCCACCAGACGGAGGACGCCGTGGAGAAGATCGGCGTGGAGCGGGCCCGGGCCGCCGCCCGCCAGGCCTCCCTGGCCCTGCTGGTGCTGGACGGCTCCACCCCCCTGACCGATGCCGACCGGGAGGCCATGGACCTGGCCCGGCAGGCGCCCGATCTGCTGGTGGCGGTGAACAAATCCGACCTGCCCCGGGCGGTGGACATCGGCCGACTGGCCGACGAGTTCGACAACGTGGTGTCCCTGTCCGCCCGCAGCGGCGAGGGGGTGTCCGTCCTGTGCGACGCCATCGGAGCCATGTACCCCGCCGGGGAGGGCCGCCCCGGGGAGCTGCTGACCAATGCCCGCCAGGCCGACGCCGTGTCCCGGGCTCTGGCCTCCGTCCGCAGCGCCCGCAGCGCCCTGCGCATCGGCATGACCCCGGACGTGGTGCTCACCGATGCCGAGGCCGCCCTGGAGGCTCTGGGGGAGCTGAACGGAAAACACATCCGGGACGACCTGATCCAGACCATTTTCTCCCGCTTCTGCGTGGGAAAATAAAAAGACCGCAAAAAACGCCGGGACAGGGCTTTCCGTCCCGGCCTGTCCCGGATAAAAACCGGGACAAAGCCCGGCTTTTGCGGGACGTCCCGCCGGAAACCGGGACAGCTTTTGGGGAGGTTTTATGGACATGAGTGAGGCAAAGAAAAAGGACCAGCTGCCCGCCTGCCCGGTGGAGACCACGCTGACCTTGATCGGCGACAAGTGGAAGGTGCTGATCCTCCGGGACCTGATGCCGGGCACCAAGCGCTTCGGCGAGCTGAGAAAATCCGTGGGTGATGTGTCCCAGAAGGTGCTCGCCGCCCAGCTGCGGGACATGGAGAAAAGCGGCCTGGTCCACCGGGAGGTCTATGCCGAGGTGCCGCCCCGGGTGGAGTATTCCCTGACCCCGCTGGGCCGGAGCCTGAAGTCCATTCTGGACTCCATGTGGGCCTGGGGCGAGGGATACAAGGCATCCCTGGAATGAAAAACCGCCGTGAAGCGCTTGAAAAAAAGCGCTTCACGGCGGTTTTTGTTATTTTTTCAGCAGAACATAGGTGACGCCCCGGTTTTCGGCGTCCAGATCCCGGTCCTGCCGCAGCTGGGGACACAGGGCCAGCCACCGGCGGGCCTCCTGGTTGAAGATGCTGAATTCCTCCCCGGGCAGGAAGCACAGCTCCTGCTGCCGCAGCCAGGTGCGGCAGGCAGTGCGCAGCCGCCCGCCCTTGCCGGAGGAGCCGTAGCCATGGATCAGCTTCATGGCCGGAGTCCCCATTTTCCGGGCGGCCTCCACCTCCGCTGCCAGGCGGCGGATGGCTTCCGCGGCGTCGGGCCGCCCCAGCTCCAGATTCAGCTCCCGCACGGGTCTGTCCATGGTTCTCCTCCTATCAGTGCAGCGAAATAGGCAAACAGGGCCTCCGCCCCGGGGGCGTCCGCCCGGCGCAGGCCATAGCTCTGGCGCTCCGGGTGCCACTGGACCCCCAGCACCGGCAGCTGCCGGTGGACCGCCGCCTCCACCACGCCGTCCGGGGACCACTGCACCGCCTGTAAGGGCGGGGCCAGGCGGTCCACCGCCTGGTGGTGGCAACTGGTGACGGCGGGAGCTTCCCCCAGCAGACGGGCCATCAGCCCCTCCGCCCGGGTGGGGTGCACCAGATCGCCCCGGGGCAGCTGGTGGCCGGGGATATCCCGCAGGGTCCCGCCCCAGTGGACGTTCAGGGCCTGGAGTCCCCGGCAGATCCCCAGAATGGGCCGCCGGGACCGGGCAAAGGAGTCGATCAGAAAGGACTCCGTTCCCGGAAGGGGGCCCCGGATGTCCCCGCCGCCGGGCAGCAGCAGTCCCCCGCAGTCCAGACTGCGGTACAGGTCCCGGCACAGGACCACCCGGGCCCCGGCGCTCTCCAGTGCCGCCAGATAGTTTTCATATTGACCCGGCACACCGTACAGATAAACAGCAGGCTTCATAGCGTTCCCCTCCCCTGTCTATTATGCGGCGGCGGGGAAAATTATGCCGGGACGGCGGACAAAACAATAATCCGAACCCACGGCCAATCGGCAAAGGGTTCGGATTATATTGTGTTGGTGGACCTGAAGGGATTCGAACCCTCGACCTCTCGGATGCGAACCGAACGCTCTCCCAGCTGAGCTACAAGCCCATATGAACAGGGCAACACACCCTGCTCATCTATTATACACATTTCCCGGCGGATTGCAAGCATTTTCTTCCCCAGCGGGCAAAAATCCGGTTCCGGCGGCGGGGCGGGAGCCGATTGTAAAGCCTTCTGATTTGTGATAAAATGCATGCCGGACCATAAAAGACAAAGGAGGCGCGCCATGGACCGGGAAGCCTTTGACCGGAAATATGCCGCCCGGCTGAACCGCCAGCAGCAGGAGGCGGTGCACGCCGTGGAGGGCCCTGTGCTGCTGCTGGCGGTGCCCGGCAGCGGGAAAACCACCGTGCTGGTGACCCGCCTGGGTTATATGCTGTGCTGCTGCGGCATTGCGCCGGACCAGATCCTCACCATGACCTATACCCGGGCCGCCGCCGGGGAGATGAAGCAGCGCTTTGCCGCCCTGTTCGGCCAGGACTGCCCCCATCCCCCGGAGATCCGCACCATCAACGGCGTGTCCTCCAAGATCATCGCCTACTATGCCCAAAATTGCGGCAAAAGGCCGCCCTTCATCCTGGCGGAGGACGAAAGCGCCCTGGCGAAGCTGGTTTCGGACCTGTACCGGGACCTGTGCGGCGAGTACCCCACCCAGAGCGTGGTGAAGGAGCTGCGCAAGAGCATCGCCTATGCCAAAAATATGATGCTGCCGGAGGAGCGGCTGGGGGAGCTGGACACCGGCTTCGAGAAATTCCCGGAGCTGTACCGGGAATACGGCAAGGCCCTGCGGGACAATAAATGGATGGACTATGACGACCAGATGGTGTACGCCAAGAAAATCCTGGAGCTCCACGAGGATGTGCGGACCCATTTTCAGAACCGCTTCCCCTATATCTGCGTGGACGAATCCCAGGACACCTCCCGGATCCAGCACGCCATCATCCGCCTGCTGGCCGGGAAAAGCGGCAACATCTTCATGGTAGGCGACGAGGACCAGAGCATCTATGGCTTCCGGGCCGCCTATCCGGATGCCCTGATGCAGTTTGAACAGACCTATCCCGGGGCCCGGGTGCTGCTGATGGAGGAAAACTACCGCTCCACGCCGGAAATTCTCCGGGCGGCGGACGCCTTCATCCGGAAAAACCACCACCGCCGCCCCAAGACCATCCACCCCACCCGGGCCTCCGGCGCTGCCGTCCGGGTGATCTCCGCCATGGACCGGGCCGACCAGTACTCCTGGCTGGTGAATATGGCGGCCAGCGTCCAGGAGGAGACGGCGGTGCTTTACCGCAACAACGACAGCGCCCTGCCGCTGATCGACCTGCTGGACCGGGGCGGGATACCCTATCGCTGCCGCCGGATGGACGACGCCTTTTTCACCCACCGGATCGTGGCGGACATCCGGGACATCATCGCCCTGGCCCATGACCAGACGGACGCGGAGGTTTTTCTGCGAATCTATTACAAGGTCGGCGGCGGAATTTCCAAAAAGGCGGCGGAGTATGCCTGCCAGAAAAGCCGGGCCACCGGAGGCTCCATCCTCCGGGAGCTGCTGGGCTTTCCGCAGCTGTCCCAATACGGCAGGGACAGCGCCGCTGCTCTGCTGACCATGCTGCCCATGCTTTTGCAGGACACTGCCGTCCAGGGCCTGAGCCGCATCTGGGACGGCCTGCGCTACCGGGACTATGCGGAGCGCCAGAAGCTGGACGGCGGCAAATATGAAATTCTCTGCCTGCTGGCCCGGCAGGAGACCGGGCTGGAGGGGCTGTGCCGCCGCCTGGACGAGCTGCAGGCCCTGGTGTCGGCTCCCTCCCTGCCCTGCGGCGGGGGACTGATCCTGTCCACCGTCCACTCCAGCAAGGGCCTGGAGTACGACACGGTGTATCTGCTGGACGTGCTGGACGGCATCCTTCCGGCGGTGACGGAGCCGAAGGACGCCGGGCAGCAGGACCAGTATCAGGAGGAGCGGCGGCTGTTCTATGTGGCCGTGACCCGGGCCCGGAACCGGCTGTATCTGTTCTCCTGCCGGAATCGGGAGTCCGCCTTTGCCGACGAGCTGCGCCGGGGGCTGCCCCGGGAATACATCGGGCCGGAGGACGTGTTCGCCTCCCTGAATACGGAGCCGTGCGGAAAGCACTATCGACACGCCGAAAAGGGCGGCGGCGTGATCCGGGCCTGCTGCCGGGGGCAGTGCATGGTGGCCTATGCCTCCGGCGAGACGGAGTTCCTGACCCTGGGCCAGATGGTGGACCGGCGGGCCGTGGCCTGGAGGGCCCCGGACCGGCCGGCTCCGGCGGCATTGCCCCGGGAGCAGGCGGCGCTGCCGCCGTCCGGGGTTCGTCCCGGGCAGAGAGCCGTCCACAGGGTTTTCGGACCGGGAACCGTGTTGTCCTTCCGGGACCCCATCGTGGAGATACGCTTTCCTGCCAAGGGGGACAAGAAATTCGTCCTGTCCGACTCGGTGCAGCGGGGACTGCTGCGCCTTGAGGAGTGAGGGAGTGTCGGTATTTTTCCAGATTCAGGAAATTTCTGCATGATACTGTTCATTCTGGGGAAACATAAACAGTGAAAAAGTAGATATGTCAGGGACGTTGTATAAGGAAATTGTATGACACATTCGCCGAAATGTGTTGCATTTTTTGGGGCGTGTATTATAATATGGACATACCCGCAGTTCTATCAGGCAAATACAGACAAGAAGGTGATCAATTATGGAACTTCAGATTCAGGATCTTGTTTCTTCCATCAAAAAGGACGGCATCGACAGCGCAAATCAGCAGGCCACCGCGATCCTGGCCGACGCCCGGAAGCAGGCGGACGCCATCATCGCCGACGCAAAGAGTCAGGCGGATAAGCTGCGGGACGACGCCAAGGCCGAGATCGAGGTGTTCAAAAACAGCGCCCAGCTCAGCGCCCAGCAGGCCAAGCGGGACGCGGTCCTGGCCTTCCGGCAGGAGGTGCAGCAGGAGTTTGAGAAAATCCTGGCCGCCGACGTGGGCAAGGCTCTGGACCAGCAGACGCTGGCCAAGCTCATCCAGGCAGCCCTTCAGGGAGAGGACGTTTCCGGCTACGCCGTGGAGGTGGGTCAGGTGACGGACGGCATCCGCCAGCAGCTGGCCCAGGAGCTGAAAAACGGCCTGGAGCTCCGCCCCTCCAAGAAGGTGGGCGCAGGCTTCCGGCTGGCCGCCAAGGACGGCTCCGGCTATTTTGACTGCTCCGACCAGGAGATCGCGGAGATGCTCATGCCCTTCTTCCGGGATATGCACCTGTAAGGGGGCGGCCTATGGCTTCCTACTACTATCTCATCTCCAGCCTGCCCATGCTCCGGACCCAGGGGGAGCCTCCCATGGACTACGCCGCTTTTCTGGCCATGTGCCGCTCGGCGGTCAGCGCCGGGGTATACCGGACGCTGGAGGAGCTGACGGTGGACTCGGACAAGGGGCCGCTGCTGTCGGAGTGGGCCGGGTTTTACAAGGCCCTGTGCCGGGAGCTGACCTATCAGCGGAATGTGAAGCTGGGACGGCCCTGCGCCGTGCCCTCCGACCGGGACGCCGGCATTGTCCAGACGGTGACGGCGGCGGTGAACGCCGAAAATCCCCTGGAGGGGGAGCGGCTGCTGCTGGACCTGGAATTCCGCCGCCTGGACGGCATGATCGGCCTGCACAACTTCGATGACCACGCCCTGTACGGCTACGCCATGAAGCTGCAGCTGCTGGAGCGGCAGCGGACCTTCCGGTATGAGTCCGGCAAGCGGGCCTTCGACGGCCTAATGCAGAACATCCGCCAGCAGGTTTCCAGCCTATAACGAAACAGGAGAATCAAAATGGACAAAGTGACAGGATATGTGACCGGAGTGAACGGGAATCTGGTGGCAGCCACCTTTTCCGGCTCCGTCCGAAAGAATGAAGTGGGCTATGTCCTGGTGGGCGATGACCGGCTCAAGGGCGAGGTCATCCGCGTCAACGGCGACACGGCCAGCATGCAGATCTATGAAATGACCAACGGCATCCAGGTGGGCGACAAGGTGGAGCTTTCCGGCGAGCTGATGAGCGTGGAGCTGGGCCCGGGCCTGCTGACCCAGGTGTTCGACGGTCTGCAGAACCCCCTGCCGGAGCTGGCGCAGCAGTGCGGCTTCTTCCTGCAGCGGGGCGTGTATCTGGATCCCATCCCCAACAAGGACTGGGAGTTTACCCCCCTGGTGAAGCCCGGCGACCACGTCACCGCAGGCGACGCCGTGGGCAGCGTGCCCGAGGGGCTGTTCACCCACCTGATCATGGTGCCCTTCGGCCTGAAGGACCAGGGCTGGCGGGTGAAATCCGTCCGGGAAAAGGGCGTGTACAACGTCCGGGACACCGTGGCGGTGCTGGAAAACGAAAGCGGCGAGGAGAAAGAGCTGACCATGGTGTTCTCCTGGCCCGTGAAGCAGCCCATCCGCTGCTATGAGGAGCGTCTGCGCCCGGACGAGACCCTGGTGACCAAGCTCCGCTCCATCGACACCTTCCTGCCGGTGGCCAAGGGCGGCACCTTCTGCGTGCCCGGCCCCTTCGGCGCGGGCAAGACCGTTCTGCAGCATATGGAGGCCAAGAACGCCGACGTGGACGTGGTCATCGTGGCGGCCTGCGGCGAGCGGGCCGGCGAGGTGGTGGAGGTGCTGAAGGAGTTCCCCGAGCTGGTGGACCCCCGCACCGGACGCTCCCTGATGGAGCGCACCATCATCATCTGCAACACCTCCTCCATGCCCGTGGCCGCCCGTGAGGCGTCGGTGTACACCGCCGTTACCATGGCGGAGTATTACCGCCAGATGGGTCTGGACGTGCTGCTGCTGGCGGATTCCACCAGCCGCTGGGCCCAGGCCATGCGTGAGATGAGCGGCCGTCTGGAGGAGATCCCCGGCGAGGAGGCCTTCCCCGCCTATCTGGAGTCCGTTATCGCCTCCTTCTATGAGCGGGCCGGTAAGGTCCGGCTGAAGAACGGCAAGATCGCCTCCGTCACCATCGGCGGCACCGTGTCCCCCGCCGGCGGCAACTTCGAGGAGCCCGTGACCCAGGCCACCCTGAAGGTGGTGGGCGCGTTCCACGGTCTGTCCCGCGAGCGGTCCGACGCCCGCAAATACCCCGCCATCCACCCCATCGACTCCTGGTCCAAGTACCGGGGCGTGGTGGATATGGAGCGGGTGGAGCAGGCCCGCAGCATCCTCAAGCGCAGCAACGAGATCAACCAGATGATGAAGGTCATCGGCGAGGAGGGTACCTCCGCCGAGGACTATATCGTATACCAGAAGGGCGAGCTGCTGGATGCGGTGTATCTGCAGCAGAACTCCTTCGATCCCATCGACGCCGCCTGCGACCCCGACCGTCAGATCCACGAGTTCAACGTGCTGTATGACGTGCTGACCCGGGACTTCGCACTCAGCGACAAAAAAGAGATCCGCGCCTTCTTCAACCAGGTCCGGCAGGAGTTCCTGGACTGGCACAACACCGTGTTCCGCACCCCGGAATTTGAGGCCCAGGAAAAGCGGCTCAAGGACTTTTACCTGAGCAAGGCAGCGGGTTGAGAGGGGAGTCAATATGCAGAAAGTTTACACGAAAATTGAGTCCATCGTGGGCAACGTCGTCACGGTCCGGGCCACCGGCGTCCGCAACGGCGACCTGGCCCTGGTGGGCGACAGCTATGCCAACGTCATCAAGCTGGACAAGGACCTGGTGACGCTGCAGGTGTTCAGCGGCACCCAGGGCGTCAGCACCACGGACCCGGTCCGGTTCCTGGGCCGCCCCATGATGGTGTCCTTCTCCGACCACCTGCTGGGCCGCATCTTCGACGGCGCCGGTGTCCCCCGGGACAACGGCCCCGCCCTGACGGAGAATATGATCCCCATCGGCGGCCCCTCCGTGAACCCGTCCAGGCGTATCGTGCCCAACAAGCTGATCCGCACCGGTATCCCCATGATCGACGTGTTCAACACCCTGGTGGAAAGCCAGAAGCTGCCCATCTTCTCCGTGTCCGGCGAGCCGTATAACCAGCTGCTCTCCCGCATCGCCATGCAGGCCCAGGTGGACGTGATCGTCCTGGGCGGCATGGGCCTGAAGTACGACGACTATCTGTACTTCCGGGACACCCTGGAAAAGAGCGGCGCCATGGGCCGCACGGTGATGTTCATCCACACCGCCTCCGACCCCACCGTGGAGTGCACCCTGGTGCCGGATATGGCCCTGGCCGTGGCGGAGCAGTTCGCCCTGGCCGGAAAGCGCGTGCTGGTGCTGCTGACGGATATGACCAACTACGCCGACGCGCAGAAGGAAATGGCCATCACCATGGAACAGGTGCCCTCCAACCGCGGCTACCCGGGCGATCTGTACAGCTGCCTGGCCGCCCGCTATGAAAAGGCCGTGGACTTTGAGGGCGCGGGCTCCATCACCATCCTGGGCGTTACCACCATGCCCGGCGACGACGTGACCCACCCGGTGCCCGACAACACCGGCTATATCACCGAGGGCCAGTATTACCTGAAAAACGGCCACATTGAGCCCTTCGGCTCCCTGTCCCGTCTGAAGCAGAACGTCAACGACAAGACCAGAAGCGACCACCGGGCCCTGATGGACGGTATGATCCGGCTGTACAGCGCCTATAAGGAGAGTCTGGAAAAGAAGTCCATGGGCTTCATGATGTCCGAGTGGGACGAAAAGCTGCTGAAATACGGGCACCTGTTTGAAACGAAGCTGATGGACCTGAGCGTGAATATCCCGCTGGAGGAGGCGCTGGACCTGGGCTGGGAGATCCTGGCCGAGTGCTTCGAGCCCAACGAAACCGGCCTGAAAACCAGCCTCATCCAGGAGAGATGGCCCAAGCGGTCCGCCGTGGAATGAGGGTGCGCCTATGGCTGTCAAACTTACCAAAAATGAATTGAAGGTGCAGAAGGACCGCCTGAAGCAGTTTCAGCGGTATCTGCCCACCCTGCAGCTGAAAAAGCAGCAGCTGCAGTCCGTGGTGATGCAGGTAACGGCCCAGCTGGAGCAGGTGGAGCAGCAGCGCCGGGCCGCCGTGGCGGGACTGGACGACTGGGTGGCCGTTTTCGCGGAAAACGACAGCTTCCCGGCGGACAAGCGCCTGGAGACCCTGATCCGCCCCCACCATGTGGTGTGCGGCGAGGAGAACATCGCCGGTGTCACCGTTCCGGTGTTCCAGGAGCTGAGCTTTGAGGAGATCCAATACGACGTGGCGGACTATCCCCTGTGGGTGGACACCGCCGCCGTGCGCCTGCGGGAGATCGCCCGGCTGGACGCTCTGGAAAAGACCCTCCGCCGCCAGGTGGAGCTTCTGGAGCAGGAGCTGCGCTCCACGGCCCAGCGGGTGAACCTGTTTGAAAAGGTCAAGATCCCCGAGGCCAAGGAGAACATCCGGGTCATCGGCATCTACCTGGGCGACCAGCAGACCTCCGCCGTGGTGCGGGGCAAGATCGCCAAGAAGAAGCTGCAGGAGGTGAGCGGATGATCGAAAAAATGAAGGTCGTCCACATTGTGGCGGCCGCATCGGAAAAAACCGCCCTGCTGGACCGGCTGCGGACCCTGGGCATCGTCCACTTCGCCGAAAAGGCCAGCGCCGACCAGCGGCATCTGGAGCGCTTCGCGGAGCTGTCCCGGATGGACATGGCCCTGCAGGAGTACGCCGGCCCGGGCCGGGAGACCGCGCCCATGTCCGACAAGGACTTTGAGCCTTTTTATAAGGAGCTGGCCGACTGCCTGGAGCGCCGCAAGACCCTGCAGGAGAAGAAAACCGCCGCCGGTGCGGCGGCGGAGAAGCTGGCCGAGTGGGGCGATTTCTCCCCGGAGGAGCTGCGGGAGCTGAAGGACCAGGGCTTCGACATCCACGTCTACCGGACGGATAAAAAGACCATGGCCGCCCTTGCGGCGGACCCGGACGTGAAGATCATCCGCCTGGCCCCGGTGGGGAAAATGCCCACCCTGGCCTCCATCGGTCCCCTGCCGGGGACCTACCCCGTCACCGAGTTCCCTATCCCCGATAAGGGTGCGGGTCAGCTGCGGCGTGAGCGGGACGACTGCGACCAGGGGCTTCGCAGCTGCCAGGCCTTCCTGACCGAGGCCGCCAAGCACCTGCCCAGCATCCACGACCAGATGCTCAAGACCCAGAACGCCGCCGAGTACTCCTCCGTCAGCAACACCTCCCAGAGTCAGGACGGCCTGGTGTGGCTCACCGGCTATATCCCGGCAGCGGAGGTGGAGGGCTTCAAGAAGGCCGCCGCCCAGGCCCACTGGGCCTGGGCCATGGAGGACCCCGCCGCCGATGACGACAAGGTCCCCACCAAGGTCAAGTATAACAAGGTCACCCGGCTGATGATCCCGGTGTTCGACATTCTGGGCGTGGTTCCCGGCTACCGGGAGTATGACATTTCCTTCTGGTTTCTGGGCTTCTTCACCCTGTTCTTTGCCATGATCATCGGCGATGCCGGATACGGCTGCCTGTTCCTGCTGGCGGCCCTGGTCATGACCGTCAAGGGCAAGAAGGCGTCCACCGCCGTGCAGCTGCTGTGGCTGCTGTCCATTGCCACCATTGTGTGGGGCGCGCTGACAGGCACCTGGTTCGGCCTGGAGCAGGCCATGGACGTGCCCTTGCTCCGGAGCCTGGTGATCCCCACCTTCGCCAACTATCCCGCCCACTTCGGTGTGGAATCCACCACCCAGCAGAACACCATCATGAAGTTCTGCTTCATCCTGGGCACGGTGCAGCTGTCGCTGGCCTGCGTCATGAACATCCGGCGCAAGCTCCGGGAGAAGGACCTGAGCTGGCTGGCGGACCTGGGCTGGCTGGCCGCCATCGACGCGCTGTATTTCGTGGTGCTGTACCTGGTCATCGGCCAGCAGGTGAATCTGATGCCTGTTGCGTGCGTGGTCATTGCGGGCTTCCTGCTGGTGGTGCTGTTCGGCGGCATGTCCCCGGACAAGAGCTTCGGCCAGGGCCTGAAGGCGGGCCTGGGCGACGCGTTCACGGTGTTCCTGAACACCATCAGCGCCTTCGGCAACATCATGAGCTACATCCGCCTGTTTGCCGTGGGCATGGCGTCTCTGGCCATCGCCCAGAGCTTCAACAACATGGCCCTGGGCTTCAAGGGCCCCTTGGTCATCGCCGCCGTCCTGATCCTGCTGATCGGTCACGGGCTGAACATCGTCATGGGCCTGCTGTCTGTGGTGGTCCACGGCGTCCGCCTGAACCTGCTGGAGTTTTCCGGTCAGCTGGGTATGGAGTGGGCCGGTATTGCTTACGATCCCTTTAAAAAGCACGATAAAATCAAAAAATAAACGGATAGGAGATCAACTATGAATATCGAATTTATTGGTATGGCGTGCGCTCTGGGCCTGTCCGCCATGGGCTCTGCGTTCGGTTCCGGCTTTGCGGCTCAGGCCTCCGTGGGCGCGTGGAAAAAGTGCTACGCCAACGGCAAGCCCGCTCCCTTCATCATGGTGGCCTTCTCCGGCGCACCTCTGACCCAGACCATCTATGGCTTCCTGCTGATGAACTTCATCCGCAGCGCCGTGGAGGGCGGCTGTGACGCGGCTCTGGCCATGTTCACCGGCATCTTCGCGGGCCTGGCCATCGGCCTGTCCGCCTTCTTCCAGGGCAAGGTGGCCGCCGCCTCCGCCGACGCTCTGGGCGAAACCGGAAAGGGCACGGCAAACTACTTCATTGTCATCGGTATTATCGAAACGGTGGCACTGTTCACCCTGGTGTTCAGCCTGCTGCTGCTCCAGTAACCCCGCAAAAGCAAGGGGATCCGGTCCCCTGCCAGACAACGCAAAAACTTCCCCTGCCATAGGCAGGGGAAGTTTTTTGCTTATTAAAAAGGTCTCGCAGAGTTTGCCGCCCGCAGGTTTCGCGCATTTTGGACAAGTATTAGTAATACTTCACCAGCCCCGACAGCAGCAGGGTGGGGAGCAGCAGCAGAACCAGAAAGGCCAGCATGTACAGCGGCGACAGGGCGGCGAAATCGCCGGCGGTGGTCAGATAGTACGACAGCACCAGGCCGCACAGGCCGCCGATCCAGCTGAGGACGGTGGACCAGCGCACCGCCTGACACATCCGCTGGCTGCCGATGACGGTTTCCGCCATAGGCAGCAGGCCGTCCCGATAGATCAGGGCGTTGGGGGTCTCCCCGGGCTGGGCGGTCAGGTCCGCCAGGGCCAGCCGGGTGGCCACCCCCGGGTAAATGGGTCGGGCGTTCAGGCGGAATTTCCGCTTCAGCAGATTGGGGGTGATGTTGACGCCCCGGGTGGCCAGCACCGGGGTCACCCGGTTCCGGCGCAGGGCCCGCAGGGCCCACTCCACGTTCCGGGAGGGCAGGTACTTCACCGCGAAGATGGCCGCCAGGCGGCCGTCTACCGTCATGAAAACACCGGTTTCCATTTTCAGATCCCGGGGCAGGGCGATGCGGCGCTTTTTCATGAAATAGGCGCTGCCCATGGCCACCGTGGCCCCCCGGACGGTGCAGTCGATGCCGCCATCCTCGTAATAGTGCAGGTCGTGGGCGTCGTAGCGGAAGCTGACCTGGCCGTCCATCAGCTGCAGCAGCAGGGGCGTCAGCTGGCTTCCGGCGGCCCGGCACAGGGCCTCGGCATAGGCCAGGGCCTCGCCGATCTCCTGATCGTATACCTTCAGGCCGTTAAGCTCCACCGTGCCCAGGGCGGCGGAGGGCTCGTTCTTCTCCTTGCCGTGCAGGGACAGGACCCCGGCCGGGAACAGGTCCTCGTCCGTGACCACCACCCGGCGGGCGGCGGTAATGGCCCGGGCCCCCCTCCAGCCTGCCACGGCGCAGCCGCTTTTGTGCAGGCGGCGGCACAGCAGGGACAGGGGCAGCGTCCCGGACAGGGGCAGGGACAGGGGTACCGTGGCCGACAGCAGCGCCGACCACAGCCAGAGGAAGCGGTTCATCTGGTGCCCGCTGAGGGCTGCCACCAGGGCCAGCACCGTGGCCAGGGCCAGGTACAGCGGCGTCAGAATGGGCTGCCACCGGGCGGCGGGGTCCGGGGACTGCCACATGCGGTAAAAGCCCTCCAGACGCCCCTGCTGCTTGCAGGCTCCGGCGGCGGTGACGGAGGCCACATACGGCGGCGTGCCACCCAGCTGGGCCAGGCGGAAGCTGTCATACCGGGCCCGGGCGGCGCGATATTGGCCGCAGGCGCACAGATACAGCAACGCCGCCGCCGGGGCGGCAAAGGGCAGATTCGGGCATTGCCCCAGAAACAGGCACTGGGCGCTGTCCGCCAGGGCTGCCAGGCCGCACACCAGCGCCGCCGCCGGGGCGGTGACGCGCCCATGGCCCAGGCTCTCCCCTGCCTCGTGCCACAGTCGGGTGCTCAGCAGCAGGCACAGGGCCAGCAGCCCCGCTGGTATGCCGCAGCGCAGCCAGACGTGGTCATACCACCCCTGGGACAGCAGGTCCAGCCCGTCGATGACGGCCACGGCTATGGCCAGCAGGGTGGGCGCCGTCAGCAGCAGACGCTGCCGGTGCAGCCGGGCGCACTGCCACTTCTGCTCCCGGGCGGCGTCGTCCATGGTGGGCTCCGGCTCCGGCGGCTCCTCCGGGGCGTCGTCCGGGTTTTCCAGGTCCCGGGCGGGGATGCGGTCCCGGACCCACTGGGCGGCGGCGGACAGGCGCTCCCTCAAAGGCACCCGCTCCGGCAGGACGCCGTCCTCGTCGTCCTCCTCCGGAACGGCCCGGGGCTCGTCCGGGTCCTCCTGCCGCTGCCGGAAGCGGCGGCGCAGCCGGTCCAGGGGGTTCTCCCGGGGCGGTTCGTCGTCCGGGCGATACTCCGGCTCCGGAACAGGCTCCGGTTCCGGTTCAGGTTCTGGTTGTGGTTCTTGTTCCGGCTCTTGTTCCGGTTCGGGGGCCGGCTCCGGCTCAGGCTCCGGTTCGGAGACCGGTTCGGGTTCGGGGATGGGCTCCGGTTCGGGGGCCGGCTCCGGCTCCCTTCGGGACCCACCCGAGCCGAATTCGTCCAGAATGTCGTCTATGGTGAAGTCCATCTCCGGCGGCGTGGGCCGCATGTCTTCGTTACGCATGGTGATCCCTCGTTGTTATCCCCGGCGCTGGCGCACGGCCTCATACAGCAGGATGGCGGCGGCCGCCGACGCGTTCAGGGAGGAAATATGCCCCTTCATGGGGATGCTGACCAGGAAATCGCAGTTTTCCGCCACCAGGCGGCTCATGCCGTCCCCCTCGGAGCCGATGACAATGGCCGCCGGGCCCTTGAGATCGGCGCTGTACAGGTTGGTGGAGGCTCCGGCGGCGGTGCCGAAGATCCAGACCCCCTGTTTTTTCAGGTCCTTCAGGACGGAGGTCAGGTTGGCCACCCGGGCCACCGGCAGATAGCTGACGGCCCCGGCGGAGGTTTTCCCCACGATGGCGGTGAGCCCGGCGGAGCGGCGCTTGGGGATGATGAGCCCGTGGGCCCCGGCGCACTCGGCGGTGCGGAGGATGGCCCCCAGGTTGTGGGGGTCGGATATCTCGTCGCACACCACCAGCAGAGGCGGCTCCCCCTTGGCGGCGGCGGCATCCAGGATGCTCTGGACGCTGACGTATTCCCGGACGGCGGCCAGGGCGATGACCCCCTGGTGGGAGTGGGTGCGGCTCATGGCGTCCAGCTTCCGCCGGTCCGCCTCCACCACCACCACACCGGCCTCCCGGGCCCGGGAGGCGATATGGCCCAGGGTCTTGTCCGTCTCGCCCTTGGCCAGATAGATCTTGTCAATGGCCGTTCCGGCCCGCAGGGCCTCGATCACAGCGTTGCGGCCCTCGATGAGGCCGTCGGCCTCCGCCTGGGGGGCGGGCCATCTGGTTTCGTTGTCTCTCATGGTGCGATGTCCTCGTTTTTTCGATATTTTATCCAGTATACCATATTCCATGGACAAGATAAAGCGCCCGGGACACAAATTTTTCGCCATTTTTCCCGGCGGGCTTTCTTGTATCAGGCCGGAAAATGTGGTATGATGAATTATTAAATTAGGGAAGTGCCGCCTTTTTCACGACACGGGGCGGCTGGGAGGTTTCCATTGGACAGAAAGCAAGTGCTTCTCGACGACGGGCAGATGGCCCGCCAGCGGGAATTTACCGAAAAAATCCACGCCATGCACCAGGCCCGGGGCCGGACGCCTCTGGCCCTGGTGGACACCTTCGGGTGCCAGCAGAACGTGGCCGACAGCCAGCACATCCTGGGGATGCTGCGGGACATGGGGTGCGAATTCACCGACGATGCCGCCCGGGCGGACATCGTGGTGATGAACACCTGCGCCATCCGGGACCATGCGGAAAAGCGGGTATACGGCACCCTGGGCGCCCTGACCCACACCAAGAAGCAGAACCCGGAGCAGATCATCTGCCTGTGCGGCTGCATGGCCCAGCGGCCGGAGGTGGCGGAGAAGGTCCGGACCAGCTATCGCCATGTGGACCTGGTGTTCGGGCCCCAGGCCCTGTGGAAGTTCCCGGAGCTTCTGTATCAGGTGTATACCCGCCGGGGCCGGGTGTTCTCCGTGGAGAACGAGCACGGCTCCATTGCCGAGGGGATGCCCGTGGTCCGGGAGGGCCGGGTCCGGGCGTGGGTCTCCATCATGTACGGGTGCAACAACTTCTGCTCCTACTGCATCGTCCCCTATGTCCGGGGCCGGGAGCGCAGCCGCGCCCCGGAGAAGATCGTGGAGGAGGTCCGCCAGCTGGCGGCGGAGGGCTTCAAGGAGATCACCCTGCTGGGCCAGAACGTGAACTCCTACGGAAAGGACCTGCCGGAGCCCTGGGACTTTGCGGACCTGCTGCGGGAGCTGGACAAGATCGACGGCGACTACCTGATCCGGTTCATGTCCTCCCAGCCCAAGGACGCCAGCTATAAGCTGTTTGACACCATGGCCCAGAGCCGCCACGTGGCCCACCAGCTGCACCTGCCGGTGCAGTCCGGCAGCGACCGGGTGCTGCGGGCCATGAACCGCCCCTATGACCGGGCGAAATACCTGGACCTGATCGGCTATGCCCGGAAGGTCATGCCGGACCTGGTGCTGACGTCGGACGTGATCATCGGCTTCCCCGGCGAGACGGAGGCCGAGGCCATGGAGACGGTGGACCTGGTGCGGCAGGTGGAATTCGACGCCCTGTTCACCTTCATCTTCTCCCCCCGGCCCGGTACGCCGGCGGCCAAAATGGACGATCCGGTGCCCCGGGCGGAGAAGCAGAAGTGGTTCGACACCCTGTGCAGCACCCAGAACGAGATTTCTGCCCGGCTCCACGCCGGGTATGTGGGCCGGACCCTGCGGGTGCTGGTGGACGGCGAAACCGACGACACCCGGTGGCCCCTGTCCGCCCGGACGGCGGGGGGACGGCTGGTGCACCTGGTGGGGGACAAGTCCGCCCTGGGCCAGTATCGGGACGTGAAGATCACCGACAGCAACACCTGGGCCCTGTTCGGGGAGATGCTTCCTGCATCAAAAGAACGTTGTTCTTTTGATGCATAAGATACCACGGCCAACGCCGCGAAGCGGGCATATGCCCCATAGAACAATAAGTTTTGCACTTTTCAACAATGTTTTCCACTACCATTCGACAGATACGCCGCACATGCGGCAGAAAGCGCGGGTGAAACCATGGCAGAGCTGACCCCCATGATGAAGCAGTATCTGCAGATCAAGGAGCAGAATCAGGACGCCATCCTGTTTTTCCGGCTGGGAGATTTTTACGAGATGTTCGGCGACGACGCCCGGAAGGCGTCCAAGGAGCTGGACCTGACCCTGACCACCCGGGATAAGGACAAGAACAAGAGCTTCGAGGAGAAGATCCCCATGTGCGGGATCCCCTATCACGCCTCGGACGCATATATCGCCCGGCTCATCGCCAAGGGCTACAAGGTAGCCATCTGCGAGCAGACCGAGGACCCTGCCACGGCCAAGGGCCTGGTGGACCGGGACATCATCCGGGTGGTGACCCCCGGCACGGTCATTGACGCGGCCTGCCTGGAGGAGGGACGCTCCAACTTCTGCGCGGGGCTGTATCTGGACGACACCTGCGCGGGCTTCAGCGTGTGCGACATCTCCACCGGCAAGACCCACGTCACCGCCTTCCAGGGTCCGGACCGGGCGGAGCACCTGCTCAACGAGCTGGGGCGGTTTTCCCCGGCGGAGGCGGTGGTGAACCAGGCGGCCTACGACTGCGGGCCGCTGCTGAGTCTGATGCAGGATAAGCTCCACTGCCATGTGGAGCGGCTGAGCGCCGGACGCTTTCAATTGCAGGAGGCGGAAAGGACCGTCCGCGCCCAGTTCGGCGACGAGGCCGCAGGACGCCTGCCCAAGGGGAATCCCGCGGCGGCGCTGTCGCTGGGAGCCCTGCTGGGCTATCTCCACGAGACGCAGAAAACCGACCTGCGCCATGTGGACGACCTGGACTATTATCAGCAGGGGCAGTTTATGGAGCTGGACCTGACGGCCCGGCGGAACCTGGAGCTGACGGAGACCCTGCGCAGCAAGGAGAAGAAGGGGAGCCTCCTCTGGGTGCTGGACAAGACCAAGACCCCCATGGGCGGGCGGATGCTCCGCAGCTGGCTGGAGCGGCCCCTGCTGTCCGTAACGGCCATCACCCGCCGCAGCGGCGCCGTGGGCCAGCTGGTGGACCACACCATGGTGCGGGAGGAGCTGGCCCTGGCCCTGACGGGCATCGGCGACATGGAGCGCCTGGTGGGCCGCATTGTATACGGCACCGCCGGGGGCCGGGACGTGGTATCCCTGAAAAACGCCATGGCCCGGCTGCCCCATGTGAAGGAGCTGCTGTCGGCCTTTGACCGGGGCCGCCTGGGGGAGCTGGCCCAGCTGGACCCCCTGGAGGATCTGACGGACCTCATCGGCCGCACCCTGTGCGACGATCCGCCCTTCTCCGTCCGGGAGGGGGAGTTCATCCGGGAGGGCTTCGACCCGGAGGTGGACCGCCTGCGGAGCATCCTCCATGGCGGCAAGGGCATCATCGCCTCTATGGAGGCCGCCGAAAAGGAGAAAACCGGCATCCGCACCCTGAAGATCGGGTACAACAAGGTATTCGGCTATTACATCGAGGTGTCCAACTCCTTCAAGGACCAGGTGCCCGAGACATACATCCGCAAGCAGACCCTGGTCAACGGCGAGCGCTATATTACCCAGGAGCTGAAGGACCTGGAGCACGACATTCTGTCCGCCTCGGACCGGGTATCGGCCCTGGAATATGAGCTGTTCACCCGCCTGCGGCAGGAGCTGAGCGGCCATGTGGCCCGGATCCAGGCCACGGCCGCCGCCGTGGCGGAGGCGGACTGCCTGTGCTCCCTGGCGGCGGTGGCAGTGAAGAACAACTACTGCTGCCCGGCGGTGGACGAGTCCGGGGTCATCGAGATCCACCAGGGACGCCACCCGGTGGTGGAGGCCATGCGGCCTGACGCCCTGTTTGTGCCCAACGACACCTATATGGGCCGCAGCGAGGACCGGGTGTCCATCATCACCGGCCCCAACATGGCGGGCAAATCCACCTATATGCGCCAGGTGGCGCTGATGGTGCTCATGGCCCAGATCGGGTCCTTTGTCCCGGCCAAGGCCGCAAGGCTTGGCATCGTGGACCGGATCTTCACCCGCATCGGGGCCTCCGACGACCTGTCGGCGGGACAGTCCACCTTTATGGTGGAGATGACGGAGGTCAGCGACATTCTGCGCACCGCCACCGCCGACAGCCTGCTGATCCTGGACGAGATCGGCCGGGGCACCTCCACCTTCGACGGCATGAGCATCGCCCGGGCGGTGCTGGAATACTGCGCCGACCCCAAGCGCCTGGGGGCCAAGACCCTGTTTGCCACCCACTATCACGAGCTGACCGCCATGGAGGGGACCCTTCCCGGCGTGAAGAACTATAACATCGCCGTCCGCACCCGGGGGGAGGAGATCGTGTTCCTGCGGAAGATCGTCCCCGGCGGCGCGGACCGCAGCTACGGCATCGAGGTGGCCAAGCTGGCGGGCCTGCCGGAGGCGGTGGTGTCCCGGGCCAGGAAGATCCTCCGCCAGCTGGAGGAGGAGTCCGGCCACCCGGCGGCAGCCCCCGCTCCCCGGGAGGACCAGGTGTCCTTTGCCGCCGTGGCCGAGGGAGAGGTCATCGACCGGCTGCGCCGGGCTCAGGTGGACTCCCTGACGCCCCTGGAGGCCCTGCAGCTGCTGTATGAGCTGAAAAAGAAGCTGACGTAACACGAAAGGACAACGCTATGCCTGATATTCAATGCCTGCCCCGGCACGTGGCGGACCTGATCGCCGCCGGCGAGGTGGTGGAGCGGCCCGCCAGCGTGGCCAAGGAGCTGCTGGAAAACGCCCTGGACGCCGGGGCTACCGCCATCGTGGCAGAGGTCCAGCACGGGGGCCTCACCTATCTGCGGATGACGGACAACGGCTGCGGCATCGCGCCCCAGCAGCTGCCCACGGCGTTTCTGCGCCATGCCACCAGCAAGCTGCGCACCGCCGGGGACCTGGCTGCCATCGGCACCCTGGGCTTCCGGGGGGAGGCCCTGGCGGCTATTTCCGCCGTGTCCCGGGTGGATATCCTGACCCGCCAGACCGGGGCCCAGACCGGGGCCTCCCTGCATCTGGAGGGGGGCGTGCCGGGCCAGGTGGAGGAGATCGGGTGCCCGGAGGGCACCACCATCTGCGTGCGGGACCTGTTTTACAACACCCCCGCCCGGATGAAATTCATGAAAAAGGACAGCGCCGAGGGAGCCGCCGTGGCGGGCATCGTCCAGCACCTGGCCCTGAGCCATCCGGAGGTATCCTTCAAGCTGCTGCGGGACGGGGCCGAGGTGCTCCACACCCCCGGCGACGGGCAGCTGCTGTCCGCCGTATACGCGGCCATGGGCCGGGACTTCGCCATGGGCCTGCAGGAGGTCCGGGGCTGCGGCGGCGACGTGCAGGTGTCGGGCTATGTGACCCGGCCCCTGAACGGCCACGGCACCCGGGGTCGCCAGCTGTTCTTCGTCAACGGCCGGTTCGTGAAAAGCCAGCTGCTGTCGGCGGCCCTGGAGGAGGCGTACCGCAACCGCCTGCTGAAGGGGAAGTTCCCCGGCTGCGTGCTGCATCTGACCCTGCCGGAGGACCGGGTGGACGTGAACGTGCACCCGGCCAAGACCGTGGTGAAATTCGTATCCGATAAAACCGCCTTTGACGCGGTGTACTATACCGTCATGGACGCCCTGAACCGGGCGGAACAGCCCGCCCGGCAGGAGGAAAAGCCCTTTTACCGGACCATGACCGCCCAGGAGTTCCGGCAGCAGCAGAAGCCCCAGCCGGAGAAGCCGCCGCTGGGCAGCTATACTGCCCGGCCCGCCGCCCCGGCCCGGCCGGTGCGCCCGGCGGAACAGCCGGCCCTGGCGGTGCGGGACGTGGCCCCGGAGCCGGGGAAGGCCTTCACGGCCCCCACGGCCCGGCCCGGCGTCAGCTATCACATCACCCCGCCGACCCCGGCCCCTGCGGCAGAGCCGCAGGAACCGGCGCCTGTGCGGGAGGAACCGCCTGTGCAGGAGACGGTATCCCTGCCGGAGCAGGTGACTCTGGAGCCGCCGCATGAGGCCCCCTGGCGCATCGCCGGGGAGGTGCTGCGGACCTATATCATCTGCGAGGACGAGGGGGAGAATGTGTGGCTCATCGACAAGCACGCCGCCCATGAGCGGGTGCGGTTCGACGCGCTGAAGGCCGCCGCGGAGCCGGTGATGACCCAGACCCTGCTGGAGCCGTTGGCGGTGGAGCTGCCGCCGGAGGACTGCGCGGCGGTGCTGGAGCAGCTGCCGCTGCTGGAGCGGTATGGCTTCCGGTGCGAGGATTTCGGCGGCGCGGTGCTGGTGCGGGAGGTACCCGGCGATATCGACGACCCCGCCGGGGCCCTGGAGGAGCTGGCGGAGGACTTGCGGCTGAACCGGGCGGACCCGGACGCGGCCCGGGACAGCCTGCTGTCCACCATGGCCTGCAAATCCGCCATCAAGGCCGGGATGCACACCGACCCCGCCGAGCTGCGGCGTCTGGTGGACCGGGTCCAGTCCGGGGAGATCCAGTATTGCCCCCATGGCCGCCCGGTGGCGGTGAAGCTCAGCAAATACCAGGTGGAGAAGATGTTCAAGCGGGCGTGACAGCCCGGGAAAGGAGCCGCCTATGACCGTTCTGTGCGTGGTGGGTCCCACCGCCAGCGGAAAAACGAAAATGGCCGTGGCTCTGGCCCGGCAGCTGAACGGCGAGGTGGTGTCCGTGGACTCCATGCAGATCTACCGGGGCATGACCATCGGCACCGCCGCCCCCACGGCGGAGGAGATGGAGAGGGTCCCCCATCACATGATCGCCGTGGCGGACCCGGCGGAGCAGTGGTCTGCGGCCCGGTTCTGCCAGGCGGCGGACGCCTGCATCCAGGATATCCTCAGCCGGGGAAAGCTCCCGGTGCTGGCCGGAGGCACGGGCCTGTATCTGGACGCCCTGATCCGGGGAGACGACTTTGCCCCCGGCTGCCAGGGGGGGCAGACCCGCCTGCGGCTTCAGCAGGAGCTGCGGGAGCTGGGGCCCCGGGAGATGCTGCGGCGGCTGGAGGCCGTGGACCCGGAGACGGCGGCGCGGCTGCACCTGCGGGACGAAAAGCGCATCCTCCGGGCCCTGGAGGTATATGAGGAGACCGGGGAGCCCATGTCCCGGCGGGACAAGCGGGGCCGGGAAAAGCCGGACCGGTATCAGGCCCTCTATATCGGGCTGAACTTCCGGGACCGGGCGGACCTGCGGGAGCGCATCGACCGCCGGGTGGACGAGATGGTCCGCCGGGGGCTTTTGCAGGAGGTGCAGGCGCTTCTGGCCGGGGGCCTTCCCCGGGACGCCACGGCCCTGCAGGCCATCGGATACAAGCAGTTCCTGGCGGTGGCCGACGGCGCGGCCACGGCGGAGCAGGCGGGGGAGGAGGTCAAGCTCCGCTCCCGCCAATATGCCAAGCGGCAGCTGACCTGGCTGCGGCGGAACCCGGCGATCCACTGGATCTACTGGGACAAGGAGCCGGATTTCCCGGCGGCTCTCCAGAATGCGACAGATTTTCTCACGGCCCATGGCTTAGGATAAGGGCAGGCGGACAGCCGTCCGCACAAAGAGAAAAGGAGCATTCGTTATGCAGAAAAACAACCTTCAGGACATCTTTTTGACCAAAGTCCGCAAGCAGAGCCTGCCCGTGACCGTGTTTCTGATGAACGGTTTCCAGATGCGGGGCAGCGTCACCGGCTTCGACAGCTTCACCGTGGTGCTGGACACCGACGGCAAGCAGCAGGTGATCTACAAGCACGCTATATCTACCATCGTCCCGTTGCACCCGGTGGCCCTGTATGACCCATGCCTGCCGTCGGAGGCGCAATAGCGCCCCGGCCGGAAGGCCGTCAAGCGTTTTGCCCCGGGCAAAACCTTGGGCACGGAGAATTTTTGAGACATGCCCCGGCGCGCGGCAGCGCCCCAACACCATCACCCGGCCACCAAAGGAGGTTACGCCATGAAATCCACCCGCGTATTCAAAATTCTGTCCATTGCCCTGGCGGCGGCGGTGGTGTTCTATTTCCTGGTCCAGGGGGTGCGGTATCTGACGAACCCCTACGCCACCACCCGGGTGTATACCAGCACCACGGAGGATGCCGTGGAGGCCTCCGGCTGGCTGGTGCGGGAGGAGGAGACCTTCCGCACCGACGCCGGGACCCTGAGTCCCACCCGGGAGGAGGGGGAGAAGGTGGGCCAGGGCCAGGTCATTGCCGCCACCTATGACAGCCCCGGGGCCCTGGAGGCCGTGGCCCAGATCCAGGCCAAGCGGCTTCAGCTGGAGCAGCTGGAGTATGCCCTGTCCTCCTACCTGAACCCCGACGCCGCCCTGAAGCTGGACGGCTCCATCTCCGACGACATCATAGCCCTGCGGAAGAACCTCACTGACGGGGACTATACCGCCGCCTCCGGCGACCTGTCCCAGCTGAAGGCCGCCATCGTCAAGCGCAGCCGGGCCTATACCTCCAGCCAGGAGATCAAGGCCGAGATCACCGCCGTGCAGGACGAGATCGACTCTTTGCAGGCGGGACTCACCGGCGCGGCCAACATCACCGCCCCCCGGGCGGGGACCTACTCCGCCGTGTGCGACGGATACGAGTCCGTGCTGACCCCGGCGGGGCTGGGGGACCTGACCCCCGGCGCCCTGGACAAGCTGGCCGCCGGGGAGAATAACGCCAACGTGGGAAAGCTCATCTACGGCAACACCTGGTACTATGCCGCCGCCGTCACCCAGGAGGAGGCCCAGCGCATCGCCGGCTGCGGCAACGTGTCCCTGCGGCTGACCAAAGGCATCACCGATGACATCGCCGCCACGGTCCACTCCGTCGGCCCAGCGGAGGACGGCCGGTGCGTGGTGGTGCTGGCCTGCCGGGAGTATCTGGCGGAGACCACCCAGCTGCGGCACCAGACGGCCCAGATCGTGCTCCACAGCTACACCGGGCTGCGCCTGCCCTCCGTGTGCCTGCGGCAGCAGGAGGACGGGACCCTGGGGGTTTACTGCGCCCAGGGCAGCTTCTCCCGGTTCAAGCCGGTGGACATGGTGTACCAGGGAGATGACTATGTGCTGGTGTCGGTGCCCCAGAACACCGATGGACTGGACACCCTGCGTCCCGGGGACGAGGTCATCATGACCGGCGTCACCCTGGACGGCTCACAGATATTGACAGGAGATTAATACGGGAAAGGAAGGCTTTCACTATGTCTATTGCGGAGAACATTGCCGCCGTCCGGCAGCAGATGGACCAGGCGGCCCGGGAGACCGGCCGCACCGGCGCCGACATCATCCTGGTGGGCGCCAGCAAAATGAACGACGCCGCCGCCTGCCAGGAGGCCATTGCCGCCGGTATTGACGCCCTGGGCGAAAACCGGGTCCAGGAGATGACCGCCAAGCTGGCGGAAAACGCCTACGCCGGCCGTCCCCTGCACTTTATCGGCCATTTGCAGCGCAACAAGGTCCGCCAGGTGGTGGGCAAGGCCGATCTGATCCAGTCTGTGGGCAGCACGGAGCTTTTGCAGGAGATCGAAAAGGCCGCCGGAAGACTGGAGCTCTGCCAGGATATCCTGCTGGAGGTGAACATCGGCGGCGAGGCCGCCAAAAGCGGCTTTTCCCCGGATCAGATCCACGCTGCGGCGGAGATGGCCCGGGCCCTGCCCCATGTGCAGGTGCGGGGACTGATGACCATCCCCCCGGTGGCGGCGGAGCCCCACGGAAATTTGGCATATTTCGAGAAAATGCGTTGGTTATATGTTGACATCAATGCAAAAATATACGATAATAAGATGGAATATCTCTCAATGGGCATGAGCGGCGACTTCGCCGACGCCATCCGGTGCGGCAGCAACATGATCCGGGTGGGCACGGCGATCTTCGGCGCGCGGGACTATACGAAATAAAGAGCAGGAGGGACGCATATGAGCCTGAAGGACGAGTTCAGAAAGTTTATCCACCCCTATGACGAGGAGGATGAACCGGAGGAGTATCAGGAGGAGCGCCCGGAGCGTCCCCGCCGGGACGAGGAGCGCCGCAGCGACGACCGCCGCAGCAAGGTGGTGAACATCAACTCCGCCGGGCAGCTGAAGGTGGTGCTGATGAAGCCGGTGAAGTTTGACGAGGATGCCAACACCATCGCTGACCATCTGATGGAAAAGCGCACGGTGGTGATGAATATGGAGAACACCGACCCGGATATCGCCCGGCGTCTGCTGGACTTCGTGTCCGGCGTGGCCTATGCCACCAGCGGCAACGTCAAGCGCGTGGCGGCCAAGACCTATATCGTCACCCCCTATTCGGTGGACCTGATGGGGGACCTGATCGACGGACTGGAAAACAGCGGCCTGTATATGTGACGGACCGAGAGAGAATACGGAGGGATAGAGCATGTACACACCCCAGGAAGTTTCCGAAAAAACCTTTCCCAAGTCCACCGGCCTGACCAGCGGCTATAACATGACCGCCGTGGACGAGTTTCTGGACGGCTTGACGGAGGATTATACCGCCCTGTATAAGGACAACACCACCCTGAAGGCCAAGCTGAAGATGCTGGCGGAAAAGGTGGAGGAATACCGGGCCACCGAGGACGCCATGCGTTCCACCCTGCTGGCGGCCCAGAAGATGGCGGCCCAGATGGTGGCCGACGCCCAGGCGGAAAAAGAAAAAACCATCGCCGATGCCCAGGCCCAGGCGGAGCAGATCCTTGCCGACGCCCGGGGCGAGGCGGATGTCCAGGCCCGGCAGCTCCAGCAGGAGATCCGGGATTCCTGGGAGAAGCTGGCAACGGCCCAGAGCGAGACGGAGGACTTCATCCAGCGCAGCCGGGACCTGTGCGCCCAGCAGCTGGCGTTTCTGGATTCCCTGCCGGAGCGCAATGCCCCGGAGCAGGAGGACCAGGAGCCGGAGAACGAGGCGGTGACCCTGCCCGCCCCGGAGGAGAACGCCGTGCCCGTGGCGGACGCGGAGCCTGTTCCCCAGGAGGAGGCCCCCCAGCCGGAGTCTGCCGCCGAACCGGAGCCGCAGCCGGAGTTTCAGGAGAAGAAAGAGGAGGAGTCTCCCTTCCCCCTGGATTTCAAGCTGAATCTGGAGGACCTGCAGTTTGGCCGCAACTATAACGGCGGCGACCGGCGGTGAATCATTCTGTCAAAAGCGGCCCGGCGGCCGCTTTTGCCTTATCTGCAAGGAGGTGGCAGTATGACGCCCATCGTGGCCCTGCTGTATGACTTTGACAAGACCCTGTGCACCACGGATATGGAGGACTACGCCTTTATCCCGGCTCTGGGCTATACCCCGGCGGAGTTTTGGAAAAAGGCCAACGATTTCGGCCGGGAGAACCGCATGGACGGCCTTCTGGCGTATATGTACACCATGATCGCCGAGTGCCGGACCCAGAACATCCGGCTGGACCGGGAGTTTCTGGTGCGCTGCGGCCACAGCCTGGAGCTGTTCCCCGGGGTGGCGGATTGGTTCGGCCGCATCAACGCCTTCGGCCGCAGCCAGGGGGTGCAGGTGGAGCACTATGTCATCTCCTCCGGCCTGCGGGAGATCATCGAGGGCAGCGGCATCGCCCGGGAGTTCCGGGAGATCTACGCCTGTGAGTTCTTCTATGACCGGGACGGGCTGGCCTCCTGGCCCAAGCTGGACGTGAACTTCACCAACAAGACCCAGTTCGTCTATCGCATCAACAAGGGCGTTCTGGACGTGTCCGACGACAAGAGCCTGAACGACTCCATGCCCGACGACAGCAAGCGGGTGCCCTTTACCAACATGATCTACATCGGCGACGGACTGTCCGACGTGCCGTGCATGAAGATGATGCGGGCCTATGGCGGCCAGGCCATCGCCGTGTATCAGCAGGAGAACCGCCAGGGGGTGGAGGACCTGCTGGCCAAGGGGCGGGTGGACTTCATCTTCCATGCCGACTATCGGGAGGGGACGGCCCTGGACGCCACCGTGCGGAACATCATCCGCAAAATGGCCATTACCGACGCGCTGACGGAGGAAAACGCCGCCCAGCGCCGGAATATCGGCAAGGCGGGCCTGCCCTACCAGGCCAGTCTCTTTGAGGAATAAAATCACAAAAGTGCGGCAGTTCACGAGAACTGCCGCACTTTTTTCCGTGTAAACGGTAAGTTTTCCTTGCATCCCGGGGGCTTTTCCGATATAATATCATGCGCGGCAGTTTTGGAAGCGCCGCAAAAGGAAGAATTGGGGAAAACTCTTGCTCAAATCGCCGCCGGGCCCGGCCCGGGGCCTTAACGTAAGGAGAAAAGCAGCAAATGAAGGTAAAGATCACCTCGGACAGCACCTGCGACTTATCGCCGGAGCTGATCGAAAAGTACGACATTGCCATCACCCCCCTGTCGGTGCACTGCGGCGACAAGGTGGGCCGCGACGGCGTGGAGATCACGCCGGAAATCATCTATGACTATGTGGACGCCAGCGGGCAGCTGCCCCGGACCAGCGCCGTCAACGTGTTTGACTATGTCCGGGAGTTCCGCCACTGGCGCCAGCAGGGGTACAGCATCGTGCACTTCTGCATCAGCAGCGACTTTTCCAGCTCCTACCAGAACGCCTGCATCGCGGCGGCGGACATCGGCCAGGTGTATGTGGTGGATTCCCGGAACCTCTCCACCGGCCAGGGTCTGCTGGTGCTCCACGGGGCGGAGCTGGCCGCCGCCGGACAGACGGCGGAGGAGATCCAGAAGGCCTGCACGGATCTGGCTCCCCAGGTGGAGGCCAGCTTCGTCATCGACCGGCTGGACTATCTGTACAAGGGCGGTCGCTGTTCGGCCCTCAGCGCCTTCGGCGGAAACCTGCTGAAGCTGAAGCCCTGCATCGAAGTGAAGGACGGCAAAATGACCCCCGGCAAGAAGTATCGCGGCCCCATCGACAAGGTGATGCTGCAATATGCCGACGACCGGCTGCGGGGTCGGGACGACATCAACAAGCACCGGGTGTTCATCACCCACACCCGCTGCGCCCCGGAGGCGGTGGAGGCCGTGCGGCAGAAGATCCTGGAGCTGGCCCCGGACTTTGAGGAGATCATCGAAACCAACGCCGGTTCCACCGTGACCTCCCACTGCGGCCCCGGCACCCTGGGCGTGCTGTTCATCCGCACAAAATAGGTCTGCAATTCCCGGAGCACCGCTCCGGGAATTTTTTTTAAAATTTTTTGAAAAAACCGGTTGCAGATTCGCCGCTTTGGTGTTTCATGAGTATAGGGGGCGAAAAGCGCCCTATCTGCGGGATCACCTGTGCGGGGACCGACCCTCTCCTGTACGGTATCCATAGAAAAATACCGCCGGATTTTCCGGCGGTATTTTTTGCTCGTTTGCGTATCAGAAGGCCCAGGTGCCGTTCCGGAACAGGGGAACGGTTTTCCCATCTTCGCATACGCCGTCGATGGACAGATCCGCCGAGCCGATCATGAAGTCCTCGTGGACCATGGAGTCGTTGACGCCCAGGCTGCGGCACTCCTCCAGGGTCTTGCTCTGGAAGTCCCGGATGGTGTCGGCAAAGCCCATGCCCAGGGCCAGATGGCAGCAGGCATTCTCGTCAAACAGCGTGTTGTAGAACAGCAGGCCGGACTGGTTGATGGGGGAGTCGAAGGGCACCAGGGCGCACTCGCCCAGATAGCAGCTGCCCTGGTCCATGGTGATGAGCTTGGTCAGCAGGTCGTTGTTGACCTGGGCGTTCCACTCCACGGCCTTGCCCTCGTGGAAGCGGATCCAGAACTCGTCGATGAGCTGACCCTGATAGCTCAGGGGCTTGGTGGAATAGACGATGCCCTCGGCCTGGCCCTTCATGGGGGAGGTGAAGCACTCCTCGGTGGGGATGTTGGGGTTGAAGAAGATCCCCTGCAGGCTGGTTTCGCCGCCGCCGCAGAACTGCCCCTCCGGGATCAGCCCCACGGTCAGGTCCGTGCCGTTGGCGCTCTTATACTTCAGCTGCCGCAGGTGCAGGCTGTTGAGATACTGGCACCGGTCGTGAAGGTCCTGGTTGTGGGCGTCCCAGGCGGCCAAGGGGTCCTCATCCACCCGGCTGGTGGACAGAATGGCCTCCCACAGCTTCTCCATAGCCTGGCTGGTGCGCAGGCCCGGGAACAGCTTCTTGGCCCAGGCCGCGCCGGGCACGGCGGCGATGCACCACTGATACTTGTTCTCGATCTGGTCCCGGTATTTGCGGATGGTGGGATAGAGCCGCTGCTGGGACTTGGCCATCTTCTCCTGGTTGATGCCGTTGAGGCCGTCGGGGTCCTCCGACAGCAGATAGATGCGGCAGGGGATGGTGTCCACATAGTGCTGCCAGCGGGCCTCCTCATAGTTGTCCAGCTTGGACAGGGTGGTCATGGTGCGATAGCGGTAGTGCAGCTTCTGCAGAGGCTGATAGCTCCAGTCCACCACCACCTTCTTGGCCTTGCGCTTGTAGCACTCCTCCACCAGCATCTTCACAAACTCCGGCTGATCCAGGTCGGCGGCGATGAACACCTCCTGGCCGGGCTGCACGTTGACGCCGGTCTGGGCGATGAGCTGGGCATATTTGCGTAAAACGGTCTTTTTCATGGCTGTGATTCCCCCTGTAGTACAAAATAATGGAAACATTATACCACCAGCGGACAATCTTGAAAAGAGGTTTTTGTGAAATTTGAAGAAAGCCGCCGCATTACTCCGCCTGGCGGGCGATGTCCAGCAGCCAGCGGACCGCCTGCACCGGATACCGGCCCCGGGCCGTTTCCCCGGTGAGCATCAGGGCCGACGCCCCGTCCAGCACGGCGTTGTACACGTCCAGCACCTCCGCCCGGGTGGGGGTGGGGTGCTCCGTCATGGTGTGCAGCAGCTGGGTCACCACCAGGAAGGGCTTCCCGGCCCGGCGGCACCGGGCGGCGATGTCCTTCTGGGCGGCGGGCAGGTGCAGAAGCCCCAGATTGCTGCCCAGGTCCCCCCGGGCCACGGTGACCACGTCGCAGGCGTCCATCCATTGGGGCAGACTCTGCCAGCCCCGCCGGTCCTCGATCTTGGCGAATATCGTGAGGTGCTCCAGACCCCGGCGGGCCAGGGCCGCCCGGACCTGCTCCAGCTCATGGCGGCTGCGGACAAAGGGCTGCATCACCGCCGTGACCCACTGTCCGGCGGCGGCGTCCAGGTCCAGCAGGTCCTGCTCCGTCAGGGCCGGGCGGCACAGCTCCACCCCGGGCAGGGTGATGCTTTTCCGGCTTTCCAGCACCCCGCCCCGGGTGACGGTGCAGGTGACGGCCCGGCCGCAGGACTCCGCTCGCAGGGCCATCAGGCCGTCATCCAGCAAAATCTCCTGCCCCGGGGCCACGGCGGCCAGGATATCCGGCTCCACCGGCAGCCCGCCGGGTCCCAGGATCACGGTCTCCCCCGCCGTCAGGGTCACGGGACGGGACAGGGGCCCCATCCGCAGCTCCGGACCACGCATATCGACGATCAACTCCGCCGGACGGCCGGAGGCCTCCCGGGCCTGCTGCACCGCCTCCGTCCAGGGGCGGCAGGCCGCCAGGGTGGTGTGGGACAGGTTCAGGCGGAAGCCCGTCAGCCCCATGTCCAGCAGTTCCGTCAGCAGGTCCGCCCGGCAGCAGGCGGGGCCAAGGGTGGCGTAGGTTTTCACGGCGTCTCCTCCTTGTGAAAGTGGTCGTATACCGCCCGGGCGGCGGCCTTGGGCAGCACCGCCTCCAGCTGCAGAAGCTCCGCCTGCTCAATGGCCCGGACGCTTCTGAAGTGCTTCAGCAGGGCCTTCTTCCGGATGTCTCCCACCCCGGGGATGCCGTCCAGCCGGGAGGTCAGGGCGGATTTCGTGTGCTTTTCGTGGTGATAGGTGATGGCGAAGCGGTGGACCTCCTCCTGCACCCGGCCCACCAGGGCAAACAGCGGGGGGCTTTGCTGGATGCCCAGCTCCTGCCCCTGGGGCGTTACCAGGGCCCGGGTCCGGTGGCGGTCATCTTTTACCATGCCCAGCACCGGCACGGTGAGGCCCAGCCTTTCCAGCACATGGCAGGCGGCCTCCGCCTGGAGCTGGCCGCCGTCCATCAGCAGCAGGTCCGGCAGGGGGGCAAAGTGCTCGTCCCCCTCCAGATACCGCCGGAACCGGCGCTCCAGCACCTCCTCCATGGCCCGCAGGTCGTCGGCGTGGTCCAGAGTCTTTACCTGGAACCGGCGATAGTCCCGCTTCAGGGGCCGTCCGTCCGCGAACACCACCATGGAGGCCACCATGTCCTGCCCGGCGGTGTGGGAAATATCGTAGGATTCCAGCCGCCGGGGAGCCTCCGCCAGCCCGGCCAGGGCTCCCAGCTGCTCTAAGGTCTTGCCGGTGCGCTCGGCGTCGGATGTGATGCGCTCCACCTCCTCCCGGGCGTTGCGGCGGGCCATGCGCAGCAGCTCCGCCCGCTCTCCCCGCTGGGGCACCCGCAGGGTCACCCGGTGCCCGGCCCGGCCCGTCAGCAGGGCGGCGAAGGTGTCCATATCCTCCAGCTCGCAGGGCACCAGAATCTCCCGGGGCAGGGCCTGGCGGTTCAGGTAGTACTGGCTCAGCACGGCGGAGAGAATGTCCGCCTCCTCCTGGTCGGCGGCGGCAGAGAACACCTCCACCTCCCGGCCCAGAAGATTGCCGTCCTCAATGTGCAGCACGGCGCTGCCGCAGCGGACCTGGCCCGGGTACACGCCCCACACGTCCGTGTCGGCGCAGACTCCGGCGATGACCTGCTGGGTCTTGCCCAGCACGGAGATGGCCCGGATGCGGTCCCGCAGGGCGGCGGCCTTTTCAAAGTTCAGTTCCTCCGCCGCCTGCTCCATCTCCTGCTGCAGCTCCGCTGTCAGCTGGCGGTAGTGGCCGCTGAAGATCCGCACCGCCTGGCGGATCCGGGCCTGATACTCCGCCTGGCCGGGGCCGTCCGGGCGGCAGAAGCCGTCGCAGCGGCCAATGTGGTGGTTCAGGCAGGGCCGCTCCCTGCCGATGTCCCGGGGAAACTGGCGGGCACAGGTGGGTAGGTGCAGGGCGCCGCACACCGCCTCAATGGCCAGCCGGGTCTCCCGCCGGCCGCCGAAGGGGCCGAAATATTTCGCGCCGTCGTCCGCCGTTTTTCCCACCAGGGAGAAGCGGGGGTAGGCCGCGTCGGCGTCCAGCCGCACAAAGGGATAGCCCTTGTCGTCCTTCAGCAGGATGTTGTACCGGGGCATATGGCGCTTGATGAGAGAGTTTTCCAGGATCAGGGCCTCGAACTCCGTGGAGACAAAAATGGTGTCGAAATGGTCCACCTGGGACACCATGGCCCGGGTCTTTTCGTTGTGGGAGGCAGTGTCCTGGAAATATTGGCTGACGCGGTTTTTCAGCTTTTTGGCCTTGCCCACATAGATCACCTTACCGGTTTTGTCCATCATCAGATAGACCCCCGGGGCCAGAGGCAGATCGTTGGCCTTCTGCCGCAGCTCATCCTTGGTCATGGCGACCCTCCTTTCAGGGTTTTCCCCAGTATAGCACGTTTACCACCGGAAAGGAAGTTTACATTTTCCTCGACAGAAGGTATAATAGGGGGAAAAGACACCACTAAGGAAAGAGGGAGAATCCGTATGCATAACAAATGGAACAGCGCCAACGTGGATCAGGTGCTGCTGCGAAAAGGGGAGGAACATCTGCTGTACCGGGGCCCGGAGGGCAGCGTGGTCCGGAATGACCACCTGGTCATGAGCGATATCGCCGACGGACCGGCTCTGGCGGCGCTTCTGCACCGCCTGGGGCTGGAAAACGGGGGGCTTTTCTGCGTCCCCCAGGGGGCCAGTGACGAGGTGGCCCGGGCCTTTGGCCTGAAAAAGGGCGTCCCCTGCACCCAGTGGGTCTATGGCGAAAGCCAGCCGCCCCGGGTCCCCGCCGCGGAGGTGCGGCCTATAACGGAGGAATACCTCCCCCTGTGCGCCGCCCACTATCACCCGGAGGACGGCGAGGCGGCATATCTGCGCAGCCGGATGGAGGCGGGGCAGCTGTGGGGCCTGTTTGAAGATGGGCAGCTGGCGGCTTTCATCGGTGTGCACCACGAGGGCAGCATGGGCATTTTAGAGGTCCTGCCGGAGCATCGCCGCCGGGGCCTGGCCATGGCCCTGGAGGGCTGGCTGATCCGGTGGCACCTGGAGCGGGGCTGGACCCCCTTCTGCCATGTGTATGAGGACAACCCTGCCTCCCACGCCCTGCAGAAAAAGCTGGGCCTGACTCCGGCCCCGGAGCAGGTGGTGTGGCTGTGGCGTCCCCACGGGGAGGACGAGGAATGATCGCCATTGCAGCCGTCTGCGAAAACGGCGGCATCGGCCGGGAGGGGGCTCTGCTGTTTCACATCCGGGAGGACCTGCGGCGGTTCCGGCAGCTGACCCTGGGGAAAACCGTGGTCATGGGCCGCCGGACGTTGGCGAGTCTCCCCGGGGGCCGGGGCCTGCCGGACCGGCGGAACCTGGTGCTGACCCGGGATACGGATTTCACCGCCCCGGGGGCGGAGGTGATCCATGACCTGGCGGAGGTGCCGGAGGACGCGGTGGTCATCGGCGGGGAAAGCGTGTACCGCCAGCTGCTGCCCCGGTGCAGCACCGTGTATCTGACGAGGATTTTCGCCGCGCCCCAGGCCGACGCGTTTTTCCCCGATTTATCCCGGGACAGTGCGTGGACAAAGGCGGAACAAAGCGAGACATTTACCTCCGGCGGCGTGTCATTCCAATATGTGACCTACCGCCGGAAATAAGAACGAAGGAGGCGGTCTTATGGCAGACCTGGGCACCAATGTGCGATATATCAAGGGCATCGGCGAGGCCCGGGCCGCCGCCCTGGAAAAGCTGGGCATTACCACCCTGGGAGATTTGATCGCCTATTTTCCCCGGGGGTATGAGGACCGGACCCAGGTCCGGCCCATCCGGGAGCTGACCGCCGGGGAGAGCGTATGCGTCCGGGGTATGGTGGCGGCGGACCTGACGGCCTATCGCATTTCCGGAGGCCGCACCATCGCCAAGACCCGGGTGGTGGACGACAGCGGGTCCCTGGACCTGGTTTTTTTCAACATGGAGCACCGGCGGGACGCCCTGCACCAGGGGGATGTGTGCGTCTTTTTCGGCAAGGTGGAGGACAATCTGCGGCGCAAGCAGATGATCAACCCCCTGTTTGAGCCGGAGGGGCGGCAGCAGGTCACCGGGCGCATCATGCCCATCTATCCCCTGACCGCCGGAGTCACCCAGGGGCTGATGGCCCGGGCCGCCCGCCAGGGGCTGGACGCCTGCCGGGAGCTGCTGCCGGACGTGCTGCCGGATGAGGTGCGGCAGGCCCACAAGCTGTGTTATGTAAACTATGCATACGAGAACATCCACTTTCCCACCTCGCCGGAGGCTCTGGAGGTGGCCCGGCGGCGGCTGGTGTTCGAGGAGCTGTTCCTGCTGACCTGCGGCCTGCAGCTGCTGCGGCAGCGGCGTCGGGACGTGGCAGGCCCGGCCTGCCAGCGGATGAGCATGGAGCCCTTTTACCGGCGGCTGCCCTTCGCCCTGACCGGAGCCCAGCGCCGGGCCATTGCCGACGCCGTGGAGGACATGGTGTCCGGCAAGCCCATGAACCGCCTGTGCCAGGGGGACGTGGGCAGCGGAAAGACCATGGTGGCGGCGGCGTGCATCTGGTTCGCCGTGGAAAACGGGTGGCAGACGGCCCTGATGGCCCCCACGGAAATTCTGGCTCGGCAGCACTATCAGGGGCTGGCGCCGCTGCTGGCCCGGTTTTCCATCCGGTGCGCCCTGCTGACCGGGTCCACCCGGGCTAAGGAGCGGCGGGAGATCCTGGCAGGGCTGGCGGATGGGACCATTGATCTGTGCATCGGCACTCACGCCCTGCTGACGGAGGACGTGCAGTATCAGAAGCTGGGCCTGGTGGTAACGGACGAGCAGCACCGGTTCGGCGTGAACCAGCGGGCGGCCCTGTCCCAAAAGGCGGAGGACCCCCATATGCTGGTGCTGTCCGCCACGCCCATCCCCCGGACCCTGGCCCTGGTGATCTACGGCGACCTGGACGTGTCGGTGATCGACGAGCTGCCTCCCGGGCGGCAGAAGGTGGACACCTTCGCCCTGGGGGAGAGCTATCGCCCCCGGGTGCAGGCCTTTATCCGGAAGCTGGCGGCAGCGGGACAGCAGATCTTCATCGTTTGCCCCCTGGTGGGGGAGGCGGACCAGATCCCCGACGAGCGCAAGGCCGTGACGGCCTACGCCAAGCAGCTGCAGGAGCAGGTGTTTCCGGACCTGCGGGTGGCGGTGCTGCACGGGAAGATGAAGCCCAAGGAGAAGGAGAAGGTCATGGCGGCCTTTGCCGCCGGGGAAAGCGACATCCTGGTGTCCACCACCGTGGTGGAGGTGGGGGTGGACGTGCCCAACGCCACCTGCATGGTGGTGGAAAACGCCGACCGGTTCGGCCTGTCCCAGCTGCATCAGCTGCGGGGCCGGGTGGGCCGGGGCAAGGCCAAAAGCTACTGCATCCTGCTGTCGGACAGCCAGAATGAGGAGACCCGGGCCCGGCTGAAGGTGATGACCCAGACCAACGACGGCTTCCGCATCTCCCAGGAGGACCTGCGGCTGCGGGGGCCGGGAGATTTCTTCGGCCAGCGGCAGCACGGTCTGCCGGCCATGAAGATCGCCGACCTCAGCTGCGACATGCGGCTGCTGGACGAGGCCCAGACGGCGGCCCGGCAGCTGATGGAGCGTGACCCGGAGCTGACGGACCCGGCCCACCGGCCCCTGCGCCGGCGCATCCGCCAGCTGTTCGACACCAACGCCGATATGCTGAACTGAGGTATGAAAACAAACACCGGAGGGACAGCCGTCCCTCCGGTGTTTTCCGGTTATTTCGTTTTTACTCGCCCAGCTGATTGTCCACCAGCTGCGCCAGGGCCTCCACGGCCTCCTTGGCGTCGGGGCCGTCGGCGATCAGGGTGATGGTGGTGCCCTTCACGATGCCCAGGGACAGAACGCCCAGCAGGCTCTTGGCGTTGACCCGGCGCTCCTCCTTCTCCACCCAGATGCCGCTTTTGAACTCGTTGGCCTTCTGGATAAAATAGGTAGCAGGCCGGGCGTGCAGGCCCACCTCATTGTTCACGGTAACTTCCTGTGTAAACATTCCATTGCACTCCTTTTATGAAGCATTTTCGCAAAATGCGGGGACATACTTCTCTCACACTATAATATTATACCGAAACGGGGAAAGAAAGCAATATCCAAAGCTACAAATTCTTGAAGCGGGGCCTGAAAAAAAGTTTGGTCCTTTTGGCAGAATCCACAAACTCCGTCTGTTATTTCAGCTCCACCACCGTTACGCCGGCCTCTCCCTCGCCATAGCGGCCCAGGCGGAAGCTCTTGACGGCCTTGTTCCGCTTGAGCATCTCGTGGACCGCCTTGCGCAGGGCGCCGGTGCCCTTGCCGTGGATGATGGTCACGGTGCCCAGCTTTGCCATCACGGCGCTGTCGATGTAATTCTCCACCACGCTCTCGGCCTCCAGGGTCTCATAGCCCCGGATATCCAGCTCCGACGAAGCCCGGGGCTGGAGATTCAGTTTGGGACTGCCGCCCACCGGAGCGGCGGGCTTCTTTTTGGGCTGGCCCTCCGGCAGGCGCACCTGCTGAGCCTTGACGGTCATCTTCATCTTCCCCGCCTGTAGGAGCAGGGTGCCGTCGTTGTTGACGGCCAGCACCGAGGCGGCCATCTTCACCCCGGGCAGCTCCACCAGGTCCCCTACCTCGATGGGGCGGCTGGGGGCGTAGGCAGGCTCCTGGGGCTCGCTGCGCAGGTGCAGGGCCTCCTGGGCCTGGTTCAGACTGTGCCGCACGGCGGCCTTGGCGTCGTTGAGCTCCTGGAAGTTGATCTGCTTTTGCTGCTGGCGGCGCAGCTGGTCCAGCTGGGCGAAAATCTCGTCGGCCTGGGCCTGGGCCTGGCGCACGATGCGCTTGGCCTCGGCCTCGCCCTTGGTGCGGGCGTTTTCCTTGGCCTTTTCCATCTGCTCCCGGAAGGTCCGGGCCTTTCGGGCGTCCTCCTCCCGCTGACGCCACAGGCGGTCCGCCTCGGCCTGGGCCTTCTCCAGCCGCTGGCGCTTCTCCTCCAGCTGGGTCAGCACGTCCTCGAAGCGGACGGAGTCGCTGTCCATCTGCTGCTGGGCGGCCTGGATCACGGACTCGTCCAGCCCCAGCCGCCGGGAGATGGCGAAGGCGTTGGACTTGCCGGGGATGCCGATCAGCAGTCGGTAGGTAGGGCGCAGGGTCTGCACGTCGAACTCACAGCTGGCGTTTTCCACCCCCGCCGTGGTCATGGCGAAGGTTTTCAGCTCGGCATAGTGGGTGGTGGCGGCGATCAGCGCCCCCTGACTGCGGGCGCTTTCGATGATGGCAATGGCCAGGGCCGCGCCCTCGATGGGGTCCGTACCGGCTCCCAGCTCATCAAACAGCAGCAGGCTCTGGTCGTCCACCTCCCGCAGAATCTGGACGATGTTGGACATATGGGCGGAGAAGGTGGACAGGCTCTGTTCGATGCTCTGCTCGTCGCCTACGTCCGCCAGCACCCGGCGGAACACCCGGACGGCGCTGCCGCTGTCGGCGGGGATGTGCAGGCCGCACTGGGCCATCAGGCACAGCAGGCCGATGGTTTTCAGGGTCACGGTCTTGCCGCCGGTGTTGGGGCCGGTGATCACCAGGGTGTCGAACTGCTGGCCCAGCTCCACGGTGATGGGCACGGCCCTGGCCTGGTCCAGCAGGGGGTGCCGGGCACGGCGCAGGGTCACGCCGCCCCGGCGGCGGACCTCCGGACGGCTGGCGTTGAGCTGATAGCTCAGCTGTGCCCGGGCGAAGATCACGTCCAGGTGCACCAGAATGTCATAGTCCCAGAGGATGTTCTCCATCTGGGCGGCGCAGGCGGCGGACAGCTGCCGCAGGATGCGGTCGATCTCCTTCTGCTCCCGGGCCTCCAGCTCCTTCAGCTCATTGTTGGCCTGCACCACACCCATGGGCTCCACAAACAACGTGGCCCCGGAGGAGGAGATGTCGTGGACCAGGCCGGGCATACTGCCCTTGCACTCGGCCTTCACCGGCACCACGAACCGGCCGTCCCGCTGGGTGATCAGGGCCTCCTGCAGCACCTTGGCATAGGACGGCGAGGAGATGATGCGCTGGAGAATCTGGCGGCCCTTGGAGGCGGCCAGCCGCATTTTCCGGCGGATGTCCGCCAGCTCGCTGCTGGCGGTGTCGGCGATGGTCTCCTCGTCCAGAATGGCGGAGCGGATCTGCTCCTCTAAGTATTTATTGGTGTGCAGGGAGGCAAACAGGCGGTCCAGCACCGTCTCCTCCCCCTGGCGCTGGGCGTCGTAATCCGACACCCGGCGGCTGGCGGTGAGGACGCCGGCGATGTCCAGCAGCTCCCGGGTGTTCAGCATGCCGCCGTGGTCCGCCCGGGTCAGGGCGGCGGATACGTCCTTCACGCCGGAGAAGGACGGACTGCCGTGGAGTCCCAGCCGCTCCTTGGCGGCATCGGTCTCGTCCAGCAGCCGCAGCACCTCCTCCACGTCCGTGGAGGGGGTCAGCTTCAGGCACCGGTCCTTGGCCGCCTGGCTGACGGCCTTGGCCGCCAGCTTTTCCAGCACCGCCGGAAGCTCCAGGGTGCGGATGGATTTTTCAAATAATTCACTCATATTTCGTTTCCTCTTGCGGAAGAATGGTCTTGTAATAGTCCAGGGTACGGAAGCTGCGCTCCAGCTGGGCGGAAACGTAGGCGTCCGCCGCATGGTTCAGGGCACGCAGTCCCTCCGGCGGCAGGGAAAAGCTGTACAGCCGCCGGGGGTCGCCGTAGAGCACGTATCGCAGGGCCGCCAGGCCCGACGCCGTCAGCGGCAGGGACAGGCCCCCTTTTTCCCGGCATTTGCCGCAGTGGACCACCCCGTGGACCACGTCCAGCATGGGATTTTCCGGCTGGGGTGCGCCGCACAGGGCGCAGCCATCGGCCATGGGCTCATAGCCTGCCAGGGCCATCAGCCGGAACTGAAACGCGGGCTTCACCAGCTGAGGCGGCTTTTTCAGGGCGCTGAGGGCATACAGGGCGTTGAGCAGCAGGGGCAGCACGTCGCCGCCGCTGCCGTCGGACACCGCCTCCGTCAGCTCGGCGAAGTAGGCCGCCAGGCTCAGGGCCGTCAGGTCCTGCCGCAGGCCGTCGAACAGCTCGATGGTGTCCGCCGCGTCCAGCATGGTCCACCGGCCCTTTTCATAGAGGGTCATCTCCGAATAGGCCAGCAGCTGGCAGGCCGCGGCCACGCGGCTTCCCTTGCGCCGGGCCCCCCGGGCGATCACGGAGAGCCTGCCCCGGTCCGGGGTCAGCACGGTGAGGATCTTGTCCGCGTCCCGGGTCACCGTTTCCCGCAGCACCAGGCCGCACGTTACGAATCGTTCCGGCTGCATTCAGCCGCCTCCTTATACAGCAAGTACGCCTCCGGCGCTCCGGTGGCCCAGAACAGGGCCCAGCGCTCCTCCATGGCTTTTCACCTCCGCCCATAGCTTGCCGCTTTTCCGGCGGTGTCATGAGTGGAAGCTTTTGGAGGGGGGATTACTGCTCGTCATATCCCCTGGCGCGGATGAAATTCACATTATCCCGCCAGTTTGCCCCAGTCAGATGATATCTGACCGGGGACCCCTCATACCATCTGCTGCGGCGGAAATGAATTCCGCCGGCAGAAATTCTTTGAATTTACGCCGCAGAGCGGCGAGCGGCTGACGCCGCAAGAAAACTGGCACAGCATGGCCGATGGGAAGAAGTCACTGCTCGTCATATCCCCTGGCGCGGATAAAATTCACATTATCCCGCCAGTTTTCTTTGACCTTGACCCAGGTTTCCATGTACACCTTGGCGCCCATGAACTTCTCGATGTCCCGGCGGGCCAGGGAGCTGATGCGCTTGAGCATAGCGCCGTGCTTGCCGATGATGATGCCCTTGTGGCTGGCCTTTTCGCAGTAGATGGTCACGTCCAGGTCGACGATGCCGGTGTCCTCCCGCTCGGTGAAGCGGGTGATCTCCACGGCGGTGCCGTGGGGGATCTCCTTTTCCAGGCACAGCAGCATTTTCTCCCGGACGATCTCGGCGCACACCTGGGCGTCGGGCTGGTCGGTGGTCATGCCGTCGGGGAACAGCTGGGGGCCTGCCGTGGCATAGATCTGCAGCTGGGCCATCAGGTCCTCCAGGCCGTCGCCGGTGCGGGCGGAGATGGGGATAATGGCGTCAAACCCGGGATACACGGCACTGTAGGCGGCAATAACCTCCAGCAGGTCGTCCTTTTTCTCCACGGTGTCGATCTTGTTGATGCACAGCACACAGGGCAGGCCCTCCTCGGTGATGCGCTGGAGCAGGATCTTCTCCGGCTCCCCCACATGGGCGATGGGCTCCACCAGCAGCAGCGCGGCCTCCACCTGCTGCAGGCTCTCCCGCACCACCTTGACCATGTAGTCCCCCAGCCGGGACCGGGGCTTGTGCAGGCCCGGGGTGTCCAGCAGCACAAACTGGGTGTCCTCCCGGTTCACCACGCCGTAGATCCGGTTGCGGGTGGTCTGGGGCTTGTCGGAGACGATGGCGATCTTCTCCCCCACCAGGGCGTTGGTGAGGCTGGACTTGCCCACATTGGGCCGCCCGCAGATGGTGATCATAGCGGTTTTTGTGATGTTGTTCATAGGTGATCCTCAACTTTCTTTTGAGCAATTTTATTGTGTCAGGGTAAACTGATAAGTGACAGAGTTCTGCCACCGTTCCTCGTTTGCCAGGTCCTGCCCGATCACCTTGCCGCCCATGCGCTCATAGAAGCTGCGGGCGTTAAGATTCTCCGGGACACAGTGGCAGACAAAGGAGGCGGCATGGTGCGCTCTGCAATACGCTTTCACGAAATCGAACGCTTGCCGGCCAATCCCCTGTCTTTGGTATTCGGCGGAAATATACAGGGATTGCAGGGTGATTACATCGGCTTCGTTTATCGTCAGGTAGCCGATATCCTGCCGGTCCTTTCGGACCAAGTACACAGAATACGCCGGATGATGGACCCTCAGCAGCTCCATTTCCCTGTGCCAGTCCCAGTCAAAGTTATCTATCATGCTGTCGGGGTAGATGCCTCGGTATGTGGTGTCCCAGATTCTTTGCCGCAGAGCGATAATGGACGGCACATCCTCTTCGGATGCCTCAATAAACAGCTTTTCCTCGGCCATGCTATCACATCTCCTTCCGGGATTTTTACTCAATTTCCACACTCCGGGGCCGGCACGCTCTCCGCTGCCCGATTGCGGACAGCAAACAGAAACACCGGACGGAGCAGGCCCAGGGATAAAACGGTGAACACGGTCAGGATGTCCCCATATTTACCGGCACGGCTTTTATAGATCCGGTGGGCGATCAGGGTGTCCAGGATAAAGACCGCCAACAGGGCCATCAGCAGGAGGATGAACCAAAGAGTATTCAGCTCCCGGCAGACGTAGAAATAGACGCAAAGGCAGACGGACAGAAGCGTCAGAAGGGCCGACACGGCGCCCATGACCCGCCGGTCTGCCAGCTTTCCCAGCAGATACTTGCTGTAAAAGGGAATCCAGGCAGGGAATGTATGTGCGTCGCCCGCTTTTTTGCGCATGCAGGCGATGGAAAAGCCCTCCAGCACATAGCTGGCCATGATATACGCCGCCGCGGCGGCAAACACGGCGATGAAGAACAGGAAAATCGCCGATAATATGCCCGAAACAATCAGAACGCCGAATCCTGCCATATGCGATACCTCCTATTTTACCCCAGCCGGTCCCCGTTTTCCACGGGCTTGTCCGGCGTGATCAGCACCACGCCGCCCTGGGAGTAGGTGCCCAGCACCAGCACCTGGGAGAAGAAGTTGGCGATCTGACGGGGCGGGAAATTCACCACCGCCAGCACCTGCTTGCCCACCAGCTCCTCCGGGGCATACTGCTGGGTGATCTGGGCGCTGGAGCGCTTCCGGCCCAGCTCCGGGCCAAGGTCCACCAGCAGCTGATAGGCGGGCCTGCGGGCCTTTTCAAAGGGCCGGGCCTCCACAATGGTGCCCACCCGGATGTCCAGCTTCATAAAATCATCAAACGTGGCCTGTTCCATGTGCGTTCCTCCTGTTATCAATCGCTGTCCAGCTTCAGAACAGCCATGAAGGCTTCCGTAGGCACTTGAACCGTGCCCAGATTCCGCATCTTCTTCTTGCCCTCCTTCTGCTTTTCCAGCAGCTTCTTCTTCCGGGTGATATCGCCGCCGTAGCACTTGGCCAGCACGTCCTTGCGCATGGCCTTTACCGTCTCCCGGGCGATGATGCGCCCGCCGATGGCCGCCTGGATGGGCACCTCGAACAGCTGGCGGGGGATGTTCTCCTTCAGCTTTTCGCACAGCCGCCGGGCCCGGGGATAGGCCTTGTCCTTGTGGGCGATGAAGCTCAGGGCGTCCACGCCGTCGCCGTTGAGCAGCAGATCCACCTTCACCAGCTCACTGGGCCGGTAGCCGGAGAGCTCATAGTCCAGGGAGGCATAGCCCTTGGTGTTGGCCTTCAGCGTGTCGAAAAAGTCATAGATGATCTCGTTGAGGGGCATCTGATAGTGAAGCTCTACCAGGTGGGTGTCCAGATACTGCATATCCTTGAACTCGCCCCGGCGGTCCTGGCACATGGGCATGATGTTGCCCACATACTCGTTGGGGCTGATGATGGACACCTTCACATACGGCTCCTCCGCGTGCTCGATGACCGTGGGGTCCGGATAGTTGTGGGGATTGTCCACCTTCACCATGGTGCCGTCGGACTTGTACACGTGATAGATGACGCTGGGCAGGGTGGTCACCAGGTCCAGGTTGAACTCCCGCTCCAGCCGCTCCTGGATGATCTCCATATGGAGCATCCCCAAAAAGCCGCACCGGAAGCCGAAGCCCAGGGCCACGGAGCTCTCCGGCTCGAAGGTCAGGGAGGCGTCGTTGAGCTGGAGCTTTTCCAGGGCGTCCCGCAGATCGGGGTACTTACTGCCGTCCTCGGTGTAAATGCCGCAGTAGACCATGGACTGGGCGGGCCGGTAGCCGGGCAGAGGCTGGGCGGCGGGGTTTTCGGCGTCGGTGATGGTGTCGCCCACCTGGGTGTCCTTGACGTTTTTGATGGAGGCGGTGAAATAGCCCACCTCACCGGCCTGGAGGGCGTCCGTAGGCTCGTTGCCCAGGGGCTTGAGATATCCGCACTCCAGAATGGTATACTGGGCTCCGGTGGCCATCATGCGCACCGTCTGGCCCCGGCGGATGGTGCCCTGCTTGATGCGGAACAGCACCACCACCCCCACATAGGGGTCATACTGGCTGTCGAAGATCAGGGCCTGCAGGGGGGCGTTGGGGTCGCCGGTGGGGGCGGGGACATTGTGCACCACGTCCTCCAGCACCGACTCCACGTTCAGGCCCAGCTTGGCGGAGATTTCCGGCGCGTCCATGGCGGGCAGGCCGATGATGTCCTCCACCTCCTGCTTGGCCTTCATGGGGTCGGCGGCGGGCAGGTCGATCTTGTTGAATACCGGCAGAATCTCCAGGTCGTGCTCCATGGCAAGATAGGTGTTGGCCAGGGTCTGGGCCTCCACCCCCTGGGTGGCGTCCACCACCAGCACAGCGCCCTCGCAGGCGGCCAGGGACCGGGAGACCTCATAGTTGAAGTCCACATGGCCCGGGGTGTCGATGAGGTTCAGGGCGTAGATCTCGCCGTCCTTGGCCTTGTAGAACAGGTGCACGGCCCGGGACTTGATGGTGATGCCCCGCTCCCGCTCCAGGTCCATGTTGTCCAGAATCTGGTTCTCCATCTCCCGCTCCGGCACGGCGTCGCATAGCTCCAGCAGCCGGTCCGCCAGCGTGGACTTGCCATGGTCAATATGGGCAATGATGGAAAAGTTGCGAATATGGGATTGTTCAAACATTTGTGTTCCTCCTCAGGGGAATAACAAGTTATATTCCCACCTATTATAACGGATGTTCCGGCAAAATGCAATTCCTGTTGCCGCCGGGAAGAAAAAGTGTTACAATAAGGGCACCCCAATTTTTGAGAGGAAAGGACGAACGCCATGAAGCTGAGTTTTTTCGGCGCTGACCAGTGCGTCACCGGCAGCTGCCATTGTCTGGAGGTAGGCGGCAAGCGCATCCTCATCGACTGCGGATTGCAGCAGGGCCGGGACGAGGTGGACAACCGCACCCTGCCCTTTGCCCCGGGCAGCATCGACTATGTGCTCATCACCCACGCCCACATCGACCACTCCGGCCGGGTGCCCATGCTCATCAAAAACGGCTTCCAGGGCCGTATTCTCACCACCCGGCTCACGGCTCAGCTCATGAGCATCATGCTCCAGGATTCCGCCCACATCCAGGAGAGCGACGCCGAGTATAAAAACCGCAAGAACCGCCGGGCCGGGCGGCCGGAGGAGGAGCCTCTGTATACCGTGGCCGACGCCCAGCGGGTGCCGGAGTTTATTGACACCTGCGAATATGACCAGCCCGTCCACCTGTGCGACGGGGTGGACGCCGTGTTCATCGACGCGGGCCATCTGCTGGGCTCCGCGTCCATCCGCCTGACCCTCACCGAAGGCGGCGAGACCCGCACCATCGTCTTTTCCGGCGATATCGGCAACGTGGACCAGCCCATCATCCGGGACCCCCAGTTCTTCACCGGGGCGGACTATGTGGTCATGGAGAGCACCTATGGCGACCGCAACCACACCGAGGTGTGGAGCTATACCGGCCAGCTGGCCCAGATCATCGACGAGACCCTGGGCAAGGGCGGCAACGTGGTGATCCCCTCCTTTGCCGTGGGCCGCACCCAGGAGTTGCTGTATTTCATCCGGGAGATCAAGGATCAGGGCCTGGTGACCTCCGTGCCGAATTTCCCGGTGTATGTGGACAGTCCCCTGGCGAAAAGTGCCACCACCATTTTCTGCGGCGATCTGCGGGGCTATCTGGACCAGGACGCTCTGGAGCTGGTGAAGGACGGCACCCATATGTTCAACTTCCCGGGCCTGCACCTGACGGAGACCGTGGACGAGTCCAAATCTCTGAACGAGGACCACACCCCCAAGGTCATCATCTCCGCCTCCGGTATGTGCGACGCGGGCCGCATCCGCCACCATCTGAAGTATAACCTGTGGCGGGCGGACAGTGCCGTGGTGTTCGTGGGCTTCCAGTCCCCGGGCACCCTGGGCCGGACCCTGCTGGACGGGACTCCCTCCGTGAAGCTGTTCGGCGAGGACGTGGCCGTCCGGGCCAAGGTGGTGAATTTCCAGGGCCTCAGCTCCCACGCCGACCACGACCATCTGCTGGACTGGATCAGCCATTTCAAGGAGCCCAAGCCCCAGCACGTGTTCGTGGTCCACGGCGACCGGGAGGTGGCTCCGGTGTTTGCCCAGACGGTGAGCCAGCTGGGCTTCACGGCCCATGCGCCCCAGTATACCGAGGAGTATGACCTGCTGACCTGCACCCAGCTGGCAGCGGGCTATCTGCCCCAGCGCAAGACCCGCACCTTCGAGGGTGCGCCCCGGGTCACCGCGGCGTATCAGAAGCTGGTGCAGCTGGGCGATTCCCTGGTGGGCCTTATCCGCCGCAGCAAGGGCCGGGACAACAAGACCCTGGCCTCCTTTGCCGAGGCCCTGCGCAAGGTCATGGAGAAGTTCGAGATTTAACCAAGTTTTGGAAACCTTTCAGGGGCGGACAGCTCTGTCCGCCCCTAATTTTCGTATGATTCGCACGAGAGGAGGGCGCTTATGCCCGGATTGGAGAAAAACCGCATTTACCGCGCCTGTATCCAGGGCTATTCCAGCGAGGGGCTGGGCATCGCCCGGATAGACGGCCAGGTGGTGTTTGTCCACGGGGCCATCCGGGGGGAGATCTGCGACGTTCTGGTGATGAAGGTGCTGAAAAACGCCGCCTTCGGCAAGATCGCCGCCCTGGTGGAGCCCTCCCCTGCCCGCCGGACGCCGGACTGCCCCTACTACGGCCGCTGCGGCGGCTGCGATTTCCGGCATATGTCCTATGAGGAGGAGCTGTGGGCCAAGCGTGCCCGGGTGCAGGACGCACTGACCCGCATCGGCGGGGCGGAGGTGACGGTGGAAGAAATTCTGGGTGCGGAGCAGCCCCTGCACTACCGCAACAAGAGCATCTATCCCATCTCCCCGGTGGGGGAGGTGGGCTTTTACCGGGCCCGCAGCCACCAGGTGGTGCATGTGGAGCACTGTCTCATCCAAAAGCCGGAGGCCGACGCCCTGGCCCAGGCCCTGCGGGACTATATCACCCGGTTCCGGGTGGTCCCCTACGACGAGGCCACCGGCCGGGGCCTGCTGCGGCACCTGTACGTCCGCACTGGCAGCACCGGGGAATCCCTGGTGTGCCTGCTGGTCAACGGCTCCCGCCTGCCCCATGAGCAGGAGCTGGTGAATATGCTCCGGGCCGCCGCGCCAAAAACCTGCGGCGTGGTGCTGGGGGAAAATACCCGCCGGGGAAACGCCATCCTGGGGGACCGGTACCGCACCCTGTGGGGCCGGGACTATCTGACGGACACCCTGTGCGGCCTGGAGCTGCGGCTGTCGGTGCCGTCGTTTTATCAGGTGAACCACGACCAGGCCCAGCGCCTGTATGAAAAGGCCCTGGAATACGCGGGGCTGACGGGCCGGGAGCTGGCGGTGGACCTGTACTGCGGCGCCGGGACCATCACCCAGGTGCTGGCCCGCCGGGCCCGGCACGTCATCGGCGGCGAGATCGTCCCGGAGGCCATCCGGGACGCGGAGGACAGCGCCCGCCGCAACGGCGTGGGCAACGTGGAGTTCCTGTGCGGCGACGCCTCCCGGCTGGCGGCGGAGCTGCGGCAGCGGGGCCTGCGGCCCGACGTGATCTGCGTGGACCCGCCCAGGAAGGGGCTGGCCCCCGACGTGGTGGAGGCAGCGGCCTCCATGGAGCCGGAGCGCATCGTCTATGTCTCCTGCGACCCGGCCACCCTGGCCCGGGATGTGGCCCGCTTCGCCCCCCTGGGCTACCGCCCCGTCCGGGCCTGCGCCGTGGACCTGTTCCCCGGCACGGCGAACGTGGAGACGGTGTGTCTATTGACCAAGCGTCCGGACTGAGGCAGAAATGCGGTATCATTGAGCGCGAGAACTACAATAAGCCAAAATCCGAAAACACTAAACAGCCGCAATGCCCACCGGAGAAGGAAAAGGCGATCACGGAGGCACTGCGTCACTTTGGAATGATTTAAGGCGGATGTCTTAATCATTAAAGGAACGGTGAGGGTATGAAGTACAAAATTGCAATCTGCGACGACTCCGATGCGGACAGACAATATGTTTTGAATATGGTGCGCGCTTGGGCTTCGTCCGCCGGTCACACGGTGCATATCGACGACTTCCCCTCCGCCGAGAGCTTCCTGTTCCGCTACGCAGAAGAAAGCGACTACGACATTCTTCTGCTGGATATCGAAATGGGCGCGATGGACGGCGTCACGATGGCAAAAGAGCTTCGCAAGAGCAACGACACGGTGCAGATCATTTTCATCACCGGCTACTCCGATTATATTTCAGAGGGCTACGAGGTGGCAGCGCTCCACTATCTGATGAAGCCTGTGAAGGAAGAAAAGCTCCGGTCGGTGCTGGACCGCGCCGTGGAAAAGATAACGAAAAACGAACGGGTCTTGCATTTCGAGGCCGGCGGAGAAATGGTGCGTGTGCCGATTTATCAGATTCGATATGCAGATGTGCTCGGCAACTATGTGACCGTTCACGCGCGAACGGATGTGACGGTGAAAATGACATTGGGCGAGCTTGAAAAGCAGCTCGACGAGTGCTTCTACCGCGTGGGGCGCTCTGCGCTCGTGAATCTGACGCAGATCAGCCGCGTCACCAAGACGGAGATCCGGCTGAGCGACGGAACCGCCATCCCGCTGCCGCGGGGCGCGTATGAGGGCGTCAACCGTGCCATTATCAACATGAGGTAAGGCGTATGGAATTGTTTGCAAAGAAAATCGAAAAGCAGCTCGCCTCCTATCAGCAGGAGCTGATCGAAACGCATTACCGGGAGGTAGACAATATGTACCGCCAGATCCGCGGCTGGCGGCATGACTACCGCAACCATATTCAGACCATGAAGGCTTACGCTGCCGCGGGAGATTGGGACGCCATCCAAAACTACCTCGACCTGCTGGACACCGATCTGCAAACCGTGGACACGGTCATCAAGACCGGCAATCCCATGACCGACGCCATCTTGAACTCCAAAATCTCCCTTGCAAAGGCAAAGGGCATCGAGGTAGTGGCGGATGCCCACATCCCCGTCCGGCTGAAGTCCTCGGAGATCGATCTCTGCTGCATCCTCGGCAATCTCTTCGACAACGCCATTGAGGCCAGCATGAAGCTGCCGGAGGATAAGCGCCTCATCCGGGTCTATATGGATATGAAAAACACCCAGCTCTACATCTCCTTCACCAATTTTACCGCCGGGAAGAAAATGCAGAAGGAGGGAGGGCTGTTCCGCAGCACCAAGGGCGAGGGGCATGGCTTTGGCCTTGTTCGCATCGACGCCATCGTGGAGCGGCTGGACGGATACATCAGCCGCAACAGCGAGGACGGTGCATTCACCACTGAAATACTGCTTCCGCAGGAGTGAGAGCTGCAATTCATCCCCCGGAAAAAGCGATTCGTCCCCGGAATCAACCGGGGACGATTTTTTCTGCTATGCTATGTGCGTGAGGTGAAACGACATGAAACACAGAGAAAAACCGAAGTACAGCGTCCGGCAAAATGTCTGCTTTATGGTGCGGACCGCTTGGGAGAAGCGCAGGAGAGTGCTGCTCCTTTGCGTTGTGGTCGCGGCCATCAAAGTGGCGTTGGATTTGGCGCAGCTCTATGTCACACCGGAAATTCTTACGAGGGTGGAGCAGGGCGTTCCCGTGGGGGAGTTGCTGACAACTATCGGATTTTTCACAGCGGCACTTCTTCTCTTACAGGGGGCTGCGGCGTATTGCGATGCCATCCGGATGCCCGGTGAGATCGATGTTCGCTGTGCCATCATCCGCATGATCTCCCGGAAAAGCGGCGAGACCTCCTACCCAAATGTCCACGACTCCAAAATTCTGAAGCTGGAGGAGCAGGCGCAGCGGGCCACCAGCGGCAACGACGATGCGGCGGAGCATATTTGGCGAACGCTGACGGAGCTGCTGGCAAATCTCGGCGGCTTTGCCGTATATCTGCTGCTGTTCTCCCGCTTGAGCCGCTTTTTGATCCTGCTGGTGGTGCTGACCGCCGCAGCAGACTTCTTCGTTTCCCACTACATCAGTGAGTGGGAGTACCGCCACCGGGATGAACGGGAACAGTATGACAAGGAACTGCACTATTTTCTGACGCAGCCTCGGCAGATACAGCTTGCCAAGGACATCCGCGTCTTTGGTTTAGCCCCTTGGCTGCGGGAATTGCGGGAAAAATCCATGAAGGCACTCTCCGCCTTCATCGCCCGCCGGGAAAGGACTTATCTCTGGGCTAATGTGGCTGACGTGGCGCTGACGCTTCTTCGCAACGGCATCGCGTATGCGTATCTGATTCGGCAAACTCTGGTACATGGCTGGCCTGCATCGACATTTTTGCTCTACTTTACCGCCGTCAGCGGCGCTGCATCGTGGGTGACCGGCATCCTGACCCAGTGCAGCCAACTGCATAAGGAGAGCATCGACCTGTCCAAAATACAGGAATATTTGAACATTCCGGAGCCGTTTCAGTTTGAGGGCGGAGTGCAGCCGCCCGCAGCCGACGGATATGAACTGCGGTTGGAGAACGTGTCCTTCCGCTATCCGGGCACGGAGAGGGATATTCTCAGACACATAGACCTGACCATCCATCCCGGCGAAAAGCTGGCGGTGGTGGGCTTGAACGGTGCGGGCAAGACCACCATGGTGATGCTGCTTTGCGGCTTCTACGACCCTACCGAGGGGCGTGTGCTGCTAAACGGGCAGGATATTCGTGAATTTGACCGCAGCGCGTATTACCGCCTGTTTTCCGCTGTATTTCAGGGGTTTTCCATTTTGGATACCACCATTGCGGAATGTGTTGCCCAGACCACCGAGCATATCGACAGAGTAAAAGTCGATCACTGCCTTGCACAGGCCGGCTTGACAGAGGCTATTGCCAAATTCCCCCAAGGGGTGGATACCCACTTTGGCCGGGAGGTGTATCTGGACGGCGTACAGCTCTCCGGCGGCCAGACCCAGCGGCTGATGCTGGCGAGAGCGCTTTATAAGGACGGGCCCATCCTCGTTCTGGATGAGCCTACGGCGGCGCTGGACCCCATTGCGGAAAACGATATTTACCAAAAGTACAGCGATATGACGGCGGGTAAGACCTCCGTGTTCATCTCCCACCGGCTGGCGTCTACCCGCTTCTGTGACCGCATCCTCTTTATAGCAGACGGCGGCATCGCCGAGGAGGGTACCCACAAGGAGTTACTGGCAAAGGGCGGTGCTTATGCGGAGCTATTTGCCGTGCAGAGCCGCTATTATCAGGAAGGAGGTGTGCAGGATGAAGAAGAAAGCTGAGGGTATGAGCCTGCGGGAGACCTTTGCCATCCACCGCCGGGCGGCACGAGATATGCGCCGGATCGCACCGGGCTGCTTTATGCCGTTTATCCTCTGTGCTGTTGTGGAGGCAGCATCGCCCTATGCGGTCATCTGGCTCTCCGCCCGGCTTGTCGATGAACTATCCACCCTTCGCAGACCGGAGATTCTGGCCAAATGGGTCCTTTGGATCGTAGCGGTCAGTGCTGCGGCAGAGCTGCTCAAGGCCGTGCTGGAGAGGTGGAAAAATGTCCGGAGCGAACTGCTTGACAGACAGAAAGAAGTTTTGTATACCGAGAAATTTCTGCGGATGGATTATGCCGACTGTGACAGGCAGGAAACACGTGATCTGTTCTCTCAGATCCGGCAGAATGCCGACTGGTCCGGTTGGGGCTTTGCCCATCTCAAGCTGTACTATACGCAGGCAGTCCAAGGCATCACCGGCATTTTAGGGGCTGCCGCCTTGACGGTGAGCCTGTTCACCCGGCAAGTCCCGACCTCGGCGGGAAAATTGACCGCTCTCAATCACCCGCTTTTCCTTGTGGGCATCCTTCTGCTGATTGCCGCCGTTACCTGCCTTGGTCCGGCGCTGGTCGGCAGAGCCTATTCTGCCTGGAACACGCTGGCAGAGCAGGTATGCTTCGGCAATCGCGTGTTCAGCCACTTCGTTTTCATGCAGCCGGGGGACAAGGAAAAAGACATGGATCGCAGAATGTACCGCCAGAGCGAACTGGCGGAGCATTATGTCCGCACAGTGAATATCTTCGGCGTCGGCTCTCCCGTGGCAAAGGCGTCCCAAACCACTGTGGGACTGAGCAAGGCGCTGGCCGCCTCTCTATCCGCTGTTCTCTCCGGCGTTGTGTATGTGTTCGTATGCTTGAAGGCGCTGGGCGGTGCCTTCGGCATCGGCAGCGTGACCCAGTATGTCAGCGCCGTGACCACATTTTCCGGCAACGCCGCCCTGCTACTGAGCACCGTCAGTCATATGCGGGCCAATGCTGAGTTCCTCAAGGCCATCTATACGTTTCTCGACATTCCCAATTCCATGTATCAGGGGAGTCTCACCACCGAAAAGAGGTCGGATCGTCAGTATGACGTGGAGTTTCGGGATGTATCCTTCCGTTATCCCGGCTCGGACATCTGGGCGCTGCGCCATGTGAATATGAGGTTCAAGGTCGGAAAAAGGCTTGCCATCGTGGGCGAAAACGGCAGCGGCAAGACCACCTTCATCAAGCTCCTGTGCCGCCTGTACGACCCGCAGGAGGGGCAGATTTTGCTCAACGGCATCGATATCCGCAAGTACCGCTATGACGATTACATGGGCATATTTTCCGTGGTATTTCAGGATTTCCAGCTCATCTGCCAGCCCTTGGGCAACAATGTGGCGGGCAGCATGGAATATGACCGTGACCGGGCAAAGAAGGCTCTGATCGATGCAGGCTTCGCAGACCGTCTTGCAGCGATGGAAAAGGGTCTGGACACCATGCTTTACAAAAATCTCTCCGAGGACGGTGTCGAGGTTTCCGGCGGCGAGGCGCAGAAGATCGCCATTGCCCGCGCGCTCTATAAGGACGCGCCCTTCATCATCCTCGACGAGCCAACGGCGGCGCTGGACCCCATCGCCGAGGCAGAGATCTACAGTAAGTTCGATGAGATCGCAGGCGATAAGACTGCCATCTATATCTCCCACCGCCTGTCCTCCTGCAAATTCTGCGACGAGATCGCTGTGTTCCACGAGGGCGCGGTCATCCAGCAGGGCAGTCACGCCGAATTGCTCGCCGATCGGGGCGGCAAATACTACGCGCTCTGGAACGCACAGGCGCAGTATTATACGGAGTGAAGCTGCTCTGTGCGTCAGAAAGAAACCGCTGTAATCCCCATCCCGCACAGGATGGAGATTACAGCGGTTTTGTGTTTTCAGAGCAGACATTGCAAGCTGCCTTTTGCAGTTTGTATATGCACCCGCGAGGAAAACGAGGGATTGCAAAGGGAGGTCTCGCCTGTCGGCTCGGTCAGCGCTTCAAAGCGTTTCACGCTTTGAGGTCTCCACCGGAGACCCGCGCCCCTTTGCCGCTGGGTTTCCAATAGGGGCGCGTAGCATCCCTGTTGGCACACGATTTTCCACAGGAAAGTCTAGTGTGTTATACCTTTGCTTCTATCTGGCGCGGAAAAGGGGTTGGCTTCGCCATCTGCTGTACGGGCAGATAGCGGTTGACAGACACTTTTCGGCGGCAGTATAAGTGACGCTCGAAATCTTTGATTTCGCCAGCGGAACTTATGCAGAGCTGGACAGGCGGATTTTGTGACACCAAGGTGACACAAACGCAGGATTTTTGAGAAGCAAAATCCGACTGGCCGGAAAAGGAAGTGAAGGTATATGATATCACACTTTTTATTTTTGTCTAAAAGCGTGGAAATTGCCGTCTTTCATGCAACTTTTCCCACCTTTCGGATATACAGGGGAGGGCGCGTTTTTTTACTAAAATTTAGATGGTAACCACGCAGCACCTTGAAAACTTCATGACCGTCCGATGGGATATGTTTTCCGACGAAGTACCGCATTCCGCGTATCAAGGAGAACGAAACGCCGGGGTGAGACTCTCGGGCAGGAACGGCACCGGGCAGAACGGCAACACTCAAAACATTTGGTAGATGAATGGAGCGGCTTTGCCGCTTTGCTGGCAAATTTGATTGAAAAGTATGCCGTGGTTCTGAATCTTGATGCGCTGCCCGATCTCGTCATAGAGGAAGCCGTGCCTGAAAAAGACGGGGCAGATGAGATGATTCACGAAAACGATATTGAGCCCGCGAAAGTGGCATGATATAATTATCATGAAATAAGTGTCCAAACCGCCATTGCAGGAGCAAAAGCTCCTGCAATGGCAGAAAACGAGGTGAAGTGACCATGGAACGCTGGGAGAATGAGCAGAACAATTCTGAAATGCTGATTTATACCACAGAGGACGGCTTGACAAAGATCGAAACGACCTTCGATGGCGATACGGTTTGGCTGTCCATTGACCAGATGGCGGAGCTGTTTCAGCGTGACAAATCTACCATTTCCAGACATATCAAGAACATTTTCACTGAGGGCGAATTGAAGCGGGAAGCAATTGTTGCAAATTTTGCAACAACTGCCGCTGACGGCAAAACCTATCAGGTGGATTACTATAATCTCGATGTCATCATTTCCGTCGGCTACCGTGTGAAATCCCAGCGCGGTGTGCAGTTCCGTATCTGGGCAACGGGGATTTTGAGGAAGTATATGCGAAAAGGCTTTGCGCTGGACGATGAGCGCCTGTAAAATCTGGGCGGCGGTGGCTACTTCAAGGAGCTGCTGGAGCGTATCCGCGACATCCGCGCTTCCGAAAAGGTGTTTTACCGTCAGGTGCTTGAAATCTACGCCACCAGCATTGATTATGACCCGAAAGCGGAAATCTCCATTCAGTTTTTCAAAAAAGTCCAGAACAAAATTCACTATGCCATTCATGGGCAGACGGCGGCGGAGGCCATTTACACACGCGCCGACGCAGAGAAGGAATTCATGGGTCTGACTACTTTTTCGGGCAGCCAACCCACGCTGAAAGAGGCGGTAGTTGCCAAGAACTATCTGAGCGAGAAAGAGCTTCGGGCGATGGGACAGCTTGTGTCCGGCTATCTGGATTTTGCGGAACGTCAGGCGGAACGGGAACAGGCTATGACCATGCAGAACGCCGCCGCGCGGATATGACGCGCCGTCTGAATGACCTCTATGACCAGATTTATAAGGCGGAGGATCTGCTGCAAGAGGGCCTGATGAAAAAGGCAACTCTGGAAAGCGAGCAGATGTCTGTGCAATCTATGATCGGAATCCTCTCGTCTTTTGACGCAATCTCTGATAGAATGAATGCGGCAGAGCGGCGCGACCTTGTGAAATACCTGATTTCCGAGGTTGAGTTGTTCCCGCGTGAGGAGCAAAAGACGCAGAAACGCTTTGTAAAGGCGATTGCGTATAAGTTTCCCATTGAGCAAAAGGTGCTCACGCAATTTGACGAATGCGGGGCATCTATCGAGACGGTGGTCCTGCTTTCCAAGGATATGCTCTGAATAAACAAGCCGAGGCTTCTTCGGAAGTCTCGGCTTGTTTATGGTATGGGCAGCTGCCGGGAGGGGCGCTTACTCCTTCTCGCAGATCACGTTGCTCTCATAGGGGCGCTGGCCGGAGAGAATTTCGTCATAGAAATTCTGCTTCCAGTCGATATAGGCCACGCTGTCCTCCAGCTCCCGGATGGAGCGGCGCAGCTCCTCCTGCTTCCGGGCCAGCATCTCCTTGCGCTGGGGGATCGTTGACTCTCCCATCAGACACAGGGACAGATATTCCTTCATCTCCTGAATGCTCATGCCGCACTTTTTCAGGCAGATCAGGCTGCTGATCCAGGCGATGTCCCGGTCATCAAACACCCGGCGGTTGTTTTTGTCCCGCTTGACGTTGGGGACAAGCCCCTGGTTGCAGTAAAATTTCAGGGACTGGTAGGTCATGTTGGTCTCCTTGCAGGCCTGCATCATGGTGTGCAGCATAACAGACTCCCTCGCAATTTACAGAATGTTCAAATATTTTCACATGAAAGCTCTTGACCGGTTGCAGCAACCGGTTATTATAATCGACCGTATCAACCGGAAGGAACAACCGGATCATAGCACAGGACTCCCTCCTGCGCAACCGGAAAAACACAGAAAGGATGATACCACCATGAAAAAACTGACCGCTGTACTTCTGAGCCTGGCGCTGGTGCTGGGCCTTGCCGCCTGCGGCAGCACCACCCCGGAGGTCCACAAGGACGATCCCCAGACCCCGGCCGAAACTCCCGTCCAGGACCCCGCCGCGCCGGAGGAGCCCCAGACCGGCAAAACCCTGGTGGTTTACTATTCCGCCAGCGGCCACACCCGGCAGGTGGCCCAGGCCATCGCCCAGGCCGCGGAGCTGAACAAGGGAGTCTAAAGATCCGGGCAAAAAAATTTATCGCCGAAACCCCAGTAAAATGGGCAATGGTTACCTCCGGGTACCCTTGGTTACCGAAAAGTCACTGCTACAATTGGATCATCAAGAGGAAACACCCCTTCGAAAAAATCACCCTGGAGGTAAATATCATGAACAAAGTCGTTGCATTTCTGAACGCCAATCCCGTGCAGTATCTGGCCACTGTGGGCCGGGACGGCAAGGCCAAGTGCCGTCCCTTTATGTTCGCCGGCGAGCTGGAGGGCAAGCTCTGGTTCTGCACCAACAACCAGAAGGACGTGTACAAGGACATGCAGGCCGATCCCGAGATCGAGATCTCCGTCTCCAGCCCGGAGTACGCCTGGATCCGGCTCCACGGCAAGGCTGTCTTTGAGAACAACATGGCCGCCAAGGAGATGTGCATCCGGAACCCCATCGTGAAGGGTCAGTACCAGACCGCCGCCAACCCCATCTTTGAGGTGTTCTATCTGGACGCCCCCCACGGCGTCATCGCCGACTTCTCCGGCAATCCCCCCTATCAGTTCTGAAATCTGCCCCCGGCAGGTGATCGAAAGGAGGGGCTGACCATGACCCAAAGCGAAAAGCGGCTGTTTCTTATCCAATCGCTGCTGAAGGAGCGGCCGGAGTACCGGCAGGTGGAGACGCCCCGGGACCCGGAGGGCCAGCGGCAGCTACTGCGGGGCCTGATGAACGTCCGGCCGCCCCAGGCGGCGGACCCGGACTTCCTGCGGGTGCAGGACGCGTATCTGCAAGCGGAGCGGTATGAAAGCTTTCTCCGCACCCGTCAGGGGCAGAAGCTCCTCTTTCTGGAGCTGGGGGTGGGGTACAACACCCCGGTGATCATCAAGTATCCCTTCTGGCGGATGACCGCCGCCAACCCCCGGGCGGTGTATGCCTGCCTGAACCTGGGCCAGGCCGCCGCCCCCCGGGAGATTCAAAGGCAGTCCATCTGCATCGACGGGGACATCGGAGCCGTGCTGGCCGCCCTGAAAGACTGAACGCACGGCAAAAAGCGCCCGGAGCCAAGTGCTCCGAGCGCTTTTCTGCCTTATTTTCCCGTTTCCGGCAGGGGGAACAGGGTCCAGGGCCAGGCCGCCGGGGGCTGGTGGGTGAACACCATATCCCGGCCCGTCTCCGGATGGGTGAAGGCCAGCCGCCAGGCCCACAGAGCCAGGGTCTCGCCGTCTCCGGCCCCGCCGTATTTCCGGTCCCCCACCAGGGGGAAGCCCCGCCCGGCGAACTGCACCCGGATCTGGTGGGTGCGGCCGGTGTGCAGGGTCACCCGCACCAGGGACAGCCCCTCCCGGACGGCCAGCGTCTCATAGGACAGCTCCGCCGGGCGAACGTCCTTCCCCGGCTCCCGGGCGATATATGTCACCCGGCGTACCGGGTCTCTCCCAAGCATGTCCCGCCATATCCCGCCTTGTCCCGGGTCACCCAGGACCACCGCCAGATAGATTTTCCGGAACCGGTGGTCCCGAACCTGGCCGGACAGGATGGAGGCCGCGGCGGCGGACCGGGCAAACACCATGACCCCGCCGGTGGCGGCGTCCAGCCGGTGCACCGTCCGGATGCAGGGGGTGCCCAGCTGGGCCCGCAGCAGCTCCGGCATGCCGCCGGGCTCGTCGGTGCTGAGGACCCCCGGAGGCTTCACCGCCACGGCGATGCGCTTATCTGCGTACAGAAGTTCCATATCACTGGGCGCCTTCACCGGTGCAGACGCTTTCGCCCACGGTTCCGTCCCAGGCGTCCAGGCTCTCGCTGTACTCCACCCGGCCGATGGAGCAGCCCTCGCCGATGCGGACCCGGCGGCCCCGGACCACGTCGGCCTGGGTGTATTCCAGGTCCACGTCGTCGCCCTCGATGTCCCCCACCTGGGCGCAGGAGACGCTGCCGTGGAACAGGCCCAGCAGGGAGACCTGGGTGGGCTTATAGATGCGGATGCTGCTGCCGCCGATGCTGCCGATCCGGATGCCCCGTCTGGCGGAGATCTCCACGGTTTCGGCGTTCAGCAGGCCCTGGATCACGGCGCTGCCGGTGAGATGGACGCTTTCGGCCTCCACGCCGCCGGACACCCTGGCCCCGCCGGAGCAGTGCAGTCGTCCGCAGTGGATCTCTCCCGCCTCCAGGCCGCCGGACACGTCTACCTCGCCGCCCTCCAGGCTGCCGTCCACCTTCAGCGCGCCGGAGCTGTGGACCCGGCCGTTGGCCCGGAGACTGCCCTCGCACCGGGTGGAGCCGGAGCATCCCAGCTCCTGGCAGGCGATGTCGCCGGTGACACGGCTGCTGCCGCTGCACCGGATCTCCCCGGCGCAGTCCACGTCCCCTTGGACCCTGGCGCTGCCGGAGCAGCGCAGGCTCTCGCAGCGCAGGCTGCCCTGGACCTTGCCCGATCCGCTGATGGAAACCAGGCGGTATTCGCCGCCGGGCATGGCGCTGCTGCCGGAAATTTTCATATCCATGATGTCGTTCATAATGTGACCTCCCTTAATAGTTGCAGTATGTCCTCTTGGTGCGTCCCCTCCGCCACCACGGCGCTGCGGACCTCCTCCAGGGGAAATTCCCTGCGGCCATAGGCCGTTTCGATGATGAGCTTTCGCCGGGCCAGCACCGTCTGGCGCTTTTCCGCCAGGCTGGCCGCCAGCTCATCCAGCGTCTGGTGCTCCTTGTTGTCCAGGATCAGCCGGATCCGCTGGCAGATCTGGTCCCGGCGGAAAAATGTCTCCTGTCCGGTGGAAGTGGAGCGGCGCAGAAACCACGCCTCCGGGATCAGTCCCATCCGCTTCCACCGATACAGGGCCCCGTAGGAGATGCCGAACGTCTCCAGCAGCTCCTTCTTGGAAATCAACTCCTCGTCCATACCCTTCCTCCCTGCCATAATAGGTTATCGTACGGCGTTGCGTAACAATGTTCCGTAACACTGTTACGATAATAGCATAACAGTGTTACGTTGTCAATAGGGGCAGGAAAAATTTTTGAAAAGACCAAAAAATCCCGGTGCCGAAGCACCGGGATTTTTCGTTATAGCAAGCCCCTTCGGGCATTTTCACTTTACCGCTCCATGATGGGATAGCCCTGGGCACGCAGAGTCTCATATATCTGCTGCACATGGAGGGCGTCCCGGGTCTCCACCAGCAGGTGCACCACGCAGGAGCCCACCGGGGCCTTCAGGTTGCCCCGCTCGTGGTTCACCTCCAGCACGTTCACGCCCATGTCGGACATGATGTTCAGCAGAGTGGCCAGGGTTTTGGGCTGATCCGGCAGCACCGTGGCGAAGTTGGCGGTGCGCCCGGCCTTGGCCAGGCCCCGGGTGATGATCCGCTCCAGCATGGTCACGTCCACATTGCCGCCGGACAGCAGGGCGCACACGGTCTTGCCCCGCAGGTCCACCTTGCCGTACATGGCGGCGGCGATGCCCACGGCTCCCGCACCCTCGGCCACCAGCTTCTGCTTCTCCAGCACCGACAGGATGGCCCCGGCAATCTCGTTTTCGCTGACGGCCACCACCTTGTCCACATACTGGCGGCACATTTCAAAGGTCAGGTCCCCGGGGGTCTTGACCTGGATGCCATCGGCAATGGTGTGCACGCTGGGCAGGGTCAGAATATGCCCGGCCTCCAGGGACTCCACCATGCTGGCGGCTCCGGCGGCCTGTACGCCGATGACCTGGCAGGAGGGCTTCAGATGCTTCACGGCATAGGCCAGACCCGAGATCAGTCCGCCGCCGCCGATGGGCACCAGGATCACGTCCACATCCGGCAGCTGCTCCAGAATCTCCAGACCGATGGTGCCCTGACCGGCCATGACCCGATAGTCGTCAAAGGGATGGATAAAGGTCAGCCCCTGCTCGTCCCGCAGGCGCACGGCCTCGGCATAGGCGTCGTCATACACGCCGTCCACCAGCACCACGTTGGCCCCATAGCTGCGGGTGGCCTGGATCTTGGAAATGGGGGCGGCGGCGGGGATGCAGATGGTGGCGGGGATCTTCATATCCCGGGAGGCAAAGCCCACGCCCTGGGCATGGTTGCCTGCGGAGCAGGCGATAACGCCCCGGCGCTTCTCCTCGTCGGACAGGGTGGCGATCTTATAGTACGCGCCCCGCAGCTTGAAGGCCCCCGTCTTCTGCAGGCAGTCCGCCTTCAGATAAAAGTCGCAGTCCGGCACCAGGCCCGGCGCGTGCAGCACAGGGGTCTGGTTGATAACGGGGGACAGCACCCGGCGTGCGTCCTGGAGCATTTCCATAGAGATCATATTGTTGCCTCCTTGATTCTGTTCTATATACAAAATCCTATTTTTTGTTCCTATGCCATGTACTACCATGATACCCTCTCCCGCCGCGATTGTCAATTCCTCTTTGGGCAGAGAGCCGCTTTTTTCGCAATATAGACGGAAAAAAGTGACCCGTCCGGCCCTTAAGAGCCGGACGGGAGGGATAAATCACCGGTTTATCTTCTGTCCATAGGCACATAGGCCCGGCCTGCCAGCAGGTCCGTCAGATACTGCCGCACCTGCTCCGGGTCGGCGGGGTCCCGGACCCGGCTCCGCAGGTCTGCCATCATCTGCACCACCTTGGCGTTGGCTCCGCCGTGGCGGGGACCCTTCAGGGAGCACAGGGAGGCCGTCATGGCGGAATAGGTGTCGGTGCCGGTGGAGGTGGTCACATGGTTGGTGAAGGTGGAGTTGTTGCTGCCGTGGTCGGCGTGGAGGATCAGCGCCGCGTCCAAAGCCCGGGCCTCCAGGTCCGTGAAGCGCTTGTCCTCCCGCAGCAGGTAAAAGACTTCCTCGAAGCCGAAGCGTTTGTCCGCCAGGGCCCCCTGCACCAGGTCCCGGACGTCATAGCCCCGGTAGTACAGCACACCGGGGCAGGGGATGGTGTCCTGACCGTCCACGGTGCAGCCCTTTACCTCGGATATGCGGGTGAGGCTGGTGAGGACGCCCCGGCCCGTGGCGTCCCGCAGTCCCCGCTTCACATCATATTTTTCATAGAGCTGCCGGTCAATGTGGGCGTTTTTGCAATTCTAACACGATAAACTTGCAAAACCAATACGCAGAATGAAAATATTTCTACCAATATGCAGGATTCAATGAGCGATTATGCAAAAATTCCGCGGCAGAGGCCCTCCCCTGCCGCGGAATTGAAAACCGGGCAAAGCTGTGCTATACTATATTACAACTGTGCGAATATCTCGCCGATGGGGCCGTCGATGGTCAGGTCCGCTCCCACGCCGCTGCCGGTCTGGCCCTTGTTCACCACCACCAGGTGGCGGCCCCGGAAATACTGCACCAGCCCCGCTGCCGGATACACCACCAGGGAGGTGCCGCCGATGATCATCAGGTCCGCCTGGCGGATATAGTGGACGGCCTTGGCCAGAACGTCCTGGTCCAGGCTCTCCTCATACAGCACCACATCGGGCTTGATGTCCCCGCCGCAGGCAGGGCACCGGGGTACGCCGGTGGAATGCAGGATGGTGTCCAGCCCGTAAAAGGCCCCGCATTTTTCGCAGTAGTTCCGCAGAACGCTGCCGTGCAGCTCCAGCACGTCCCGGCTTCCCGCCTTCTGGTGCAGGCCGTCGATGTTCTGGGTGATCACGGCCTTCAGCTTCCCCTCCTGCTCCCACTGGGCCAGCTTCCGGTGGGCGGCGTTGGGCTGGGCCCAGGGGGCCAGCATCTTGGCCCGGTAAAAGTCGTAAAACTCCGCCTTGTGGCGGACATAGAAGCTGTGGCTGAGGATGGTTTCCGGCGGGTATTGGAACTTCTGGTGATACAGGCCGTCCACACTGCGGAAATCCGGGATCCCGGACTCCGTGGACACTCCGGCCCCGCCGAAAAACACCATGTTGTCCGATTCCGCCACCCACTGCCGCAGCTTTTCGATCCATTCCGTCATCCGTAAGACCTCCATTTCTTGAATTTATAAGGAGTATGCCATGAACATTCAGATTTTCGGGGCCCGCAAGTCCTTCGACACCAAGAAGGCGGAGCGCTGGTTCAAGGAGCGCCGCATCAAATACCAGTACATCGACCTGGACAGCAAGGGCCTGTCCCCCGGGGAGTACCGCAGCATCCGGGCCGCCGTGGGCTATGACGCCCTGGTGGACCGGGACAGCCCCGACTACCGGGAGCTGGGGATTGACTATCTTCTGCCCCAGGCGGCGGAGGAGAAGCTGCTGGAAAACCCCTGGCTGTTCCGGGCGCCCATCGTCCGCAACGGCCGCCAGGCCACCGTGGGCTACTGCCCCGACGTGTGGAAAACCTGGGAATAGGGGCATTATACCACAAAAATCTGCTGGGGGACAGCCCCGGCGGAAAAATGCGCAAAAAAACAGGTCCGCTCCAGCGGACCTGTTTTTTTTATGGAGTGAGGCGATTACTTGTTGGCCAGAGCCTTGTCGGCAGCAGCCATTTCCTGGAAGATGCCCTGGTGCTTCTTGGCGGTGACAGCCTTGATCACCAGCAGGGTGCCGATCATCAGGACGATGGCGATGATCATGCAGACCACGACGTTCTGCACCAGACCGGCGATGATGAAGCTGACGAAGGACACGGCAGCCACGGTGACGCCGTAGGGGATCTGGGTGGACACATGGTTCAGATGGAAGCAGTGTGCACCGGCGGAAGCCATGATGGTGGTGTCGGAGATGGGGGACAGGTGGTCGCCGCACACACCGCCGGCGCAGGAGGCAGCCAGGCCGATGGACAGCAGGGTGGACTGATCATACCAGTCAAACACGGCGCAGACCAGGGGGACCATGATGCCGATGGTACCCCAGGAGGTACCGGTGGCGAAGCCGATGAAGCAGGCCACGATAAAGATCACGGCGGGCAGGAACTTGGCCAGGCTGCCGGTGCCTTCCATAATGCCGCCGACGAAGTCGCCCACCATCAGGCCATTGTCACGGCACAGACCGCACAGGGTCCAGGCAAAGCACAGGATCAGAATGGGGGAGATCATCTGGATGAAGCCGTTGGGGATGGACTCCATGGACTTGGTGAAGCCGATGAGGCCCCGCAGCCAGTAATAGATGAAGGTGAACACCAGGGCCACGATGGAGCCCAGGCACAGGCCGGGACCGGCGGAAGCGTCGGAGAAGGCCATGACGAAGTTCTGATAGTTCTCGCTTTCGGGGTCAAACACACCGCCGGTCCAGATCAGGCCGACAATGCACATACCGATCAGCACGATAACGGGCAGCAGCAGATCCAGCACGGAGGAGTGCTTCTCGCCTTCCTCATAGTCGTCGGCGCCTTCGAAGGGACGCTCGGGGGTGGTGAACAGATCGTCCTTCACCTGGGCATTGTACTCATGGGTCAGCATGGGACCGTAGTCAATGTTCAGCACGGAGATGGTGATGACCATGATCAGGGTCAGGATGCAGTAGTAGTTCCAGGGAATCTGGCTCAGGAACATGCTGATGCGGGAGCCGGGGAAGCCAT